>Ga0187773_10000592_pt1 | contig 14335 bp, 14 predicted proteins | sample 0216_BV02_MP05_1_FD_133133 | JGI IMG/M metagenome (GOLD analysis project Ga0187773, IMG submission 133133) | Tropical peat soil microbial communities from peatlands in Department of Meta, Colombia - 0216_BV02_MP05_10_MG | ecosystem: Environmental > Terrestrial > Soil > Wetlands > Peat | place...
CCGCGCTGCTCGCGGTCGCGATCGGCGCAGCGCTCGTCTGCCTGCCGCTGTTCGGGCGCCTCGCGCAACGGACGTCCAAGCGGCACGCCTACAGCGTCTCGATGCTCGCGGCGGCCGCCACCTTCGTGCTGCTCGGAGTCGCCGGCTTGCTGCCGTGGATCCCCGCCACGGCGCAGCTGCTCGTCGCGGCCGCGCTCGTCGGCGCCCCGATCGGCGCCCACTTCCTCTTCCCCGTACCCCTGACCGCAGACGTGATCGATGACGACAGCGCGAGGACCGAGCGGCGCCGGGAAGCGACCTACCTCGGCACCTCCAGTTTCGTCGAGCGGACAGCGACCTCGCTCGCTCCCCTGCTCATCGTGCTGCTCCGGCTGCTCGGAGACACGCGAGGACACACCCTGGGCGTACGGCTCGTCGGCCCGCTCGCCGGCCTGATCCTCCTCGTCGCCTATCTGCGCTTCCAGTCCTACGATCTCCCGGACGAGGTGCCCGAGCGGGTGCAGCCCGAGGCTGTCGTCTAGAGAGGGACGTCCTTCGACGGGCGACCTCGCCGCAGCGCCAGGCCCGTGAGGATCTCGCGGACGATCCGGTCGGCGACGAGCGCGGTGATGTCCGCAGATCCGGGCGCGCTCGGGATCACCTCGACGACGTCGGCCCCGACGAGCTCGAGCTTCTCGGCGACGGTACGGCAGGCCCAGAGCAGGTCGCCGCTCTCCATCCCGCCCGGCTCGGGAGTGCCGGTCCCGGGCGCGTAGGCCGGGTCGAGCACGTCGACGTCCACGCTCAGGAACGCCGGCCCCGGGCCGACCACGTCGATCGCCCCGCCGACGACCTCTTCGATCCCGAGCCGGCGCACGTCGTGCATGAAGAAGCTCGTGATCCCGCGCTCGGCCTGCCAGGCGAACTCCTGCGCGCCGGGCCAGTAGCCGCGCAGCCCGATCTGGACGTAGCGGCGCGGGTCGACGACGCCGGCCTCGACGAGCCGGTACATCGGCGTGCCGTGCGAGACCTCGACGCCGAAGACCTCGGCGCCGGTGTCGGTGTGGGTGTCGAAGTGGACGAGGCCGAGCGCGCCGCGGCCGGCGGCGCAGGCGCGGATGTCCGGCTCGGCGATCGAGTGGTCGCCGCCGAGCACGACCGGGATCGCGCCGGCCGTGACCACCTCGCCGACGGTGCGCTCGATCGCCTGGTGGGTGCGAACCGGGTCGGCCGGCACCACCGGCGCGTCGCCGTAGTCGACCATCCGCAGCTCGGCCATCGCGTCGACCTTCGCCTCGAGGTGCGGGCCGGGCGGGCAGCTAGCGGCGCGGATCGCGCGCGGGCCGAAGCGGGCGCCGGGCCGGTCGGAGACGAGGTCGTCGGTCGGCGCTCCGACGATGGCGACGTCCACGCCCTCCAGCTCGGCCGGAGCCTGTGTGTACGGCAGCGAGCCGTAGGTCAGCAGACCCGCGTAGTCGGGCTTGTCGCCGAGGGGCTGCCAGCGTTCGAGCGGATCGATCACGGCGCGATTGTCGCCTGTCTGTCAAGCTCAGCGCCATGGCTCAGGAGGTTGTGCTCGCCCGGCATGGAGAGACGGAGTGGAGCAAGGCGCTCCGCCACACGGGCAGCACCGACATTCCGCTCACGGAGGAGGGGCGCCGCCAGGCCGAGCGGGTCGGCGAGGCGCTGCGGGGGCGCTCGTTCGCGCTCGTCCTGACGAGCCCGCTGCAGCGGGCGTCTGAGACGTGCCGCCTCGCGGGATTCGGCGACGTCGCGCAGACGCGTGACGACCTGCTGGAGTGGGACTACGGCGACTACGAGGGGCGGCGGACAGCCGAGATCCGCGAGGAGGTTCCGGGCTGGACGATCTTCCGCGACGATGCGCCGAACGGCGAGACCGCCGAGCAGGTCGGGGCTCGGGTCGACCGAGTGCTGGAAGAGGCGCGCGCGGCCGAGGGCGAGGCGCTGCTCTTCGCCCACGGCCATGTGCTGCGCGTGCTGACGGCGCGCTGGCTGGGGCTGCCGCCGCGCGACGGACGGCTGTTCGCGCTTGATCCGGCGACGCTGAGCATCCTCGGGCACGAGCGGGAGACCTCGGTGCTGCGGCTCTGGAACGGCAACCTCGCGTGAGCGCTAGCCGAAGTCGATCACGCTGCGGATGCCGTCCTGGGCCTCCATCAGCTCGAAGCCGCGGTTGACGTCGTCCAGCGTCAGCCGGTGCGAGACGAACGGCTCGACGTCGAGCTCGCCGGCGAGCCAGCGGTCGACGAGCTGCGGCACCTGGTCGCGGCCCTTGCAGCCGCCGAACGACGACCCGGCCACGCGCCGGCCGGTGATGAGGTAGCGCGGCACGACCTCGAGCGTCTCGCCTTTTCCGGCCACGCCGCACATCGTCGCCAGCCCCCAGCCCATCCGCGCCGACTCGACCGCCTGTCGCATCACCGCCACGCTCCCGGTCGCCTCGAACGTGTAGTCGGCCCCGAGCGGGCCAACGAGCGAGAGCACCCGGTCGACCGCGTCCGGCCCGCCCGGCACCACGTCCGTCGCGCCCTGCCCGCGCGCCAGCTCGAGGCGCTCCTCCGAGAGGTCGACGCAGACGATCCGCTCCGCCCCCTGCAGCCGGCACCCGGCGACCGCGCCGAGCCCGACCATCCCGGCACCGAAGACCACGCACGAAGAGCCCGCCGCAACCCGAGCCGTGTTCATCGCCGCGCCGAGCCCGGTCGAGAGCCCGCACGCGAACAGACAGGCCTGATCCAGCGGCGCCTCCGGCGAGACCCGGGCCAAAGCGATCTCCGGCATGACCGTGTACTCCGCGAAGGTCGAGCAGCCCATGAAGTGCCGGATCGGCTCGCCGTCACGAGAGAGCCGCGCCGTCCCGTCCGGCAGGTAGCCGAGTCCCTGCTGCTCCCGGATCGCGAGACAGAGGTTCGTCCGCGGGTCGAGGCAGTGCTCGCACGCGCGGCACTGCGGCGAGAAGAGCGTGACCACGTGGTCGCCGACCGCAACGTCGCGCACGCCGTCCCCGACCGCCTCGACGACGCCCGCGCCCTCGTGGCCGAGCACCGCCGGCGCGTAGCCCGAGGGGTCTGACCCCGACGCCGCGAACAGGTCGGTGTGGCAGACGCCGCACGCGGCGAGCCGGACGAGCACCTCGCCCGCCTGCGGCTCGGCCAGCTCGAGCTCCTGCACCTCGAGCGGCTCCCCGAACCGCTCCAGCACCGCCGCGCGGATCTTCATGGTCCGATCCTACGGTAGGGTCGCCATATGGCCCTCCACGGAAGCTGCCTCTGCGGCGGCGTCCGCTTCGAGCTGCCGGACGACTTCGAGCCGCGCGCCTTCTGCCACTGCGCGAGCTGCAAGAAGCTCTCCGGCGGCGCGGGCACCGCCAACGGCCGCATCGCGAGCGACCGTGTCACGATCTTCGCCGGCGAGGAGTTGCTCCGCACCTACCAGCCGGCCGAGGGAACCGCGAAGACCTTCTGCTCGGTCTGCGGCTCGAACCTGTTCGGCGGCGGCTGGCCCGAGTCCGACCGAGCAAGCGTCCGCCTGAGCGCAATCGACGACCCGCTCCAGGGCCGGCCGGCCCGCCACATCTGGGTCCGCTCCGTGGCGAGCTGGGAGACGCTTCCGGACGACGGCCTCGAGCGCGACGAGCAGGCCGGCTGACCTGCGCCCGAGCGAGGACATCCTCACCGACGAGCCGCCGCCGCCCGCGGACGAGCGCCGCGCCTACGGCCCCGAGCCGCTGCAGTTCGGCGACCTCCGCATCCCGGACGGCGACGGCCCCTTCCCGCTCGCGGTCGTCTTCCACGGCGGCTACTGGCAGTCGACGTACAACCTGACCCACACCGGCCACATGTGCCGCGCTCTCGCCGAGCAGGACATCGCGACCTGGAACGTCGAGTACCGCTGCGTCGGCGTCCCGGGCGGCGGCTGGCCCGCCGCACGCGAGGACGTTCGGCTCGCGGTCGAGCTCGCTCAAAGCCTGCCGTACGACCCTGTCGTGCTGGTCGGCCACTCGGCCGGCGGCCAGCTCGCGCTCTGGGCGGGCAAGGATGCGGGCCTGCCGGTGGCCGCCCTCGCCCCGGTCTCCGACGTGCGCGACGCGGTGGAGCGGCGCGGCCCCGAGAGCGCGCCCGGCCGGTTCATGGCGCCCGAGGACTTTGCAAACGGCTCCCCGATCGAGCTGCTCCCGCTGGGCGTCCCGCAGATCCTGATCCACGGCGTCGAGGACGACAGCGTCCCATATGCAATGAGCGAGCGCTACGTCACGGCCTCCAGAGGCGAGGCCGAGCTCGTCTCGCTGGAGGACACGGCCCACTTCGAGCTGATCGACCCGCAGGCGCCGCAGTTCGAGCACACGGTCGCCGCGATCGAGCGCCTGCTCCGGGACAGCTAGCTACTCGAGGTCGAGCGCGGCCCTGCGCACGCGGGTGAAGCCGGCGGCGCCGAGCACGCCCGCGTCATAGAGCCGCGTGAGCCAGCCGTGACCGCTGTTCGGGTCGGCCTCGCTCTCGAAGCTGCCGACGGCGGCGAACACGCGGCCGTCCCGAAACTCCCACTCCTCGATCTCGTCGTGGTTCCCCTCGACGTCTGCGCGGAAGGCCTCGAGGTCGGAGCCCAGCCGCTCCTTGACCGTGGAGAGCCAGTGCTCGCGCGGGTCCCGGTCGGGATCGACCCCGCAGCGGACGAGCAGGTCGTCGTGGATCTCCTCCAGGCCGATGGCGTCGAGGTAGCGCTCCGCCTCGGTCCAGTCGGGCGCCTCGCCGGGCTCCAGGGCGACCAGCTCGACGAACAGTCCGGCCTCCTGGGCGCGGGCAAGCGTCGCCTCTGCGGCCGAGCGGTCGTCGTCCTCGCGGTCGAGCGCGTGCTCGAGCTCGTGCTCCGGCAGCGTCGGCGTGTCGTCGGCCTCGCTGTAGTCGCGCTCGGCGGTCAGGTCGAGGTACGGCTCACCCTGCTCGTCCTCGGCGAGACGAGAATCGACGATCTGCCAGCTGATCGGCGCGCCGTCCTCCAGGGTGCTGAGGGTGTGCCCGGCCGTCGGCGCATCGTCCCGGTAGCGCCTGAAGGCGCCGAGCTCCTCGCGCCCGTCCGGGTGCCGGAGCCGCAGCCGGTAGCGCGCCGGCTTCAGCGAGATACGCGTCCCGTCCAACCGCTCCACGAGCCAGTCGCGCCCGTCGTAGCGGACGACGGCCCCCGCGACGAGCGGCTCCTCGCTCGTGTACGGGTGCACACGCTCGTGCCCCGAGCGGCTGACGTGCACGAGCTCGTAGCTGGTCGCCACGCGCGAAGCTTAGAGGCGGACTGGCCAGGGCGGGCGGGAGTCTGGTGCTCCAAGAATGTGCGTTGAGCGGCCGCACGGGCGAAGCCCGCACGGCCTCCATCTCGGCGTCGCAGGCGACCGCCTTACCGGCCTAGACTCGTCCCATGCTGGTCTGCCCGAGCTGCGGGGCCGAGAACCGCGAGGGCGCGCGCTTCTGCGACGCCTGCGGCGCGGCGCTCGCCGACCCGGCGCAGGGGCGCGAGGTGCGGAAGGTCGTCACGGTGCTCTTCTGCGACGTCACCGGCTCGACCGCGCTCGGGGAGCGCATCGACCCCGAGAGCCTGCGCCGCGTGATGGCGCGCTACTTCGAGACCGCAAAGGCGATCGTCGAGCGGCACGGCGGCACGGTTGAGAAGTTCATCGGTGACGCCGTCATGGCCGTCTTCGGCGTGCCCGCCGTGCACGAGGACGATGCTCTCCGAGCCATCCGCGCCGCGCATGAGCTGCGCAGCGGGCTCGGCGAGCTGAACGAGGAGCTCGAGCGCGGGTACGGCACGCGGCTGGAGCTCCGCATGGGCGTCAACACCGGCGAGGTCGTCACGGGCACCGAGGAGCGGCTCGCGACCGGCGACGCCGTCAACGTCGCCGCCCGCCTCGAGCAGGCCGCAGAGGCCGGGGAGGTGCTCCTCGGCGAGGAGACGCACCGGCTCGTCCGCGCTGCGGCGGACGCCGAGCCGATCGAGCCGCTGGCGGCGAAGGGCAAGGCAGAGCGGCTGCAGGCGTACCGCCTCGTCTCGGTGCACGTAGCCGCTCCCGAGCGGCGGCAGGACGTGCCGATGGTCGGCCGCGCACGGCAGCGCAAACTGCTGGAGGACGCCTTCGCCGCGGCCGAGGCCGAGCGCTGCTGCCACCTTTTCACGATCCTCGGCACCGCGGGTGTGGGCAAGTCACGCCTCGTCGACGAGTTCCTGCGTGGGCTCTCGGGCGCGACGGTCGTCCGCGGCCGCTGCCTCTCCTACGGGGAAGGGATCAGCTACTGGCCCGTCACGGAGGTCGTCAAGCAGCTGCAGCCCGACGCGGACGAGAGCGCCGCGCTCGCGCCGATTCTCGGTGAGGGTGCAGCCGAGTCTCCGGACGAGATCGCCTGGGCTTTCCGCAAGCTGCTCGAGTCGCGCGCCGGCGAGCGGCCACTCGTGCTGGTCTTCGACGACGCGCACTGGGGCGAGCCCGCCTTTCTCGACCTCGTCGAGCACGTGGCCGACCTCAGCCGCGGCGCGCCGATCCTCCTGCTGTGCATGGCCCGCCCCGAGCTGCTCGACGAGCGTGCGACCTGGGGCGGCGGCAAGCTGAACGCGACCAACCTCCTGCTCGAGCCGCTGGCGCCGGAGGAGGCGGGCGAGCTGATCGAGGCGCTCACCGACGGGATCGCGGGCGACCTGCGTGAGCGGATCCTGGAGGCCGCCGGCGGCAACCCGCTCTTCGTCGAGGAGATGGTCGCGATGGCCGCCGAGGAGGCCGGCGAGATCGCCGTGCCGCCCACGATCCAGGCGCTGCTCGCCGCACGTCTCGACCAGCTCGAGCCGGCCGAGCGCGGCGTGCTCGAGCGAGGAGCGGTCGAGGGGCTCGTCTTCCACCGCGGCGCCGTCGCGGCGCTTACCCCGGAGGAGCAGGTGGACGGACGGCTCGTGACGCTCGTTCGCAAGGACCTCGTGCGTCCCGAGCAGGCTGTGCTCGCCGGTGACGACGCTTACCGCTTCCGCCACCTGTTGATCCGGGACACCGCCTACGAGGCGCTGCCGAAGGCCGCCCGCGCCGAGCTCCACGAGCGCTTCGCCCTCTGGCTCGAGGAGCACGGCGCCGATCTCGTCGAGCTCGACGAGATCCTCGGCTACCACCTCGAGCAGGCCTACCGCTACCGGACCGAGCTCGGCCCGCTGGACGAACGGGCAGAGGCGCTCGGCGCCAGGGCGGCAGAGCGGCTGCTGCGCGGCGGCGAGCGGGCAGAGGCTCGCTCGGACGACGTGGCTGCCGAGCGGTTGCTCGGCCGTGCGGCGGAGCTTCTGCCAGAGGACGCACCCGAGCGGCGGCAGGCACTGGCTTCCCGGGCGCACGCGGTCTCCGAGCTCGGCCGCTTCGCCGAGGCGGCCGAGCTGCGCGAGCAGGCCGTCGCCGCGGCTGAGGCCGCCGGGGACGAGGCGCTGCTCGCCCGGCTCACGCTGATCCGGATCGAGGCCGAGATCCAGTCCGATCCCGACGCGACGATGGTCGACGCGCTCGCTGCCGCGCAAAGGGCGCTCGCAACGCTGGAGCGGTTCGGCGACGAGCACGGCGCGGTCTGGGCACTGCGCCTGATCGGCTGCTTCCAGGCCTGGCTCGGCCGGAGCGGGGACGCGGAGCGCACCTGGCTGAGCGGTCTCGAGCGGGCCGCCCACGCCAACCCACGGGCGCACGACGAGATCCTGGGGTGGCTCCTCTGGGAGACCTGGTGGGGGCCGGAGAACGCCGAGGACGGGCTTCTCCGCTGCGAGGAGTACATCCGCCAGATGGGCGTGTCGGGCTCGCGACGCTTCGAGGGAATCGCGTACGACCTCGGCGGCGTGCTCAAGGCATATCTCGGCCGCGTCGACGAGGGCAGGGCTGACATGGCGACCGGCCGCGGGATCCTGCGCGACCTGGGCGACGTGATCTGGTGGGCCGGCGCAGCGATGCTCGAGGGAGAGCTCGAGTTCGCAGCCGGGGAGCCGCAGCGTGCGTACGACGCGCTCACCGAGGGTCAGGAGACTCTGGCGGCCCACGCCGAGACCGGGTATCTGGCAACGACGGTCGGCATGCGTAGCCAGGCCGCGCTGCTGCTCGGGCGGGAGGACGAGGCGCTCGAGCTGGCCGACGAGGCCGAGCGGCTCGCGCAGCGGGACGACTTCGAGCCGCGCAGCCGCATCACGCTCGTGCGAGCCCGGGTGCTGGCACGCCACGGTGATTTCGAGCGGGCGGACGAGCTGCTCGCGGAGGGAACGCGGATGGTCGAGGGCACCGACTACGTCTTCCTCTACATCGATCTCCACAGGGCTCATGCCGAGGTCCACCGGCTTGCGGGCAGGACGGACGACGAGCGCGAGGCGCTCGAGAAGATGATCGCCGCCGCCGAGCAGAAGGGCCATCTGCTCGCTGTCGAGGAAGCTCGGGCCCGGCTTGCCAAGCTCTGACGGCGTCACCGCCTCGTCACCCGACTTGACCAAGCGCGTAACCCATCGCCGCCGCGAGGTCCTCTAGCGTCGCGCCCGAGCGCCGCACCCCGGCGGCGCTGTCAAGGGGGCATAAGGAGGAGCTGCATGTCACGCAGGAAGCGCTACCTCGCCGTGGCCGTGCTCGCGTGCTTCGGAGCCGTCGGCGGCGTTCTCGCCGGAGCGGGCGCGGGATCGCCGGAGTCGCCGAACCTCAGCAACGTCCCAACTGCGAACACGAAGTCCGAGGGCTACGCACCGGCGAGCAAGCTCTCGGTGGAGCTTCGGCAGGCCGCTGTCGCGCAGGGCTCGACGAAGCTCGAGAACCCCTCGGCTCCGATCGCCTACTACGGCTACGACAGCGACGTCGTCAACGCCGCGGGCGAGCCGCAGATGGTGCCGACGGCGTCGAGCCCGACACACGAGGCGCACAAGACCGAACCGGACAAGAACACCTATCTCGTCTTCAAGCACAGCCTGGCGGGGGCCGACCCGACCTACTGGTACGGGACGCACTTCCTCTTCCAGGGCCACGAGTCCGGCGCGCCCGGCTACATCACCCGGATCAACCTGGACGCCGACGCCGCGCATCGCGTGACGCTGCTGGCGACGAAGGACTCCACGGGCGCGGACCTCAAGGACATCGACGGCTCGACCTGGGACCCGTGGGCGGAGCGGCTGATCTTCACGACGGAGATCTCAGCCGGGCCGGGGGCCTACTCGGCCACGCCGGACTACCCGTCGACCGTCGTGCCCCTCATCGGCTCGCTGGGCAATGCCGCCTACGAGGGCGTCCAGAACGACAAGGACGGCAACCTGTGGCTCAGCGAGGACGCCGGTGGTGCGAACAAGCCCGGCACGGTCGCCAAGGTGCCGAACAGCTTTGTGTACCGGTTCATTCCGGAGAGCAAGGGCGACCTGCTCCACGGCAGGCTGCAGGTGCTGCAGGTGCTGAACGACGCGGGCTCGCCGATCACGAGGGCCTCGCAGACGCCCCTGAACTCGCCCGACCAGGTCGCGCTCCACACGTACGGCAAGAGCTTCGACACCCGCTGGATCACGATCCACAACACCGCGACCGACGGCACCGCGCCGTTCGACGTGAACGCTGCCGCGACCGCGGCCAACGGGACGCCGTTCAAGCGGCCGGAGAACGCCGCGTTCCGGCCCGACGGCAAGTTCCGCCAGTACTACTTCGACGAGACGGGCGACACGAACTCGACCAGTGTCGAGAACCCGATCGGCGGCTGGGGCTCGATCTTCGAGCTCAGCCAGAAGGAGCCGTCCGCGAGCACGGGCACGCTCATCCTCTTCTACAAGGGCGACGCGGCGCATGCGGGCTTCGACAACACGACGTTCATCTCGAAGGACCAGATCACCTTCGTCGAGGACGCCGGCGACACCCTGCACGGCCAGCGGAACGCGCTCGATTCCGGCTGGCTGTTCAACGTCAACACCGACTACTCGAACGCGAACAATCAGCCGCTGCGCTGGCTCGCCGAGGGTCGCGACCCGTCGGCGACGATCGACTCCGGCGTCTCGGGCCTCGGGAACGAGGGCGACAACGAGATCACCGGCGCGGTCGTCTCCAACGGCGACCCCGGCCCCGGCGGCATCCTCGGAGCAAAGGCGCCGAAGCTGTGGAAGGACGACTGGCGCTGGTTCTACACGCAGCAGCACGGGGACAACTGGACCTACGAGGTCATCCCCGCCGCGGGAGACCACTAGCCAGGCAGAACCGCGAGGGCCCGGGCTGCACCGCCCGGGCCCTCGCACCTGCGGCGAAGCCCCGAAACAGGTAGAAGCCCCATGTGGCCGCGGCCGTCGAGACGCAGGGGCTCTCCAAGACGTATCAGGGCGGAACGCTCGCGCTTGCCGGGCTCGACCTGCGCGTCGAGCGGGGCGAGGTCTTCGGCTACCTCGGCCCGAACGGCGCCGGCAAGAGCACGACGATCCGGCTGCTCCTCGACCTGATCCATCCGACTGCCGGCCGCGCGTCCGTCCTGGGGCTCGACTCACGCAGCGACGGCGTCGAGGCCCGGCGCCGCACCGGCTACCTGCCGGGCGACCTGCGCCTGAACGACCGGATGACCGCGCGCGAGCAGCTCGACTCGCTCGCACGACTGCGCGGCGGCGTGGACGAGGCGCTCCGCGCCGGGCTCTGCGAGCGCCTGGACCTCGAGCTCGACCGCCCGATCCGCCACCTCTCGAAGGGCAACCGCCAGAAGGTCGGTCTCGTCCAGGCGTTCATGCACCGGCCGGAGCTGGTCGTGCTCGACGAGCCGAGCGCCGGGCTCGACCCGCTGCTCCAGACCGAGCTGCGCAAGCTCCTCCGCGAGACCGCCGCCGAGGGGCGGAGCGTCTTCCTTTCCTCGCATTCGCTCGACGAGGTGCAGCACACGGCCGACCGGGTCGGGATCATCCGCTCGGGCCGGCTCGTGGACGTCGACGCGGTCGAGCGGCTGCGCGAGCGCGCCGTCCGCCACGTGACGATCGTCTTCGCGGAGACGCCGCCGGACCCGGCACGGTTCGCCGGGCTCGACGGCGTCCGCGTCGAGAGCGTCGAGGGGAGCGTCCTCCACCTGGCCGCCCCGGAGCCGGCGATGGACGCGATCGTCAAGGAGGCGGCGGCGCACCGGATCGTCGACCTCGTCTCGCAGCCGGCCGACCTCGAGGAGATCTTCCTCGAGCTCTACGAGGAGCCCGATGGCGGCTGAGCTCGCGCGGCGAGGACTGCTGGACCACCGGCGCGCGCTCGCCGGCTGGTGCATCGGCGTGATCGGCTACACGTCGCTCCTGGCCTCGATCTTCCCGTCCTTCAAGGGCTCACCCGACCTGCAGCGCCTCGTCCAGCGATACCCCGACGCGCTCAAACAGCTCTTCGGCATCGGGCACGGCGGCATCGGCACGGGGGCGGGGTACCTGGACGCCGAGCTGTTCAGCCTGATGCTGCCGTTGCTCGTGCTCGTGCTCGCGATCGGCTCGGGTGCCCGCACCTTCGCCGGCGAGGAGGACGCGGGCCGGCTCGAGCTCGTCCTCGCGTACCCGCTGCGGCGGCGCGACGCGGTGTTTGCGAAGGGCGCGGCGCTCGCGGCCGAGGTGGCGGTCTTCTGCGTCGTCGCGTTCGGCTCGCTGGCCGTGTTGAGCGTGATCGCCGGGCTCGACCTCGACACGGGCCGGCTGGCGGAGGGGGTGTTCTCGCTGGCCGTGCTCGGTCTCTTCTACGGCTGGCTGGCGCTGGCGGTAGGCGCTGCGGTCCCGAGCAAGGTGCTCGCGCTCGGCATCGCTGCGGGCACTGCGGCGGCCGACTACCTCGTCGGCGGCCTGCACGCGCTCGCCGCCTGGCTGAACCCGTTTCGCGTCCTCTCGCCTTTCTGGCTCGTCGGCCAGTCGCCGCTGCAGAGCGGCGTCGACTGGTGGGGCATCCTGGTCGTGCTCGGCGCAGCCGCCGTGGCACTCGTCGCGGGCGCCCTGCTGGTGGAGCGGCGCGACCTGCAGACCCCGTAGATTGCGGGCGTGCGACGCGGGCTCCTTCCGCTGGCGGCTCTCCTGCTCGTGGCGGCGGGCTGCGGCTCGTCGAAGCGGACCTTCTCCGCGAACGTGAACAACCCCTGGTTTCCGCTGAAGCCCGGCTCGATCTACGTCTACCGCGGCGTCAAGGACGGCAAGCCCTCGCGTGACGTGATGACGGTCACGGACAAGGTCCGCATCATCGACGGCGCTCCGGCCAGGGCGATCGACGACGAGCTCTTCCTCGCCGGCGCCCTCGAGGAGAAGACGACCGACTGGTACACGCAGGACAACGACGGGAACGTCTGGTACTACGGCGAGAAGACCGCCGAGCTCGATCCGAGCGGCAAGGTCACGTCGACCGAGGGGAGCTGGACGGCCGGGGTGAACGGCGCCAAGCCCGGGATCTTCATGTTTGCGCACCCAAAGGTGGGCCAGTCGGCCCAGCAGGAGTCCTACAAAGGGCAAGCCGAGGATCACTTCCAGGTGGTGCAGATGAACCTGCACGTCGAGGTGCCGTACATCACCGCAACGCAGGCGATGCTGACGAAGGAATGGACGCCGCTCGAGCCGGGCGTGATCGACCACAAGTACTACGTCCGCGGCGTCGGAACTGTGCTCGAGCAGACGGTCAAAGGTCCGGAGGAGCGCAACGAGCTGACCGGGTTCTTCCAGAAGAGCCCATGAGCGCTCGAATAAGAAACGAGGGCCCCGGGGCATTGGAGGCCCTCGTTCTATCCGCTCTCCCGCGGCCCAGGCGGCGGTACGCGCGGAGTCTTCGGTCGTCCTCGGCGCCACCGACTCTACGAAAGCCTCGGCCAAACGTGGGTAACGCGCGGGTGCTGGTCCGGTGTCGATCCTGTGACCGGGCTCTTTACCGCCTATCAACAATCCGTCGCTAGGCTCTGCCTGGATGGAACGCGAGCAGACATGGGGAAACGTGTTCCTGGTGCTCGCCGCCTTCGCGGCCAGCGCTGCAACCCTGGCCTGCGCGTTCGTCGCGCTCTTCGACGACCGCGAGAGCCTCTTCGCCGTCTTCGCCCTCGGCGGCCTGTGCCTCGCGCTCTGGTCCGGGATCCGCGCGCTCGAGCCTTCCTAGCGGCCGGCAGCTCGAGCGCCGGTTCACGACCAGGCGCTCGAGCTGCGGGCGACGCGGTGAGGCTCAGCGTGCGACCCCGACCGGGTGCCAGACGCCGACGTCACGGAAACCGTTGCCCATGATGTCGCCGCGCTTGCTGTCGAGGTAGAACCTGTAGACCGGCGCGCCGCGGTAGGCGACCTGCAGCCGGTTGTCGGGGCGCTTGACCGTCGACAGCCCGGGCACTCCGGCCGGCTTCTGGCCCTTCTTGACGGTGAGCGGCTTCCAGAAGGAGAGGCACCCACCGGTGCAGATGAACTTGCCGTGCCGCTCGACGCTCAGCGAGTAGAGCGTCAGCCCGGCTTTCGTGACGAGAATCGTCTTGTGGAGCTTGGCGTTGTGCGCCGTCGAGACGACCTTGACGGTCGCGGCCGCGGCCACGGTCACGGCCACGAGTGCAAGCAGGCTTACGCCCAGGGTTGCTGCCTTCTTCATGAGGTTGACCTCCTAGAGATGCGTGGGGTTCTGCGAAGAGATACGGGCCGAGCGCCGTTTCGGATCTCGTCGCTCCGGAGCGGAGCGCGCGCGCGCATATCATCACGCCGTGGTACCTGAGGCGAAGCTCGAGGACGCCGGCGCCGGGCTCGTTCCGGCGAGCCAGGGCTGGTTCGTGATGAATGCGCGCGACGCGCGCTGGTTCGACAAGCCGGGGCAGGGCCACTCCGTCCCGCTCACCGGCTACGACGAGTACGAGGCAGAGACCTTCTTCCCGATGCTCGGGCTGGCGATCCGCGTCGTCGGCCCGGGCGAGCCGACCGGGACCTATCACTGGGAGACCGAGCAGGAGGACTTCCTGGTCCTCGCGGGGGAGGGGCTGCTGATCGTCGAGGGCCAGGAGCGCCCGCTGAAGCAGTGGGATTTCGTGCACTGCCCGCCGGAGACGAAGCACGCCTTCGTCGGCGCCGGCGATGGCCCGTGCGTGATTCTCTGCGCGAGCTCGCGGCAGTTCCAGAAGGACGGTCCCTGGGGCTTCTACTGCGCCGACGAGACCGCCGCCCGCTACAACGCCGGCTCGCCGGAGGACACCCAGGACGGCGAGCTCGCGGACGCCCGCTTCGAGGAGCCGAGCAAGGTCCGCTATCCGGGTGGCCTGCTGCCCGATTGAGGCGCCGCTACCTGCCGGATTGAAGCTCCCACGCCGAGATGACGGTGTCCTCTATCGCATCGGCGTTCCCGTCCTCCAGGTCGGCGACGACCATCATGTGGTTCGCATAGCGCTTC
>Ga0187773_10000593_pt1 | contig 14330 bp, 9 predicted proteins | sample 0216_BV02_MP05_1_FD_133133 | JGI IMG/M metagenome (GOLD analysis project Ga0187773, IMG submission 133133) | Tropical peat soil microbial communities from peatlands in Department of Meta, Colombia - 0216_BV02_MP05_10_MG | ecosystem: Environmental > Terrestrial > Soil > Wetlands > Peat | place...
AGCCCGCCTCAGCCGCCACCTTGCCGCTCTTCGTGGCGGCTAGCCCCTTAACCCTTTCCTTCAGGGCGGCCTCATAGTCGCTCCAGGGGAAGCTCGCGGCAACGCTTCCCTCCAGGGCCTTGGCGACCTTGATGAGGACGTCGCCCGGATGCCGCGTTTCGAACTTTGGCTTGAGCACCGGCGTGCTCAGGTTGAAGACAGCATACTGAAGACCGGGCGGTGTGGGCCCGTCCTCCAGCCGCTCCAGGAAGGTAGGTCCCGGGAGGACAAGATCCGCCATCATCGTGGTCTCGTCCATGAAGGACGAGGAGGAGACCACCGTCTTGACCCTGTCCAGCGCGGCGAGGAACTCCTTGCCGTCGCTCAGGCTGTATGCGGGGTTCGCCTCGTATACCCAGAGCATGCTCGCTTGGTACGGTTTGCCCTCGTTCATCCTCTTGACGAGGTTCTGGACCGATTGGACCGGGAGTTCGGCGGCAGCCCCACCCAACTTGGGGGCGCCACTGCCCTTCTTGCTCACCTCGTCCTGAACGACCGCAGGCCACGCCGCCAGTGGCGCCTTGGGCGCCGTCCCGACCCCGCCGGCCTGATGCAGGCTCCCCACGAGGGCGTTCAGGCTTTGCACCGCAAGGAACTCATAGAGGCTGTCGGGAGTCCGTCCCTGACCGCGACCGCTGAGAGCAACCGCCGGCCTGGTCTTGGCGAAATCACGGGCGACCGCGACGATCTTTTCCTTGGGGACGCCGGTTATCTCGCTCACGCGCTCGGGGGTGTAGTCCTTGAGCACGAGGTTCTTGAACCCCCGGTGACTCCGGCCCTGAGCATCGGACCAGTCCTCGAACCCGAAGGTGTTGGCGACGAAGGCCTGGTTGTAAAGCTGCTCGCGAATGATAACATTCGCAAGACCAAGGGCGAGCGCCGCCTCGGTGCCGGGGGCGATCGCCACCCAGGCGTCGGCCTTGGAGGCGCTGAGGGACCCGCGCGGCCCCAGCTGAATGATCCGGGTGCGCTGTCCCTGGGCCTGGCTCCGCCAGCCTTCGAAGGCCATCATCATGCGGACGGGAGCACCCCAGCCTCCGATGTAGTCGGCTCCGAAGCTGAGGACGAGCTTGCTGTTCTCCAAGTCGTAGGCTAGCTGCCCCGCCTCGCCCTGGCTCACGAGAAGTCCGAGGGATTCAGTCTCGGCTTCGGAGGGCATCACCAGGAAGTTCGGGGAGCCATAAGCCTGGAGGAACCGGGCAAAGAGATCCGACACCGTACCCTGGCGTCTGCCGGTGAGACCCACGAGTCCCTGGGGCTCCTTGCGGTTCCCCTGGAGCTGCTCCGTGAGGATCTTCAGGGCGTCATCCCAGCTTATGGGTTTCAAAGTCTTGAGGTCTCCCCGCTTGCCCGTCTGCTGGAGCGGTGTCTCGATCCTGCTGGGACCGTAGAGGAACTGGAGCCCCGCTGCCCCGAGCGGGCAGATGCCGCCTCGGTTCACCGGGTCGTTCGGATTTCCGTCGATGCGGACGGCGTTCTTCTTGTTGATGAGCCTCACCCGGATACCGCAGCCGCCCGGGCAGAGCTGGCATATCGTGTTCACCATGCTCGCCGCGCCCCGCTCGGGCGAGGGCCGCCAGGACCAGTTCTGGCTCCAGATGGAGACGTCGTCCAAGAGCTTCCACGGCAGCGGCGACAACAGCGTGCCGCCGACCCCTCCGGCGACCAATTTAACGAAAGCTCTTCTATCTAACTGCATGAGATCCTTCCCCTCGCGTTGGTAGGTCTACTTATGGCAAACGTCACAGCCGTTGGGGACGTTCTTCGCGGCGTGACAATCTTCGCACACGTACATCTTCATGGTCTCGCCGCCGTACCCTGTGAGTCGGTTGATCTTCACGGGTGGAGTCTTGGCCTCCTTGAGCACGTCCCGGTGACATTCGGTGCACTTCATCTGCCCCATCTTCACGTGGGCCGCATGGGAGAAGAACACATTGTCCGGCTGCCAGGAGTAGGAAACCCAGGGGATAGCCTTCCCTGGCTCGATGTACTCGGCGATGAGCTTCTCCTCCGTCTTGGTGTCACCGCTCACCATGGGAGCCTGGTGGCATCCGGCGCAGCTGTCCACTCCCGGCAACCCGGCGTAGGTGCCGTCCGGCCGGAACTGGTGGCAGTCCTCGCAGGCCATGCCCCCACCCTCCACGTGAGCCACGTGGTTGAAGTTGAGGGGCTGCTGCTGGGTGGAGTAGAGAACCTGCGGGAAGAGCACCCAGCCGACAAAGAGTCCGCCGACGAGACCAACGATAAAGAGAATCCATCCTACCTTGTCAGAACCCTGTTGCTTCTTCTCTCCACTCATGGGACGCCTCGGCGATATGGGATTAACGTTTTTGGGAAACAACTGAATGCAGGCCGCATGTCATCTCGAGAGAGCCTGCCCGCAAGACCGCGGTCAAGTAACCGGGATCAGGAAAGAACTTCTTCACACAAGCCGAGGCCGTATCCTATAGCCGCTGGCTTCCTTTTGTCAAGGGAAAACCTCGGGGGCTTCAACCAAAATCTCGGGTGTCGGTAGGCGGCCCTCCTTGACAGTCGCCGGGGAGATTCCCTATGGTGAATCTGGGTCGGATAACTGGGACACAAGTTGAGCGATTCCTGTCCCCCTCCTCTTCACCACCCTCCCGCCGAGGGAGGGGGGCGATTCTGAGGCTCTCGATAAGTTCCGTCTCTTTTGTCGAAGATCCCGCGCTAGGGGGGATGGGAGAGGGTTTGCCCGCCTTAGGCGGGTGAAGCTAAGGGTAACCACCCGGCCGTGCAGCGCGCTGCCCCGCTGCGCGACATTTCTTCGGCGCTCGTTTTTGCGATGAGGGCAGAATCACTCAGTTCGGCTTAGGGGAGGATTGAGGATGGATTTGCGTCGGCTCGAGGTCTTCTGCAAGGTGTACGAACTGAAGAGCTTCTCCCGGGCCGCGGAGGCGTCCCTCCTTTCCCAGCCCACGGTGAGTGAGCACATCCGATACCTGGAGGACTTGCTCGAGGTCCGGCTCTTCGACCGCCTGGGCCGAGAGGTGGCGCCGACCCGCGCGGGCGAGCTTCTCCACGGCTATGCCAAACGCATCCTCAGTCTCACCCAGGAAGCGAGCCGCAGTCTCGAGCTTTACCGGGGCAAGGTGAGCGGCAGTATCGCCCTCGGAGGAAGCACCATCCCAGGCCAGTATATCTTGCCGATCCTCATCGGCTCCTTCAAGCGGCGCTACCAGGATATCCGCATCAGGCTGGTGATTGCCGATACCCGGGAAGTGACCGACATGGTCCTCGACGGGTCCATCGAGATCGGTGTTGTGGGAGCAAAGATCAGGAACAGCAAGCTCGTATTCGATCAGCTCTTTGACGATGAACTCGTCCTCGCCGTACCCACGGATCACCCTTGGGCCGCTCGCCCCGCCATCCGCCTGGAGGAGCTGGCTGAGGCCCCCTTCATCATGCGCGAGCCGGGCTCGGGCACCAGGATGGCAACCCTGAGCAGCCTGGAGGATGCCGGGCTCGATCCCGAGAGCTTGCAAGTGATCGCCGAGATGGGGAGCACTGATGCCGTTCGCCAGGCGATCAAGTCCGGGGTGGGAGTCTCCATCCTTTCTGGGCGCGCCATCGCCGACGACATCCGCTTCGGTATCCTCCGTCCCGTCCCCGTGGAGGGCCTTTCCTTGACCCGTCATTTCTACCTCGTCACCCACAAGGGCCGCTCCCTCTCCCCCCTGGCCCAAGCGTTCGTGGACTTCCTCAAGGAGAATCACAGCGGTGAGGTCCCTTGACGAGGTCCCTTTTGGCTTGACAAACGGATCGGTTTATGATTAGTAAGAGCGCCTTTACGGATCCAATTTTGCCCACCCTGTGCTCATCATAGGTAAGAGCCATTAACTGCCGTCGGCAACCAAGTGGGCAACAAAGAGCGGCTTGCACAGGAAATGGACAGATGAAACGAACGTATCAACCAAGCAACGTCCGGAGGAAACGAACCCACGGCTTCCTGGTTCGCATGAGAAAAAAGTCGGGCCAGAAAGTGATCAGCCGCAGAAGGGCAAAGGGGAGAAAGCGACTGGCCGTCTGAACGCATGGGACGGATCGGTAAGACTCAGAACGAGCAAGATTCGGCGCAGGCCCCGCAAGGAGGTGTCGGCACCGTCCTCCGAGGTCAGTCCAGGTTTCGCAAGGAAGAGCGCATCCGACACCGGCGTGATTTTCAGCTTGCACTTCGCTATGGCAGCCGGCGACACACGAAGCACTACACGCTAATCCTGCGGCCCAACGACCTCGAATGTTCTCGTCTGGGGATTACGGTCAGCAAGAGCGTGGGGAATGCGGTCAAAAGGAATCGCGTGAAACGCCACCTTCGCGAGTTTTTTCGTTTGAACAAGCGCAAATTGCCGGCATCACACGATCTCGTCATCATCGCCAAGAAAGGTGCGGCAATGCTTGCTTACACCGATGTCCGCGAGGAACTGGCCCCCGTTCTCCTTGAGACTAACGCCGCATGATCAAGAAGGTGCTGCTCGCCTCGATTCGGGCATATCGGCTTTGCATTTCGCCCTTACTCGGGCAATCGTGCCGTTTCACCCCCACCTGTTCTGAGTTTGCCTACCAGGCCATTTCCGCTTACGGAACCGGCCGAGGCCTTCTCCTTACCGTCCACCGTCTCCTGCGCTGTCACCCGTTTCACGCCGGCGGCTACGACCCCGTGGAGAACTATCGGCGTCGCTGACTGTCCCGTAGCCGGCACCCCGGTGCCCCTCACCTCGGCTCATCGTGTATCTGGTTCCCGGAGAGGGTTGGGCGCCCCGGAGTTACCAACCCTCCCCACTGCCGCAGGAGTCTCTTGTCATGGAAAAGCGTGCTCTCCTAGCTCTTGTCCTGTCCTTGCTGGTGTTCCTCATCTACCAGTTCTTCTTCGTGCCGGAGCGGAAACCCAGGCCTCCCAAGAGCACCCCGGCAACGGAGCAGCCGGCTCAGGCGTTGCCAGTGCCGACACCCCAGAAGGGACTGCCTGCACCGAGCGCAGCCCCGACAGCGCCGGTGCCCACCTTGCAGCGTCCCCCCGCCCATGCCCCCCGAGACGTGGTGGTGGAAACCCCCCTTTACCGCGCGGTCTTCACGGAGACCGGCGGTCGGTTGAAAAGCCTCGGCCTGAAGCAGTACCGGGAGACCATTGCCAAGGACTCGCCGCCCAAGGAGCTGGTGAGGATCCGGCAGGCCGACGAATTGCCCCTCGCTTTCAACTTCGCGAGCCATCCGGTCGCCGGCCTCGACGTGGCACAGTACGCCGCCGACCAGACCTCTCTCGTCGTCGATCCCGCTGATGGCAGTAAGAAGCTCATGTTCACCTACCAGGTCCCCGGATGGCTCCGCATCGTGCGAGAGTACCAGTTCTATCCGAACACCTACTGCATGGACCTCACCATCCGGGTGGCGAACCTCGGGAGCCAGGTCTGGGAGGATGCCCCGGCCGTGAGTCTTGTCAACATTCCCTTCTCTCCCCACGAGCGAGGCGGGTACAATTTCAACGGTCCGGCGCTCCTCGTGGGCGGCAAGCTCGACGAGGTCGCCTTCAAGGACATCCAGACAGGGCGGCGGTCTACCGGAGTCACCGATTGGATCGTTTCGATCTTCTCAGGAGGGAGGCCAGATAGGAAGGCACCTGAGGGAGAGCTGCGGTTCCCTGGGACCATCGACTGGATCGCCTATACCAGTCAGCACTTCACCATGGCGCTGGTGCCGGAGGGGCTGGTGCCCAACCTCGCGCAAGTCAAGGTGCTAAACCCCGCTACCGAGATGGTCGAGACCACCTTTGTCGGCCCGACTCTAACGATTGAGCCGAACGCCCAGCACGAGCTCCAGTTCAAGATCTACACGGGACCCAAGGAGATCGAGGCTCTCAAAGCGGCGCACGCCAAGCTCGAGAAGGCGATCAACTTCGGCTGGTTCGACGTCATCGCCCAGCCGCTTCTCCTCTGCCTGAAGTTTTTCTACCGCTACATCCACAACTACGGGGTCGCTATTATCATCCTGACCGTCCTCATCAAGCTGCTCTTCTGGCCGCTCACCAACAAGAGCTTCGCCTCCATGCAGGCCATGAAGAAGGTCCAGCCCATGATGCAGAAGATCCGGGAGAAGTACAAGGACGACCCGCAGAGGATGAACCAGGAGATCATGCAGCTCTACCGCACCCAGAAGGTGAACCCCTTCGGCGGCTGTCTCCCCATGGTGCTTCAGATCCCGGTCTTTTTCGCCCTCTACAAGGTGCTCAATAGCTCCATCGCCATGCGCCATGCGCCCTTCCTCTGGTGGATTAATGATCTCTCGGCGCCCGACCGTCTGCCGGTTGGGTTCAACATTCCCTATGTCGGCGGGCTGCCGGTCCTCACTCTCCTCATGGGCGCGTCCATGTTCATCCAGCAGAAGATGACGCCCATGACCGGGGATCCGAGGCAAGCGAAGCTCATGCTCCTCATGCCCGTCGTCTTCACCTTCATGTTCGTCAATTTCCCGAGCGGGCTGACACTCTATTGGTTTGTCAACAACATCCTTTCCATAGGTCAGCAATACTTGCTGAACAGGAAGACCGACCAATCCGGGGGCCAGGTGACCGGGGGAAAAGCTCGGGCTCGTACTGGTGCTCCCCAGTGAGGTACGGAGGAAACCATGTCTGCCATTGAAGTCGAAGCTAAATCGGTGGATGAGGCCATTCAGCTCGCCTGCGAGCGCCTGAGCCTCCCCGCAGACCAACTGAACATCGAGGTTGTCTCCCACGGCTCGGCCGGAATCTTCGGCATCGGTACCAGGAAGGCCAAGATTCTGGCGTCTCCCAAGCGGACGCCCCAGACAACCGACGACGCCCCCCTTACCGAAGCCAAGGCAATCCTGGAGACTATCCTCTCTCACATCAGTATCCCTGCCACCGTCCAGGCGAGCTGGGAGGACGAGCAAATCAAGCTGAACGTCTCGACCAACGGCTCCGGGCTCCTCATCGGCAAGCGGGGACAGACGCTCCAGTCGATCCAGTTCATCGTGAACAAGATCTTCAACCGGCAGTCGCCCAGGAAGGCCCACATCATCATCGATACCGAGAACTATCGAGACAGACGGCGCCAGGCCCTGACCGAGATAGCGCTCGATCTCGCCAGCCGCGCGAAGAAGTCGGGGAAACCGGCGATCAGCGCTCCCCTCAGCGCCTATGACCGCCGCATCATTCATCTGGCCCTAAAAGAAGACCACGAGCTTCGTACCAAGAGCAAGGGAGAGGGGACCCTCCGCAAGGTCATGGTGCTCCCGTTGAAGAAGGGAACTGATTGGGAGAAGAACTCGGGCGAGGATCTCGATGATGGCGAGTGAGCCGCGTTGTGCGAATCAGTTACCCCCGCGGGTCCGTCGAGAGGGAATGACCGCGTGACCGCCCCAAGTCCCCCTTTCGCCAACAGGGATGCGGGGGGACTTCCCCGGTGATTTTGAACAATGCAGGGTCGGCATAGCCCACCGAGAGGCCATTTCCCGGAGTCCCCCTCTCCCTGAGGGATGGCTGGAGTGAGGGGTTCCCGGTCGCGGAGCGCCCTGTCACCCTCTCGGCTGACCTCCGCAGCTTTAGGGAAATACCAGAACCGTTTGGCAAGAGCAGGCCGCGCGTCGACCTGACCGTCGCGGTGTCCCATGTCTGACCTTCTGGACCACACTTTCGACCACTTTGCTGATGAGACGATCACCGCCATCGCGACCCCCGCAGGGGTAGGCGGGATCGGCGTCATCAAGGTCAGCGGCCCTTCGGCTTGGGCCATCGGCCGCCGTTTGTTCCGGCCCTCCAGGCCTCAAGGGGAGCTCTGCTCCCACCGGCTCTACCACGGTGACATCGTGGCGCCCGAAACGGGGAGGCCCGTGGACGAGGTCCTTGCGAGCTTCATGCGCGCTCCCCACACCTACACCCGGGAGGATGTGGTCGAGATCAACTGCCACAGCGGCATGGCGGTCCTCGAGCGCATTCTCGAGCTCGTGCTCCGCTCGGGCGCCCGGCTGGCCGAGCCGGGCGAGTTTACCCGTCGTGCCTTCCTGAACGGCCGCATCGACCTCACCCAGGCCGAGGCGGTCCTTGACGTCATTCAGTCGAAGACGAAGAGAAGCCTCGACCTCGCCGGCGAGCACCTGCGGGGTGCGCTCCAGGTGATCGTCTCCGACCTCCGTTCCCGGCTCCTCCAGGTTCTCGCCACGGTGGAGGCGGCGATCGACTTCCCTGACGAAGAGATCGAAGCGGCGGAAGGGACGGAACTCGCCGAGCGGCTCCGGACTCGGGTGCTGGGGCCGATTGCCGATCTCATTGCCGGCTACGAGGATGGCCGCATTCTCAGGGAAGGGCTGGCGGTAATCATCGCCGGGAAGCCTAACGTCGGCAAATCGAGCCTTCTCAACGCGCTCCTCCGGTCCAACCGCGCCCTCGTCACCCCCATTCCGGGGACAACCCGGGATGCGATCGAGGAAGGATTCAATCTGCGCGGCATCCCTATCCGTCTCGTGGATACGGCCGGCCTCCGCGAGGCGGATAACCTGGTCGAGCAGCTCGGGATGGATCTCACCAGAGACCGGCTCGCCCGCTCCGATCTTATCCTCTTGGTCATGGACCGAAGCGCTCCCCTCACTCCGGAGGACTCCCAGGTCGCCGCAGAACTTGGAGACAAGCTGAGGATCATCATCCTCAACAAATCGGACCTGGAGCGTCACCCTGACTTCGCGCACATCGACACCCGCTTTCGCGGTGAGACGGTCGTTGAGGTTTCCGCTCTCCGAGGCGACGGGATCGAGGCACTCAAGGATGCCGTCTTCCGGACCGTCCTCGGACGCCGCCTCGATACCGAGACCTCCGTCGTCGCGCCGAACCTGAGGCACAAGCTCTGCCTGGAACGGACGCAGGAGGCGGTGAAACGGGCGATCGACCTCCTGGCAGCTCAGGCAACGGTGGAGCTCGTTGCCGTCGAGCTCCAGGATGCCCTCGCCCAGCTTGGGGGGATCATCGGCATGACGACCAGCGAGGACGTGCTGGATCAGATCTTCAGCCAGTTCTGCATCGGCAAGTAAGGCAGGCGGGTCCGCACCCGCCGCATGCAGGCCGACAGGGCCGTTGCTTTGTTCACACCGAAGCCGGGGCGGGCTTTCCAGCCTTGGTCCCGACACTTCGGGACTACGGTCGAGGAGACGACACCCGTCTGGTTCGGCGGCACTCCTGGAATCTGGTAGACCCTGATTGAACCGAGGACCTGCGTTAAGGAGGATCCAGGGTGGGGATGATCCTTGACGTGCTCTTCATGCGTTGGCACGCACCCGGAGGCGGGGCCGTGAGCCCCGTGATCACGCCGGTTCAGAAAAGCAGGAGGACCTTCCCGGTCAGGGCATGAGTGATGACGGCAACCGCTGCAAGGACTCCGACGGCTGCTACGGCTACTCCGGCAATCTTGGAGAACATATCGACCTCCCAACTGATTTTTGAAATCCGTTCGGCGCCACCGGGCGCCGCAACCACATACTACAAACACCGTGCCACGGTTGCCATGTAACATTTTTCCGCTTCGTATTCAGTTAGTTACGAAGAACAACCGGGCGGGAATTGGATGGGCGCCGGCCGATCTCTCGAGTCGAAAAGCGTCTGCAAGTGCCGAGATTTGACCGCTCACCGAGACTTGCCATTCCCGGCCGGGGTCAAGTATCGGTCCTCGAATATCGCTTACAGGCCCAATCCCACCACCTCCTCTCGCTTGATCTCTCCAGGGAAAATACCTATAGTGGCGGCGTAGGCACCGAGTCCGGCGCTAGAATCTCCGGATACTTCCTCGGACACTCAACGTCTCCTGGATAATGCAGATTAAGGGACAAGTTAAGCCGTTAATGGCCTATGACAACGCCGATTTACTTTGTCCTGTGATCAACGAAATGGAATGTCCTCTGAACACCGGTTAACGGATAACGTGCTTCTCTCCCCCGGACTCCAGGCGAACTAGATCCGTGACCACCTGATAGAGGAACCTCTGCTCCGGGTCCGACGGGTCCACGAACCGAACCGCAAAGCGCTCGGCCGTTGTCCCGATGACTCTACCTTGAATCCTCGTAAATTGAGCGACCCTCGCTTGGATCCCTCAAGAGAACAAGCTTCGATCGGCTGGCAGGAAGAATTGCCCGGACCCGATCCCGACGAGGTCGGGATTACGCTCACCCTTACCCTTCGAGGGAGAAGGAATTTACTGAATCCACGAGTCCCCACAAGGTCGAGACCCCTCCGCTGTCTAAAATCCCGGGGGCGGGGACGGGAAGAGGTGCTCACTCGAAGGGGGATGCTCCTGGAGGTCGCCCTCTTCGAAATGCCGGATCTTTTGTGCCCTGAGTAAAACGTCCCGAGTCTTCCCCTGGAACTCGCCTGCGCTCTCTCGATAACAATCGCGTGCGCGCCAACCGTTAGGGTTACCCATCGCAGTTCTCCACCCCTTCGCTAGGAGTTAAACTTATAATATACTGCGGAGTTGTGGTTACTTCTGAGGAGACCACGAGATCTGGTAGAATAATTAGGCGAGAAAGTTCTCTGCCTTCGGACGGGTTCCGTACCTGCCTTGGCAGATTGGAGATTGAGGAGACATGATATTGGTCGTCACCCTCACCCTTACCCGCCTAAGGCGGGCAAGCCCTCTCCCTTCAAGGGAGAGGCGTTGTATCGAGCGCCTCAGAGGCTCCCCCTCCCTCGCAGGAGCGGTGAGGGGAAGGGGGACAGAAATCGCTCAATTCAGGACTGCGCGCTTCTTGCGAAGTGGCGATTGGTTCTTATCTTGGGTGCCGGAACACGTGGTCGTGCATGGGGTTGCGGGAAGGCCGCGTGACCGGCGATAGATCTGCAACCATGGTGGCTCATGAACCTTAAGTCCGTGCTGACAAAGACCGCCTATCCAACACGGGGGACGCCCATCCGGCCCGCCCTCGAGCGGGGACGGCCGATAACTCGCTGGCTCTGGGGGGCGGCTGTGGCGGCGGCCGTTCTCGTTGCAGTCGGGTACGAGGTCACGACATCAGGGCTGGAGGCCCGGCTGCTCTCGCGGTACGTCGCCAAGCTCTCCTACGAACTCGCCCCAGGCCCCAGCGACACCATCGTATTTCCCCAGGCCGGTCCCTTCGACGACCGCCGCGGCTACTCCCGGATCGAGGAGTTCGAGTCCCGTTTGGAGGCATACGGCTTTCAGGTCGACCGGCAGACGCGGCTCTCGCCGGAACTGGTGCGCCTGATCTCGTCGGGGCTCAACCCGCCCTACCGCGAATCACCGGTCGCCGGTCTCCTCGTGCGCGGCAAGGGAGGTGTGCCGCTCTTCGAAGGGATGCGGAAGCAACGCCGGTTCGAATCCTTCGAGGAGATTCCACCGATCCTCGTCTCGAGTCTCCTCTTCATGGAGAATCGCAAGCTGCTCCATCCCTCTGATCCGCGGGCGAACCCAGCTGTCGAATGGGGCCGGTTGGTCAAAGCCGGGTTGCTCTATATCGGCAACAAGATTGGCCTCCCCGTCCCTCTCCAGGGCGGGAGTACTCTGGCCATCCAGCTCGAAAAGTATCGGCACTCGCCGGACGGCCGGACGAACTCCATAGGCGAGAAGCTGAGGCAAGTCGTATCCGCCAGCCTGGAAGCCTATCGCGATGGCGCCGACACGCGCCCTTCCCGGCGCGACATCGTGCTCGACTACTTCAACACCGCACCGCTGGGCGGGGTGTCCGACTACGGCGAGATCAACGGTCTCGGGGAAGGCTTGTACGTCTGGTTCGGTTTGGACTTGGCCGAAGTGAGAAAGGACCTCGCGGATGCGGCCGCAACACCCCAGAAGGCGCGGGCTTACAAGCATGCCCTCGCTCTGCTCGTCGCGGTGCGCGCCCCTACGACGTACCTGGCCAAGTCGCGGGACGCCCTCGAAGAGAAGGTGGACCAGTACATCAGGCTTCTGGCCAATGCCGGCGTGATTGATCCAGACCTGGCCGAGGCGGCGGCAGCCACGCCGCTCGTCTTCCTCGCGCGCGGGCCCGTCATTCCCCCGCCGCCCTTCACGGAGGAGAAGGCTACCAATGCAATCCGCACGACCCTCATGCGCATGCTCGATCTCCCCAGCCTATACGAGCTCGACCGCCTGGACCTGGAAGTGGATAGCCCGATCGACCAGGCGCTCCAGCGCGAGGTCGAGCGCCTCTTTCGCAGCCTGGCCGATCCGGAGTTCGTGAAGGCAAAGGGGCTCAATCAAGAGCGCCTCCTGCTCGGCGCCGATCCGACGAACGTGACCTACAGTCTCATGCTGTTCGAGAGCGCTCCGGAAGGGAACCTGCTGCGGGTCCACGCCGATAACCTGGACCGGCCCTTCGACATCAACGACGGGGTCAAGATGGACTTCGGCAGCACGGCCAAGCTGCGCACCCTGGCCCACTACCTCGAGATCGTGGCTTCCCTCTACGACGAGATCTCCGGTCTCGACACCGCGGAGCTGGCCCGGCAGGACACTCCCGGCCGAGACCCCATCACCCGTTGGGCCGTCGCCACCTTGCGCCAAGAAAGGGGACTGGACCTGGACGGATTTCTCCAGCGCGCCCTCGACCGCAAGTACTCCGCGAGCCCTTATGAAGCTTTCTTCACCGGCGGCGGCCTGCACACTTTCGAGAACTTCGACAAGGAAGACAACGGCCGCATTCTAACGGTTCGCCAGGCGTTGATCTCCTCGACGAACCTGGTCTTCATCCGCCTCATGCGCGACCTCGTCCGCTACCACCGGGCGCGACTCGAGTACGATGCCGACGCGGTACTGAAAGATTCGCGCGACCCGGCCCGCCTGCGCCTGCTGGAGGAGGCGGCCGACGACGAAGCCCGCACCTTGTTGTACAAGGCCTACGAGAGCTACCGGGGTGAGTCTTCGGATCGCATCATCACCCGCCTCCTGGGGAGCCGCGCCGAATCCGCGCGTCACCAGGCCATGCTGTTCTTTGCCTGGCACCCGGGCGCGAGCGAGACCGAGCTGGCCGGCTGGCTGCGCGACCGGGTGCGGAAGCCCACCTCACCCGACGAGGTGCTGCGCCTGGCCAAGGCCTACGGTGGCCCCCACCTCACGCTGTCCGACTACGGCTACCTCCTCTCCCGCCACCCATTGGAGGTCTGGTGTGCGGGCGAGCTCGCCCGCGAGCCGGACGCCCGCTGGAACGACTTGCTCGAACGGAGTGCGGCGGCGCGCCGCTTGGTCTCGGCATGGCTCTTCACAACCCGAAACCGCGGCGCTCAGGAGACGCGCCTGCGCATTCGGATCGAGAAGGACGCCTTCGCCCGCATGACTCCCTCCTGGCAGCGTCTCGGCTTCCCCTTCGAGCGGTTGGTTCCGACGCTTGCCACCTCCATCGGCAACTCGTCCGACCGTCCAGCAGCCTTGGCCGAGCTCATGGGGATCATCCTGAACGATGGTCTCAAGAAGCCGACGCTGCGCCTCACGCAACTCCACTGGGGCCGCGGTACCCCGTACGAAACCATCATGACGCCGAAGCCCGTTCAGGACGAACGGGTCATGGCTCCGGCGGTGGCGCGGGCCGTGCGCGGCGTGCTCGCCGAGGTGGTCGAGCGCGGCACCGCCCGCCGGCTGGCCGGCGCTTTTTCCGAACCTGATGGGACCCCCGTGATCGCCGGCGGCAAGACGGGCTCGGGAGACAACCGCTTCAAGACCTTCAACCGCCATGGCGGATTGACCTCATCTCGCGCGGTGAACCGCACCGCCACGTTCGCCTTCTACCTCGGTGATCGCTACTTCGGAGTCCTCACGGCCTTCGTGCCGGGCGAGGCAGCGGAAGGGTACAGGTTCACCAGCGCGCTCCCCGTAAGCGTCCTCAAGCTGCTCGCCCCCGCGATCAAGCCTCGCCTCCGGGAGACCCCGGAACCGACCCTGGACCTGCGCTGGGCTAAGGACCGGCCGCCTGAAGCGCCAAAAGCTCCCGCGTCCGGGCCGGAGACCCGCCCCCAGCACGCCAGCAGCGAGTCCAGCGGACAGTCCGGGTAGAAAAAAAGGGAAGAAAACCGGGACATCCTATCGCGTGCCCGCTGATGCGCTGCTGGAGAGCTTTCATGTCGTCTCTAATCGTCATTTGACAAAGGCAATTAACTAGTGTAATCAAGATTTCAATCACTGGTGTTACTCTGGAAACTATACCGCTTGGATCCTGGGTTTGCGGACCGAGACGGAGAGTTCTCTCTCGCCGAGAAGGGAAAGCTCGTGTAAGCCCTCTGAACTCTGTCGGAAGGGCTTTTCATTAGGACTTGCGGCTATTCCCCGCCC
>Ga0187773_10000594_pt1 | contig 14330 bp, 14 predicted proteins | sample 0216_BV02_MP05_1_FD_133133 | JGI IMG/M metagenome (GOLD analysis project Ga0187773, IMG submission 133133) | Tropical peat soil microbial communities from peatlands in Department of Meta, Colombia - 0216_BV02_MP05_10_MG | ecosystem: Environmental > Terrestrial > Soil > Wetlands > Peat | place...
AGTCCTTCGCGCCCTGGCGCATGCCCCAGATCCGATCGGTCTCCAATCTCTTGCTGGTGCAGACGATCACGGGAATGTGCTTGGTGGCCTCGTCGTGAGTGATGGCGCGCGTCGCCTTGAAACCGTCGGTTCCGGGCATGATGATGTCCATCAGCACCAGGTCGGGCTGCTCGCTCTTCGATTTGGCGATGCCTTCGTCGCCACTCGAGGCGGTCAGGCACTGATAGCCTTGCCCGGTCAGCAGTTCCACCAGGAACTGGCGGTCGGTGGGAGAATCGTCGACGATCAGGATTTTCTTAATTGGCATGACCTCTCTCCTATGAATTGGATCCGCGCTGGCGGCCTGCGGCACCGGCCGAGTGCCCGGGACACCCCTAATATTCTCGCGAATGCCCCGTTTCCGGCAAATTCTTTTGCTCCGCCCGGCATGCCTCGGCGAGGAAGAAGGTCGGCGATGAGGACAATCCGCGGCGCGGTCTGGGCGTGCCTGGGCGCGCTGCTGTCGGCGCCCGCGGCGGGTCAGACCGGCGCGCTCACGCCCGCCCAGGCCGAGCTGCGCGAAATCTACAGGGAGCTGGTGGAGATCAACACCGCCGACTCCGCCGGCGACTGCACCGCCGCGGCGCAGGCCCTGGCGGAGCGGCTGAAGGCGGGCGGGCTGCCGGAGCGCGACGTGCAGGTGATCGCGCCCCTGGGCGGACCGAAGAAGGGCAACCTCGTCGCCCGCTACCGCGGCACGGGCGCGAAGAAACCCATCATGCTGCTCGGGCATCTCGACGTGGTCGAGGCGAAGCGCGAGGACTGGGAGCGCGATCCTTTCAAGCTCGTCGAGGAGAACGGCTACTTCTACGCGCGCGGCGCCGCGGACGACAAGGCGATGGTGGCGGCGTTCGCCGCCAACCTCATCCGCTACCGGCGCGAGGGCTACCGGCCGGAACGCGACCTCATCCAGGTCGCGACCTGTGACGAGGAGATCATCCCCTCGAATTTCAGCGGCATCGTATACCTGCTGAAGCACCACCGCAGCCTCATCGACTCCGAGTTCGCGCTGAACGAAGGCGGCGGGGGCCTGCTCGACAAGGACGGCCGCTACCTGTTCCTCGCTATCCAGGCCGGCGAGAAGGTATTTCAGACCTACCTGCTTGAAGTCACCAATCCCGGCGGGCACAGCTCGCTGCCGGTGAAAGACAACGCCATCACCCATCTTGCGGCGGGCCTGGCGCGGCTCGGAGCGTACGATTTCCCGTTCAGGCTTTCCGCCACGACGCGCTCCTATTTCGAGCGGATGTCGCGCATCGCGAGAGGCCAGACCGCCGCAGACATGCAGGCGATCCTCCGCGAGCCGCCCGACGCAGAGGCGATCGCGCGCCTTGCCGCGACCCCGTACAACAACTCGGCCTTCCGCACCACCTGTGTCGCCACCATGCTCGACGCGGGCCACGCCACCAACGCCCTGCCGCAGCGCGCCCGCGCCACCGTGAACTGTCGCATCCTGCCGAGGGAGTCGGTGGCCGAGGTCCAGAGAACGCTCGCGCGCGTACTGGCGGACGACAAGATCCGGGTCACGCCTACGCACGAGCCGACGCTCTCGCCTCCGCCGCCGCTCACGCGCGAAATCCTTGGGCCGGTCGAGACGGTGGGTGCGCAGCTGTGGCCGGGCGTGCCGGTCGTGCCGACGCTCCTTCCCGGGGCGACCGACGGCCGCTTCACCATCAACGCCGGCATCCCGACCTACGGCATGAGCGGCATGTTCCGCGACCCGGACGGCTCGGGCGTGCACGGCTTGAACGAGCGCCTGCGCGTGCGCTCGCTCTACGAAGGACAGGAATTCCTGTACCGGGTTGTGAAGCGGTACGCGGGCGGGAGATAAGCTCGGGCCGATCTGCGGCGAGACTCAGGCGGGCCTGCTTCATCCGGCAAGGACCCGGACGAGCGTCAGCGCGAGCATTCCGCCGGCGATCGTGAGGAGGATGCTGCGGGTCGCCGCCGCGATCGCGAACGCGGCGAGACCTGCGACGAGGCGCGGGTTGTCGATCGAGATCGCCCACGCGCCCTGCACGAGCACCAGATCGGGAACGATGATCGCCATGAGCGCGGCGGCCGGCGCGTGGCGCAGCAGCCGCTCCGCGGCGGGCGGCAGGCGCAGGCGGCTGCCGGGCAGCACGAAGATCGCGCGGGCAAAAAATGCGGCGAGCCCCATACCGGCGATGAGCACCCAGCCAAACGAGGGATCGCCCGCCACTTCAGGCCTTCCCCGCTTCTTTCGCCGGAGCGAGACGCGCCGCGGCCAGTCCCACCGCGATACCCGAGGCGATCGCCGCCAGCAGGCCGAGATTGAAGGGCAGTCTCGCCGCGAGGAGCGCGACAGCGCCCGCGGCGAGCGCCCCCCACACCACGGCGCGGTCGTGGATCAGCGGCATCACCAGGGCGATCAGTCCGAGCGTGCTCGCGAATTCGAGCGACCATCCCTTCGGAATCAGGCCTCCGGCGAAAACGCCGACGCAGGTCGAAGCCTGCCATCCGGACCACATGAGGAGCGAGCCCCCGAGAAAGTGCCAGTGCTTGTGCGGATTCGGATCGCCGGGCGGGAAGCGCCCGCCGAAGAGCGCAAACACGCCGTCGACCGTGATGTAGGAGAGAAGCGCCCGCCACGGCCGCGAAAGATGCTGGAAGTGGGGCGCGAGCACCGCGCTGTAGATGACGTAGCGCAGGTTGACGATGAGCGTGGTGGCGAGCATCACCGCGATCGGCGCCTTGGCGATGAAGAGCGGCAGCACCGCGAGCTGCGCCGAGCCCGCAAACACGATCACGCCCATGGCCACCGCCTGCGCCTGCGTGAGGCCCGCGGCGACCATCGCCACCCCGGCGACGACTCCCCAGGGAACCATGCCGACGAGAAGCGGAGCGGAGGCGAGAGCGCCTTCGCGAAAGGCCGCAATTTGTCCGGGCTGAAATCTCATCGCTCCCCGCGAAGCTCAAAGGGCCACGCGCTCGACGGCCCTCTGCCGCAGCTCGCCGGCCTCGCTGGTTCTTTTCCTAATCTATCTTCGACTCGTCCCGGTACATGACCTTGTGGCGGGTCTCCTTGATCCAGGCGTCGATCTGTTCCAGGCTCATGTAGTTCCTCATGTCGAACCGGTCCCAGCTGCGGATCTGCTCGATCGCCTTCTTCCAGCGCTTGTAGGGCGGCTTTGCTGCCGGACCGAAGCAGAAGATATCGATTGATCGAAAGGTCCTCGGGCACGCCGAGCAGCGGCCGCATGGCCTTCTGCGCGCTCTCCTGCCCGATTGCCGTCACCCACCAGACGTTGTAGCCCAGCGCCGCCGCGGCAAGGTGCGCCGACATGGTGGACGCGGCCACGCTCTGCAGCAGTATGCGCTCTGCGTTCTCGTGGTATTGGCGGTCGAGATCGCTCCCGTCCATGAGCACGGGAAAAGCGCGCGTGAAGCGGAAATCGGCGACCACGACGATCATCCCGGGCGCAGTCTCCAGTCCCCGGTAATTGGGCGTGGGGAACTTCATCTTGAGTTTCGCGCGGCGGCGCTGCTCCTCGACGAAGTAGTCGGCAATCTTCTTCCTGGTTTCCGGATTCGTGACGACGATGTAGTGCCAGGGCTGCGCGTTCGCCCCCGAAGGCGCGTGGCGCGCCGCCTCGAGGATGAGGTCGTAGTGCTCGCGCGGCACGACGCAGCCGGGATCGAACTCGCGCGTCGTCAGCCGGTTGCGCATAATCTCGAGCAGCGCCTCGCAGCGTTCGCGAAAGTCCGTGGTGCTCTTCATTGGGTTCCCCGGTCGGCGCGCATGTTCAAGCGCCCCACCACATCCGGCGGAGAACGTCGTTCTTTTGCCAGAAGTGGTGGTTCAGCGCGCCGGCAAAGTGGACCGCGACGAGCGCAAAAAGAACGTAGGATGAGACCGCGTGGGTTCCTTCGATAAGCTCGCGGTATGGGCGGTGCGACGCGTCCAGGAGGTGCGGAACCGAGATGAAACCGACGAGCGTCGTCTCGAGGGGCTGCCGGAAGGTATCCGCGACCATCCATCCCGATATCGAAACGAAGAACATCAGGAAATAGAGCAGCCAGTGCGCGCCGCGCGCTGCGGTCCGCCTCCACTCAGGGAGCTCTCCGGGGAGAGCCGGGACCGCGTTCCCGAGCCGCCAGGCGAGCCGCAGGGCGAGGAGGAGCAATAGATAGAACCCAATCGTCGCGTGCAGCTGGTAATGCTGGAGCCTCTCTGCGCGCGCGGCGAGATGCGTCATCCACCATCCATGCGCGAGAAGAACCAGGATGAGGGCCGCCCCCAGCCAGTGAAGCAGCTTGGCGACGTGCCCCCAGGCCGTGGGCGCGTTGCGCAATGCCGCGCTCACTGCTTGCGCTCCGGCTCCAGCCGCACGACGTTCGCAGGAGGCTTCTCCTCGATCTCCGCCGCCTCGATCTGCTGGAAACGCTGCGAGATCTTCCTGCTTGAAACCTGCACGTCCTCGGCATCCTGGTGCGCCTGGCGGATGTGGTCGGCGAGCTTCCTCATGCGCTCGTCGAACCGGCTGAAATCGGCGGCGAGTTTCGCGAGCTCCTCCTTGATGACGTGGATGTGCCTGCGCGTCTCGACGTCCTTCAGCACCGCGCGCGCGGTGTTGAGCACCGCCATCAGCGTGGTCGGCGAGACGATCCACACCCTCCTGGCGATCGCGTACTCGACGACTTCGGGGTTGTAGGCGTGGATCTCGGCGAACACGGCCTCGGCCGGGACGAACATCACGGCGCCGTCGGAAGTCTCTCCGGCGATGATGTATTTCCTCGCGATGTCGTCGACGTGCTTCCTGACATCGGCCTTGAACTGCCTCTGCGCAAGCGCGCGCCCGGCCTCGTCCGCTTCGCGGTCGAACATGCGGTGGTAGTTTTCCAGGGGAAACTTCGAGTCCACCGGAACCAGGCCGGTGGGCGGCGGAAGGCGCAACACGCAGTCGGCGCGCGTGCCGTTCCCGAGCGTGTACTGGAATTCGAATCCCGCGGGCGGCAGGACGTTCCTCACCAGCGCCTCGAGCTGCACCTCGCCGAATGCGCCGCGCGAACGCTTGTCTCCGAGCAGTTCCTGGAGGCTGACGACGCTTCCGGTGAGGCTGTCGATCTTCTTCTGCGCTTCGTCGATGGTCGCCAGTCGCTGCATCACATTGACGAAGGTCTCGTTGGTCTTCTTGAAGCCATCTTCCAAGCGGTCGTCCACCTTTCCCGCAATCTGGTCGAGCCGCTGATCAATCTTGGCGGAAAGCCGCTCGCTCGAGTCGGCGAGGTGGCGCCCGAGCCGGTCGCCCTGCTGGGTCAGCCCCATGTGCAGGTCGGTGAGCATCGCCCGGTGCTTTTCCTCGAGCAAAGGCATCAGCTCCGCCGCCGGATCCTTCAGGTTGCGCTCGAGCGCGGCGAGACGGAATGCCAGCCAGGCGAGCAGGCCGAGCGCCACCACGACGGCAGCGACGAGCAGGATCTCATTCATCGGGGAACCAGTATAACGGCACTGTCATCCCTCGCGGTTTCGCATCCAGTCGGCGGTCTTGAAGAACGCCCCGCGGAGCGCCTGCCTCAGGTCTTCCGCGATTCCCGCCTCCCGCATGGCGCGGTCCATGCACGCGAGCCACAGATCGCGCTCGGCCGTGCCGATCCGGAAGGGCAGGTGCCGCGCTCTCAGCATGGGATGGCCGAAGCGCTCTGTATACAACTGGGGGCCGCCCAGCCATCCCGAGAGGAAGAGGTAGAGCTTCTCGCGCGCCTGCGAGAGGTCCGGCTTGTGCAGCTTGCGGATGCCGGCGTACTCCGGCTCCGTGTCCATGAGATCGTAAAAGCGCGTGACAAGCTCGCGGACCTTGGCGTCGCCGCCGAGCAATCCAAACGGAGACTGCACCGGCTTCACAGGGATTCCCGCAGCGCCGCCATCGGCGGGCGGCTGAGCGCCGCCCGCGCGCCCGCCCAGGCGTTTCCGACGATGCAGACGAGGCCCGCCGCCGGCCCGGCGACCCAGATCCAGCCGTTCCAGACGAATTCAAGCTGGAACACGCGCGTCGCCAGCGTCCAGCCGATCGCGGTCGCGCCGACCGAGCCGAGCAGTCCCGCGATCAGCCCCAGCACCGCGAACTCGGCGCGCTGCGCTCGGAGCACCTGGGCGCGGCTCGCCCCGAGCGCGCGCATGACCGCGGCTTCATGGGTGCGCTCGTCCTGCGTCGCGAGCAGCGCCGCATAGAGCACGAGCACCCCGGCGGCGAGCGCGAAAAGGAACACGAGCTGCACCGCGCCGATCAGCTGATCCATCACGATCTGCACCTGCCGCAGAATGAAGCTCACGTCGATCACGGTGATATTGGGAAAAGCCCGCGACAGGCGCAATGTCAACCCGGTATCGCCTGCCGGGGCGTGGAAGCTCGCGACGTAGCTCGCGGGAAAATCCGCGAGCAGCCGCGGGGTGGCGATGAAAAAGAAGTTTGGGCGCATCGAGTCCCAGTCGAGCTTGCGGATGCTCGTGACCGGGGCGGAAAAGCTCCGTCCCGCCACGGCGAACTCGAGCCGGTCCCCCCTGTTGATGCCCAGGCGCTCGGCGATTCCGGATTCGACCGAGAGGGCACCCGTTGCCAGCTCCTGCGGGGTGAACCACGCGCCTTCGGTCACTTTGTTCTCCGGCGGCAGGACCTCGAGGTAGGTGAGGTTGAATTCGCGCTCGATCTGGCGCTTGGCGCGCTCGTCGGCGTAGTCGGCGGCGCCCACCTGCCTGCCATTGATCGCCACCAGCCGCGCCCGCACCATGGGAAAGGTCTGCGGCCCTTTCATGGCGCTTTCGGCGAAGAACTGATCGAGCGGCCGCCGCTGATCGGGCTGGATGTTCACCAGGAAGCGGTCGGGCGCGTCCGGTGGCAGCCGCCCGCGCCAGGAGTCGATCAGGTCGGCGCGTATCAAGGTGAGGAGCAGAACCGCCGTGAGCCCGACAGCGAGCGCGACGATCTGCACGGTGTTGGCGCGCGGGCGGCGCAGCAGACTTGCGAGCCCGTAGCGCCAGGACACGCTGCCGGCGCCGCCCAGTCTGCCGATCGACCGCAGGGCCCCGTATGCAATCGCAGCGAAAGCGACGAACGCGGCGACGAATCCGCCGAACACGTAGCTGCCGAGCTTCGGCTCCCCCGCCTGCCACCCGAGCAGCGCGTATACCGCGGCCAGCCCGGCAAGGTATACAGCGAGCGCACTCTGCCGCGGCGGGCCGACGTCGCGGCGGATGACGCGCAAGGCGGGAACGTCCTTCAGCTGCAGGAGCGGCGGCAGCGCGAAGCCGAGGAGCAGCGCGAAGCCGGTGGCCCCTCCCTGCAGCAGCGGCGCGAGGCCGGGCGGCGGCAGGGTTGCCGGGACGAGCGCTGCCAGCCACCATGCCACCAGGTTCTGCACCAGAAAGCCGACCGCACAGCCCGCCGCGGAGGCGGCGAGGGCGAGCAGGAAGAATTCCCAGGCGAAAAGCCCGAAAAGCCGCGACTGCGCGGCGCCCAGGCAGCGCATCACCGCGTAGCCGTCGAGGTGCCGGGCGGTATAGCGGCGCGTCCCGAGGGCGACCGCCACGGCCGAGAGCACCACCGCGAGCATCGCCGCGAGGCCAAGGAAGCTCTGCGCCCGGTCGAGGCCGGCCCGCACCTCGGGCCGCGCATTGTCCAGGCTTTCCATGCGCTCGCCCCTCGCGAGGCGCGCGGCGGCCCATTTTTCGAATTGCCGGGTCTTCTCGCGCTCGCCCGCGGCGAGAAGCTGGTAGTTGATGCGGCTCCCGGGCTGGACCAAGCCGGTCGCCGGGAGGTCATCGAGATTCATCATGAGGCGCGGCGCGAAATTCATGAACGACACGCCGCGATCGGGTTCGAGCGTCAGCACCCCCGCCACCCGGAAGCGCGCGTTGCCCAGCTCGATCGTGTCGCCCGTGACCAACTTGAGGGCGGCGGTGAGCCGCTCGTCGATCCATACCGTGCCCCGCCGCGGAACCTCTCCGGCGTCCGCGTCGGGCGCGTTAAGCGCGGGCGCGACGCGCAGCTTTCCGCGCAAGGGGTACCCCGGTGTCACCGCCTTCACCGCCGAGAGCAGCGCCTCGCCGCCCGCCCGGGTCATGCTGACGAAGCTCACGCTTTCGGCGTGGGCGAGGCCCTGTCTCGAGATCTCGTCCCGCCATTGCGCGTCCCAGGGGTGGTCGGCGATGAGGAGCACGTCCGCGCCGAGGACCTGATGGGCTTCTTGCGTCAGAGCCTGGCGCACGCGATCGGCGAAAAATGCGACGCTCGACACGCTGCCGACGGCGAGCACGAGCGCGAGCGCGAGCACGCGCAACTCGCCCGCGCGGGCGTCGCGAACGAGCATCTTGAGCGCGAGCCGCACGCCGCTCATGGCTGGATGCGGCCCGCCGCAAGGCGCACCAGGCGCGTGCAGCGGCCGGCGATGGCTTCGTCGTGCGTCACGAGGAGCAGCGTCGTCCGCGCTTCCGCGTTCATGGCAAACATGAGATCGATCACTCCCGCCCCGGTTGCCGCGTCGAGATTCCCGGTCGGCTCGTCGGCGAGCAGAAGCTTCGGCTGGGTAACGAAAGCCCGCGCCAGCGCCACGCGCTGCTGCTCGCCGCCGGAAAGCGTCTTGGGATAGTGCCGCAGCCGCTCCGCCAGCCCCACCCGCGAGAGCATGTCCGCCGCGCGCTCGGACGCGCCCGCAGTGCCCGAGAGCTCGAGCGGCAGCATCACGTTCTCCAGCGCATTGAGCGCCGGCAGAAGCTGAAACGACTGGAACACGAAACCGAGAAGCCGCGCGCGCAGCGCCGCGCGGCCGTCCTCGTCCAGGCCGAAGAGATCGGTCCCGTCGAGCCGCACCTGCCCTGAGCTCGGCGTGTCCAGCCCGGCGAGCAAGCCGAGCAGGGTGGATTTTCCGGATCCCGACGCACCGACGATGGCGACCGCTTCGCCGGGCATGACCTCGAGCTCGATGTCCTGCAGAATAGCAAGCTCGCGCGCACCCGGTGCGCCGTCAACGAGAGACACGACCTTCGAGAGTCCTGAAGCCTGGACGATGGCCTGGAGATTTTCGGGCATGAGATCGATATTTTGCGCGGCCCTGCTAGCCTGCTGCGGAGCGGCGTGCGCCGCGCCGGCGATCCTCGTATACGGGGACAGCCTGTCCGCGGCCTATGGCATCCCGCAAGACGCGGGCTGGGTTGCTTTGCTCGGGGAGCGCTTGAAGGAAAGAAAGCTCAATTATACCGTCGTGAACGCGAGCATCAGCGGCGAAACCTCGGCCGGCGGCGCGGCGCGCTTTGGCGCGGCCCTCGCGCAGAGCCGGCCCGCCATCGTCATTCTCGAGCTGGGCGCAAACGACGGGCTGCGCGGCCTGCCGGTGAAGGAGATGAAGGCCAATCTCACGGGGATCGTGCGTGCGGCAAAGCGCCAGGCGGCGCGCGTCCTCGTCCTCGGCATGCGGCTGCCGCCGAACTACGGACAGGAGTACACGCGAGCCTTCCACGCGGCTTTCCGGGAGATCGCCCGCGAGGAGGGCACCGCGCTCGTGCCCTTTGTCCTCGAAGGCGTCAACAAGCGGGAACTGTTTCAGCCGGACAACCTGCATCCGGACGCCGAGGCGCAGATCATCATCCTGGAAAACGTCTGGCGGCGCCTTCAACCGATGCTGCGGGAAATGCCTAGACAACGCTGAGCGTGGGTTCGCCCGCCCGCATCGTTCCGATCCGCCGCACGTGCGGGAAGCTTTGCCTGCGGAACTCCTCGAGGACGCGTTTCTCCGCTCGCGGCGCGCAGGCGACGAGCAGGCCGCCGCTCGTCTGCGGGTCGGTGAGGAGCTTGCGCTTCCAGTCGGGCGAGCCGGCCGGCATGCGCACTTCACGGCCGTAGCTTTTCCAGTTGCGCTCCGAGGCGCCGGTCGCCGTCCCCTTCTTCACCCATTCCAGCGCCTCCGGGAGCACGGGCAGATCGTCGAAGCGCACTTCGGCCCCGAGCTTCGATCCGCGGCAGATCTCGAGCAGGTGCCCCGCCAGGCCGAAGCCCGTGACGTCGGTGAGCGCGTGAACCTCCTCGATCACGGCGAGCGCGATGCCCGGCGTGTTGAGCTGGGTCGTGACCTCGAGCATCTGCTCGTAGCCCTCGGCCGAGAGCTTCCCCTTCTTCAGCGCAGCGGAAAGAATGCCCACGCCCAGAGGTTTGGCGAGAATCAGCACGTCGCCGGCTTTCGCGCGGTCGTTGCGCTTCACGTTCTTCGGATGCACGAGCCCGAGCGCCACCAAGCCGTAGATCGGCTCGAGCGTGTCGATCGAATGGCCGCCGGCGATCGGGATCCCGACCTCCGCGCACACCGACTCGCCGCCCGCGACGATCCGCTGGATGGCCTTCACCGGAATTTTTTCGAGCGGCATGCCGACGATGGCGAGCGCAAAGATCGGCCTCGCGCCCATCGCGTAGACATCCGAGAGCGCGTTGGTCGCGGCGATGCGGCCGAAATCGTAGGGGTCGTCGACGATGGGCGTGAAGAAATCGGTGCTCGCGACGATGGCCTGCTCGTCGTTCAGCAGGTAGACGGCCGCGTCGTCGCTCGACTCGGTACCGACCAAAAGCGCCTCGGGCAGCCCGCGCACGGGCGCCTGCGCGAGAATCTCGGAAAGCAGCGCCGGCGCGATCTTGCAGCCGCAGCCGCCACCATGGGAAAACTGCGTCAAGCGGACGAGAGCATCGGGAGCGTTCATGGATAATAGCGGGCGTGAATCCGAAGCGCCCCGCCGCTGTTACGGTAGCACAGCTCGACACCTTTGACGAGGTCGTCGACGTGCGCTCGCCGTCCGAGTTCGCGCTCGATCACATTCCCGGCGCGATCAACTGTCCCGTGCTCGACGACGCCGAGCGGACCCGGGTCGGCACGCTGTACGCGCAGGTCTCGCCTTTCGATGCGAGGAAAGCGGGCGCGGCGCTCGTGTCGAAGAATATCGCGCGGCATATCGAGGAGCGCTTTCGCGAGCACCCGAAGAACTGGAGACCGCTCGTCTACTGCTGGCGAGGCGGGAAACGCTCGGCCGCCATGGCGCACGTGCTGCGCGAGATCGGCTGGGACGCGGCGACCCTCGAGGGCGGCTATCGCGCGTACCGGCGGGAGGTTCTCGCTCGGCTCGAGGCGCTGCCGGCGAATTTCCGCTTTCGCGTGATATGCGGCGCCACAGGAAGCGGCAAGAGCCGGCTGCTCGCCACGCTCGCGGCGCGGGGCGCGCAGGCGCTCGACCTGGAGCGCCTCGCCTGTCACCGCGGCTCCGTGCTCGGCGATCTGCCGGGCGAGGCGCAGCCTTCGCAGAAGATGTTCGACAGCCTGGTGTGGCGCGCGCTCACGCGATTCGACGCGTTGCGGCCGGTCTTCGTGGAAGCCGAGAGCAAGAAGATCGGCCAGCTGCAGGTGCCCTCGCGCCTGCTCGAACGCATGCGCGAGGGCGAATGCCTGCGGCTCGAAGTGCCTGCACCCGAGCGCGTTCGCTACCTCATCGCGGAATACCGGCATTTCCTCGATGAGCCGACGGCGCTCAAGGAAAGGCTGCGCTGCCTGACGGCGCTTTACGGCCGCGCGGTGATCGAGCGCTGGCTTGCGCAGACCGACGCGGGCGCGTGGGAGGAACTGGTCGCCGATCTGCTCCTCACTCACTACGACCCGGCCTACCAGCGCGCCGCGGCCCGGAACTATCTGCATTATGATACGGCCCGTGCTCTGCCCGTCGAACGGCTCGACGAGGCGGGAATCGCGCGGGCCGCCGGGACAGCGCTCGAGGCCGCGGCACCGGCGAGCACGCCGGACTAGAGGATGACATGTTCTTCAAGCAGCTCTTCGACCCCGCGTCGTCCACGCTCAGCTATGTCATCGCGGACGACGCCAGCCACGAAGCCGTCCTGATCGATCCGGTCATCGAGCAGGTCGAGCGGGACGTGCGCCTGGTGCGCGAGCACGGTCTCGACCTGAAGGCCACGCTCGAAACGCACGTGCACGCTGACCACGTCACCGGTGCGCAGGCGCTCAAGGAGGCAGCCGGCGCGCAGACCGCCGTGAGCCGCGACTGCAACACCCAGGGGTACGACCGGCTGCTCGCGGACGGCGAGGTGATCCTCTTCGGGCAGGAGGAGATCCTCACGATCGCCACGCCGGGTCACACGCCGGGAAGCGTCTGCTATCTGTGGCGGGACCGGCTCTTCACCGGTGACACCCTCCTGATCGGAGGCTGCGGGCGCACCGACTTCCAGGGCGGGAGCGCCGAAGCGCTGTGGGAAAGCATCACCGGCAGACTGTTCACGCTCGACGAGCAGATCCTGGTCTACCCCGGACACGATTACCGGGGACGCAGGGTGAGCAGCATCGGCGAGGAGAAGCGTTTCAACGCGCGCCTTGCCGGCAAGACGCGCGAAGAGTTCCTGGCGACCATGAAGAACCTCGGCCTGCCGATGCCGAAGCTCATCCACGAAGCCGTTCCCGCCAACCTTGCCGGCGGCTTGTCGGTGGCGGGGGGCGCGCCTGAACAACCGACGGTTCCGGTATTGAGCATCTCAGCGCGGCAGCTGGCTGCGCGGATGCAGTTCTCCACCCCGCGCCTCATCGACGTGCGCACGCCCGAGGAGTTCGCGGCGCTGCACATCGCCGATTCGATCAACGTGCCGCTCGACCGGCTCCACCCCGCCGCGCTTGCGGCGAGATACGGGCTGGACGAGGCGCTCTACTGCATTTGCCAGACGGGAACGCGCAGCCAGTTCGCGGCGCGGATGCTGCGCCAGGCGGGCTTCCGGCAGGTCGTGCACGTGGACGGCGGCACCAACGCCTGGGCGATGGCGGGATTGCAGCTCGAGCGCGGCAGCCCGGCCCGCGCCTGACCCCTCCGCGACGATGAGTTCCGAGGATATTCCCCGGCCGATGGTGCTGTCGCTCGCGAGCGTCGGCGCCGACGAGGAGCGCTATCTGCGCTCGGTGCTCGCGCTGCTCAAGTCCTACCTGGAGCCCCAATGGTGCCTCGCCACGCGGCTGGGAGACCTGCCCGACGCGGTTCTCGTGGACATGGATGGCGCGGAAGGGCGCCAGGTGTGGGAGAACGTGGACTTCGGCGAGATTCCGCGCATCGCCCTCGCCCGGGACCAGGTCCTCGGCGCGGAGTGGACCCTGCTCAAGCCGATCCGCCCCGGGGGGCCGCACAGCGTGACGGAGGTGCTCCAGGCGGTCGCGGGGAAACTGCAGATATCCGACCCGGCGCGCGATTCGCCCGCGCGCAAGAAGCATACTTTCGCCGCGCTCGTGCGCAAGGCCTACCACAAGTCCTATCCCGCGGATGTGGTGTTCGCGACGGGCTCGGTCCTCGTGGTCGACACCGCGAAGCAGGTCTACTACTCGTCGAGAACGACCGACGAGCTGATCGCGCTGCTGCGCAACCGGCGCCGCCTCGATGCAAGGGTGGTCCCGGTGGTGAGCGCGGAAAAACTTCCCGCCCGGCTCGCCCGGTGGGGAATCAAGCCGCGCCCGCTCGAGGAGCTGCTGTGGCTGACGGGCCTCGTCACCGGCGCGGGAGAGTCTCTCGGCGGCTGGGACCCCCACGAGCCGGTGCGCCTGAGCCGCTGGCCGGACTTCGCCGCCCTACCCTACCGGCAATGCCACCTGAAAATGGCGGCGATGCTCACGGCCGGCGAAGCGCGCGCGCGCGAGGTGGCCGCGGCCTGCGAAGTGGCGGCAGGCGACGCGGCGGACTTCCTGAACGCCTGTGCCGAGATCGGCGTTCTCGAAGCCCGCGGCGTTCCAGGGGCCGAGCTCGGTCCCGAGGACTCCATGAAGACCACCGTGATGGACGCCTGGAGAAACGTGGTCGGCAGTTTCAAGCGGGAAGACCCGGATTAGAAAATCCGCGTTACGGCCGCACCACCTTGAGGACCTGGTTGCTCGCGTTGAGAATGTAGATCTCGCCGGCACCGTCCTGGCCGAAGGACAGCGGCGTTCCCGCGTTCGCCATCGGGGCCTGCACCACGGTGGCGGCGCCGCTCTGCATTGTCAGCCCGCGCAAGAATCCCGTGCACAGGTCCGAGAACAGGTAGGTGCCCTGGAGCTCGGGCATCGCCGCGCCCCGATAGACGTAGCCGCCGATGATCGCGCATCCCTGACCGTGATCGTAGTCGTATACCGGCCCGGTCAGCCCGGGTGTCGGGCAGGGACCGTCGAAGCACTGCGTCCCCTCCATGATGCTCCAGCCGTAGTTGAGACCGGCAGCCGCGGCGGACACGACATCGACCTCCTCGCGCGCGCCCTGCCCGACGTCGGCGATGTACAGCTGA
>Ga0187773_10000595_pt1 | contig 14328 bp, 16 predicted proteins | sample 0216_BV02_MP05_1_FD_133133 | JGI IMG/M metagenome (GOLD analysis project Ga0187773, IMG submission 133133) | Tropical peat soil microbial communities from peatlands in Department of Meta, Colombia - 0216_BV02_MP05_10_MG | ecosystem: Environmental > Terrestrial > Soil > Wetlands > Peat | place...
CCGTGCTGCAACGTGAAACACGAAACGGCCAAGTTGGCGCAATCCGCGGAGCATGCGGCGGTCGGTCGAGGGTCGTGGGCTCGCCTATAATACCAGCCGTCCGTCCGAGTTCCCCTGATGCGCGAGATCCTGGTTCTCTACTACAGCCGATCGGGCGCGGTGCGCGAGCTCGCGCAGTGGATCGCGCGCGGCGTCGAGGAGGTCGAGGGCACGGCGGCACGGCTGCGGACCGTTCCGAGGGTGACGAGCGCCGTGGAGAGCGCGGAGCCGGCGATTCCGTCCTCCGGTCCGCCCTATTGCGAGCTTCGCGATCTGGAAGAGTGTGCGGGGCTCGCTCTGGGCAGTCCGACGCGCTTTGGAAACATGGCGGCGCCGATGAAGCATTTCTGGGATGGGACTTCGGCCCTTTGGCTGAAGGGCACGCTCGCCGGAAAACCGGCGGCGGTATTCACTTCGACGGCCACGCTTCACGGCGGACAGGAGACGACGTTGCTCTCCATGATGCTTCCTCTGCTGCACCACGGGATGCTCGTGCTCGGCCTGCCGTACACCGAGCAGGGACTCATCGAGACGCAGTCGGGCGGCACCCCTTACGGCGCGAGCCACGTCTCCGGCGCAGGCTCGGATCGACCGGTCGACGAGACCGAGCGCAACCTGTGCCGCGCACTCGGGCGCAGGCTCGCGACCTTCGCGATCAAGCTCGCGCAATGAACCGCGCAAGCGAAGCGCGCCGCCATCTCGCTTCCTGCCGGAGCGGAGTGCTGTCCACGCTGTCGCTGCGTCACGGCGGCCACCCGTTCGGCTCGCTCGTCCCGTATGCGCTCGATCACGCGGGCAGGCCGGTGATTCTCGTGAGCCGCCTCGCGGAGCACACGAAGAATATCGGAGCGGACCCGCGCGTGAGCCTGCTCGCCCATGGTGCAGCAGAGGACCCTCCGGCGGGCGCGCGCGTCACGCTCCTCGGGAAAGCGGTCGCTGTCGAGTCGGTGGCGAGCGGCGCCGCCCGCTACCTGCGCATCTTTCCGGATTCGGAGCGACTGGTGGCGCTGGGCGATTTCTCCTTTTTCGCGATCGAACCCGTGGCGGTGCGCTTCATCGAGGGATTCGGCGGCATCCACTGGATTTCGGCGTCGGATTACGCGCGGCCGGAGAGTTCGCTCGCTCGGTCCGAAGCCGACATCATCGAACATATGAACGCCGACCACGCGGAGAATCTCCGTGCCTATTGCCGCCACGTGCACGGCAAAGACGCGTCCGAGGCAACGATGGCGGGAATCGACTGCGACGGCTTCGACGTGCGCGCGCGCCTCGGCGATCGGTTCGAGCTGCTGCGATTTGCGTTCGAGCGGCCGGTCGCCGATGCTGCGGCAGCGCGCGAAGCACTCGTCGCCCTCGCCCGCGAGAGCCGCGCCGCGTAAGCGCCGGCGTGCTGGTTCAGACCGGGTGATGCACGCTCACAACTGCGGGTTGATACGTTCCCTCGCCTGGAGCTTGTTGAGCGCATTGACGTACGCTTTCGCCGAGGCCACGACGATGTCGGTGTCCGCTCCGACGCCGTTGACGATCCGGCCGCCCTTCGAGAGACGCACGGTGACTTCGCCCTGGGATTCGGTCCCCTGGGTCACCGCATTCACCGAAAAGAGCAACAGTTCGGCGCCGCTCTTTGCCACGCTTTCGATCGCCTTGAACGTCGCATCGACCGGTCCGTCGCCCTCTGCGGCCGCCGGCCGCTCGGCCCCCTCTTCCGCAAGCACGATCTTCGCATGCGGGCGCTTGCTCGTGCCGCTCTCCTGCTGCATCGACATCAGCCGCCAGCGCTCTGCATCGGCTGTCCCCGCCTCGTCGGAGACGAGGGCCTGCAGGTCTTCGTCGAAAATCTCGTGCTTCTTGTCGGCGAGATCCTTGAAGCGCTGGAACGCCTTGTTGTAGGCGTCGTCCGATTCCAGCTCGATGCCGAGCTCCTTCATGCGCTGCTTGAACGCGCTGCGCCCCGAGTGCTTCCCAAGCACGAGCTTGTTCGCCGACCAGCCCACGTCCTGCGCGCGCATGATCTCGTAGGTCTCGCGACTCTTCAGCACGCCGTCCTGGTGAATGCCCGCCTCGTGCGCGAACGCGTTCGCGCCCACGATCGCCTTGTTGGGCTGCACCGGGAAGCCCGTGATTCCCGAGACGAGACGCGATGCGGGCACGATCTGCGTGCTGTCGATGCGCGTGTCGCACGGGAACACGTCCTGGCGCGTGCGCACCGCCATCACGATCTCCTCGAGCGATGCGTTTCCCGCGCGCTCGCCCAGGCCGTTGACCGTGCATTCCACCTGGCGCGCGCCGTTCATCACCGCGGCGAGCGAGTTGGCGACCGCGAGCCCGAGATCGTTGTGGCAATGGATCGACCAGATGACCTTGTCGGCATTCGGGATCCGCTCGCGCAGGCGCCGGATGAGCGACCCGAACTGGTCGGGCATGGTGTAGCCGACGGTGTCGGGTATGTTGACCGTCTTGGCGCCCTCCTTGATCACGGCTTCGAGGACCCGGCAGAGGAAATCGAATTCGGACCGCCCCGCGTCCTCGGGAGAGAACTCGACGTCGTCGGTGAACTTGCGCGCGAAGCGCACCGCGTTCACCGCTTCGGTCAGGACCTGGTCCGGTGTCATGCGCAGCTTCTTTTCCATGTGGATGGGCGAAGTCGCGATGAAGGTGTGGATCCGTCCCTGCTTCGCGGGCTTGATCGCTTCGGCGGCCCGGCTGATGTCGCGGTCGTTGGCGCGGGCAAGGGAACACACCGTGCTTTCCTTGACGATTTCCGCCACGGCGCGCACGGAGTCGAAGTCGCCCGGGCTCGATGCGGCGAAGCCCGCCTCGATCACGTCGACGCACATGCGCTCCAGCTGCCGCGCAATGCGCAGCTTTTCTTCCTTGGTCATGGAAGCGCCCGGGCTCTGCTCGCCGTCGCGCATGGTCGTGTCGAATATGGTGAGTCGATCTTTCATGGTGCCGCTCCGTAATGAAATCGTAGTGCTGTCCGCAGCGCCTTGCGGGCTGCGCCGGGGTCCTGCCGAATTGGAGATTGGAGTATTTAGCGCGCGAGGCGCAGCAGCAGGCCCAGAAGCAGGCTGCCGAAGAGGAGGTTCAACACTGGCGTGTCGAATCGCATGCGGCGCAATATAGCGGGTTTCGCGCGCAGCCGCAACTACGGAGTCGGGGCCTTCGACCGGCGCTTCTTCCACAGCCAGTAGCCGTAGCCGGATACTCCGTAGCCGATGAACAGCAGAAACAACACGATCGGCGGGTCGAACGAAATGAGAGCAAAGGCGAGGACCACGAGCAGCACGACCGCGAACGGCACCGACCGCCTGAAATTGATGTCCTTGAAACTGTAGAAGGGTACGTTGCTCACCATCGTAATCCCCGCGTACAGCGTCAGGAACGCCGCGACCCAGGGCATGCCGTAGGCATTGACCGGGATCTTGTTGTCGCTCGCGAGCCATACGAATCCGGTCACCAGCGCCGCCGCGGCCGGGCTCGGCAGCCCCTGGAAGAAGCGCTTGTCGACGACGTCGATGTTGGTGTTGAAGCGCGCCAGCCGCAGCGCAGCGCCCGCGCAGTAGACGAACGCCGCGATCCAGCCGAGGCGCCCGAGATCCTTCAATGCCCACTCATACATGATGAGCGCGGGAGCCGCACCGAAGCACACCATGTCCGAGAGCGAATCGTATTCAGCCCCGAACTCGCTCTGCGTGCGTGTGAGCCTCGCCACCCGCCCGTCGACGGCGTCGAAGAACATGGCGAAGAACGTCGCGATCGCGGCGTTGTCGAAGCGCTGGTTCATCGCCATCACGATCGCGTAGAAGCCGGCGAACAGCGCCGCGGTGGTGAAGAGGTTCGGCAGGAGATAGATTCCGCGGCGCCGGATGACGGTATTCAGCAGCGGCTTGCGGGTTTCCAGCTCAGGCATGTTGCGCGAGTGTGGCGATCACGGTGCTCCCGCCGTAGACCTTGTCTCCGAGCGCGGCGCGGACGACGGCACTGCGGGGCAAATAGACGTCAACGCGTGAGCCGAAGCGGATGAAGCCGAAGCGCTGGCCCCGCGCGAGGACATCTCCTTCCTTGACGTAGCACAAGACGCGCCGCGCGATCAGACCGGCGATCTGGACGCAGGTGACGTCGGCGCCGGCGGCGGCGCGCAGCCAGAGCGCGCTGCGCTCATTTTCGAGCGAAGCCTTGTCGAGGGCGGCGTTGAGGAAGCGGCCCGGGCTGTACCAATGTTTCTTCACTTCGCCGTCCACCGGCGAGCGGTTCGAGTGCACGTTGAAGACGTTCATGAACACGCTCACCTTGAGCGTATCGCGTTCGAGGTAGGGATCGCGCGCGGGCTCCACCGCCACGATCCGCCCGTCGGCGGGCGCCACCACGGTCCGCGAATCTCCCGGAATGTCGCGCGGCGGATCGCGGAAGAACTGCAGCACGAACAGCGCGGCGAGCCACAATGGGATCGACCACCATCCCGCGAACCACGTGCCGGCGAGCGCCACGACCACGGCGATCGCGAGGAACGGCCAGCCCTCGCGCGCGATGAACGGATGCGGATAATTCGTGCTCATCCCTTTCGGCGATGCGCGCTCAGTTCCGGGACTGGTCGACGAGCTTGTTCTTCTTGATCCACGGCATCATTGCCCGCAGCTTTTCGCCCACGACCTCGACCGGGTGCTGCGCGGTCATGCGGCGGCGGGACAGCAGAGTCGGCGCGCCCGCGCGGTTCTCGAGGATGAAATCCTTGGCGTACTCGCCCGACTGGATGCGCGTGAGCGCCGCCCGCATCGCGTTCTTCGTTTCTCCGGTGATGATCTTGGGGCCGGTGACGTATTCGCCGTACTCCGCGTTGTTGGAGATCGAGTAGTTCATGGTCCCGATCCCGCCTTCGTACATGAGGTCGACGATGAGCTTCAGTTCGTGCAGGCACTCGAAGTAGGCCATCTCGGGAGCGTAGCCTGCCTCGGTCAGCACCTCGAAGCCCGCTTTGACGAGCTCCACGCAGCCGCCGCAAAGGACAGTCTGCTCGCCGAAGAGGTCCGTCTCGGTCTCCTCCCGGAACGTCGTCTCGATCACGCCCGCGCGGGCGCCGCCGATCGCCGCCGCGTAGGAAAGCGCCAGATCGCGCGCCTTACCACTCTCGTCACGGTGCACCGCGATCAGCATCGGCGTGCCGCCGCCCTGCGTGTACGTCGAGCGCACCGTATGGCCCGGAGCCTTCGGCGCGATCATCACGACGTCGAGGTCCTCGCGCGGTAGAACTTGCCCGTAGTGGATGTTGAAGCCGTGGGCGAAGCCGAGCGTCGCGCCCTTGCGGATGTTGGGCTCGACCTCCGACTTGTACACCGCGGCGATATGCTCGTCCGGCATGAGCATCATGACGAAGTCCGCCCCCTTCACGGCCTCGGGCACGTCCTTCACGGCGAGGCCCGCCTTCTTCGCCTTGTCCCACGACGCTCCGCCTGGCCGCAGGCCGACGGTGACCTTGACGCCGGAATCGTTGAGGTTGAGGGCGTGGGCGTGTCCCTGCGAGCCGTAGCCCACGATAGTGACCTTCTTGCCCTTGACGAGCGAGAGGTCGGCGTCCTTGTCGTAATACACTTTCATGCCGTTTCCTTCGTTTCCAGAGTTTGCAGACCGCGGCGACGGGCGCGGACCGTTCCTGCGCTTCTATCCTCGAATTTCAAACCTTCAACACCCGCTCCCCGCGCGCGATTCCCGAAGTGCCCGTGCGCACCGTCTCCAGAATCGCGCTCGGCTCGATCGCCTGGATGAACGCGTCGAGCTTGGCGCCGGTCCCCGTGAGCTCGATCGTGTAGGTGCTGCCGGTGACGTCGATGACCCGTCCGCGGAAGATGTCGGACATCCGCTTCATCTCGTCGCGATCTTTGCCGGTCGCGCGCACCTTGATCAGCATCAGCTCGCGCTCGATATGCGCGGCCTCCGAGAGGTCCACGACCTTGACGACTTCGACGAGCTTGTTGAGCTGCTTCGTGATCTGCTCGACCACGTCGTCTGACCCCGTGGTGACGATCGTCATGCGCGAAAGCGACGGATCCTCGGTCGGGGCGACTGTAAGCGTTTCGATGTTGTAACCGCGCGCCGAGAAAAGCCCCGCAACTCTCGAAAGAGCCCCGGGCTCGTTTTCGAGCATGATGGAAATGATGTGTCTCATTGCTCCCTCGCTGAGGCCCGGCCCGGCGTTCTGGACGCCGCTCTGCCGCAGCGCTCGTGGCGCCGCCGGCCAGGCTCCCGTCAGCCAACGTTGATCAATCCCGGTCGTGCACCGGGTTCACCGCTCACAGTTCCTCGGCCAGGATCATCTCAGTGAGACCCTTGCCGCCCTGGACCATGGGATAGACGTTCTCGGTCTGATCGGTGATGAAATCCATCAGCACCAGCTCGTCCTTGCGCTTGAACGCTTCCCGCAATGCGGGTTCCACGTCGGCCGGTTTCTCGATCCGCATGCCGACGTGACCGTAGCTTTCGGCAAGCTTGACGAAGTCCGGCAACGCGTCCATGTACGACTCCGAATAGCGGTTGCCGTGGAAGAATTCTTGCCATTGCCGGACCATGCCCATGTACTTGTTGTTGAGGTTTACGATCTTGATCGGCAGGCGGTACTGCTTGCAGGTCGAGAGCTCCTGGATGCACATCTGAAAGCTCGCCTCGCCGGTCACGCATGCGACCGTCGCTCCGGGATTGGCGAGCTGCACGCCCATCGCGGCCGGAAGCCCGAAGCCCATGGTGCCGAGACCTCCGGAGTTGATCCAGCGCCGCGGCTTGTCGAACTTGTAGAACTGAGCGGCCCACATCTGATGCTGGCCGACGTCGGAAGTGACGAAAGCGTCGCCTTTGGTGATCTCGTAGAGCCTCTCGAGCACGAATTGCGGTTTGATGATCTTGCTCTTCTTGTCGTATTTGAGGCAGTCCCTGGACTTCCACAGCCCGATCTGCGACCACCAGGCGCTCAGCGCCTTCTGGTCCGGCTTGTACCCGACCGCCTCAAGTTGACGGAGCAACTCGTCGAGGACGTCGGCCACGTTGCCGACGATGGGCACGTCCACCTTGACACGCTTGGAAATCGACGAGGGGTCGATGTCGATATGGATGATCTTGCGCGGAACCTGGCCGAAGTGCTCGGGATTGCCGATCACCCGATCGTCGAACCGTGCCCCGACCGCGAGCAACACGTCGCAATTCTGCATCGCCATGTTGGCTTCGTAAGTTCCGTGCATCCCGAGCATCCCGATGAACAGCGGGTCGGTCGCCGGATAACCGCCGAGCCCCATCAAGGTGTTGGTGCAAGGAAAGCCGAGCATCTTGACGAGCTTCGTGAGCTGCTTTGACGCGCCGGAAAGGATGACGCCACCGCCCGTATAGACCATCGGCCGCTTCGCCTCGGCCAAGAGTTGGACCGCCTTCTTTATTTGTCCCGGATGCCCCTTCACCACCGGGTTGTAGGAGCGCATCGATACCGTCGCAGGATATTCGAATGCGCACTTGGCTGCGGTCACGTCCTTCGGGATATCAACGAGGACCGGCCCCGGCCGCCCCGTCCTGGCGAGGTAGAACGCCTTCTTCATCGTGAGCGCAAGATCTCTCACGTCCTTAACGAGGAAGTTGTGCTTCACGCACGGACGGGTGATGCCCACCGTATCGCATTCCTGGAATGCATCCTGACCGATCGCGTGCGTCGGGACTTGCCCGGTGATGACCACCATGGGAATCGAGTCCATGTAGGCCGTCGCGATTCCGGTCACGGCGTTCGTGACGCCGGGGCCGGAAGTCACCAGAGCCACGCCGATCTTGTCGCTCGATCGCGAGTAGCCGTCGGCCGCATGCGCCGCGCCCTGCTCGTGCCGGACAAGAACGTGCTTCACCTTGTCCTGCTTGAACAACTCATCGTAGATGAACAGCACCGCCCCGCCGGGGTAGCCGAAAACGTACTCGACTCCTTCCGCCTGGAGGCACTTGATGACGATCTCTGCACCCGTCAATTCCATGGGGATCTTCGATTCAGCAGTTTTAGCGAGAGGGTTTTGGCGAAAACTTTAGAGGGTAATTGCTGATGTCTGATTGGTCAAGCCATTCACGCTGCATGGGAACCGGCCTTTTGATAACATCCGGCAGCCGCCACTCAGGCCGGCGAAGAAGGACGCGCCTCTGGCCTCGCAAACCGAACTTTCCGAGTTTCTTGCCGACGTCGAGCGGCGCGCATACAAGCAGGCCCTCTTCGCGGTCCGGGACGAGGAGAACGCGCTCGACATTGTCCAGGACTCGATGCTCAAGCTGGCGGAAAAGTACGGCGGCAAGCCGATAGCCGAATTGCCGATGTTGTTCCAGCGCATCCTTCAGAACACGATCCGGGATTTTTATCGTCGCCAGAAGGTCCGATCTCTGTGGACCACTCTCCTGTCAGCGCTGACGTCGGGCAGAGAAGACGAAGAGAGTGACCCGCTCGAGACTCTCGAGACGGAGCAGACGTCCCAGTGGGGAGAGAGTCCCTCCGAGCGGATTGAAAAATATCAAGTTGTTGAAATTATTGAGCAATCACTGGAGCGGTTGCCATCGCGTCAACGTCAGGCGTTTCTGCTGCGTTATTGGGAGGAATTGGACGTCGCCGAGACAGCGGCCATCATGGGCTGCTCCCAAGGCAGCGTCAAAACCCACTGCTCCCGCGCCGCGCACGCCTTGGCCGCTGCCCTGAGAGCACGGGGGGTTGAATTATGAACGAACAGCAGATCGCCTACCGAATCAAGCAGCATCTCAATCGGGGGCTCGAGCTGGACGCCGGGAAGCTCGCACGCCTGAAGGCCGCCCGCGAGCAGGCCTTGGCGCGCCATCGCGTCGAGTCCCGAGTTTCGCTATTGGTCTGGGCGGACAACGTCTTCGGCGGGCCCGGCGGCGCCGGGTGGCTTGTCCCGCGTGTCCTGCTCCCGACGGTCGTGCTGCTCCTGGGCCTCATCGCGGTCGACCAATGGCATGAGTCGCAGGTTGCCGCGGAGATAGAAGAGATCGACGCCGCCGTGTTGACGGGCGATCTTCCGCTCGACGCCTACCTCGACAAGGGATTCGATGCATGGCTAAGACGCTCCTCGCGCTAGCCCTTTGCCTCAGCGTCTCGTTCTCCGCGCTCGCCGCTCCGAAGAAGAAGAACCCCGCGTGGGCTGACTTGACGCCCGAGCAGCAGCAGATACTCGCGCCGCTCGCCTCCGACTGGGACAAGCTCGAGCCTCAGCGGAAGCGCAAGTGGCTCGGTATCGCGAAGCGGTATCCGCAGATGAAGCCCGATCAGCAAGCGCGGGCCCAGAGACGCATGCAGGCGTGGGTCAAGCTCACGCCGCAGGAGCGCGAGGCCGCTCGCGAGCGCTACAAGAGGATGGCGAAGCTTCCGCCCGAGAAGAAACAGACGCTCAAACAAAAATGGGACGAATACGAACGGCTTCCCGAGCAGGAGCGCCGAAAGCTGGGAAGTGCGCCACGGAAGTCCGTCCCCTCTCCGGAAACCGCGCCAATTCCTGGCTCCGCACCGTCCGCGGCGAGCGCCGCTGCCTCCGTTCCGACCGCCGCACAATGACTTCCCGGAGAAAGTGAACGCCGCAGCGCTTCCTACGGCGGGACCGCCGGTCCCCGGAATCGGTCGACGCTTGTTGTCGATGCTCTACGAGTCGCTGGTCGTGCTCGCCATCGCTTTCTTTGCGGCATTCGCTTTCTACGGGGCAGCCCTCGAACCGCTGTCCGGCGTTAAGCGTCACGTTTTTCAGTTCTACCTCGTTTTCGTTCTGGGAATCTATTTTGTCGCTTGCTGGACCCGGAAAGGACGCACATTGCCGATGCAAACCTGGAAGATTCGCCTGATCGGCGCGCAGGGAGGCCGCGTGCAACTCGGGCGGGCGCTCCTGCGCTATGCGCTCGCCTGGCCGTCCCTGATGTTCTTCGGCGTCGGAATACTTTGGGCGTTCTTCGATCGCGACGGGCAATTCCTGCATGACCGTCTGGCGGGCACGAAAATCGTGAAAATCGAATCGTAGCGGGCCTGCGGGATCCACGAGCCCCTCACCGTCTTTCCACCCACCACATCATCAAAGCCGCGGCGCCGAGGAAGGCCGCGCTCGGCAGCACCGCGCTGAAGAACGGCTGCCAATTCTGCAGCACCCCGAGGTGCGAAAACAGGCTGTTCAACATGTGGAAGACGATGCCGATCATGATCCCGGAAAAGACCTTGACCCCCACCCCGCCGGCACGCGTGTGGACGTACGCAAAAGGCAGGGCGAGTGCCATCATCACGAGCGACGCAAAGGGGTACACAAGCTTTTTCCACATCGCGATTTCGTAGCGCTCCGTTTTCTGATGATTCTCTGCAAGGTGCACGAGGTACTGATACAGATTCCATGCCGACATCCTCTCCGGCAGGACGAACAGGACCGAAAGAATGTCGGGAGTCAGAACCGACGGCCACTCCAGCTCCGGGAATCGCTGCACGCTGCTGCCCGATGGCGTGAAGGCGGTCTCCGCCACGTCGTACAGCTGCCAGAGGTTCTTGCCGACGTATTTTCCGGTCCGCGCGAAACTGATCGACCGAAGCCGGTACTGATCATCGAAATCGAAGATCCGGACGTCCGCGAGACTGGTATCGGGCAGGACCTCCCGCACATTCACGAAGCGGCGCTCGTCCTTCACCCACAGACCCGTGCGGAACTCCTGGGCCACGATGGAACTGGTCGCGGAGAGCTTGAGTTGCCTGGCGGCGCGTTCCGCCACTGGGGTGATGAGCTCTCCGAAAACGAGGGTGGCGACGACGAACACGATACCGATCCGAAACAGCGTCGTCGCCGCGCGCCAAGGCGCAAGTCCCGAGCCGCGCATCACCGTGTACTCGGAATTGGCCGCCAGATGCGACAGTGCGTACAGCGTGCCGATCAGGACGGCGACGGGGAACAGTTCATAGATATGGCCGGGAACCGACAGCGCCACGTACGCGAGCACATACTGCAACCGGTACCCGCCTTTACCTAGATCACCCAGTTCATTGATCAGATCGAAGAAGGCGAACAGCGCAAGGAACGCCGCAAACGCGAAGAGCGTCGCCCCGTAGATTTCCCGCGCAAGATAGGTCCGCAGAGTATCCACTTCAGCGCCCCCTGAGCATGGAACCGACCTGGAGCCGACGGTAGAAGAGCAGCACCAGGATGGCCAGCATTCCCGCGTGCACCACCCACCAGCCTGTGTGAAAAGGAACCCTTCCCTGCGATACCCAGGCCTGGACGATGCTGATCAGATTGCTGTAGACGGCATAGGAAAAAATGGCGAACAGCAGGTTGATCGAGCGGCTTGCGCGCGGGTTCACGAACGACAGCGGGATCGCGAGCAGCGACAGGATCAGCGCCGAAATCGGCAGACCGATGCGCCACAGGAATTCGGAAAGATTGGAATTGCTGGGGTTCCGCAGCAGGGCGATCGTCGACAGTGCCTTGGTGGAAGTCTGCTCGCCTGGAGCTTCCCGCGTCTCGACGCGCAGGGCGTATCGCTCGAAATCCATCGTCCTGAAATCGTAGGTCCCCGGAACCCCTTCGTAGCGCCGCCCGTCCAGGAGGATGACGAAGCGGTCGCCGTTTGCCGCGGTCTCCCTGTAGCCTCGACGGCTTACCATGACCCCCAGTTTGCCCTGCTGCATCTGGGCGATGAACACGTTCTGCACGTCCCTCGTGTCCCCGGCGATCTCCTCCACGAAGAAAACACGATCCGAGCCGGCCGCCTCCCGGAATACGCCCGGCGCCACGCGTGACGCCTCATCGCGCAAGTCCATCTGGCGTCGGTACTCGTCGGCCTTCCCCACCGCCCAGGGCGAAAGAAACAGCGAGAGCACGGCGACGAGCGCGACGAGCGGGGCACCAAAGACCAGCACCGGTCGGACCCATGCGAGCAGGGAAAGACCGGATCCGAACCAGACGACCATTTCGGAGTCGCGATAGCTCCGCGACAGCGTCATCAGCACCGTCACGAACAGGGTGAGCGACAACAGCACCGGCAGATAATTGAGGGCGGCAAAGCCGAGCAGCGCCAGCACGCCCTCCGACACGACCCTCCCCGTCGCGGCCTGCCCGAGCAGCCGGATGAGCTGCGTGGTCAGGGTGATGGCGAACAGGGCCGCGAACACCGCGGCGGCGAGATTGCCGAGTTCACGCAGCAGCGCGCGCTGAAAAATCACGTCGCGGTCTTTTGAAGGACGGAAGGGTCGTCGAATGTCATGCGAGCGCGCGTCCAGCCGCTTTGACTTGAGCAAAGAAAAGCGACGATAATCCGCGCACCTTCCCGCAAAGGGATCGCATGGAATTTAGCACAAAAACCGCCGCGCCTGAGAGGCTATCTTCGGCCTGCGTCGTGGCGGGCGTATTCGAATCCCGCAAGCTTTCGCCGTCGGCGGACGCGCTCGACAAGGCCACGCGCGGCCAAGTGCGCGAATTGCTCGCCTCGGGCGACATGGAGGGGAAACCGGGAAGCACCCGCGTGCTCTACCGCCTCAGGAATATCGCCGCGGAGCGGGTGCTGCTGGTCGGTCTTGGACGGGAAAAGGATTTCGGCGAAAAGCAGTACCGCGACTGCGCCCGGGCAGCGTTCGCGGCGCTTCTCGAAACCGGAGCCCGCGACGCGCACCTGTATTTTGCCGAGCTTCCGGTGTCCAGACGCGACGCAGCGTGGAAGGCGCGTCAGCTGGCGCTTGCGGCCGCCGACGCGGCCTACCGCTTCGATCGCCTGAAGAGCACCAAGAGCGAAGCGGCGCGGCTCGCGAACGTCGCGATCTGCGCCTCGTCGAAGAAGGACGCCGAGTCCCGCGAGCGCGGCCTGCGCGAAGGGCGCGCCATCGCCGCGGGCATGGCGCTCACGCGCGATCTCGGAAATCTGCCGGCCAACGTGTGCACGCCGACTTATCTTGCCGAAGCGGCGCTCAAGCTCGGACGCGAATGGAAGCTCGCGGTGGAGATTCTCGAGCAGCGGGACATGGAAAAGCTCGGCATGGGGTCGTTGCTCTCGGTTTCCAAAGGCTCCCGGCAACCGCCCAAGCTCGCGGTGCTCCGCTACTCCGGAACAAGCAGGAGGGAGCGGCCGATCGTACTTGTGGGCAAGGGAATCACGTTCGACACCGGCGGAATCTCCATCAAGCCGTCGGCCGAGATGGACGAGATGAAATTCGACATGTGCGGCGCGGCGAGCGTACTCGGAACGCTGCGCGCGATCGCCGAACTCGAGCCGAAGCTGAACGTCGTCGGTCTCGTTCCGACCTGCGAGAACATGCCGGGGGGCGCGGCGAGCAAGCCCGGCGACATCGTCACCAGCATGTCGGGGCAGACCATCGAAATTCTCAATACGGACGCGGAAGGCCGGCTCATCCTGGCGGACGCCCTCACCTACGCGGAGCGCTTCGAGCCGCAGGCCGTGATCGATGTCGCCACGCTGACCGGCGCATGCGTGATCGCCCTGGGCCACGTTTGCTCGGGGCTCTTCTCCAACAAGGACGCGCTCGCCGGCGAAGTGCTGGCCGCCGCGGCGGAGTCGTGGGACCGGGTATGGCAGCTCCCGCTGTGGGACGATTACCAGGAGCAGCTCAAGAGCAACTTCGCCGATTTCGCGAACATCGGCGGCCGCGCCGCGGGAAGCGTCACCGCAGCCTGTTTCCTCTCGCGCTTCGCGAAGAAGTACGACTGGGCCCACCTCGACATCGCGGGCACAGCATGGAGATCCGGAAAGGAAAAGGGCGCCACCGGTCGTCCGGTGCCGCTGCTCACGACATTTCTTCTCAATCGAGCCGCGCGGAAGTGACCCGCATTGACTTCTACACCAATGCCGAACCCAAGCTGCAGTTCGCCTGCCAGCTCACGGCGAAGGCGGCGCAGCAGAACCTTCGCGTGGTCATCTACGTTCCCGACGAGGACGCTGCGCGCGGCATCGACAAGATGCTATGGACATTCCAGGCTACCGGCTTTGTCCCCCATTGCCCCGCGATTCACGCGCTCGCACCCGAAACGCCGGTCGTGATCGCCCGCGAGGACGGCGAGATGCCGCATTACCAGGTGATGCTCAACCTGCACAGCGAGTCGCCGCCGTCTTTCAGCCGGTTCGAACGACTCATCGAGGTGGTCGGCACCGACGCCGACGACGTGAAGCTTGCTCGCCACCGGTACCGCTTCTACCGGGACCGCGGCTACGAGATCCACCACCACGACCTCGCGAAGGCGGGCGCGTGAGCGATTCGGACGATCTCCTGGGAAAGGCGGACGCGTTCCTGCAGCGCTACCACCC
>Ga0187773_10000596_pt1 | contig 14322 bp, 18 predicted proteins | sample 0216_BV02_MP05_1_FD_133133 | JGI IMG/M metagenome (GOLD analysis project Ga0187773, IMG submission 133133) | Tropical peat soil microbial communities from peatlands in Department of Meta, Colombia - 0216_BV02_MP05_10_MG | ecosystem: Environmental > Terrestrial > Soil > Wetlands > Peat | place...
CGTGGAAGGTGATCGGCACGCCGCGCGCGCGCAGATGCCTGCGCGCGCGGAACACCTCGTCCAGAGTCGCCACCTCGAAGGCGAAGTGATGCAGCTCGAGCCCGGAGGACGGGCCTTCGAGTCCGCCCACCAGCGCCACGCCGTGATGATCGGTATTGAAGCGCAGGAACACCATTCCGCCCGGCATCATCTGTTCCGGATACACGTCGGACACTTTGAAGCCGAGCACCTGCGTGTAGAACTCGACCGAGCGCGCGAGGTCCGACACGCGCAGCACCACGTGGCCGATCTTGCGGATCGCGAACGGCAGGTCCGGCGGCGGCGTCGCGCCGCGCAGGCGGTTCTCGTCGAGTGCCATGCCTTAGCTCCGTACGAAATCAACTGCGGTTTAACATTTCTGTAACACGCTGCGGCACGCTCGAACGCGGGGCCTTCCCGTTTGCCGTCCGAGGCTTGAATCCCGCACCTCAAGTTGCACAGGCGAAGGCGCTACTTTCGCATATCGATCTTGCCTGCGCGCGGGGACATTCTAGAATTCCGCATCCCCGAGAGCGGCGATATGGAAAGCGTGCAAAGGAAACGCGAGCAGCTCGAGCCCAACTGGGCCGACCTCATCGACGCACTGCGCGCGCAGGCCTGGAAGCGCGTCTACGACGACGCCGCGCGCATTGCGTCAATCGCCCGTTGGCGCGATACGGAAGTCGAGCACCGAGGGGGTCCGCAGCAGCAGCTCTGAAAGCCGGCCGAGGTTTTCCGGCTTCAAGGTGCGGATCATCATGCGGTACTCGTAGTGCCGCCCGTCCTCCGTCAACCGGTAATGCAGGTTGGCGACCGTGAATCCCGCCCCGCTCACCAGCGCGCGCAGCTGCGCTTCCGGCATCGCCGAATCGCGCGCGAAGCGCACCACGAACTGGGCATAGGACTGCACCGGCATGCGGATTTCAAGCCAGCGGAACACGCCCAGCGTGCCCAGCGTGAACGCCGCGGCGAGCACGGCGGGGAAGTAGTAGCCGATCCCCACCAGGATCCCGATCGCCGCGGTGATCCAGATCGACGCCGCCGTGGTCAGGCCGCGCACCGACAGGCCCTCCTTCATGATCGCGCCGGCGCCGAGGAAGCCGATGCCGGTCATGATCCCTTGCGCGATGCGCGTCGGATCGATCGTCAAACGCATGTCGGCCGTCGGCCCGAACCACTTCGCCTCGTACGCGGGCACGAGCATGAGCAGCGCGGAGGCGAGGCATACCAGCGTATGCGTGCGGAAGCCCGCCGGCCGCCCGTGGTAGCTGCGCTCCATGCCCACCAGGCTTCCGATCGCCAGCGCCGCGAGCAGGCGCACGGAAATCTCGAGGTAGTCGCTCACTCGTTCCTCCTCAGCGGGCGGCGCGCTACGACGCCTTCGCCGCCATCCCGCGCTCGAGCACTTCCTCGCGCACGAGCCGCAAGTGCACGCGCAGAGTGTACAGCTCGCTCGCGCGCAGCACGGACTTGCGCGCGCCAGCCACCATCGCCTCGATGCGGTCGAGCTCCTCGAGCAGGTCGTCCACCGGCGCGGTCGGAGCACGCACCTGCAGGCTGCGCTCCACGTGGCGCAGGTCGGCGTAGCCGCGGAAGATCGATCGCCGGTTCACGAACCTGATCGCCGCCGGCAGGACGCGCATCAGCGGCAGAACGACCGCGACCAGCGGGATCGCGAGCGTGAAGGCACGCTGCAGCAGGCCCGCCAGCCACAAGGGAAGGTAGCGGCGCAGCAGGCTTGGGCCCTCGCGCACGTAGCGCACCGCATGCTCCGACACCGGCACGTCGTCCACCTGGGTCATGTTGGGAAACTCGCCGCGCTTCTCGAACGCGCCACCCACGCCCTCGCTATCGCGCGCCGCGTCGGCCAGCAGCTCGACCACGGTGGGGTGCAGGCCGGCGCGCGCGGCGATCATCAGCGTCGAGCCGATCAGCCTTAGATCGTGCTCGGGAATGTTGCGCGCGAGGTCGAGGGTCCCCTCGGGCAGGTCGAGCCGCACGAGGTGCGCGAAGCGCCGCGTGTAGGCGTCGGCGCGTGGAAAATCGATCAGCTGGACGTCCGGGTCGTGCAGGACCTGCTGGAACTCCCTGTTGCGCAAGCCCTCGCCGTGGAAGACGACGTCGACCTCGCCCTTGGCAAGCGCGCGCAGCGAGTCGTCCGCGGGCAGGCGCAGCAACGTCGTGTTGTCGGGCGTGATGCCGTTCGCCGCCAGCAGCGGCGCAAGCGCCGCCCCGATCCCGCTTCCCGGGGCGCCGATCGCGATGCGCTTGCCGCGCAGCTCGGCGATCGAGTTCACGTTGGACGAAACGCGCTTCAGCCCCCACAGCGGCGCGTAGGAGAGATTCGAGATGTTCTCGATGTGCGCGGCGGCGCCCCGCGGCACGGTGCCCGCCACGAGGAACGCGGCGTCGACGGAAGGCGCGCCGCCCGCGAGCAGCCCGACGTTCTCGCCAGGGCCGCGCGTCGCGCGCACCTCGACCGAGATGCCGCTCCTCGTGAGGATGGCGCGGTAGCGCTGCGCGAGCGCGTACAGCGCGCTGTCTTCGGGGCCGGCGGCGAGCACGATGCGCCGCGGCGGCAACGGCTCGATGAATTGCAGCGTCAGCCAGAACGAGCCGACGACGAGCGCGAACGACGGAACGGCGATCAGCAGCAAGCCGCGCCACGTCAGGCCGGTGAATTCCTCGAACCGGGAGCTTCTTTCCTGCTTCTCGAACATAAGTCGGCAGGAAGAGATTGAGCCCCCACGGCGCGCGGGAGTTGACCTGCGTCAAACGGACCTCAGCGGCCCAGATAGTGGGCGCCCGCCATGACGAACGGAAGCAGCAGCTCCGGCACGAGGTAGCCCAGCCACACGCCGGCCGGCCTGGGCAGCCCGACTTTGCTCATCGAAACGAGACGGCCGATGCCGGCGAGCAGCACGCCGAGCGCGAGCAGATAGATCAGGAAACCCTGCTCGCGCACCGTGAATGCGGCCCACAGGCAGATGACGCCGGTGGACAGGTACACGCCCGCCATGAAGCGGTGCACGTTGTCCAGGCGCGGGGACGTGTCAGGCTGACCGAGGACCATCTGCAGCGATCCGCCGAAGATCGCGATCGCCGCGAAGAGAATCAGACAGACCTGGACGACGATCTGGCTGCCCGTAAGCGGAACTTCCGGCATGCGCGGCTCCTCCGGTGAGGTACCGGCGCCACGCTACGCCCCGGACTGGCCCGGGGCAATCTCGTCGACTACTTGCTGGCGGCGTCGGCAGCGTCCTGCTCGGCGTCGACGTGCTGCTGCTCTTGCTGCATCGCGCCGTTGATGTTCTGCTGCATCCGCTGCATCGTCTTCTGGCCCTGCTCGAGCTCCTGCTTCTTGAGCTGGGCGACGGTGGCCGCGGTCGTGGCGGTGTCCGCGCCGCAGCCGGCCAGCGCGGCGACGACGGCGATTGCGACGAGCGTTCTCATAGCCTACCTCCGGTCCGGAAACGCGAGCCTAAGTTACGCCGATGCGCGGTTTCCCGCCCCCAATTTGTTCACACCGCCCGCGCGCTCCCGTCATACTGAGGCGGATCGCGTGCCGACCTGACACATTGCTTGCGGAATGAGATTCGTGCGCCTACTCGTCGCTTTGCCGGTCGCGCTGCTCGCGGGCTGCGCGTCCTACGACGGCCGGGGACTTGTCCCCGACAGGTCGACCGCGAGCGACGTAACCGCGCTCATGGGTCCGCCCGCGGACCGCATCGCGGCACCGAACGGAGACAGCACCTGGTATTACCCGCGCGGCCCCGCGGGGCTGCAGACGTACGCCATCCGCATCGCGCCCGACGGCGTGATGAAGTCGAAGGAGCAGGTCCTGACCGTCGCGAACATGCGCAAGATCGTTCCAGGCGTCACGACGGGCAGGCAGGTGCGCGAGATTCTCGGCCCGCCCTGGCAGCTCACGCGCATCGATTCCATAGGGAGAGACGATCTGGAGTACCGGATGTACGACGAGATGCGCGTCGAGTACAACCTGTACGTCCGGCTGTCCTACGACGGGATCGTGCGCGAGGTGCTCTTTCTGCGCGACTATTCCGTAGAGCCGTCCGGCCGCAACGGCCGCTGACAGGCGGTGCTCAATACGCGCAGCGCGCGTGGCAAAGCTTCTCGTTGGCCTGATCCGACATGCAGTCCTGCATGCACAGCGCATCGTACGGGTTCTTGCGCGCAGCCTCCTGTGCGGCCGGCGACTGCGATTGCGCGCTGGCCGGCGGTTGCGAGGAGCAGCCGAAGGCGGCCGCGAGGCACAAGGTGACAACGAAGGCACGCATGGTGTTTCTCCTAGTTCTTGCTCGATCCTGCATCGCGCGCATCGCCGCGCGCCGGCGGGCGGCGGCGCAGGGTGATCGCGCGCACCGCTTCCTGCAGGGCATTGTGCTCGAGTGAAAGCTTGAGGTACATGTTTCGCAGGCTCGCATTCTCCGCCTCGAGTTCCCGCAGCCGCCGCTGCTGTGACGCCGTGGCCCAGCCCAGCCGCCCCTTCCAAGCGTAGTAGGTCGCCTCGCTTATGCCGTGCCTGCGGCAAAGCTCGGCGGGCGCCGCCCCGGCGTCCGCCTCCTCGAGGATCGCGACGATCTGTCGCTCGCTGAATCGCGCTCGCTTCATGACCTGACTCCCCGCAGGCAATGGATTCAACGCGAAATGATCAGGCGGTACTTGTTCAACGGCCGTCCCCTCGGAGAGGACGCGGGCTGCCCTGCGTCGGGCGGGATCTTCTCGACGAAATCGACGCGCCAGCCCTGGCTGCGCAACTGGTTGCGCGTCAGCGTGCCCAGGCCTTCGCTGCACCGGAATTGCTCATCGTCAGGCGGAAACTCGTCGTAGTAGATCGACGTCTCGCAGCTCGCGGCCCGGGTCCGCGCTGCCGGAGCTCGCTCTTCCTTCGCCGGCGCAGGCAGGGGCGTAGGCGCCGGACTCGCCGGCGCGGCGGCGGGCTTCTTCTCCGCGGCGGCCGCCGGCTGTTCCGGCTGGTCCCTGATGCGCTGCCACTCCTGCCAGGTGTACTCCTTGCCATCGACATAGACCGAATCGCCGACGCGAAACACGAAGCGGGCCTGCGCTACGCCGGCCGGCAACGCGAGAGCGAGAAAGGCAAGGACAAGAATGGCAAGTCTGCTCGGCATGAAATGGATCCGTAGGGGCGAAAAAAAAAGACGGACGTCGGGAGACGTCCGTCTAGTTTGCCACATCGGGAGATTGAGTTACGCGATCAGAAGTTGTAGGTCATGCCGACCGACACGCCCTGGATCTTGTTGCCTGCGAAGCACACGCCCGCCGCATCGTGGCAGTCGGTCGTGATGCCGTGACCGCTCGCGCCGAGGTCGTAGTGCGCCCCATCGTGGTTCTTCTGAATCGCGTACACGGCGTACCAGGTCGTCTGCTTGTCTGCGAAGTGGTGCTTGTAGCCGATCGCGTACATGTTGCTCTCGTTGTCGATCGAGCTGCCGTAGTTCACCGCGGTCGGGTCGGCCAGCAATCCCGACCCCGGGTTGCCCGGCGACTTGCCGGCGTGCGCCCAGCCGACGTTGACGTCGTCCTGCTCCGTCACGTTCTGCGTCGCCGCCAGCCAGTAGCCGTCGCGGCTGCGCTCGTTGTAGGTGTCGGTCGGCGCGGCGCGGTGCATCTTCTCGTAGATGGCGTTGACCGTGGTGTGGGTCGCGAACTTGTACTGCGCGCCGATCTTCCACGCGTCTTCGTCGGCGATGCCGACCGAGCCGACCGGCGGCACCGTGCCGCCCCCGGCGCCGAGCTCGTCGCCCGTGCGGTTCGTGTCCTTGTGCAGCTCCCATGCGACCGTCGCATACAGCGGCCCGTTGGCGTAGATGCCGGCGATGCTATAGGCGTTGCCGAAGCTGCCGTCGCCGCACGGCGGCAGGTTGCCGCCGGTGCAGTTCGGCTCGCCCTGCGCCTGGATGGAATTGTCGTTCGAGCGGTTCTGTCCGGGCGAATAGAGCGCGTTCACCCTGAAGCCGCTCATGTCGGGCGACTCGTACCAGACCGCGTGCGACAGGCGCCAGTCGAACTCGGCGCGGTTGTCGCCGCCCGTGTTGCCCATGATGCTGTTGTAGTCGCCGATGGTCGCCGAGAACGGGTCCATGCGCCCGGTCGAGAGCTTGTACGGCGCGTCGGTCTTGCCGATCTTGACCGCGCCCCAGCCGCCGGCGAGGCCGAGGAAGCTGTTGCGCGAGGCGAAGGCGCCCTGCACCCGGTTATCGCTCGTCGTGCCCGGCGTCGCGGACACGTCGATCTGCGTCTCGACCTGCATCACGGCCTTCAGGCCGCCGCCCAGATCATGGTAGCCGCGCAGGCCGACGCGCGACAGGTTGCTCGAAATCGCGGGCAGCCATCCGGTCTTGCTCGCCGGATCTATGCCGGTGCGCCCGGAAAGCCCGTTGTCCACGCTGTCCACCGACAGGTCCAGGTGACCGTACAGCTGCACGGTCGTGTCCGCGTGCGCGACCTGCATTGCGCCGAGCGCTCCCACGACCGCCAATGCACACAAGCTCTTTCTCACGATGTCGTCTCCTCGCTTGTCCCGAATTTGATGTCGTCCGGCTTCGTTCTGGTCGGGCCGTGACGAGCCCCGTCGACGAGGCGTCACCGAGAATATTTTTCGGGCGTGAGCGCAGCAATGGAGGAGCGGTGAGCGCGTTGCGTGTTGGCGCGGTGCGCCAAGCGCAAGCACGTGGAACGCGTTCAACACCTGCGGATGCTGGAGCCGTGCGCACAGCGTCCAACACTTAACGAGCACGGCGGCGGGGCTATTTTATTTTTCTATCGAGCCGGCCGGCAGAATTGGAGTCACCCCGCGCGCGCTGATCCGAACCGGCTTGCACAATGCTTGCATCTCCTCCTGACGAAAGTCAATTGAAAGTTACTTGCGTCCAAGCAAACTAGCCGTAGGAGGGGGTGGGTAGCAGATGGCTGACGCGTCCGTGCAAGCGCGAGTTGCTCGCGCGCGGCCGCGTCATGCGGTCGAGGTCGGGGCACGCCGTGGCGGCCAACCATCCCGATGCACAGCAGTTCGTGGAGAGCGGATGGTCGCGTGGCACTGCGCTGAACGTGGGCCGACCCGCCTTCGCCGTCGCGGCGAAGCCTCGGCTGCGGCAGGACGCGATTCGCGATGAATGCGCCGCTGCCGAATGTCGAACTCGCCGGACTCACCCTCGGCGAGCGGGACACGCAGGCACGCAGCTGCCCGCGCTGCGGCTCGGCGCGCATCAATCGCTGGGGCCTGGCGCACGGTTTTCCGCGCTTTCGCTGCACGGCCTGCGGGAAGACCTTCAACGTCCGCACCAACACCACGCTCGCCCGGTTGCGCAAGAAGGACCAGTGGCTCACCTTCGTCGGCACGCTGGTCGAAGGCAGGAGCATCCGCAAGAGCGCTGTCGCCTGCGGCATCAGCGCGGCGACCGTCATGCGCTGGCGCAAACGCTTCGGCGGCTGCACGCCGCTGCAAAAGGCGCGGGTGCTCGTGATGATCGTCGACGCGATGTCGCGCGGCGGCGACCTTGCCCCGCTATCGGACGGGATGCAGGAGCCTTTGCCCGCGTGGTGTGCCGACCTCGCCCCGGTCCTGCTGGCCTGGATGCTGTGATCGAAGGCGCTGGCGCAACTGGCGCCTATAGACCCGCTTGCCCAAGCAGCCGTCGGAGTCTTTCTCTGTACGGCGCGCTCGCCAGCGGATAGGTCTTGAGCCAGTCGCGCGCTGAGAAGCCCTCCTCGCGCACGCGAATCTGATCAGCCTGCCATTCCGCCCCGCTGCGATCGCCGCTCGCCACGAGCACCGCAGTGAGGAACACGCGCGTTTCCATGTTGTCAGGATTGCGCGCGTTCGCCTCGCGCAGGTTGATCAGCGCCTGCTCGAGGTCGTTCTCGAACAGGTAGGCCCGCCCGAGCAGCAGGTAGTAAAGATACCCGCCGTCGGGATTCAGGCGCAGCGCAGTGCGCAGCAGCGGCACCGACTTCGCCGGCTCCCCGACGTAGGTGTAGACGCCCCCCATGAGCGCATAGGCGTCCGCGTAGGAGGGGTTGAGCTCGATCGCCTTTTGCAGCAGCTTGAGCGCCTCGTCGTAGCGGCGGCTCTGCGTGTACACGAAGCCGAGCGCCCAATACACCTCCGGGGCGCCCGGATCGATCTGGCGGGCCGATTCGGCGAGCTGCAGGGCCCTGGCGAGCGTGGCGCTCGAGCCGGTCGAGCGCTGATAGCGGTACTCCATCGCGTAGGTCATCGCAAGGCCTGCGTAGGCGCGCGCAAAGTTCGGGTCGAGGGCGAGCGCCTTCTCGTACAAGGCGCGCGCGCGCAGATTCGCGTCCGGCCTGCGCACCAGGAACAGCGCCTGCGCGCGCAGGAAGTCGTCGTAGGCCTCGAGGCTGCCGGTGTAGCGCTGCGCGAGCCGCATTCTCTCCGCGTCGGTTATTCGGGCCGGCAGCTGCTCGAGCAATACGCGATCGATTTCGCTCTGCACGGCGAACAACTCCCTGTAAGATCGCTCGAAGCGCTGCGCCCAGAGCTGCTCGCCCGTGCGCGAGTCGGTGAGCCGCACGTTGATCCGAAGCGCCGTGCCTTCGCGCTGGACGCTGCCCGAGACGACGTAGCGCGCGCCGCTCGCGGAACTGATCACGCGCAGCCCGGACAGCCGCGACAGGTCGGTCGTCAGGTCGCTGCCGATGCCGCGCGCGAGGTAGTCCTGGTCGGACGGCGCGCCGAGCGTCTCGAACGGCAGCACAGTCACCGTGATCAGCGCCGCCCTGCCCTCGTCAGTTGCCGCGACAGGGGCGGCGCCATTGCGCGGCGTCACTGCGGGCCGCACCAGCGCATCCACTGCGAACGCGCCGGCAGCGATCGCCACGAGCATGACGGCAGCCAGCGCGAGCGGGCGGGTCGTGCGGACCGCCGATCCCCCAACCGGCGCGACAAGGCGGTAGCCCCGCTTAGAGATCGTCTCGATGTAGGCCGGCGCGCGCGGGTTGTCGCCGAGCGCCCTGCGCAGCTTGATGATGCTCTGCGTGAGGGCTTCGTCACCGACGACCACGCCGGGCCAGACCGCGGCGAAGAGCTGCTCCCGGCTCACCACCTCGCCGGCGTGCCGCGCGAGCACGACGAGCACTTCCATCGCCTTCGGCTCGATGCGTACCGTGTCGCCGGCGCGGCGCAGCGCGTTGGCCGCCGGGTCGGCCGACCATTCACCGATCTGAAGAGCCTGTACGGGCAAGCTGTGGTTCTCCCGCGCGTGAATTGCGACGTTGATTTTGCTACAGAAATGCATTCATAGGAAAAACGTAGGCATTTGTTCGGGACCTCGCCCACCGGGGCGCGCAGATTCGCGGCTCCGTCGACCGCAAGGAGGTCCCGATGAAGCTGCATCCCGTTCGCTCGCTCGCGCTTCTCGCCGGCTCGCTCTGCCTGCTTGCGGGGCCCGTTATGGCCGCACAGCCCTTGCTGATCAAGCCGCTGGCCGAAAAGAAAGTCGCGGAGCTGCCCAAGGGCGAGCTCTACTGGCGCATCGAGAATTTCGGCAGCGTCGCGCAGGCGCAGGCCGCGGCGGGCGCCTGGTCCCTAGTGGCCGAATCCGACGGCAAGGTATGGCTGTTCACTCTCGGGCCCTCGGGAGGAGCCTCGACGGACGGCCACAAAGTCGCCGAAGTGGGACCAATCAGGCGGGTCGCCGCCGCGCAGTACCTCCTCCGGATAAACGAAGCGACAGGCGCTCCGGGAAGCACCACCCCCGTGCACAGCCATCCAGGTTCGGAAGCCTTCTACGTCCTGCAGGGCGAGCAAAGCGTTCGCGGGCCCCACGGAACGCAGCGCGTCGCGGCCGGACATCCTGAACCCGGCCACAGCCCCGGCCAGGCGATGCAAGTCTCGAGCACGGGTTCGACCGACCTGCGCTCGTTGGTGATGTTCGTGGTCGACGCCGGCCGGCCGTTTTCGTCGCCGGCGAAGCTGCCCTAGGCCGCTCGGCACGCCGCGCGAGATCAGAAATGGTAGGCCAGGCGCAGCGTGCCGAAATTCAGCCCGTCGTTCGGCAGCTTGATGTCGCCGTTCGACATGTGCTGGACGCGCGCGCCGACCTCCCACGCGCCGCGCGCGCCGAAGCGCAGGCCGGCGCCGAGGAACTCGCCGAACTGGAACGCAGTGCTGAAGTCCGGGTCTTGCAGCAGCTTGGTGTGCGAAAGTAGATTGATCCCGACGCCGAACTCGGCGAAGGGCCTGTATGCTTCCCCGGGCCACTCGATGCGCGCGACCGGCGTCACCCCGAGCGCGGCGACGCGCTGGTAGCCGGTCTGGCCCGACCTGAGTCCCTCAAAATCCTTCAGCTCGAGCTCGATATGGGGCGTGACGCGCCAGGTCTTGCGCTCGATTAGGGGCGAGGCGCCGTCCCACACTCCCGCGATCGCGAAGATGTTCGTGCGCTCGCCATGCCCCGCCGAGAGCGCGAGGGTCGTCGCCTGAGCAACGGGCGCATCGAGCGCGGCGAGCGCCGCGACGAGGGCGAGCAGGTGCGGCGTGCGCGCGGGTCGTCTGATGGTCGCCATACAGCTTCGCTTTGCGGAATTGCAGCGCTCCCGGCCCATGAACCGCAAGTGCCGGTTCACAGCTTCGCGCGGCTGACGGATCGCCGTGCCTACGAGCGGCGTCGGCGCAGGATGCTCCACGCCAGGACGCCCGCCACGGCGAGCGCCAGCGCGTTCAAGGGGCCCTGGAGGTCGGTCAGATCGGGCCAGGCGTCGAGCAGCGACGCGAGGAAGCTGCGCTGTATGACGACGCAGGCGAAGTCCTGGATCTCGAGAAACGACATGGCCGCTTCCCAGCGAATGCAGAAAGCGTGCCATGCGGAACAAGAGGTTGGCCAGCGTGTTCGTCGCGCGATAGCGCACGCGCGCGGTGCACCGGGCGCATCGCATGCACCGCCGTCAGGCGTCCACCCTGTCCCAGTCGACGCGCGGGTCGGGCGTGCGCGCGAGCGCCTCGCGCACCCAGGCGGCGTGCGCCTGCTCTTCCTGCGCCATCTCGCTCGCGAGGTCGCGCAGGCGCGCGTCGCTCGCCTCGGCCCGCACGTGCTCGAAGAAGTCCTGCGCGCGCAGCTCCGCGGCGAGCGCGATCTCGAGCGCGTCGCTCGGCGTCATCAGCCGGAACAGGAGGTCGTGCGCGGCGGTCTCGGGTGCGGCCGAGTCGAGCCAGGCGTAGTCGCCCGGCGCGGGGCTCGGCAGCAGCATGCCCTTCGTGTCCCTCTCGAGCTGCGCCGCGTGCTGGCGCTCGAAGCCCGCCAGCTCGCGAAACAGCCTCGCCGCCGCGTCGTTGCCCTCGTCGTCCATGCGCGTGGCGAACTCCTGGTAACGGGCCGCGGCCTCGCGCTCGATGGCGAGCGCGTGCGCGTACAGCTCCGGGACCGAGCGAATGGTGCGGACATCGTCCATGGCTTCCTCCTGCGCAACGAGTTTCCGCCCGCCGCAGCCGGACGTTTTGACCGTCGTCAAGCGGCGTGCGATTCCCCTCGCGCCGGGCGCAGCTCGATGCCAGACTGGTATACGCCTTCCCAGTCGAGGCGCGGATCGGGCTCGCGCCGCAGCGCGCGCTCGAGCTCGGCCACGCGCCGGTGCGCCGCGAGCGCCATTTCCACTGCGAGCTTCACGCCTTCCGCGTCGCGCATGCCGTTCGCGGCCAGCAGGAAGAACTCCTCGACGCGGTGCTCGGCCGCGCAGGCGAGCGCCAGCGCGTCACGCGGCGTCTGCGGCATGAGCGGAAAGCTCACCTCCATGTACGCGGGCGACGCGGTGAAGAACCAGGCGTACTCCCAAGGCGAGATTTCGGGCAGCTCGAGATCGGCGGCCTCGCTCTCGAGCATTTCCAGGCGCCCGCTGCGCTCGAGCTTCTGGAACAGCCTGGCGACGCTCGCGATGCCGAGATCGAGCATCCACTCGGCGAATTGGCGGTAACGCGACTGCGCTTCGCGCTCCATCGCGATCGCATGCGCGAACAATTCGGCTGCAGACCTGGGGATCAGCTGCTGGGCCATGAGTACCCTCCTTCTGAAGAACACATCAACGGAGTGGACTGCCCGCGCAGGCTATCGGTTCATTCTTAACCTACGATTAACCTAGTGTAAATAATTTGTGACGCTTGTCGCCGCCGAGCGACTGTTCACGCCAGCGGCGCGCCGATGAGCCACGCGCCCCACGCGACGAGCGCGGCGCCGAGCGCGCGATCGAGCGCGCGCCCCCACGGAAGAAGGCGCTCGGCGAGGATGTACATCGAGATCGCCGCGGCCCAAGCAAAGCTCATCGCGCCGGCGACGAACAGAACGGTCATCAGGAGCCAGCAGCAGCCGACGCACCAGCCCGCGTAGCGCAGCCCCATCGCGAAGGCGCCGGACACGCCGTCGCGCCAGCCCGACATCATGAAGCCGAGGGGCGAGCGGCAGCGGCCCACGCAGCGCGCCTTGAGTGGCGTCCACTGCCACGCTCCGGCGGCGACGAGCAGCACGCCCGCAAGCGGACCGCTGCCCAGGCGCATGTCCATCGTGAGCAATCCCGCATGCTGCAGCGCAAATTGCGCGAGGGAATAGGCGACGCCCGCCGCACACCAGGTGCCGAGGTAGCCGGCCAGATAGGCGCCGGAGGCGAGCGGCCGCCTGGCCATGCGCACGTGCAACAGGAACGACGGCGTGGCCGCCGGCGTCATCATCGCCGTCATCATTGCCGCCCACATCAGCGCGAGCGCGCCAAACCCCATCTGCATGTCGGACATCGCCACGCGCACGGCAACACGGATCTTCGAATTCTAGGCGATCGCTTCCCTGCGGCGGGGCCGAGAGGCGGGCGGCGGGGCCCCTAGAGTAGAATTCGCCTCGAAAATCAACATCTGGTCCTGAATGTCCGCCCCCGCACGCAAATCCCAGCAGGCCCCCTCGACCTCAAACTTCATCCGCCAGATCATCGAGCGCGACCTCGAGAGCGGCAAGCACGCCTCGGTGCGCACGCGCTTCCCGCCCGAGCCGAACGGGTACCTGCACTTCGGCCACGCCAAGTCGATCTGCCTGAACTTCGGCCTCGCCGCGCAGTACGGCGGCGTGTGTCACCTGCGCTTCGACGACACCAACCCGACCAAGGAAGAGCAGGAGTACGTCGACGCGATCATCGACGCGGTGAAGTGGCTCGGCTTCAACTGGGGCGCGCACCAGTACTTCGCCTCCGACTACTTCGAGCGCTTCTACCGCTTCGCCGAGAACCTCGTCGAGCGCGGGCTCGCGTACGTCGACGCGCTGTCGGCCGACGAGATGCGCGTGCTGCGCGGCACGCTCACCGAGCACGGGCGCGAAAGCCCCTGGCGCGAGCGGCCGGTGGAGGAGAGCCTGCGCCTGCTGAGGGAAATGCGCGACGGCAAGCATCCTGACGGCGCCATGGTGCTGCGCGCGAAGATCGACATGAAGTCGCCGAACATCAACCTGCGCGACCCGGTGATGTTCCGCATCCGCCACGCCGAGCACCACCGCACCGGCGGCAAGTGGTGCATCTACCCGACCTACGACTGGGCGCACGGCGTCTCGGACGCGATCGAGCGCATCACGCACTCGATCTGCACGCTCGAGTTCGAGGACCACCGGCCGCTGTACGACTGGTTCAACGAGCGCCTCGCCGAGGGCAGGCTGCTCGAGCAGCCGCTGCCGCAGCAGATCGAGTTCGCGCGCCTCAACCTCACCAACGTGCTGCTCTCGAAGAGAAAGCTCATCCAGCTGGTCGAGGAGCACCATGTCGAGGGCTGGGACGATCCCCGCATGCCGACGCTCGCCGGGGCGCGCCGGCGCGGCTATACGCCCGAGGGCTTCCGCGCCTTCGCCGAGCGCATCGGGGTGGCGAAGGCCGACTCGTGGATCGACTTCTCGATCCTGGAAGACTGCATGCGCGAGCACCTGAACGAGATCGCGCCGCGGCGCATGGCGGTGCTCGACCCGGTGAAGCTCGTGATCGACAACTATCCCGAGGACCGCGGCGAGGCCTGCGATGTACCGAACCACCCGCAGAAGCCCGACTGGGGCAGACGCCAGGTGCCCTTCGCGCGCGAGTTGTGGATCGAGCGCGAGGACTTCGCCGAGAAGCCGCCCAAGGGCTATTTCCGCCTCGCGCCCGGCGCCGAGGTGCGCCTGCGCTACGGCTACGTCGTCAAGTGCACCGGCATGGAGAACGGCGTCGTGCACTGCACCTATCACGCCGACTCCAAGTCGGGCACGTCCGGCGCCGACCGCTACAAGGTGAAGGGCAACATCCACTGGGTGA
>Ga0187773_10000597_pt1 | contig 14315 bp, 16 predicted proteins | sample 0216_BV02_MP05_1_FD_133133 | JGI IMG/M metagenome (GOLD analysis project Ga0187773, IMG submission 133133) | Tropical peat soil microbial communities from peatlands in Department of Meta, Colombia - 0216_BV02_MP05_10_MG | ecosystem: Environmental > Terrestrial > Soil > Wetlands > Peat | place...
AATGCGCATCGATGTCACCGAGGATCGGGTCGCTCTCGATGAACGGCGTCATGCTGCCACCCGCGGTTGGCACCGAATAGGCCGTGTAGATGGTGTTGCTGAAGGCGCCGGTATCGCCGAGGAAATGCCCCGTTGCCATGCCTGACGCATTGGCCATGGTGAAAGTCGGAAAAAGAGAGTGAGGATTGGCGAAGTTCACGCCCTTGGCGCGGACCGCGGCAAAGGTCGGTGCTGTCTCAGGCGTGACGGATAGCGAGCGAAGACCGTCGGGGACGAACAGAATCAAGTTACGCCGGGTTTGCGCATCGGCAGAAGCAAGTTGCAGAAGGATGGTGGTGCATGCGCCGAGCAGGAGGGCTTTTGACCGGAATGACATAGAGTTCTCCCGATTTTCTCTGGTCTCACGTGGGCTGGATACGCCTGCTGCAAGACAGTATTGTAACAACGACCGGTTATCCGCAGCCAATCTGATGTGCATGGCGCGACACAGTCGCTAAAGGCCGCATGTTCAAGCGTATTTTGATTGCCAATCGCGGCGAAATCGCCTGCCGGATCATCAAGACCGCCCGTCGCATGGGAATTGAGACGGTCGCCGTTTATTCCGACGCAGATAAGGATGCGTTGCACGTCCAGATGGCGGACAGCGCGGTTGCGATCGGCCCACCGCCGGCCGCCGAAAGCTATCTGCTGATCGAAAAAATCGTCGCCGCCTGTAAGCACAGCGGCGCCGAAGCCGTTCATCCGGGATACGGATTTCTATCGGAGCGCGAAGCCTTTCCGAAGGCGCTGGCGACCGCCGGCATCGTCTTTATCGGACCAAACCCAAAAGCCATTGCGGCCATGGGCGACAAGATCGAATCCAAGAAGGCAGCGGCGAAGGCCAAGGTTTCCACCGTGCCCGGACATCTCGGCGTGATTTGTAGCGAGGTTGAAGCGATCGAAATTGCGGATGAGATCGGCTACCCGGTCATGATCAAGGCGAGTGCCGGCGGCGGCGGCAAGGGCATGCGGGTCGCGCGCAGCAAGGCGGAAGTAGCGGAAGGATTTGCCCGTGCGCGGTCGGAAGCAAAGTCTTCATTCGGTGATGAGCGCGTCTTCATCGAAAAATTCATCACCGATCCCCGTCACATCGAAATCCAGGTGCTGGGCGACAAGCATGGCAATGTCATCTATCTCGGTGAGCGTGAATGCTCGATCCAGCGCCGCAATCAAAAAGTCATCGAAGAGGCGCCCAGCCCGCTGCTCGATGCCGCGACACGCAAGAAGATGGGGGAGCAGGCCGTCGCTCTTGCCAAGGCAGTCGGCTACGACAGTGCCGGCACGGTGGAGTTCGTCGCCGGACAGGATAGGAGCTTTTATTTCCTGGAAATGAACACTCGCTTGCAGGTCGAACACCCGGTCACCGAGCTGGTCACCGGAATCGATCTGGTCGAGCAGATGATCCGGGTTGCGGCGGGCGAGAAGCTTTCGATCAAGCAAGGCGATATCAAACTCAATGGATGGGCCATCGAGAGCCGCATCTATGCCGAAGATCCGTACCGCAATTTTCTTCCCTCAACTGGCAGGCTAACGCGTTATCGGCCGCCGCAAGAAGGAACCGTTGACGGTGTGACCGTGCGCAACGACACCGGCGTCTATGAAGGCGGCGAGATTTCAATCTTTTACGATCCGATGATTGCCAAGCTGGTGACGCACGCGCCGAGCCGTGATGCGGCGATTGCGGCGCAAAGCGATGCGCTCGATGCGTTTGTCGTGGACGGTATCCGCCACAATGTTCCATTCCTTGCGGCGCTGATGGCCAATCCACGTTGGCAGGCGGGCAAGCTTTCGACCAATTTCATCACCGAGGAGTTTCCGGCCGGCTTTCGTGCGCATGCTCCCGAAGGCGAGGCGGGAGACGCGCTCGCCGCCGTTGCCTCCGCTATCGATCATGTGCTCGGCGAGCGCAAGCGCGGCATTTCCGGACAATTGCGTGGCAGGGCAGTTACGCGCGAGAGCCAGCGCGCTGTCTGGTTAGGCGAGCGTGAGATGAGGCTCGAGGTCAAGCGAGACGGCGGCGTGATCGAGGTGCGATTTCGTAATGGCAAACCTGGCGTATATCGCTTGCAGTCGGGTTGGAAACCCGGTGACTCGGTTTGGAATGGAACAATCAGTGGGAAGTCGGCTGCGGTTCAGGTGCGGCCGATCCCCAATGGCTTCGCGCTGAGTTACCGTGGCGTGGAGACGAGAGCGTATGTCTACACCGAGCGTGAGGCCGGCTACGCGCGACTCATGCCGCCAAAAAAAGTCGCCGACACCGGCAAGCAGGTGCTGTGTCCGATGCCAGGCCTGGTGGTTTCGATCGCCGTCAAAGAGGGTCAGGAGGTCAAGGCCGGAGAGACTGTTGCGGTGGTGGAGGCCATGAAGATGGAAAACGTGCTGCGCGCCGAAATCGATGGCACCGTCAAAAAAATCAACGCCAAGCCGGGCGACAGCCTGGCTGTGGATGCCGTGATCCTGGAATTCGATTGATTTCACGCGGGCGGTATGGTTGGGCTGCAGGAACCCTGCAGTAGGGTGGGCGTTGGTTCCGGATACTCAACAGGAGGGCCGGACCATGCCGGACAACCCACGAAGGCGGCGCCGCGCACCTGATCTTGAGACAAATACCGCGCCAGACCTGCTGAACGACGATTTGCGCCGACGCGACCAGCGGCGCACACCACCCGATTCCTTGCCCCCTCGGGATGAAAGCCAGACAGGAGAGCCTGCCGGTGGCGGCTTCACACCCGCGCCGGATGGCGGGAACAGCCAGCATCCAATTCACGACGATGATGAGGAGGATGCTACCCCGAGCACCTACGAGCGGGAGATCGATCGACTCGACGCGGCCGCGTTCCAGCGTATCCGTACCGGCTAGGCTGACGGATACGGGCGATGTCTGCTAATCCGGCGGGATGACGCTTTACTTTGCCTACGGCTCGAACATGGATCGCTCGGCGATGGAGCGCCGATGTCCGGGGGCGCGAGCGATCGGCTCCGCCCGTCTCGATGACCATCGTTTCTTTGTCGGCCTCGATGGCTGGGGATCAGTCGCGCCTAGCAGAGGCGACACCGTTCATGGCGTGCTCTGGCGGCTGACGCCGCGGGATATTGCCGCACTCCATGTTTATGAACTGCTGCATCAAGGCCTCTATGACGTGCGCCACTTGCCGGTTCGCCATGGCAGCCGGCGAGTGCGCGCCATGATCTACCTGTTGCGGCGGCGCGCGCTGGGTAAAGCGCGTCCAGGCTATGTTGAGATAATTGCCGCGGCAGCGCGTGGCTGGGAATTGCCGGAGTCATATATCCGGTCGGTCGAACGCTGGTCTGCGTCGCGCTGGACGGGTTCGCGCATCATCGACGCGGGAGAACTTGCGTGAGCGCCTCCATAATTCGCCACGTTATCGTGCGCGGCCAAGTTCAGGGTGTCGGCTATCGCGCCTTTGTCGAGCACGAGGCGCACCGGCGCAGATTACAAGGCTGGGTCCGCAATCGCCGAGACGGAACCGTCGAGGCCGTGTTCGCCGGTCCACGGGCAGCGGTCGAGGTCGTAGTGGAAGCTTGCCGGCGCGGACCAATGTCGGCGCGAATTGAGGCACTTGATCAGCGGGAAGGCACCGAGGCGGATCTTCGCGAGCGTGCGGTAGGCAGTGGGTTTTCGGTGTTGCCCACCATTTGACTCGCTGTTTGTCCGAACAGCGGTTCGAACTGGCGCCGGAGCATTGCATCGACGTCGTTCATCGATGCCGAAATTCCGAGGTCGGAAAGGCTGGTGACGCCGTAGTGCCGTTCACTGACGCCGCAGGGGACGATACCGGAGAAATGCGAAAGTTCGGGATCGACGTTAAGTGAGATGCCGTGCAGCGTGATCCACTGCTTCACCCGGATGCCGATGGCCGCGATTTTATCCTCGCAGCCTTCACCTTTTTCCGGCCGACGGACCCAAACACCAATGCGGTCTTCGCGCCTTTCGCCATGAACACCAAAAGCGCCGAGGGTTCGTATGATCCATTCTTCCAGACTGGCCACAAACCGGCGCACATCGGGGCCGCGGCGTGTGAGGTCAAGCATCACATAAACGACCCGCTGGCCGGGTCCGTGATAGGTCATCTGTCCGCCGCGGCCGCTCTCGTACAGAGGAAAGCGCGCATCGATCACATCGGCGGGGTTCGCGCTGGTGCCGGCGGTGTAGAGCGACGGATGCTCCAGAAGCCATACGAGCTCGTCCGCGCGTCCGGCGGCGATATCTGCCGCGCGTGTTTCCATGAAAGCGACCGCGTGTTCGTATGGGACAAGGGAATCGTCGACACGCCACTCGGCTGGCGCCGCTCCGGCAGGCGCTGGGAGCCCGATTTTCAAAGCGTTTCGCGTGTTAACCACTCCTTCACCATACCATGGTGACCTGATCTTTGCTCGCTCGCTGGCGAGCCACCGCAATAGGAAACAAAAGTGGCCACACTCGACAAGGTTGCAGTCGACATCACCGTGGTGCTCGGCTCCACATCCATGCCCATCCACCAGGTGCTGAGGCTCGGCCGCGGCGCCATCATTGAGCTGGACGCCTCCGAAGAGGACGCCGTCAGCATTCTTGCCAACAACCTGCCGGTCGCGAAGGGGACGGTGGTCGTCAACGGCAATCGTATCGCCGTGAACGTCGCCGAACTGCTGCCACGGCCACCAGATATGCGGTGAACAAGTCGGCGCAGGGACCTGAAACCGCACCGGAATTGGGTCCCGACTGATCGGGGGCGGGCCTTGTCCCTCAACATCCTATTTGTTACAGCCATCAGCGGACGCGGGGTTTTCAGGCTTCGCCGTCCTTTCCCCATGCGGTCGTGGCGGAATTGGTAGACGCACTAGCTTGAGGTGCTAGCGGGGCAACCCGTGGAGGTTCGAGTCCTCTCGACCGCACCAGAAAAAAAATCAGTTATTAGTTTCGCCGCATTCGGGCGACGAAGTGAAGGATCAGATGTACGCTTTCAGGGGGTAAAGCGGACATGCCATTTTGCACTGCGTATGACGTCGCGCGCTTCGCTCGAAATCCGCCGCTCCCCCCGGCAGCGACCACTCGCCCGCCCGCAGCTATGATGCTTCTAGTGCAGCGCGCATGTCCGCTTTTAGGGGTAAAGCAGACATTGCGCCGAACCCTCAGAATGTTGTCTAGCGGCGCTTTTTGCGTTTGGTCGTTTTCTTGGCGCGCCCTTTTTTCGCCGCTGGCTTGGTGGCCGAAAGTTTGAGGACTGCCTCGCCGGATACCGGGTCGGTAAGTCCGAGCCCGTCGCCTTGGTCTTCGAGATGCTCGCGGAAATCGTCGAGAATGCTGATCATAAGGGGCCGCGCGTCAACGATCTTCTGGAAGCTCGCCCATTCGCCAATGAAGCAGAACGTGTTTTCGCCGGTTTTGACCAGCGATCCTCCGCGGAAGCCCTTGAGGTTGGGATTTTTTATGCGGCGGTGCTTCGCAATGAATTGCTCTTGATGACCCGGCTTGACGCGGAAACGGACGATATTGAATGCCGTCATGTCATCCTCCCAAAGGTGAAGGCATAAAAATTGCGCTGTATTTCTGTCATGCGCAAGCGAAGACCGCCAAGGCACTCGCCCCACCGTGACGCCCGGTGCTGCCGGCCCAAAGCGGACATTTAACTCGCGTTCCTAGACGCGGTTGCTCGGGCCAGCGCCACAAGGCCGCTGCGCGTGTCGGGGGCAGGCCTCCAACCAGCATGCATGAGCTTGGTGGGATCGGCGACCAGTGCGCCTCCTAGGCGCTGCCATTCCTCAGCGCGGCTGAGGGCTCTTGAAGCGAGCGCAATCAGCGCCGGCGGTACGGGCAACAATCCCGGTCTCCTTCCTTCGCCTTCCCGTAATGCTATGACGATCTCGGCCAGGGTCAGCGCCGTAGGATCAGCTACGATGTATGTCTCGCCTTTGGCCGCGGGTGATGCCAGTGCAAGGTGAATGGCATCGATCAGATTTCGACGCGCCAGCAGCGATCGGCGGTTGTGGCAAAGTCCCAGCGGCAGTGGCCACGGTTTTTGCGCCAGTTTCATCAGACGCGCCAAATTGCCCTTAACGCCGGGACCATAAATTAATACCGGCCGTAGGATCGTGAACGGCACATCCGCAGCCCGCACGGCCTCCTCGGCGGCGAGTTTGGAACGTCCGTAAGCGTCAGTAGGCCGTGGCATATCGGTCTCGCGCAGGGCGGTATTGGATGTTGGTCCGCTCTGTGCGCGGATCGATGACATGAAGACTAAGTGGCTAATGCCCATGGTTTTCGCGGCATTTGCCAATTCGGCGGTCGCTAGACGATTGACTCGATCATAAGCTTGCTCGGCGATCTCTGGTCCGGCGTGCGCAATGCCGGCAAGGTGAACCACGGTGTCGACATCTCTTAACAAGGGGCGCCATTCGACAGGACGCGTCAAATCCGACACGGCGATCACCTCGACCGACCGGGGAAAAATGTCGGCCGGCAACCGCATCGCTGCCCGTACGGAATGTCCCGCGTTGGCGAGCTCAGCGACCAGGGTGCGTCCAATGAAGCCTGATGCGCCAGTCACAAGAATGCGCGTCACGATTTTCCCCGATCGCAAAACTGTGAAGAAAGCCCAATCTGTCGAATAGAGTGTACTCGCTCGTGTCGGCTTTCGGGGGTAAAGCGGACATCGGTTGGTGCGCTGCACATGTCTGCTTTTGACCCAAAGCGGACATAAATGCCCGTTCAATACGAAACCGCAGTCAATACGAGGACGATCACCAATATAACCGTTAGGATCAAGCCGAACATTTGAGTTGATCTACGCTCGGCTGTGTCGCGATCAATAAGAAACGGCTCGGATTTCATCGTGACCTCCAGTTTGACCGACGCAGTCAATAATTTCCCTGACTGACCAATTAACTGACGCGAGCTGGCCGGAACATGCGTTGCGGCTCCATCGGCAGCACAATCACCTTCGTGCCAACCTTTACACGATTGTAAAGATCAATGACGTTGTCATTGGTGAGGCGAATGCAGCCACTCGATACATGCCTGCCGATGGTGGTTGGATCATTGGTGCCATGAATGCGATATTGCGTGCCCGCGATATATAAAGCCCGGGCCCCGAGTGGATTGCCGGGCCCACCAGCCACCATGCGCGGCAAATAAGGCTGCCGCACAATCATCTCGGTCGGCGGATACCAGTCCGGCCATTCGGTCTTGCGTTCGACGGATCTTACACCTGACCAAGTGAAGCCTTCACGGCCTACGCCGATGCCATAGCGGATCGCCTTGCCGTTGCCGAGCACGTAATAGAGGAAAGTGTGCGGCGTATCGACGATGATTGTGTCTGCTGCCTCGCGGGTCGGATAGTCAACGATCTGTTTTTGCAGATGCCCCGGAAGCCGTACGTTCTCAGTTTCATCGGTGCGCTGTTGGTCAGTCGCTTGCGGCTGCGGATCGCTGGGCGGAAGTGGTCGCATAAACGTAAGCATGTCCAGGATGAACGCATCTTGTGCGCGCGCAGGCCCATATGAGAGCACGACAGCAGAGACAAACGCGACCAAAGAGTAACGGATGAGTTTGTTAAAAATCGACATGGCCTTGCCCATTCGGTGAGGGGGACTCCCTTAATTAAAAATGCTCGTTCGATTAGGCCGGATGCGCATTGATCTGGCGCAAATCACGAATCGCGCTGGCCAATTCTTACTTTTGAGGAGAGAGCATTTATTTACCGCGCGCGTGGCGATTTGACGCGGGTTGAGCACGACCACTGTTTGATCTGGGTCAATTGCATTCACCGGAATTCGGCGTTTCTTTTTTCGAACGGCGGAAAAAATCGTCGGGAGGTGAACCTTCTGCTTTTTCGCCGGGCGTAAAGGTTCTCGGTCGACCCCATACTGAGAACGTCTACTTAGGCTAAGAGGCGGAATCCCCCGTCCCCTACGCTTTTTAGCTTTTACCGCGACGGCGAAGCTCACAAGCTTCGCCGCCGTTTCGATAGGAGACAAAAATGATCCGACCAGTTGTTGTTGCATGTGCTTTGGCGCTTGCGTCAGTGGCGCAGGCTACGCCACTCGTGCCCACCCAACAGCCGGAAAGCTTGGTCACCACAATCCGCGAAGAGTGCGGCGCAGGTATGCACCGGGTTAACGGTGTCTGCGTTCGTACTTCCGCCCGTTGACAAGCTGCTCGATGTGCGGCGGGAATGCGTCTCGTTGACGACCGCTGCGTCCGGTAACGCGGCCTGAGGCGTAAGACACCACCAAGGGGCGGGCGGTGTGATGCGCCTGCCTGTGATGCGCTGGAACGGCGAGAGCATCGCAATCGCGGTATGCCTGCTATGACGCAAAACGGACATCGTTCGGCACTGAGCCACCTCGGCTGGCTTATCATTACCGGCCCTTTCAGGATGTTGGGTTGAGCCGCTAAGATGCTTTGTCTTTGCGGCTAGGGCACGCAACGGAGTCGCAAATTGGGGGCACTCATGAGACTGCCCGACCGGGTACTCGAGCCAGTCGAACGTCTCTCAGAAATCCTGTTCGGCTTGATAATGGCCTTGACCATTACGGGCGCGGTCAGTGTGGCAACCGCAGATCGTTTCGCGATACGCACGATGCTGTTCGCAGCACTCGGATGCAATCTGGCCTGGGGAATCATTGATGCTGGAATGTATCTGATGGCTCGCCTCGGTGAGCGCGGACGCAATGCGCTGGCTGTACGAGCCGTACGTGAAACAGCCAATCGCGAAAATGCTCACCGCATAATCGCAGACGAGCTGCCCACGTTGCTCGCACCGGCTTTTCAGCCTGCGCAGCTTGAATTGATACGCGAACGAATCGGCAAGATTCCCGCATCCGACGTGGCTCCCGGACTGACAGGACGCGACTGGCGAGGCGCGTTGGGCGTTTGTATCCTCGTTATCCTGTCCACGTTTCCGGTCGTCATTCCGTTTTTTGTCATTGCAGACGCCAGAATGGCGCTGCGCATTTCCAATGCGCTCGCCGTCATATCGCTCTTCTTGTGCGGCTTCCTTTTCGGTCGTCATGCGGGACTCCAGCCTTTGGCAACCGGACTGATTATGGTGGGGATCGGGGTAGTCCTGGTGAGTATCGCGATAGCCCTTGGAGGGTGACTTTGGTCAAAGCATTTTTGCGGTCGTCTGCTTTGCCCGTAGTCGCTGTATCGGGGGCGCTGTTCGTTGCCGGAGGTTCTGCGAAGGGAGAACCCCCCACAGGCAACTATGGCAGTGCGATCAGTCTCGGCGGCCACGGCTGGTCTTCGTTTGAAGCCGTGCCCGTTACTTCGGATCACGAGTCAAATCAGCTCGAGTTCAGCTTTCGGGGCGGTTTTGCAACCGACTACATTTATCGCGGTACGACGCTATCCGACCACAAACCGGCCGTCGGTGCCGCGGCCGAAGCAACATTTGGCCAGCTCTACGCTGGTGTTGCGGTGGCTAGCGTCAAGTTGCCGACCCAGCCCGCTGCTGAAATCACGATGAGTGGCGGAATTCGCCGAACCATAGCAAACATCGATTTTGATCTCGGGGTGAGCTATTTCCTCTACCCGGGAGAAATATCGGGTAGTCCCGGCACTGACTATTGGCAGGCGGCCGTCCGCGCGGACAAACGGATCGCCGAGTGGCTTCGCGTCGCCGGCGGATTTGCGTACTCGCCGAACGTTTCCAACACCGGCGCCTGGAGCTGGTATGCGGCCGGTGGCGTGGGCCTCGACGTGCCGAGCCGGTTTCTTCCGGCGGACATTGGGGTGTCACTCACCAGCGGCGCGGGTTACTCCTGGTTCGGTAACCAGTCGCCAGAGTTCGGCGGCTTTCCGTTGCCTGCTTACCTGAATTGGCAAGCTGGCGTCACGTTTAGCTATAAGGTCTTCAGTCTCGATCTACGCTACTACGACACCAATCTCTCGAAGGAAAATTGCTTCGTTCTGACCGGCGATCCAAATGCGCGGCCGGCTGGGGCAGTCGATCCCATCACGAATCCCGAGGGGTTAACCTCGCGCTGGTGCAGCGCCGCATTTGTCGCGAAGGTCTCGTTCAGCCTGGAGGCGTCGAAATGAATCCTTTGCTCAAGGAGATTCGGCATAACCCCTTGCTGTGGCTTCTGGCCATCGTGCCCGTGGCACTGATCGCACAAACCCTTAACCCCGAAGCTCATACGCGTCTGTTTGTTCTCTCCGTCGTGGCCATCGTGCCATTGGCAGCGTTGCTCAGCCGCGCCACCGAGGCCGTGGCTGCCAAAACAGGTGATACGATTGGTGGTTTACTCAACGCAACGTTGGGGAATCTGACTGAGCTTCTTATCGCACTCGCCGCGCTGCGCGCCGGGCAATACGTGCTGGTAAAGGCCTCCATCGCCGGAGCGATCGTCACCAATTCACTGTTTATGTTGGGGGCCTCATTTCTGCTCGGCGGGCTCAGGTATCATGTACAGGAATACAACCGCAACAGCGCCCGTCTTCAGGCAGGCCTTCTTTTCCTTGCAACGGTCGCGATACTGGTTCCATCGGTGCTTGCCGACGCCGATGGCATGGCGAGAACGGCGGCGTTTACGCAGACATTAAGCGTTGGCTTATCCGTCTTGCTGATCCTGATTTATGGTTTGGGATTGCTGTTCTCGCTCAAGACACACCGCGAATTTTTCGCCGGTGCAGATCATGCAGAGGCCGATGAAGCAGAGTGGCCGTTGGCAATGGCCCTGGCCACGCTCGCAGGTGTCACCGTTCTGGTTGCCCTGGTCAGCGAGGTGTTCGTCGAGTCGGCGCAGCAAGCGGCAACGGCGCTTGGTTTATCACCCGCATTCGTTGGCTTCATTATCGTGGCGCTCGTTGGCGCAGCTGCAGAAATGGCCGCCGCGTTTTCCGCGGCGCGTAAGGACAGGCTGGATCTGAGCGTCGGCATAGCGCTTGGCAGTGCATCGCAAATCGCACTTTTCGTTGCGCCGGTGCTTGTTCTTCTCAGCTACGCTATCGGTCCAACGCCAATGAATTTGCAATTTTGGCCCGGCGCGGTGGCGATGATGCTGATCGCAACCCTAACCGCGTCTCTGGTGAGCAACACCGGCCGGTCGGCATGGTTTGTTGGAGCGCTTGTTGTAACCGTGTATCTGATTTTCGGCTTGACGCTTTATCTGTTGCCTCCGCAAGTCCAATAATCGGGCCAGCACAATCTAGCGTTTTTTCTGGACACATCAGTCCGATGCATATTTTCGACGAACCAAAGATCGATTGTCACGCCCACGTTATTGATCCGGCGAGATTTCCGTACAACAAGGACGTTGCCTACCAGCCCAGGGGGCAGGAAGTAGGCACGACGGCGCAATTTCGCGAAGTGATGAAAGCCTACGGTGTGCGGCATGCGCTCCTGGTGCAGCCGAATTCCGGATACGAGGGTGACAATTCCTGCATGTTCGATGCAATTGAAAAAGGCGAGGGCCGTTTCAAGGGCATCGCAATCGTCGATCTCGACGCCGATATACCAGCGCTTAAAAAACTTCAGGCTCTGGGCATCGTCGGCGCGGCGATCAATCCGACATTTCACGGTAATGACTACTACAAGCATGGCGACGCGTTAATGAAGCGGCTTGCCGACCTCGACATGTTTTTCGATCTGCAGGTCGAGAATGATCAATTCTTAATGTACGCGCCTTGGATCGAAAAAATTCCGGCTAAGGTGCTGATTGACCACGTTGGCCGGCCGACGCCGCCGGCGGGTCTCAGCCAGCCGTCCTTTGCTGCCATGCTGCGCGTCGCGAAAACGGGGCGCGTCAACATCAAGTTGTCCGGCTACCTGAAGTTTGCCACATCGCCTTATCCGTTTGAGGATTGCTGGCCATTCGTCCGCGCGCTGATCGACGCTTTCACGCTCGATCACTGTATGTGGGCTTCGGACTGGCCTTACCTGCGGGCCCGGGAACGGCAGGACTATGGGCCGCTGGTGCAACTGGCCGGTCGGTTATTTCCAGGCACTGCCGACCGGCGCAAACTTTTCTGGGAAACGCCCAATCGCTTGTTCAAGTTCGCGCCTTAGTCAATGATAAGGCCAACCGAGTGAGGCTTGTCATGCTGATTTCACGCCGTGCGCTGATCGCCAATGTTGGATTTGCTTCCGTTCTTACGCTGTTTCCGCGCGCCGCCTTTGCAAAATATCCCGAAAGGCCGATCCGGCTGATCGTGCCGTTTGCCGCCGGCGGCAATGCTGACATCGTTGGTCGCCTCGTGGGCGAGCGCATTTCAAATGCATTGGGCCAGCCGGTTGTCGTTGACAATCGTGGCGGCGCCGGAGGCAGCATTGGCGCTGAAGCCGTCGCGCGCTCGGCACCTGATGGCCATACCCTGCTGGTCGGTTCGAATGGCCCGCTCACGGTTAATCCGTTTGTTCAGGCCAAGCTTGGTTATGATCCTCTGAAGGATTTCGCGCCGATAGCGCTGACCAGCTACGTCCCTCACGTCATCATCTTGAGCAACAAAATGGAGACCAAAACGGTCGCGGATCTGATTGCGCAATCGAAGAAGGCGCAGGTCAGTGTCGCCACCAGCGGTGTGGGCAGCGCCACTCATATGACGCTCGAACGCTTCAAGGCGGCGACCAGCGCCGATATCGTGCACGTTCCTTACCGTAGTGGGGGCGCGCTGATGCCGGATTTGATCGGCGGCAATATTCAAGCGGCGATGACGGAATTCTCTACTGCATTGCCGCTGCATAAGGGCGGCCAGGCTCATATCATCGCGATCGCGGCCAGCAGCCGCTCCAAGCTCGCGCCGGATATTCCGACGTTTATTGAGAGCGGCGTGAAAGATTTCGTCGCACAAAGCTTTATTGGAATACTTGCACCGACGGGTACGGCGACTTCGATCATCGCCGAGTTACAGAAAGCGATCGCCGACGGGCTCGCGGGTGGTGCGACTCCGGAAAAATTGCGCGAGATGGGCTCCGAAATCGCCACCGCCAAACAGATGACGCCCGAAGGCTTCGTCGAATTCATCCGCACCGACTATGAGAACATGCGCCAAGCCGCCAAGCTCGCCGGGATTACGCCTCAATGACAGCGTAACCGATTGTTATCGCTTAGCTGTGCGACATCTTCCGGCTGCACCAAGTCATCTTGTGAGAATGCCTTTGCCCGCGGACCTGACGGCGATCCCAGTTATCGATGTTCGTGGAGATGGCCCGATCCGCCATGCCACCGAGGCTGGCGCACGTGCGCTTGCGCTCCGGGACGAATGCGTCAGCTGGTTGCCGCGCGTAGCAGCAGGCATGCTGCCGATGATGGACTTGGTGACCCGCCGCTGGCTCTTGCGATCGCCTTCCCCCTATGCGGCCGAACTGCAGGCGATCGCGGGTCAACTCGAACTCCCTGGCATCTGGTTTCTCAATGGCTGCTACCAGTGGGGTTGTACCGCGCGCGCCTCCGAGCAAGCGGGTGTGCCTTGGCTTGTGCGGACGCTCGATTGGCCGTTCCCCGGACTTGGCCGCCGGGTGGAAGTCGCATGGATGCGCGGCCCCGCCGGCGAGTTCCACAATGTGACGTGGCCCGGCTATGTCGGTGTGCTTACGGCGTCGGCTCCAGGACGGTTCGCCGCCAGCATCAACCAGGCTCCGATGTGGCGACGGACTCAATCGCCTTGGCTACGGCCATACGACATTGCGTTGAATGCTGTTTACGCGTGGCAAATCCGGGCCATCCCGCCGGACCACCTGCTGAGGGATGTTTTCGAGACTTGCGAGACTTTCGTTGAAGCAAAGCATCGCCTCGAGGTTACGCCGATTGCCCGGCCGGTCATTTTCACTTTGGTTGGCTGTAATGCGGAAGAAAGAGTCGTGATCGAACGCACGGAGCGCGACTACAGGACTTTGGACGAGGATACGTGCGCCGCGAATGACTGGCTGTTGCGCCGGCCGTCCTGGGAAGCCCGCGTTGGCGCTGACGCGCTGTTCACCTTCAGTTTCGAGGAGGCGGCCAAAAATAGCCGCCGCAGATCCGACCATCTTGCGGCCTGGTCGAGCGTCTTTGTCGGAGATTTCGCGTGGGTGTCGCCGCCAGTTCTCAATTCGCAAACCCGCGTCGCTGTCGAGATGTGTCCTGCAACCGGCGTACTCCATGCAATCGGATACGAATGTATGGACGGCGAAGAGTTCCCTCAGCCGGCGACAGAGATCTGCCAGGTCGCCGTCGCCGCGTGACCCCTTCCAGAGCACCGACGCGCAGCCGCGAGAAGTCTAGAACTGGCCTTGGCGCCAATCCGTGGCGTAAGCGGTGTAGTCGGGTTCGTGCAGGCTGGCCATCGTCGGCCG
>Ga0187773_10000598_pt1 | contig 14297 bp, 14 predicted proteins | sample 0216_BV02_MP05_1_FD_133133 | JGI IMG/M metagenome (GOLD analysis project Ga0187773, IMG submission 133133) | Tropical peat soil microbial communities from peatlands in Department of Meta, Colombia - 0216_BV02_MP05_10_MG | ecosystem: Environmental > Terrestrial > Soil > Wetlands > Peat | place...
GGTTGCAGTGCCTTGCATGACCTACACCATAAGCATTCGGAAATGAAAATCATACGCTACTTGCCCAACGCGCAAGCCACCCGGGAACTCGGCAAGCAGCTTGCGCCCGTTCTCCAGCCGGGTTTGAAAGTCTACTTCTACGGCGAGCTGGGGACCGGCAAAACCACCTTGGTGCGCGGGATTCTGCAGGGTCTGGCCTACTACGGAAAAGTCAAAAGCCCCTCATACATACTTGTTGAACTTTACCCACTTTCTAAGTTAGACTTATATCACTTTGATTTTTATCGGTTCAAGGATGCAAAGGAATCAGAGGACGCAGGCTTTCGCGAATACTTCGGCACGCGCTCCGTGTGCCTGGTGGAATGGCCGGAAAATGCCGCGGCGTGGTTGCCTGCGCCCGACATCAAGATCAGCTTGCGATTAAAGGGGAAAGGCCGCGATGTCACGATTGAAGGGGCGACGAAGACTGGCAGGCAATGTTTAGCTCAAATGCAGGAAGGATGATCCCCGGCGCGCTATCTAGAGCGCTGCTCACCGTTTGTGTTCCTATTATTCCGCTATTCCTATCCTTTCCCATCGCGGCTGCAACCCAGGTGAGTTCGGTGCGCGTATGGCCTGCGCAGGACTACACCCGCCTTACCATAGAATCCAGCGCGCCGATTACTTACAAGCTGTTCGTCATCAAGAATCCGGAACGCCTGGTGCTGGATCTCGAAAACATTGAGTTGAACAGCGCGCTGAATGAGATATCCGAGAAGATATCCGCTAGCGATCCCTATATCAAACAAGTGCGCGTGGGAAACTTCAAGCCGAGGGTGGTGCGTGTGGTGCTGGACTTGAAAGCGGAAGTCAAGCCGCAGATATTCGCCTTGCAGCCGATCGGCGAATATGGCCATCGCCTGGTGCTGGACATATATCCAGCCGTGCCGCTTGATCCGCTGATGGTTCTGGTGCAGAAATCGGAAAGCAAGCTGGCACAGCAAAATGACGCATCGGCATCTATCGAAAAGAGTGACGCACCATCAGAGCCGGCTAACGCGACGGGCAAAGATGCTAACAATCAGCCCAAGATCGGCGAAAAACCGAGAGCAGCGGGCGGCCGCAAGGATAATACTTCCGGACCGGAAGTGACGCGGCTCATCACCATCGCGATCGACCCGGGGCACGGCGGTGAAGACCCGGGCGCCCGCGGACGCGGCGGCACGCGCGAGAAAAACATCACGCTGGCCATCGCGCGCAAGGTCAAGGCGCGAATCGATCAGGAGCCGAACATGCGGAGCATCCTGACGCGCGATGGCGATTACTTCATCGATTTGCAGGAGCGCGTGCACAAGGCGCAGAAAGTACGAGCCGACCTGTTTATTTCCATACACGCCGACGCCTTTATCCGACCGAACGCACGTGGCTCCTCCGTGTATGCGCTCTCCGAGCGCGGGGCAACATCCGCCGCCGCGCGCTGGCTCGCGAACAGCGAAAATCAATCGGATTTGATCGGCGGGGTCAACCTCAACGTACGCGATCCTTACCTCAAGAAGACCCTGCTCGATCTTGCGCAAACCGCGACCATCAACGACAGCGTGAAACTCGGAAAATCCGTGCTTAGTGAACTAGGCGGTGTCAACGAACTGCACCGGTACTCGGTGGAGCAGGCCGGATTCGCGGTGCTAAAAGCGCCCGACATTCCCTCGATTTTGGTGGAGACGGCGTTTATCAGCAATCCCGAAGAAGAAGCAAGGCTTAAAGATGAAAATTACCAGAATAAGATTGCCGACGCGATTGTCGAAGGCATCAAACGCTATTTCGTCAATAATCCCCCGATCGCCAAGTCCAAGCTCGCGCAGATGCGATGACAGCATGCCCTGAACGAGGGCTCAATGTATCTGCGGTCGATGCAGACCAGCATCGACCCTCACCCGCAGAGCCTGAAAGCAATCGCTAAACCGGCAGACTAGCTTGGATACACTGACGGCGTTCGGACTGTTCTCGGTTACCGCCATGATGGTCTGCTATGCCCTGGAGCAGAAAAGCCCTTGGTTCATCTTGGGCTTTGCCTTGGCTTGTGGTCTGGGTTCGATCTACGGGTTTCTCCAAGGCGCATGGCCATTCGGAGTAGTCGAAGCCATATGGATGGTGGTGGCGCTGCGCCGGTGGCACCGTTACCAAACAGACCGGGCCGCGTCCGAGTCAGCAAGCCGCTAGCCGGCGCAATCAGTTCTCTCGCGATTTATCCGCCATAAGCGGGGTTGCTTTTGATGCGGCGAAGCGGTCTCCCCGCGTTTCAATCAGTTAGTCTCGTCTAAATTTCCGCAATATAGTCGACTCTCTGACATCGCGCGGAAATTTTCTCTGCATATTAGTGAACTGCTTCACATCCCCTTTTTAGCCGTTTTCCGCGTCAAACCGCTCGTCGGCCCAGATTGACGTTCGTCGTACCGAGATAGTTCTTTCAGACTGTTGGCACAGCGGTTGCTGCTATAGGGGTAAGAGAAAAGATTAGCGGTTTCATGTGCAGTAAATAGTTTCAAGAGGCTTGTGAAAAGGAGGTGTGCCATGGTTGCGAAATTGAATCCGTTGTATGCGAATCTCGCCGTGGCGCTAGTTATCTCGGTACTGGCTTTCAGGCTCGGTGGCTTGGTAGGGCCCTCTGAATACCGGATATCTTCAGCCTCCCAGATTGAATGCTCCCGTTGATTTGACCACGGGAAATGGAATGAGCAGCTAAGGTTCCTCCTTAAGCAGGGCGGGGTCGAGTAAGTGTAAAGGGGACCACCCGTCCTGCTCTTTTTTTTCTAGAGCGCCTTTACGATATCCTCGACCACCTTTTTCGCGTCCCCGAATACCATCATCGTTTTGTCCATGTAGAAAAGCTCGTTATCGAGCCCGGCGTAGCCGGTCGCCATCGAGCGTTTGTTAACCAGAACCGTGCGTGCCTTGTGTGCTTCGAGAATCGGCATGCCGTAGATCGCGCTTCCGGGTGTATGCGCGGCCGGATTGACAACATCGTTGGCACCAAGGATCAGCGCCACATCAGTAGTACCGAATTCGTTGTTGATGTCGTCCATTTCGAACACCTGGTCGTAAGGCACTTCGGCTTCGGCAAGCAGCACATTCATGTGCCCGGGCATTCGCCCTGCGACCGGGTGTATTGCGTAGCGCACGTTGACGCCCTTGGCGCGCAGCTTGTCGGCCATTTCTTTTACTGAGTGCTGCGCGCGCGCCACGGCCAAGCCATACCCCGGCACGATGATTACCGATTCGGCATTGGCCATCAGGAAAGCGGCATCTTCCGGGCTACCGCTTTTCACGGTCCTTTTTTGTGCCCCAGCTGCGGCCGCTCCTTCCGCCGCACCGAAGCCACCGAGAATGACGCTGATGAAAGAGCGATTCATCGCCTGGCACATGATGTACGAGAGAATCGCGCCGCTTGATCCCACAAGCGAGCCGGAAATGATCAGCATATTGTTGTTAAGCGAAAAACCTATTCCCGCCGCCGCCCATCCGGAGTACGAATTCAGCATGGATATCACCACCGGCATGTCGGCGCCGCCAATGGGAATGATGATCAGAAATCCAAGCAGAAACGCGATCGCCGTCATGACGATGTAGGGCGGCCACTGCGAGTCGGGGGCGGCCAAATAGAATGCCACGCCGAAGCCGATCATGATGATCGCAAGAACCAGGTTGAGCCAGTGCTGCCCCTTAAAAACCAGCGGCGCGCTGGTAATCTTGCCGGAAAGCTTGCCAAAGGCAATGACTGAACCCGAGAATGTAATGGCGCCGACAAAGGTGCCGATGAAAAGCTCCATGCGATTGCCCCGGGGCAGCGGCACGGGAATGTTGAAGGCTGCGGGATTGTTGATTGCCGCGATTGCAATCAGCACTGCGGCCAACCCGACCAGCGAGTGCATTGCCGCAACCAATTCCGGCATTTGTGTCATGTGCACGCGGCGCGCGACAATTGCACCCACCGTGCCGCCGGCCGCGATTGCCAGCACGATAAACGGTACGCCCCTGGTAATGGCCAGCGTGGTCAACACCGCCATCGCCATGCCCACGATTCCAAAAAGGTTGCCCCGGCGCGCTGCAACCGGCGAAGACAGGCCTTTCAGCGCCAGTATGAAAAATACCGAGGCGACAAGATAAGTGAGAGCAACTTGATTAAGGGTCATGCCGCAATTCCTTATTCTTTCTTAGGAGTCTTTTTCTTGAACATCTCCAGCATGCGCTGGGTCACCAGAAAACCGCCAAAGACATTTACCGCTGCCAGCGCTACCGCGACAAATCCGACTATCATGCCAAAATCCATTTCGGTAGGGCCGGCAGCGAGAATCGCGCCGACGATGATGACTCCTGAAATTGCGTTGGTGACCGACATCAGCGGCGTGTGCAGCGCGGGGGTCACATTCCAGATCACGTGGTAGCCGACGAAAACTGCCAGCACGAATACCGTGATATTGATAATGGTTGGGTCGATGGTTCCGGTCATATCAGCTCCTTGGCAAATCGGGCGACGAGTAAGGGGAAACGGGCAAGCGTTAGCACGCGCATCTTCAAATTACCCTGCGCCCAAACCTCGCCTTTCATGTTTTTTTCACCAGTTCGCCGTTCATGCATACCAGCGTACCTGCAATAATTTCATCTTCACGGTTGATGTTGAATGCACCGGTTTTGGAATCCAGCATCAGACTCAGGAAGTTAAACAGGTTGCGCGCATAAAGGGCGCTGGCATCTGCCGCCACCATTGCCGGCAAATTGGAGATGCCGATTATGTTAATGCCGTGTTTCACCACGATCCGGTCGAGCTCAGTCCCCTCACAATTCCCGCCGGCCTCAATCGCCATGTCCACAATCACCGATCCAGGTTTCATTGCTTTTACCGTGCCCTCTTTGATCAGCAGCGGCGCGGGCCTCCCCGGTATCAGCGCGGTCGTAATTACGATATCGGAAGCGATTGCCCGCTGGTGTATCAATTCCGCTTGGCGTCTTTTATAGTCTTCAGACATTTCGCGTGCGTAGCCGCCGGCGGTTTCCGCCTGTTGCTTTTCTTCGTCGGAGAGAGGCACCTCCACAAACTTCGCTCCCAAACTTGCAACTTGTTCTTTCACCGCAGGCCGTACATCGAACGCCTCGATCACGCAGCCCAGGCGCTTTGCGGTCGCAATGGCCTGCAGGCCAGCCACCCCTGCGCCCAGTACCAGCACGCGCGCGGCTTTTACCGTGCCGGCAGCGGTCATCAGCATCGGAAAGAAGCGCTGGTAGGTATCGGCCGCTAAAACCACCGCCTTGTAGCCGCCGACGTTCGCCTGCGAGGAAAGCGCGTCCATGTTTTGGGCCCGGGAGATGCGCGGCAAGAATTCCAGTGCAAATGCTGTAAGGCCGTGTGCGGCGTACGCCTGGATTTGGGTTGCCTGTTGTGGCGCCAGCAAGCCCATGAGCACGCAGTCCTTGCGCATCAGCGCCAGTTCCGCGGCTTCGGGTCCGCGCACCTTTAGCACGATTTCAGATTGGGCATACATTTCGGCGGCGCTGCCGACAATGCTTGCGCCACTGGCGGTAAATTCCGAATCGGGAATGCTCGCAGCGATGCCTGCACCGGATTGCACCAGAACCTTATGATGGCCGGGAGCAGTAAGCTTCTTGACGGTTTCGGGCGTTGCAGCAACCCGTTTCTCGCCGCTGCGCGTCTCCGCAGGAATTCCGATGTTCATTATTGTGACGCTCCCTTCGTTCTTGAAGAATCGGCGGACGACGAATTATAAGCGAAAAAACTAGTATACTGAACATCAGTTTTTCTGCAATGCACATGTCGGCAATCCGTGTATTACCCGATTTGCTCATTAACCAAATCGCCGCTGGCGAAGTGGTAGATCGCCCTGCTTCCGCCCTAAAAGAATTGCTCGAAAACAGCCTGGATGCGGGGGCCGGCGAAATTTCCGTACAACTGGAGCGCGGCGGAACAAAACTTCTCAAGGTGTTGGATAACGGCAGCGGGATCGCGAAAGACGAATTGGCGCTGGCGCTGGCGCGCCATGCCACCAGCAAGATCTCTACCGTAGACGACCTCGAGCGCGTCGCGAGCCTGGGTTTCCGCGGTGAAGCACTTGCCAGCATCGCGGCGGTTTCCAAACTCACGCTGGCGAGCCGCAAAACGGGAGAGAGGAATGCCTGGAAAATCGAGTCATCCGGCGGCGTAATGAGACCTATCGAACCTGCCGCCTTAAGCCACGGCACGAGCGTCGAGGCCCATGAACTGTATTTCAATACCCCGGCGCGGCGAAAGTTTCTGAAGAGCGAGGCGACGGAACTTGCGCATTGCGAAGACGTTTTGAAACGGGCGGCGCTCAGCCGCCCCGACGTGAGCTTTTCCTTGCAGCATAACCGCCACGTGCAGTGGCGACTTGCGGCACAAGATTTATCTGACCGCATCCGCGCGGTGCTGGGTGATGATTTCGCAGCGTCTTCGATTACGATTGATGAACACACCGGGGGGCTGCGCTTGAGGGGGATGGCGGGCCTTCCCGCTTATTCGCGTGGTGCACGCGATGCCCAATATTTCTATGTAAACCGCCGGTTCGTGCGCGACAAGCTGGTTGCCCATGCGCTGCGCGAAGCCTACCATGACATTTTGCACCACGAACGCCACGCGGCATTCGTGCTGTTCCTGGAGATTGATCCCTCTGCAGTCGATGTCAATGTGCACCCGACAAAAATCGAGGTGCGCTTTCGCGACGCGCACGCGGTGCATCAGTTTGTATACCACGCACTCAACAAGGCGCTATCTGCCCCAGTTCTGGAACACAGTGCAGCGCGCCTAGTACAATTTAATCCCTTCGCAGCGCACCATCGTGCAGCGCAAACCGAAATCCACCTCGGCGTTTCGCAGCCGGCAGCATTTTACGAAACACTGACTGCCAATTTGTCGCCGCCGCAATCGCTAGAAACGGTCGGAGACGCGCGGCAAGAAATTCCGCCCTTGGGATTTGCGCTGGGGCAGTTGCAGGGAATTTACATTCTTGCCCAGAACGACAGAGGTTTGGTGATAGTGGACATGCACGCGGCTCACGAGCGGATAATGTACGAAAAAATGAAAAACGCGCTCGATGCCGGAACGCCCGCAATGCAGGCACTGTTGATACCCGCTACCTTCAATGCCGACAAGCAGGATGTCGCGACCGCTGAAGAAAATGCCGCCCTGCTCCGCGAGTTGGGATTTGAACTCGCTTGTGTCGGGCCCAATGTCATAGCAGTGCGCGCGGTTCCCACCATGCTCAAAGATGCAGATGCGGCGGAACTTTCGCGCGCCGTACTTAAAGACATCCGTGAAATCGGCGCCAGCCGCGTGCTTACCGAGCGGCGCGATGAATTACTGGGCACGCTGGCCTGTCACAGTGCAGTACGCGCTCACCGCGCGCTCGGATTGGGCGAAATGAATGCGCTGCTGCGCGAAATGGAGGCCACAGAACGCGCCGGCCATTGCAATCACGGGCGCCCGACCTGGTTCCAGATAACGGTGGAAGAATTAGACAGGATGTTCATGCGCGGAAAATGAAAAACTGCGTCTTTTGCGCCAATACTGCGTTGCTCAGCTTTTCGCGATGCTCACATACTGTTTTTGTATGCTCCGCACGCAAAATGCCTCGCGACTTGTCTTGACGCAAAATACTTGTTTTTCAGTTGTGCAAGATGCTGGCCCCTATGCGAGAAATCACTTACCCACCGGCCATTTTTCTAATGGGCCCCACCGGCAGCGGCAAAACCGCGGTGGCGCTCGAACTCGCGCAACATCTACCTTGCGAAATCATCAGCGTTGATTCGGCACAGATCTACCGTCACATGGATATCGGCACCGCCAAGCCTGATGCGGCGACTCTCAGCCGAGCGCCGCATCACCTGATCAGCATCATCGACCCGACCGAACGATATTCTGCAGCGCAATTCCGCGCGGACGCACTGCGGCTGATGGCGGAAATCAGCGAGCGCAACCGAGTGCCTTTGTTAGTGGGCGGCACCATGCTTTATTTCCAGACCTTGCGCGAAGGTTTAAGCGAGTTGCCGCAGGCCGATCCGGCGATCCGCGCGGTAATAGATTCCATGGCGCAAGGAGCGGGATGGCCGGCAGTGCATGCGGAACTGAGCCGAATCGACCCCGTAACGGCGGCGCGGCTTGAGCCCACTGATTCCCAGCGCATCCAGCGGGCACTGGAAATTTTTTACCTCACGGGTCAGCCGATGTCGCAGATTCTGCTGCAAAGCGAGATCGCAGCCCTGCCCTACCGCGCCGTCTCGATCGCGCTAATTCCGGGCGAGCGCGCGGTCCTGCATCAACTCATCTTCGAGCGATTCAATCGCATGTTGATGGCGGGGCTCATCGAGGAAACCAAATGGCTGCGAGCCAATTATGCATTACAGGACTCCATGCCGTCCATGCGATGCGTGGGCTATCGCCAAGTCTGGCAGTACCTGGAAGGCGATTTCGGCTATCACGAACTTCCCGCTAAGGGCACCGCTGCCACGCGCCAGCTTGCGAAACGCCAGATGACTTGGCTGCGTTCCATGCAAGATGTGGAATCGTTCGATTGCTTTGCCGCGAACTTGCCGCAGAGAGTGCTCGCTCACATTGAGCAGATGTTGAAGAATTAGACGCCCGGTAAGCTGCGCTGGCCTCCGTCCCTAAGACAGGCGAACCAAATAATCTGTCAGGATTTTCCGGTCACGCGTGCTTTCGCCGCACCTTTAGCGAAAGTCATTTTCAGTTCATCGCCGCTTGCGATTTGCGCGCTGTCGCGAACAATTTTCCCTGCAGCGTCCTCGACTACGCTGTAACCCCGTTCCAAAACCAACTTCGGGTTGAGATGCGCAAGATGCGAGTTCAAGGAGCGCAGGCGTGTCCTGAGGTTTTCCAGGTAGTTAGCTACTGTACGCCTGAGCCGGAGTGAAAGTTCGAATTGGTATTGCCGCAAGCGCGCGGTTTCGGGCGTTTTTAGCATTTGCCGCAATTCGCGAAGGCGCCAACGCCGGTTATCGGCCTGCCTCGACCACGCGTTCTTAAGGCGCAAAATCAATTGCCTGAGGTGCGCGCGCTGGTCTTTTAATCGCACAGCAGGATGTTGCAGGCGGCGCGCTAAATAATCGATTTGCTGCATGCGGGCTTCCAGAGCGCGTGTAACAACACGCCGCAAGCGTTTATTGACGAGCGCAAGACCGGCAAGTAGTTCCAGGCGATTCGGGCTGGCAAACTCAGCAGCAGCAGTCGGAGTGGGTGCGCGCTTGTCGGCCACAAAATCGGCGATGGTGAAATCAGTTTCGTGCCCAATCCCGCACACGATCGGAATCGGGCAGTCACTAACCGCGCGCGCCACGATTTCCTCGTTGAACGCCCACAAGTCCTCGATGCTGCCTCCACCGCGGCACAGAATCAACACTTCGCATTCGGCGCGTTGACCCGCGGTACGGATCGCCTCGCTAATTTTCTCGGCCGCCCTTTCACCTTGGACCGGGGCTGGATAAATGACGACCAAGATTCCAGGCATCCGGCGGCGCAGCGTAGTCACCACGTCGTGCAGTGCTGCCGCCCCCGGAGAGGTGATGATGCCAATCGAGCGGGGAAAAGGCGGGAGGGTTTTTTTTCGGGCCTCCGCAAACAGGCCTTCCGATTCTAGTTTTGCTTTGAGTTTTTCGAAAGCTTCGTAAAGCGCGCCCAGGCCCGAACGGCGCATGGTTTCCACATTGAGCTGAAACTCGCCGCGCGCCTCGTAAAGGGAAACCAGCGCCCGCACTTCTACCTGCATGCCGTTCTCCGGTTTCCAATCAAGAAACAGATTTTTCTGACGGAACATTACGCAACGCACTTGCGCTTGCGCATCCTTGAGCGAAAAATACCAGTGCCCGGAAGTCGCGCGGGTCAGATTGGAAATTTCTCCTGCAACCCAAGTAAGCGGGAAACCCTGCTCCAGCATTACGCGGGCGATGCGATTAAGCTCGCTGACACTGATCACGCTTGGCTGCGGCAGAAGATCGGGTTGGCTCGACATGCGGAAATTGTAACGCAGCGACGCGAACCTCGCGCTATGCCGCGCCAATATTAGAGGTAACAATAAAACTCAAGCAATGGCGCGGAGTTTCGGGCGATTTGCCTCGAAATCCCTTGTCAGTCGCGGCCTTCAAGCTCAAGTTCATCCACAATTCGTAAAGTGTGCGAAATTTCACAAAACACAAAATGCCGATTCTCCCTCATAACAAACATAAGACTTTGATTATCTTATGTAATCTCTTAGCATAAAATTTAATCGAAAGGGAAAATTTCTTTACCAAAAAACCATTTAGACATATTTCTGACAAGCTATCCACAAAGTTATCCACAGAGAATGTGGAAAAAGTAAAAACGCTTTTTGGATTGCGGATTTAAATTACAGGCCGACGCTGCCGCGCGGAAATTCGGCGCGCACTTGCCGAAAAATAACTTGCACGATAAAGTTACGCCTTTCCAACGGGGATAGATGCGTGTTAGCCATCATTGATGCGGCAGGTTGGCCGATTTGGCTCATCATTATTGCTTCCATTATTGCAGTGGGTATCATCATAGAACGCGCATTTTCATTAAGGCGCGGTCTGGTCGCTCCCAGCAATTTGTTGCCGGCGCTCATCAACGATTTAAATCAAAATGGCGTGACTGAGGAAATGCTTGCGCGCCTGGAACAAAACTCATTGCTGGGCCGGATTTTTGCCGGTGGTCTCAAAAATGTCAAAAGCACGCGCGAGGTCATGAAGGAAGCCATCGATGAAGCGGGCCACGCAGTGGCACACGAACTCGAACGGTTCCTTCCGAGCCTCGGCACCATTGCGGCGATTAGTCCGCTCCTCGGGCTGTTTGGCACGGTGATCGGAATGATTGAAATTTTCGGCTCGCAGGCGCCGACCGGCGGCAATCCCGTGCAGCTTGCCCACGGTATATCAATCGCGCTCTACAACACGGCCTTCGGCATTATGGTGGCAGTTCCCAGCATGATTTTCTACCGCTACTATCGGGCCAAAGTGGATACGCTGGTAATAGAAATGGAAATGCAGGCGATCAAGCTGATGGAAATCGTCCACGGCGAACGGCGCGAATAGCAACATGCCATACTGGGGAGTGCTGCAGGCACGTCAAGCGCAGGTCGCGCTTACTGGGCTAAACTGGCTCATCGTGACAGTTTATTGAGGAAAGAACAGCGTGAACTTCAGGCGTGGATCCCAAAAAGAAGAACCCGAAATCAATCTGGTTCCCCTGATTGACGTATTACTGGTGATTTTGATTTTTTTGATGGTCAGCACCACCTACAACAAGTTCGCTGAACTGAAAATCAACCTTCCCAAGGCGGACGCCGAAAAACAGCAGGAGCGACCCAACCAGGTCAATGTTGGCGTGGATGCGGCAGGACATTACTTGATCGAAAACGCCACTCTCAACACCGACGACCCAGAGGTGCTGAGCGAGCAATTGCGCAAGGCTGCTGGCAACATCAAGGACCCGGTGATCGTTATCAATGCTGACGCCAATGCCACGCATCAGTCGGTGATAAGAGTCCTAGAAGCCGCTCGCATCGCCGGTTACAGCCGTATCACATTTACTGCCGAGACACGAACAGCAAAATAACCGGACTTGCCGTTTACTGTTCAACCAGGAAACAACGTGCACTGGCTGGAACGATACTGGTACCGATTGACGTTGTGGCATGCCGTGCTGCTTCCACTTGGCCTGTTGTTCAGAATCCTTGCGAGCCTGCGGCGTTTTTTTTACCTATCGCATCTTCTCCCGGTAACTAAACTGCCGGTCCCGGTCATCGTCATTGGCAACATTTCGGTTGGCGGTACCGGCAAAACACCCTTAGCCATCTGGCTGGCAAATTTTCTGCAAGAGGAGGGATTTAAACCGGGTATCGTGAGTCGCGGCTATGGCGGCAGTAACATAAACCCGCTGGCAGTGACCTCGCAAAGCAGCGCGGCTGTGGTTGGCGACGAACCCGTGGTGCTGGCGCTGCGCGGCGGCTGCCCGGTTTGGGTCGGGCGCAACCGTTCCGCCACAGCACAAGCATTGCTCGCGGCGCATCCGGATTGCGATGTGATCATAAGTGACGACGGCTTGCAGCACTACCGCCTTTACCGGGATGTGGAGATCGCAGTGGTGGATGGGGAACGCAAATTCGGCAACGGTTTGCCGCTGCCCGCCGGGCCGTTGCGCGAACCTGTGGGCAGGCTGAATTCCGTTGATGCAGTAGTCGTGCATGATGGTGAACTGGCCGCAAGCCCCACCACCCGCTCGTTTGAAATGCGACTTTCGGGAGATACTTTCTACAATCTGCTCAACCCCGAGTTCAAGGTAAGCGCCGCCGAGCTGCGGGGAAAAAAAATCTATGCAATCGCGGGTATAGGGTATCCGCCGCGGTTTTTCCGCCAGCTGCAGACGCTAGGCCTCGCCACCGACGCGCGCCCGTTTCCCGATCATTACCCTTTCAAGGAGGACGATTTGTCCGGTTTTGATGCAGAAGCCATCATCATGACAGACAAAGATGCGGTAAAATGTCGCAGCTTTGCAAATGAAAAATACTGGGTGTTGGCGGTCGATGCCCAGCTACCTCGCGAGCTAGGACTGCTGATTGTGAAAAAACTAGAAGATCGTCATGGACCCCAAGCTGCTTGATATTCTAGTCTGTCCCCTGTGCAAGGGCCCGCTCGTTTACAAGAAAACCGAGCAAGAGCTGATTTGCAAGCCGGACCGGCTCGCTTATCCCATCAAAGACGATATCCCCATAATGCTGGAAGAAGAAGCACGCAAGCTTCCTCCGGATGAAGAAGTTAAGTGAGGTGTAAGCGGTAAATGGAATTTACCGTTGTCATTCCGGCGCGCCTGAATTCGGCCCGTCTCCCTGGCAAACCGCTGCTGGATATCGCGGGCAAACCTATGGTGGTGCATGTCGCGGAAAAGGCGCGGGCCAGCGGCGCGCGGTCAGTTTGGGTGGCGACCGATCACCAGCAAGTCGCAGACGCGGTTACGCACTATGGCTTCAAGGCTTGTTTGACGCGGAGCGACCATGCCTCTGGAAGCGAACGGATCGCGGAAGTTGCCAGGCAAAAAGGATTTCCAGATGAAGCAATTGTAGTCAATGTGCAAGGTGACGAACCGCTTATTGCGCCCGGATTGATTCGCGAAGTAGCTGAGTATCTGGACGGCCATACTGAAGCGCAGGTGGCGACCGCTTGCCATCTGATACACAAGCGCCAAGAGCTGTTTAATCCGAATGTGGTAAAAGTGGTGCTGGATAGAAATGGTTACGCCTTGTATTTCTCACGTGCGCCAATTCCCCACGCCCGCGACGCGTTTGCCAAAAATGAATGGCCCAAAATGCTGCCGGCGTATCGCCACTTGGGAATCTACGCTTACCGCGCCGGCTTTCTAAAAACTTACGCCAAGCTTGAACCCTCGTCGCTTGAACAGTTCGAGGCGCTGGAGCAACTGCGGATGCTCTGGTATGGCTACCGGATCGCAGTGATGGTAACGGGACACGCTCCCGAGGCAGGAGTGGATACGCCTGAAGACTTGCAACGAGTACGCGAATTCCTGACACGCGCATGACTCGCTGCGAATTTTAATCGATTCCAGTAAAATGCTAGCCTGCGCGACCATGCTGAATTGGTGCGCCACTCCTCGGTATTCAGGGCGGAATGACTCATGCGACTAATCCTGCTGGGAGCTCCCGGCGCTGGCAAAGGAACCCAGGCGGCCTACATCTCGAAGAAATACGGGATCCCGCAGATTTCCACCGGCGACATGCTGCGCGCCGCAGTCAAAGCTGGAACTAAGCTCGGTATTGAATCAAAAAAATATATGGATTCCGGGGGGCTGGTACCCGATGATGTCATGATTGGCCTGGTAAAAGAGCGAATCAAGCAGCCCGACTGCAGAAAAGGTTTTCTATTAGACGGTTTCCCGCGCACCATCCCGCAAGCGGAGGCAATGAAAAAAGCGGGGGTGGACTTGGATTTTGTACTGGAAATCCATGTGCCGGATGAAGAAATCATCCGCCGTCTGAGCGGGCGCCGCGTACACCCGGCCTCAGGCCGCACCTATCATGTAATATTTAACCCCCCCAAAGTCGAAGGCAAGGACGACCAGACTGGCGAGCCCTTGGTGCAGCGCGATGATGACAAAGAAGAAACGGTGAAAAAGCGTCTTGCCGTTTATCATGCGCAAACCAAGCAGCTGATTGATTTCTATTCCAATTGGGCAGCGCGTGGCGATAAGCATGCGCCCAAATACGCAA
>Ga0187773_10000599_pt1 | contig 14297 bp, 14 predicted proteins | sample 0216_BV02_MP05_1_FD_133133 | JGI IMG/M metagenome (GOLD analysis project Ga0187773, IMG submission 133133) | Tropical peat soil microbial communities from peatlands in Department of Meta, Colombia - 0216_BV02_MP05_10_MG | ecosystem: Environmental > Terrestrial > Soil > Wetlands > Peat | place...
CCCCCGCTTTCTTTGCCGCCAGATGAAAGCGCGGAGCGCCGTAAACGCCGTCGCGGTCGAGCAGCGCCATCGCTGGCATTTTCGCCGCGGCACACCTATCCACAAGTTCCTCGGGCACGGAAGCGCCTTCCAGGAAGCTGAAGGCGGAAGCGGTGTGGAGCTCGACGTACATGGTTAAATTCTTCACCGCGGATTAACGCGGATTGTGTCAGTCATAGGTTCCGTTCACGAACCACGCGCCGCTCTCCAGCTCGCGATAAATCTGATAGAGCACGATGCCTTGGTTGCTCGGCACAGCGATGTCCCACTCATCCCTTGTCCAGTTTGATCCGTGAGCATCCGTGTCGGTCCGTGGCGTTTTTTCTTTCCACCAATCCCCGGAACTCCGCCAGGGGCCGGAGACAGACGCCACCTCGCCGCGGATCTCACCGGCGGCAATGCGCACCGGCTCTCCTTCGCGCATCTCCACCGTGGCTGCCAGGGGCGGACGAAAACGCCGCAGGGCTGTCACTGGCCAGCCTAAGTTTCGGTTCGTATCAGGGCACGGCTTTAGCCGTACCGTACGGGCGGTTATCCTAAGAGGGGGCTTTAGCCCCTGTGGCTGCGCCGGCGCGAATTGTTTCATCTGGAACGCATCTGGACGATGCGTATCCAGTACCTCTACTGCCCCGATCTTCTGCTCGCCCACGATTCCCGCCAGCCGTGCCAGCGTGAGTTCCAGCCGGTCCGGAGCCGGCGTCGCGGGCAGAAACAATCCTCCCTGGCCCGGCCGCGGTTTGATCGGCTCGGCCGCCAGTGTCACCTTCGTCACTGGTGCCGCCGGCGGATGCGCCCGCAAATCCAGTTGCAGCAGCTTGAGGAAGAGCCGCGCGTCGAGCATGGGCAGGGGAAGGCGTAGACAATAACGTTGCTCGTTTCTAGTTTCTCGTTTCTCGATAGAGGCACGGTTTTCTCGAGAAACAAGAAACGAGGAACGAGCAACTTCTTCACCAACGTCCGCCGAGTCAAGTCCTACGATCAGCCGCAGTTCATTTGTCGCCAGCGCCCGCGCGCCCAGCCGCGCGCAGAGCTGCTCCAGCAAGCGTCCCAGGATGAATGCCAGCGGCTCCAGCAGCGGCACCGGATACTCCAACTCCATCGTCTCTTCGAACGCGAGCGGCGGCTCCGCCGGGACCAGCGGGCGCTCGAGGGCGCCGCGCGACAGCCTCTGCAGCCGCAGGCCTTCCTGTCCCAGGCGCTCGACGATAGCGACCTCGGGCAGTGCCGCCAGGGCGCGGAGATTGCGCACGCCCCAGCGGTCGAGCGTCTCCAGAATTTCCGGCGCGACCTGCAGCACGTCTGCGGAAAGTGCTCCCAGGCGTTCCGCCTGTTGTCCAGGCGGGATTACGGTGACGCCGGCAAACCCTCGCGCAGCGAGCATCGCCGCATCAGGATTGGCGGCCACCGCGACATTCGCCTCCAAGCCAAGTTCGAACGCGCGCTGCTTCAAATCCCGCGCCAGCTTGGCCGGTGGACCAAACAAACGATCGAGACCCGCGATATCGAGCAGCACCGTGTCGGCGGCTGTGTCTTCCACGCGCGGCGAGAAGGCCTGCGCGCAATCGAGCAGTGCGGCATGGGCGGCTGCTTCCTGCGCTGGGGAGCGCTGGCGTAATTCCACCGGATACGCCGAAGCCTGCAGCTTGGTCATGCCCAGCTCGATGCCGGCTTCGGCCGCGGCCTCGTTTACGGCCGCCACCGTCACCACCGGAGGCGCACCCTCCAGCACTGCCACTGCTTTTCCGCGCAGCACCGGCTCCAGGCGCACTGCCGCTGCCACCAGGAAGTCGGGAACGTAGATGGCGGCGCAAGGCATAGCACTCAGCAATCATCCAACCCAGGTGGCTTGCGATTCGAACGGGGTTGAGGCTGAACGAACCGGTTTGCGTTGCAAAATTCGTGAGTTCAGAACTTCGACTTCCAATTGCATTCCATGCAGCAGCCGCGTATGCGATGGCGTTGTCGCTGCGACTTTTGCTGAGTGCTGAATGTTGAGTGCTAACTGCTTGGTTCTCAGCACCAACGACGCGCAGCTTCTTGCCGAGGCCTCCTGTTCGATGACAACCAACGCGGTGGCTGTGTTCTCCACCGCGCGGCGGAAGCGGAACCACGAGGTCAGCGGCACGCGGCGCGCGATCGCGGCGGGAATATCACCCAAATCCATGGCCACCAGCCCGAACCCGCCGGCCTGCAGCAGCAGGTCGACGGCGCGAAGCGCCTGCTCGATGGAAGCGAGCTTCTCGTTTCTGGTTTCTCGTTTCTCGGCAGAAACGCGATTTTTTCGAGCAACGTGAAACGAGGAACTGGAAACCTTTCGCCCGCACCTGACCCACAGCACTCGCTTCAAGTCCACACCGGCAGCGGCGGCGGAGTGGGGATCGAAGGCGTCGTTCGCATCCACCAGCGCGCAGACCTCCTCGCGCCCCGTTGCCTGCGCCAGGAGCGAGAGCAGCAGGCTGGTGCGCCCCGACGTGGCCGGGCCGAAGATTTCGGTCCATCCCCCGCGTGGTATGCCTCCGGTGAGTTTATCCACCTGCGGGATGCCGGTGGGGATGGTCTCGGGCTGCGGGGGCGCTCCCAGGCGCGACGCCGGGACTACTCCCGCGATTTCGGCTAGGGTCTGCCGGTCGCGGGCGGGGGAGGGAAATACTCGCAGCGCGGACGCCATCGGGGATACCTCAGAGTTGGGATCGGAACGGGCGCGAGCGCGACTACCGAGGAAAGTAGTTTCGCTTTTTATTCGCTCTATAATTCTGAACCTCTGGCGGTGGGTTGTCAAGCCCCCGTGGTCGTGGGCTGGAAGCGCCTGGATGGGATGCCGCGCGCGTTTGTTATAATCCGAACGTCCCACCAGTGGCGCTATCGTCTAGGGGTTAGGACGGAAGATTCTCAATCTTCAAACCCGGGTTCGATTCCCGGTAGCGCTACCAATTGCCTCTTAGCTCTGGGAAGCGCCCCAAGCTGACGTACCGGATGATGTCTGGAGAAACACCCCAGCGATTTCCGATTGCGATTCACGGGCGGCCCATCGCAGAATGGTAAGAAAGATTTCCGGAACTATCGCAGGTCAGTCGCTCAATGGTCCTATGGGAGGAGAGGTTGGCCGTACCGGAACAGGCGATCCCCACACCCCACGATCACCATAGACACAAAGTCCGCATTCGCCGGCGCAAGAGATTCTGGCGCAGACCGTCCTGGTGGTCCACCGTCGGAAGATCGATCATCGTCCTCATGCTGGCCGTGACCGTGCTTTTCTGCATGTACCTGGTTTGGGCGGGCGTCATAACACGCCCTCAATAAGAAGGCGCGCACTCATCCTCGCGTCGGCGCGGAGACGGACCGCGCAGGCTAGGAGAGGATTTCTCTGTCCAGTCGGAGGCATCTCGGCGTGTCTTCGTGACCTTCGGCCTTCTCTCTTGCCGGATGTACAGGCAGAGATTCGCGTCACCCCCGCGGGTACAATACTATCGTGAAGCCACTCATTTTCCTGGTCGAGGACGATGCCGACATCAGCCGCCTGGTACGTCACCACCTCGAGGCCGCGGGCTACGCTGTGCGGGCCTTCCCGGCTGCCGGTGCGGTGCTGAGCGAAGCAGAGAAAGAGCATCCTTCGCTGTTCCTGCTCGACATCATGGTGCCGGGCGGCGACGGTCTCGATCTCTGCCGCCGCATCCGACGGATGCCTGTGCTGGGGATGATCCCGGTCATTTTCCTTACTGCCAAGACGGCGGAGTCCGACCGCGTGCTCGGTCTCGACCTGGGGGCCGACGACTACATCACTAAACCCTTCAGTCCGCGGGAACTGGTGGCGCGCACGCGCGCCGTCCTGCGGCGCTTCGAGAAGCCGCTGACGCCGTCGCTGGTAAAGATCGGCGATATCGAGGTCGACGGCGGGGCCATGATCCTGACGGTCGGTGGCAAGCCGGTCCCCACCACCGCCACCGAGTTCCGCCTGCTGGATTACCTGGCGCGGCACGTGGGACGCGTCTTTACCCGCGACCAGTTGCTGGACGCAGTCTGGCGCGACACTGCCTACGTCACGCCGCGCTCAGTGGACGTCTATGTGCGCCGCATCCGCGAGAAAATCGAGCCTGATCCCGAGAACCCGCGCTACCTGCGCACCGTCCGCGGCACCGGGTACCGCTTCGAGTCACCCAAGTGAGAAACCGCGTCTTCTTCAAGCTGCTGCTGATGTTCGTGCTGGTGATTGCGGCCGTCACCGCCACGCTTGACGTCGCGGTGCGGCGCTCCTGGGAGCGCTCGCTGCGCGACCAAATCCAGCTTGCTCTCACTGAGAAGGCGCGCATGTTCGCGCTGCGCGTCGAAAACGACCGCCAGCATCCTCTACAGCAGATTGCGCATGAGGAGGCACGAGTGGCCAGCGCACGCGCCACCGTGATCGACCGCTCCGGCAAGGTGCTGGCCGAATCTGAAGCCGATCCCGACGCTATGGAGAACCACGCCGGGCGGCCGGAGTTCATCGAAGCTCTGCATGGCCACATTGGCAGCTCGGTGCGCTCCAGCCGCACAATCGGGACCCCGTTCCTCTATGTGGCGGTGCCGCTCCAATCGTCCGCCGGGGCCGCTGACGCCGGGCCGGCGGCGGTACGCCTGGCATATCCGCTAGCCTCGCTCCATCAGACCACCGCTCGCGTGCACCACACGCTGTTGTGGACATCAGGGCTCGCGGTGCTGGTTGCCATGGCGCTTTCCTTGATTGCGGCTCAATCGGTCGCGCGTCGATTGCGGCGTATCGTGGACTTCGCAAGTCGCATCGCCGCCGGTGACCTCTCCGCCCGCATAGCCCAGGACTCATCTGACGAAATCGGCCGGGTTGCCATGGCGCTTGACGCGACCGCGCACCAGCTCGAACTCAGCTTCCGCGACGTTCGCACCGGCCAGCAGCAGCTCGAGACCTTGCTCAACAGCATGCAGGAAGCCGTGATCGCCATCTCGGCCGACGGCAAGGTACAGTGGGCCAATCGCGTGATGTCGAGGCTGACGGCTTCGGGAGTGCGGCTGGGAGCGCCGGTGGTCGAGACCGTGCGCGATCCAGATTTCCTGCGGGCGATCACGGAAGCCGTTCAAAGCGGAGGCGTGCGCACTACACGCGCCACCTCCATCCTTGCCGGTCGCTGCTACAACGTGACCGCCGCTCCAATGCCTGGAGCCGGTGCGGTCGCGGTGCTGCACGACGTTACCGAAATCGAGCGCGTGGAGAAGACCCGCCGCGATTTCGTCGCCAACGTGTCGCACGAGCTGCGCACCCCGCTGACCTCGATCCAGGGATATGCCGAGACCTTGTCGGAATCGGCCGCGGGCCCGGAACGCGAGTTTCTGGAGATCATTCGCAAGAATGCTGTGCGTATGGCCACCCTGACCGAAGACTTGCTCACTCTGGCGCGTGTGGAGTCCGGGGAAGTGGCGTTCCGCTTCCGGCCAGTGGCGCCAGCGACGATGCTGGAGGAAGCCGCCAAGAGCTTCCGCGAGGTTGCGCGGTCTCAGCGCGTCGAGCTGGTGGTAGAAACGCCGACGGAACGCGCCGTGGAAGCCGACACCGACGCCGTCCACCAGGTGCTAGCCAACCTGATCGACAACGCGTTGAAGTACGCCGCCGGTGGAGGCAGGATCGTACTCGGTGCGCGCGATGCGGGCGCCGCCGTGGAGTTTTGCGTGCGCGACTTCGGGCCTGGTATTGCTTCCGAACATCTTCCGCGCTTGTTTGAGCGCTTCTACCGGGTAGACAAGGCACGCTCACGCGAGTCGGGGGGCACTGGCCTAGGGTTGGCTATCGCCAAGCACATCGTGCGTGCGCACGGCGGGACCATCCGCGCGGAGAGCGCCCTGGGACACGGTTCGACCTTCCTGTTCACGCTCCCGCCCGCTGCGGTTGCCGTTGCCGGACAACAATCCTGATTATTGGCTGCTGTTCTTGCTGGTTTCCTTGGTCTCGCGGTTGAACGCCAGGACCTGGGTGAGCTGGCCTTGCGGGGCGGTGATCTGCCGCTCGATCGTAAAGGTCTGGCCGTCAGCCGAGAGCTTCCAGCGGCTGGTCCACTTGATGCCGGAAGCCGGATGGGCAGGGCGGGCCTTCTGCCGGGCTTCGAACACCAATATCGGCCCCTCCCAGAAGGCGCGCGTCCAGATCTCAGCCTCGTCGTTGGAATCCATCATGCGTTCCTGGCCGTCGGTGGTGATCTCGACGCGGCTGGTCTTTGATTCCTGGGTGTAGTCGAAGGCAAGTCTGGCGCCGATGTGCCGGATTACGTACCGGGCCGACTCCGGCGTAGGCGCCCCGCCGAAGTCGCTCTTCCCCGGGTCCAGCTTCCAATAGCCAGAGAAATTGGGCGTGGGCTTGGTCTGGGCTGCGGCCGTGAGGGCCAGTAGCAGGATCGGGATCAGCGCCGATTTGAAGCTGGGCATCATGCAGCAGCCATCAGGGTGGCCTTTGGGATTTTACCGCGTCAGGATCGCAGGGACACGCCGTCACGCGGGGAGAGCTGGGAAGGGACCGTGCGGACGGTTGTCCCCACACTTCGCGAGACGCGGGGTGCGGCCTCGCCCGCGGCGAAATCGACCACTGCCGCACTGGCGATCAGCGCCAGCAACTCCAGCGCGTGTTCGTCGCTATCGTCGAAGGTGCGCTGCCGGGTCGAAAACACTTCCAGGACGCCGACGGCGAAGTTGCCCCGGCACAGCGGTACTAGCAGCATCGATCCCACACCGCCCAGGCGGGAGCAGGCTTCGCGGTTGACGCGCGAATCGCTCCCGGCATCGTCACAACGCAGGGTGCGGCGGAGGCGCAGGCATTCTCCCGAGAGGCCCGAATCGAGCGGCAGGGGGGCGCCCAGCGGAGGTGCTGTGGGTCCGCTCGTCGCCCAGCAGGTCATCTGCCCCTGAGCGCCGATGGCAATGGCGGCTCCGGTCGAGCCGGTGATCTCCACCGCGCGCCCGGCCACCAGGTTCAGAGCGATCCTCAGGTCGTCGGACTCGGCCACGGCGCGGCGAGTGTCCGCGATGGCCGCCAAACGCTGACCTTCCCGCCGGTTGGCGCGCAACCGGTCCTGCTGATTCACAAAGGAATTGAAGAGGAGGGCACTGAACGTTTCCTGGTCCAGCGGACCCGTGAACGCGCCGTCACCTCTATAGTCGTCGAAGTCTTGTTCGGACATGGTCACACCCAACCAGACCCAGAAAGCACGACCTGCCCGATTGGCACAACCCGACGCCCTAGGAAGCCGTTAGCTGCCTCAGACACCCGGATGGCAGGCGGAGAAACAGTGCGAACTCGGAGCCACCGGCAACCCCTGTTCTGGCTCGCTGGGGTAGCGACGTCTGATAGCTCGTGGCGGCTAGGGCCAAACGCGCGCGGCCTTGCCTGGCTCGCCAATCACCGGCTCGCTGCTCTGCTGTGTCGCAGAATAGGTCTTAGCCGGCGAGGGGGAAGCAATCTCGCGCGCCGTTTCCTTGTCTTCGAGCATGGGAGCCACGACACGAAGCGCTTCGATCTCCTTCTTCAGACGCTCAATCTCGAGTTCCTTCTGCCGCATTACATCGTAAATATTCTTCATCGTTGCAAGGCCTCGTTTCCGCGACTATAGCATTGCTTCTCTCAGTGTCAATACGGTTGAATTCAACCTCCTACCCTCCGCAGAAGCGGCCACGGGTGCACGACCCCTTCGGGCACGGCGCTCGATCGCGCTGAGAGGGTGAGTAGAGCAGTCGGAAGGTTTTTCCGTCAGCGCCCGGACGCGGCCCTGCCGGCGACGCCTGCCCGTAACACGAAGGAGTCCCGCACCGCCCACTTCGCCTCGGTGCCTTTGAACGTTAGCTTCAGCATCTGGAACCGCAACTCCTCGTGGTCCACAGTAAACGTGCAGATGTGGTAGGTCGGCCCGGGATCGCGGTAGAAGTCCCCAGCAGACCGTTGGATCATGTAAGGCGTTGCTCCTCCGCCCCCGCTCACCAGGTACGTTATCCCGTTGCGCTCGTAGCGTTCGTAGTTGTGTACGTGCCCTGCCATCACGATGATCCTCGCTCTCATGCTTTGCTGGTGTTCTTCGAGCAGCGCCGCCAGTTGCTTCTCCTGCGGACGTTCCGAGTGACCACCGCCGAGCATCTTGTCGCGGGAGTGGGTTAGCGGCGGATGATGCAGCGCCACCAGCACGAAATCCACGTCGGGCGGCACCGCCTCGAGTCCCTGCTCCAGCCAGCGCCATTGCTGGCTGGCGGGACCGTCCGTCGAATTGCTGTCCAGCACGAAAATCAGCCCATTGGCGAAGCGCGCTGAGTACCACCGCCGGCCCTCGAGGTGGGGGAAGCGCAGGAAGTAATTTTCGAGCGCGCGGTCTTCTGCTCCGCGGACGTCATGATTGCCCAAGGTGGGAAGCAGCTCGATGTCCACTTGCCGCAGGGGTGCGGTTTCCGCATCGAACACCTTCCAATCCTGCGGATTGGCGCCGGTCAAAACGATGTCGCCGCTGATGACGACGAAGGCCGGCTTCTCCTGGGCAATGCGCGCGACCTCAGCCCTGCGCACCGCTGCGTTGGAATGTCGCGTATCGGCCGGGTCGGTGAAGCGCATGTCTCCATACCCGACGAAGGTGAAGGGATTAGCCGGCGCGGGCAGCACGATGTCTGGCTTCCACAGACTCGTGGATGTCCGGGACTGGGCGGGCGCAGCCAGCGCAGCAGCCAATACGACAAATAAGACCAGGCTAGCCTGCGCCGGTCGCGGGGAACGTAAGCATTTCCGACTTTGATCGCGGCGGTTCACCGCGACCGCGCCAGGACGACGGTTACGTCATCAGGCTGCTCGTTAGGGCCGATCCAGTCGCTCACTGCCGAGGTGACGATTTCCGAGATGCGCGCCAGCGGGAGATGGCGGTGGTCGCGCACGATCTCGATCAGCCGTTCTTCGCCGAATTCGCCAAACTCGTTCTCCGGCTCCGTGACGCCGTCGCTGAAGGCCAGGAAGATGTCGCCGGGGCGGAGATCGATGGTGCGCTCTTCGTAAGTTTGCCCATCGAACAAACCGACCACCAGCCCGGGCGTGTCCAGCCTTTGCAGCGACCCGTCATGGCCCAGGATGATGGGAGGCAGGTGCCCGGCATTGGAATAGGTGAACGTCCGCGGGCGCGCGTCGTAAACGCCCAGGAAAAGTGTGGCGTACTTTTCCGCCGGGGTGCTCCGGTACAACTGGCGATTGAGAAGGCTCAGCACCTGGGCGGGAGAAGACTCGCCATTGCTACCCGATCGCGATTCGAAAATCTGGGTTGGCACTTCGGCGCCGCCTCCGGCGGCGACCAGGTGCGCTGCCATCGCCGGCATGCGTCCGAACTCGTAGGCGCGGACAGCGGAGTGGATAGTGGCCATCAGCAACGCAGCCGAAATGCCTTTTCCGCTGACGTCGCCCACGGCGATCCCGAGCCGGTCCGGCCCATAGGGCAGGAAGTCGTAGTAATCGCCGCTGACGGTGCGCGCCGGGCGGCACACGCCGTGGACCTCGAGCGACTCCAGGTCAGATATTGCCTGGGGAAACAACTGCGCCTGTACCTCCTGGGCGATGGCCAGGTCGTTCTCGAGGCGCTGTTTCTCCTTCTGCTCGGCCAGGAGCTTTTCGAGCGATTCGCTCATGGAGTTGAATGAACTCTCCAGGGCTGCCAGCTGGTCCTGTGCCGTCACATTGATGCGATGTTTCAGGTTGCCGCGATTGATGTGTTGGGTGGCGCCGTAAAGTTCGGCCACCGACCGGGTCATTGTTCGGGTGAGCCCCACGCCGACAATGAGCGCAATCAGTTCAATGGTTGCGAAGACGATGGCGAGGCCGATCAGCAGCGTCCAGATGGCGCCACCGAACTCCACCATGGTCTGGAACAGTCGGGCATACAGCAGCGACGGACGCGTGGTTGCCCGCAACGCGATGCGCGTGTGCTCGCCCGTTTTCCAATCCACGATCCCCAGAGGAGCGAAGAATGTGACCTCGCGGTCGAGGCGGCGGCTTTGCGGCGGCAGCGAGCCCCCCGAGATGCGGTCAAGCCGTGCGGGTTCTGGCCTCGGCTTTGGCTCTTCCCCGCTATCAATGGTGATCTCGTTGGTGCGGTTGCCCGCTGCACGGCCGCGGATCACGTGGCTGGGATAAATGGTTACCTCGCCGAGGCCACCCGCGATGCGATCAAGTAGCGCGCCGTCTAGGGGCATGCTGGAGAGCACGGTCAGGGTTGGTCCGCCAGCGGCCACCATGTTGACTGCCCGCAGGTAAAGCCGGCCGTCGTCGCGGACAATATCCTGGAAGTTGCCCTTCAGCCAGGCTGGAAGGCCACCGACGTTCCGTTGCCCGCCGGGCGTATAAAGCTCGATGCGCTGCCCGCGATACCAGGCGGCCACACCGGCCGTTTTCATGTGTTCGTCGGGGCGGAACTCCTGCGAAGCCAGCACATCCTTGCTGGAGGGCACGCCGCGGACACGCGCCACCGTGGCCAGCTCCGTTGCCATGGCGGAGTTCGCCGCTTCGAGCGTCCGCAGCTCGGAATTAAGGTCGGAACTGGCAAGAAAGGTCGCGAACTGACCGGCGAACAGGTAGCTGGCGATCAGGGCCATCATCAGCACCAGCACCAGCGGGATCACGCCGATAAACGTGTAGGTGACGATGAGGCGGTTACGCAGCCGCCACATGAAACGGCGCCGGAACCAGCGCAGGCTGAGGATGAATCCCAGGACGACCAGCGTGATCGTGAGCAGCACGACCCAGCCATCGAGCGCTCCCCCGCCGCGCCCGGCAGGGAGCACCCGGCTTAGTCCGTAGATGAAGAGGTCCACCAGCAGCAGGTAGAGCGTAAAGCGTCCCAACCCGCTGGTAGGCGCCAAGCGAGCCAATCTGTGGCGCCGAAGATGGGGGGACGAACCTGTCATCGGAAACGCTGCACTGCCGAGTGTCGCTTGATTATAGACGCACCGTAACGACGGCCGCGCGGGGCCGGCATCTGAATCGATGGCTCCAACCGACAATACGTCCTCAGCAATGGCAAAGTTCTGAGTAGAATAGTTGGGTCCAGGCCATTGTTGTGGGGGAGTTTGCGCAGCAGGGTCGGTCAGGGGAGGGTCTCAAAGCATATCGGCCGGTGATGCACCGATGACGGCTCGTGCCCGCAAGTACCGCATCCTGGTGGTGGACGACGAACCTTCGGTGCTCACTACCTACCGGATGATCCTCGAGCAGAAGGGATATGAGGTCGTGCCTGCTTCCTCGGCACAGGAGGCGCGCCGTGTGCTCGAAGGCGAGAGCTTCGATCTGTTGCTCTGCGATCTCTCGCTGGGGGAGAAGGAATCTGGTTTCGAAGTTATCGAGTGTGCTCGCCGCCGCCATCCGGGATTGCCCTCGCTGCTGCTTACCGGTTACGTCGGCAAGAACATCAGTGACCGCGCCCAGCGCCTCGGAATTTCGGTGCTGTTCAAACCCGTCGATATCCAGGAGTTTCTGGGCGCTATCCGAGCCCATTTGAGCTTCCGCGAGCAGAAGGCGGCCAGCGGCCAGTGGATCGCCAGGTCCGAGGAATCCGAGTGACCACTGGCAGTTGCCCGCCGGAGAATCACAACTGATTTACAATCGTTGGGTGTCCCCGCTGAGATTTTTTCTGATCCTGGCCTCTTGCGTTGCCGTCATCCGCGTTCAGGCACAACAGCAGCCGAAGCAGGGCAACATGGAGGTGCACATCAATTACCTGAATGTGTGTTCCCCCCCCGAAGCGGACAAGCAGGAGATCGTTTCCGCGCTCGAGCGCATTCCCACGTCGCCGCGATTCGGGCCGGAGTTTGAGATCGCGCGTGGCCGCTCAACCGCTCCCGATGCGCCTATCGCTTCATGGGTGCGCGTCCGCCGCGAGTTTTTGCCGGACGCACCCCTGACCAACGCCCAATACTCGGTCAGCCTGGATGCAAAGGACATCATTGAAACCGTGGTCTTTCGCTGGCGCGAGCCCAAGGACGTGATGCAGGTGTCGATCGAGGACTCCGTTTCTACCGTGGCCAGTCCGGCCACCGTGGTTTCCACTGACACCCCGGCCAGTCGGATCCGCATCGAACGTTTCGGCAAGCCTTCGCTGGGTTTGTCGCGCTGTGCTCAGGCTGATCAGACCGCGTACGAGAATGCATTCGCGGCCGCCAGCCGCGTGATGAGCCGCTACCGTGATGCCCTGGGCGTCCGGGATAGCGTCCCGCCGGAGTTGGCGCGTCTCGGCCTCGGCGGCACTCAGCCGGCCAAGAGCCAAGAGCCAAGAGCCAAGAGCCAATAGCGCATTGCGTGCTTTGCATCATTCCCGCGAGTCATTAATCTAAGTAGCCATGGAAATCCGCAATACTGTGATCATCGGGTCCGGTTGCGCCGGACTGACGGCGGCAATCTATGCCGCGCGCGCCAACCTGAAGCCTCTGGTGCTCCAGGGACACGAGCCCGGCGGACAGCTCTCGCTCACGACTCTGGTCGAGAACTTTCCGGGTTTTCCCGAAGGCATCCAGGGACCTGAGCTGATCGAGAACATGAAGGCGCAGGCGGCTCGCTTCGGCGCCGAGTACGAGATGGCGCACGTCCACCGGGCCGACCTCAGCAGACGTCCTTTTGTTCTTCATCTGGAAGGCGGCAAGCCGCCCATCCATACCCGCACGCTCATCGTAGCCAGCGGTGCCACCGCGCGCTGGCTCGGGCTGCCGCACGAACAGGCGCTCATCGGACACGGCGTCTCGTCCTGCGCCACCTGCGACGGCTTCTTCTTTTCCGGAAAGGAGATTGTCGTAGTGGGCGGTGGCGATTCTGCCATGGAGGAAGCGCTGTTCCTCACCCGCTTCGCCACCAAGGTCACCATCATCCATCGCCGCGACCAGTTCCGCGCCTCCAAGATCATGCTCGACCGCGCCCAGAGCCATCCCAAGATCCACTTCATTACCAACACCGTGGTGGACGACGTGTACGATGTCGAGAAGAAAGAGGTCACGGCGCTCAAGCTGCGCAACGTCCACAATGGGCACACCCAGACCTTTCCCACCAGCGCCTTGTTCCTTGGAATCGGGCACGTTCCCAACACGGCGATGTTCGATGGTCAGCTCGATACCGACGCCGACGGCTACCTGATTACTCGCAATTACGTGTTTACCGGCATCCCCGGCGTTTATGCCTGCGGGGATGTTGCCGACCGCCGCTATCGCCAGGCCATCACCGCAGCCGGCACTGGCTGCATGGCCGCCATCGAGGTGGAAAGGTTTCTGGAAGAGCAGGGGCGGTGAAGGGATTGAACCATTGGTTCCTTGCATCATTGATTCATTAAGCCTTGCTGTGAGGTCAAGTGCAATTAATCAATGAACCAATGAATCAATTGTTCCCGGGAAATTCCACGGTCCCTTCTGCTTCCATGGGGACGCCGTTGCACACGGCGGGCTTGTACCGCCACTGCCGCAGTGCATCGACGGCCTTGGAGTCAGCCGCACGGCCTGCGCTGTTGACGACTGCCATCTTGTGCAACCGACCATCAATGCCAATTACGAAGCGAATCTTCAGGTTCGCTCGTCCGCTCCTCCGAAACGCGGGCAGGGGCGTCGCCAGGGGTTTTGGCGGACGCATAGTCGGGCAACTCGGGTGATCATCGAAGGGGGGCACCCAGTCCGCGTCTGAGACCGCCCCGGGTCTGGCATGGGGACCGGGTCTCTGCGGCGGGATGGACGCCGAACACACCGTTGCCAGCAGCAGAATCGCGACGGCATACCAGCGGGCTCGGGAATGCATGACGGGAGACTCCCAATAAAGCCGGACACCTTTGCTTCGGGCAATCCGCCTACCAAGAGTTCATGTATCTAAGTGCTGCAAATGCCGTACTTAGCTCACTCTCAGACCGTTCCGCGCTGCAAAGTCTTGCACATCCCGCCCCGCAAGAGCCCACTGCCAGCGCACCCGCCTGTGTGACCATCGCCACATGCGCCCTGGGCACGATGTGTTACAAAAAAGTGTTTATGGACGGTCCCACACCGGCCACGGGCACTGGCAAACCACGAGAATGCTGAGAGCGTTTTTTGTCTGGCTTTCCGAGAACCGCGCGCTGCGCGCGGTAGCCGAGCATTCCTCAATCGGGCAACGGACATCCAGCCGTTTCGTGGCGGGCACCGCGGTCGAAGAAGTCATGGCGGCCACCCGCAGCATGAACGACCTCGGCCTCACGGTCTCGATCGACAACCTGGGCGAGAACGTCACCAACCCCGACGAGGCGCGGCAGAGC
>Ga0187773_10000605_pt1 | contig 14224 bp, 13 predicted proteins | sample 0216_BV02_MP05_1_FD_133133 | JGI IMG/M metagenome (GOLD analysis project Ga0187773, IMG submission 133133) | Tropical peat soil microbial communities from peatlands in Department of Meta, Colombia - 0216_BV02_MP05_10_MG | ecosystem: Environmental > Terrestrial > Soil > Wetlands > Peat | place...
ATGAAAAGGATCAGAAGTTTCTTTCGACTCCTGATAATGCTCATTGAAACTTCATAATCCCACTCCGCATGAGCTATAGACGCCATTTTGAGAACTTCGAACATCTTTCTCGGGGCGTTCATTATTAGTACCTCCTGTTGTTTTATTTTGTCGATCTCTACTTGATTCTCTCGAATTCCGTCTGAATCTTGTACTTTACACCACTCCCGATAAGACTCGTATAGGCTATAGGGCTTCCGTCAGAGCCGATAAGAAGCCTGTGTAAGAGTAAGCCGGGAGACCCTTCCTTTACTTCCAGGATATGGGCTGCGTCGCCTGTTATCTCGGTGACCTCGATGGTCTGCAGGACTTTGGATATCTTTCTCAAAGTCTTTTCTTGTATCAGATCATAAAAAGAAGTGCTGCATAAATCTTCCTGTTCGATACCGGGAAACAGGGCCTCGGGGATAAACGACTCTTCGAGATAGGCAGGCTCGTCTTCCACAACCCTCTTGCAGAGGACACGGTAGAAGTCCCCTTCCACCTTTAAGTATCTCTTGATCTCGTCTGTCGGTTCCTTAATACCTTTTTCCATAAGCTCCTTCCTTGTTTTCACCCCCTCTCCAAACATATCTTCTGTCAATCTGGTTCTCATCGTCACGCCTGAATAAGCAATTGAACGGGTCACAAAAGTACCTTTGCCCTGTTGTCTTTTGAGATACCCATCCCTCACCAATTCTGCTATCGCTATTCTGACCGTTGCTTTACTGACGTTATAAGCTCTGCAAAGTTCGTCCTCTGAAGGTATCCGGACACCGCAATACCACTCACCATTTTCCATTCTTGCTTTGAAAATAGCATAAATCTGCACATAAAGTTTCTGCTCACTATCCCTGTCGACTGTTTTTTCTATTCGCATATATTTAGTTCTTTATGTCTTTATAAAGATTTAAAAAAGACAAAAAAATATATCACTTCCGCATCTGCTTCACCAACATTCAAACGGGGTAATCGGCAGAAAAAAAGTGAAAATGCATGTCGAGACCACTGTCACCAAAAATGCAAGCAAGATATACTTCAGATCTGTCGAAATACCGTATTCCATATGTATTAAGCGACTCCTTTTACCTGTTGTGCAGCACCCTTTCCGCCCTTATGGTTTGCCGTAATATCTATCTTCTTGTCACTGAAGAGTTCCTTTACAGAATCATATTCTCCTGCCTCAGCAAATGTTATGGAAACCATAATGTCTTCAAACTTTTTCATTAACCTTTTCATAGCATCCCTATCATGAGAGAAAATTTTAAACGTTAACACGCAAGATACTTGCCAGACTATAACTCTTTGATAAAAAAAGAGAAACTAACAGGTGCGCAAAGACTGATGCACATAATTGTTGCGAATAAAGAATTATATAAATGAGAATGGATTGAAAATGAAGGAAAAAAATGGAACAAAAAGTGGCAGCGCTATTTTATGTTGCTAATTTCAATTGTTTTATCTTCCTCTGTAGCTGCTGACGGTATATACCGAGTTCATCCGCAGCCTTTGATATGTTACCCCGGGACTTTTGCAAAGCGGACCATATCAATTCCCTTTCGAGATTTTCAAGCGCACTCTTCAGGTTCCTGTTTGATGGCGCCTTTCTGGGAGCGGCCTGGGCAATGTACGAAGGAAGGTCCGAAGGCATGATTACAGGACTGTTCGCGAAAGAAATAGCCCGCTCGATGACATTTTCAAGCTCCCTCGCATTTCCGGGGTAGGCGTGGTTGAGAAGAATGTTCAACGCGTTATCCGATATGCTTCTTATCAAGAAATCCTTTCTCTTGGTTGAATGTTTTTTCACGAAATGTTCTGCGAGCAGAGGCACATCTTCCATTCTCTCTCTCAGCGGCGGGAGATGCAAATTAATAACGTTGAGCCGGTAGAAGAGGTCTTCTCTAAAGGTGCCTTTTTGACAATCATTCTTCAGGTTCCGGCTCGTAGCCGCAATAATCCTCACATCGATCTTCAAAGGACTGGTCCCCCCGATTCTCATTATCTCGCCTTCCTGAATCACCCTCAGTATTTTTACCTGAAAGAGCGGAGAGACGTCCCCGATCTCATCGAAAAAAACAGTGCCTCCGTCCGCAAGTTCGAGCAGCCCCTTCTTCGTGTAATTCGCACCCGTGAAAGCGCCTTTTTCGAAACCGAACAGCTCCGATTCGAGAAGCGTGTCGGGTATGGCGCTGCAGTTGATCGTCATGAAGGCCTTTCCGCTGCGTGGGCTCCAACGGTGAATTGCCCGCGCAACAAGCTCCTTGCCGGTGCCGCTGGCTCCTGTGATGAGAACATTGCTCTCGCTGACGGCAGCTTTCTTGATTAAACCAAAGACTTCCTGCATCGGCAGGCTTATTCCTATGATCTCGTCAAAACCATGCTTATGGTCGATAATCCTCTTCCCGTGACCCTTGATCACGGAATCTATGCGGCTCAGGGTGAGGGGTTTGCCGAGGTAATCAGAGGCGCCGAGCTTCATGGCTTCGACAGCCACTTTAATATCCGGGGCCGAAAAGGCGATGACAGGCATGCGCTGACGCAACTCGATGAGTTTCTGCTGCCATCCTTCACTGTCGAGGTCGAGCAAGGCCATGTCGTAAGTGTAGGAATCACCTTTCTGTTTCGGATGCTCTTTCTGGGGGATAAAGCCGCGTGACCTCAGCATCGCATAGATTTTTCTTGCATCATCGGAGATAACCAGGATGTTCAGCATATGCATATTTTAATACAGAACTACACAAAAGCACAGAAAGGGGGGGTCAGATAGAAACTGAGAAAACTTTAACGGCTCCTCATGAAAAAGTGTTCTTTATCCTATATACTTTAATCAACCAATTTTTCGCTGCCTCGCATGGAGCCAGTCCGCTCATGAGCTGCGGCAGGAGGGAGAAACGACGTGCTTGTTAACGCCTGTTATGTTTCGAATACCGGAAGGGTGAGGCGAAATAATGAAGACAGTATTCTGGTAAATGAACTGCTCATCTCGGAGGCCGACATGGAAAGGACCGAATGCGTCAGGACCGAGGGAGACAGGCTTATCTATATAGTTGCCGACGGGATGGGAGGCCATCAGAAGGGAGAAGTTGCGAGCAAAACAGTGTTGAACATTTTCAAGGAAAAGAACGATCGGGTCGTCAAAGAGCAGATTATGGACATAATGAGACTTGCGAAGGAAAGTCTGAATAAGATTGCGGAGATCGACGGACAAAGCCTTGGTCTCGGCACTACGATTTCCGGGATGTCTCTATCGGACGTCGACGCTTTCGTTTTCAACTGCGGTGACAGCAGGGTTTATCGATTGAAAGACAGGGAGATCGAAAGGATTACCAGGGACGATTCCGTGGTGCAAGAACTCGCCGACGCGGGTATCATAACCGAAGATGAGATGAGGACTCATCCCCAAAAAAATATCTTAACGTCTTCTGTTATAGGAGATTTGAGAAGTGACCTGCCCACGTTCTCCGTGGGACAGCTAAGAGTGAAAAAGGGGGAAGTGTTTCTTCTTTGCACCGACGGCGTCTGGGAGAGCATGAGTCACAGCAATATGGAGGACTGTTTGTCAGGGAAAGACTTGAAGGAAACGGTGACCCGTCTCGCTGAAAAAACGATCGAAAGCGGGGCGAGGGACAACTTCAGTATCATAGCGCTCGAAATCGGCTGAGGAGAATGTCAGGAGAGTTTCGAAAAATCTGCAAATAAAGATGCCGTCGACCAGACATTCTTCAGGAGCGAAAGTCTGTTTGACCTGATCTGCTCCTGCTTGTCCATGACAAGAACCGCATCGAAGAAGTTGTTTACTGGAGCCGTTATTTTAGCAAACGTCCTGAGGCCGTCGAGGAAGCTTTCGTGAGCGAGCAGAGACTCCACCTTATCCTTCACCTCTATAAGGGAAGCATAGAGATTTTTTTCCTCCTCCTGCGAAAGAAGTTCTTCTCTCAATTCAGGCAGAGGTGTTTTTGGAATGATATTGTGCACCCTCTTGATCGCGAGGAGAAAGTCCGGAAATATCGTTTCTTCTTTAAATTTCTTCAGTGCCTCTATTCTTCCGGTGACTGTCCGCAAAGGGAAAATCGATGACAACATCAGAACTGATTTCACGATGTCCTGAGCGTAATCCATGGAAACAAGAATAAACTCAATCCTCTGTTCCATAAAACCGATGATTTTTTCGAGCACCTTTTCCCTGTCTTTGTTGACGGGAAGGTTTTGAAGAGCCGTTTCGAATATTTCTCTCAGGGTTATCGCGTATCCCTTATCGATTATTATGGATAAAATTCCCATTGCCTGTCTTCTCAGGGCAAAGGGGTCTTCGGAACCTGTAGGGATAAGCCCGATCGAAAAGAAAGCTGCTATACTATCTATCTTGTCAGCCAGACTGAGAAGCGCACCGGGATCCGTCGCAGGCAGCTTCCCGCCGAAATATTTTGGGAGGTATTGCTCTTCAAGGGCAGGGGGGACAGCCTCGGCTTCACCGTCGTATGACGCATAGTATTTTCCCATTACGCCCTGAAGCTCGGGAAACTCCCTAACAACACCGGTAATAAGGTCGGTCTTCGAAAGGCGGGCAGCCCTGTTTTCCTTAAGAGAGGGGATAAGTCTCCCGGCAAGGAAAGAGGCTATCGAGCTGATCCTTTCAGTCTTTTCAAAAAGTGTTCCGAGCTGATCGTGAAATGTCACCTGTTTCAGGTCTTCGACTCTCTCGTTAAGGGTTCTTTTTCTGTCCTCCTTAAAATAGAACTCAGCATCATCAAAGCGAGCCCTGATAACCTTTTCGGCGCCGGCTTTCACAGTCTCGGTATTTTCGGCCCTTGTGTTGCTGATTACGATAAAACTGTTTAATAAATTCCCTTCGCCGACCTGGATCGCGAAGTACTTCTGATGGTCTTTCATGACAGTTATGAGGAGTTCTTTCGGCAGCTTGAGATAATCGGGACTGAAACTGCAAAGTACGGGAACGGGGAATTCCACGAGGAAGTTGACCGTGGCGAGAAGATCCTCATCTATGAGAGGCTCACCGTTGACTTTTGCAGCAAGGGCGATGATTCCCTTTCGGATTATGCTTTCCCTCTTTTGATGGTCGAGTATCACGAAATTGTTTTCGAGAAGGTTCATATAGGACGCTATTTCCCGTATCTGGAATGATGCAGGCGACAGGAACCTGTGGCCCCTTGTCATGTTGCTGCTCTTAATCCCGTCTATCTCGATATGCACCGTATCGAAACCGAAGAGGGCAACGATCCAGTGTATAGGTCTGACGAAGGAAAGGCTGCTGTCGGACCATCTCATCGATTTTGCAAAACACAATGAAAGGATGATCTTCTTGAAAGCTTCGGGTAAAACAGTCGTTGTAGCGGCTCCTTTCTCTTCTATGACGGTAGCCACGTATTCGCCTTTGCCCTTTGTCCTGATGATGAGGTCTGACATTTTGATGCCGAGGGAATGTGCAAATCCTGTTGCGGCCTTGGTTGGTTGCCCTTGTTCGTCAAATGCCGCCTTTTTTGACGGACCGAAGACCTCCCTTGTTATGTCTTTCTGCATAAGGGAAACGCCGTTCATCATCAAAACAAGTCTCCTCGGCGTAGCATATGTTTTTATTTCATGATAGGAGATGCGGCATTCGTCAAAGGTCTTCGCAGCGATATCCTTCAGGTCGGAAATGGCCCTGGGGAGAAACCTTGCGGGTATCTCTTCTGTCCCTATTTCGAGGAGGAGCGGCAGTGTCGATTCCGGATTCTCGGAATTCATCTCTCATTCCTCAGGAGAGGAAATCCCATCTCCTCCCTCTGTCGATAAAATGCCTCAGCACACAGTTTTGCGAGATTCCTCACCCTCGCGATGTACTTTGTCCTCTCGGTGACGGAAATCGCGCCCCGTGCATCGAGAAGGTTAAAGAGATGGGAGCACTTCAGACAGAATTCATACGAGGGGATCACAAGACCGAGTTTGTTCATCCGCATGGATTCCTTTTCGCAGTCCTCGAAATGTCTTGTCAGCAATTCCACGTTGGCGTAATCGAAATTAAATTTTGAACCTTCGACCTCTGTCATGTAGTGGATGTCCCCGTACACCAAATCTTTGTTCCACTTCAAATGGTAGACATTGTCGACCTCCTGCAGGTACATCGCTATTCTTTCGAGCCCGTAGGTTATTTCGAGCGAGACCGGCTTGAGGTCGATGCCTCCGACCTGCTGGAAATACGTGAACTGGGTCACTTCCATCCCGTCAAGCCAGACCTCCCATCCGAGCCCCCAGGCACCGAGCGTGGGGGATTCCCAGTCGTCCTCGACAAAGCGTATGTCGTGTTTCGTCGGATCTATTCCCAGTACAGAAAGACTTTCGAGATACATATCCTGACTGTTTGCAGGTGACGGTTTAATAATTACCTGGTACTGGTAATAATGCTGAAGCCTGTTAGGGTTTTCTCCGTATCTTCCGTCGGTGGGCCTTCTCGATGGCTCAACATAGGCGGTCTTCCAGGGTTCGGGGCCGAGGACCCTGAAAAAAGTCGCGGGATGAAATGTGCCCGCCCCCACTTCGACATCATACGGCTGAAGCAATACGCATCCCTTTTTGGCCCAGAAATGTTGAAGAGATAGTATCAAGTCCTGAAAATACATTGGACCTCCGTGCATTAAGACAAAATCTTAAATAAAGCCTCCGGGTTTTGTCAATCTGCAAGAAGTCAAGTTCAGTCCATAGCAGAGTTTGTTTAGAAATGCCAAAAACATCCCTTTTTGTTATTCCATTGAAAAAGGGAATCCGGCACTCTTTTGTGTTCCGGACATCCGCCTTCGCGGGTATGAAAAATAAACTGAGTTTATAGACAGACTCTTATTAAGAGAACTGTCGCGGAGAATCTGTGCTATAATATTTTGCAAAAAAACGGCGTTTTTTTGCATCTAAAATCATGGACATAAGCGGGATTCGGAATTGAGAAAGAAACTTCTGTTGATGAAAGGTAATGAAGCTATTGCGGAAGCGGCGATACAGGCCGGTTGCCGTTTTTATGCGGGCTATCCCATAACACCCCAGAATGAAATTCCGGAGCATATGGCAAAGAGGATGCCGGAAGTGAACGGTGTCTTTATTCAGGGAGAAAGCGAGATAGCGTCGGTTAATATGGTCTTTGGTGCTGCGGCAGCCGGCATAAGGGCGATGACGTCGTCGAGCAGTCCAGGCATCAGTCTTATGCAGGAGGCCATCTCTTATCTTGCGGGGGCTGAACTTCCTGCTGTTATTGTCAACATTCAGAGAGGCGGACCCGGACTCGGGAATATCACAGGGAGCCAAGCAGATTATTTCCAGGCAGTCAAGGGTGGAGGCCACGGTGACTATAAGTGCCTTGTTTACTCGCCGTTCAATCTTCAGGAAATGTGGGACCTCACCATGCGGGCCTTCGATAAAGCCGATCAATACAGAACCCCGGTGATAATACTTGGTGACGGGGTCTCGGGCCAGATGATGGAGCCTTTTCATCCTACGGAATATGTTCGGCCGAATCTTCCCGAGAAGAACTGGATATTAAACGGATGTCGGGGGCGCAAACCGAGAGTGATCCGTTCATTGTGCATGGGCCCCGGTGAATTGGAGCAGAAAAACCGGCATCTCATGAAAAAGTACGCTGTCATGAAAGAGAAAGAGGTCATGTACGATGTCTATGATGTCAGAGACTCAAAGCTGATAGTCGTTGCCTTCGGCATCGCGGCCAGGATCGCTCTTTCGGCGGTGAAGGAATTGAGGAGTGAAGGCAAGAAAGTCGGTCTTTTCAGGCCGGTAACGTTGTTCCCGTTCCCTGAAAAGCAACTCGCCAAGATAGCAGGAAAGGGGAAAATCTTTTTAGTGACCGAAATGAATGCGGGTCAGATGGTTGAAGATGTCAGACTTTCTATTAACGGAAAATCCGAGGTCTTATTTTACGGAAGGCCCGGTGGTGCGGTCTTTAATCCAGAAGAGCTTTATAAAAAAATCAAGTCCGCATATGGCCGTCTGAAGGGCTGACGGACTGATGATGCATCTCCTCGTTCCCGCAGTTATCCATTCCCATCAATCCACTCATACGTTTCAGCATGCATTCCAAGGTTCAACCGATTCCTGTCTGCCTTGATCGGCAACGTTTATTTTGCCGAGTGTGGCAATCCATATTAGCATATCTTTTACAGAGCCCGACTCAGCCGGTGCACCGCCTCGACCATGGCGATTGCGTTTTCAACGGGTGTTTCCGGAAGAATTCCATGCCCAAGATTGAAGATATGCCCTCGCGCTGATTCGGCCTTATTCAGGATATCCTGAACTCTTTCTTCAATGTACTCTTTTGGTCCGAAGAGGACACAAGGGTCGAGGTTCCCCTGAACGGAGACTTTCTTACCGAGACTCTTCACCGCTCTGGCCATATCAACGCGCCAGTCTATGCCGATCACATCGGCACCGGATTTTTTTATGATTTCAATAAGACCTGCGCAATCATTGACGAAATAGATGATCGGTACATCAAACTTCTTTAATGCCTTTATGGCTGTTTTCACGTAAGGGAAGATAAATTCCTCGTAGTCGAAGGGGGTAAGGATTCCGGCCCAGGAATCGAAAAGCTGCACCGCCTGAGCGCCGGCTCTGATCTGTGCGGAAAGATACTCTATGACCGTTGCCGTGATCTTGCTCAACAGCCCGTCGTAAAGACCGGGGTTTTGGTACATCATTTTTTTTGTATGGAGAAAATTCTTTGAACTGCCTCCCTCGATGATATACGTAGAAAGCGTATATGGCGCGCCCGAGAATCCGATTAGCGGCACCCTATTTTCAAGTTCGTGCCTTAGAATCTTTATCGTTTCGAGTACAAAAGGCATGCTGTCTTCAGTGTCAGGGATTGCCAATCTGTCGACACCCGACTTGTTCCTTACGGGCTCGCTTAATAGAGGACCCTTTTTTTCCGAAAATTCAAGGTGAATCCCCATCGCCTCGACAGGAATAAGAATGTCGGAAAAAAGTATCGCCGCATCCACGCCGAGAATATCGATGGGCTGCAGCGTGACCTTTGCTGCTAGTTCCGGGGTCTTGCACAGGGTAAGAAAGTCGACCCTCGCCCGTATCTCCTGATATTCTTTCATATACCTTCCGGCCTGCCTCATCAGCCAGACCGGGGTGTAGTCGACCTTATCTCCCCGGCATGCTTTTAAAAAAGTATCGTTCATCTTTCCACCTTTCTTAATTTCATCGGGACATAACTGCAAAAAGGTTCCTCTTCAAGGTAATCGCCATAAACGGAATAGGCCCTCGCCCTGCAGCCGCCGCATACATTTATGTACTCGCAGGAGCCGCACTTCCCCTTATATTTCTTGAAGTCTCTCAAATTCTTGAAAAGTTCAGAATTCTCCCATATGTCCTTGAAAGACTGCTCGCGAATATTGCCTGCCGCCTTCGGGAAATAACTGCACGGCAGCACATTGCCATCCACGTCGATCAGGCATATAAGCTGCCCGGCAATGCAACCCTTTGCCCCACCCGTCGAGAACTTCAAGGTCCGCCTTTTGAATTTGTCCCCTTTTTTCCTTGACTGCTGCAAGACAACCCTGTAGTAATGCGGAGCACAGGTCGGTCTCACCAGCATCTCCTCCTCGTCCGTTTCCATACCGTAGTGCCAATCGAGGATCTCTTCGTATTCCTCTTTAGAGATAAGCTCGTTCATTATCTCCTCTCCCCTGCCGGTGGGGACAATCATGAACATATACCAGGCCGTCGCACCGAGTTTTTTTGCCAGTTCATATACTTTCGGTATCTCTTCCTGGTTTCTCTTTGTAAACGAGGAATTGATAATAAACTCTATGCCATTTTTTTTAAACAAGCGTGCGGCGTTTATCGTCCCCTCAAAGGCTCCCTTCTGGCTTCTAAAGTCATCGTGCATCTCTTCTCCGGACCCGTCGAGACTGAGAGAAACGATCCTGATAGCGGATGACTTTATTTTTTCGCAAACTTCTTCATTCACGAGGGTTCCGTTCGTTGCAAGGCACATTCTCAACCCTTTTTCTGTGCCATACCGGGCGATCTCAAATACATCCTCTCTCTTAAGAGGTTCACCTCCTGAAAGCACAATAACGGGTTTTGCATAACTCACGATATCATCGACGATCCTAAATGCCTCAGCGGTAGAAAAATCGGGATGCCCCTTAACCTCCTCCTCAGAAGCCGAGCGACAGTGGACGCACCGCAGGTTACAGCGCCTCGTTATTTCCCATGCTATCCATTTAGGGGCAAATTCCATCTATGACTCCTTTTGTACATGAGTAAAAAAGCATAAAAAGCGTTATTTATTATACCTTTGACTCGACTAAATTTTCATCAAAGACGTTCTTTTCGATGGCAGCCAGCAACGGCCTGAAGGTGCTTCTGTCCAGTGCCGAGATAGCGAGGGCGCCAAAACGCAGAGTGAGGTTCTCTGTCTCCTCTTCCTTCAGCCTGTCGATCTTATTCAAGACGAGAAGCCTTTTCTTGTCCGAGAGGTTCAGATCCGACAGGATCCTTTCGACCGAAGATATATGCTGCTCGAACCTGGGGTTTGACGCGTCGGCCATATGCACAAGCAGGTCCGCATCTTCCAGTTCTTCCAGCGTCGCTTTAAAAGCGACGATGAGGTCCTTCGGAAGGTCCCTGATAAAACCCACAGTATCGGTGACAACAACCTCCCTCTCACGGGGAAATCTGAGTCTTCTGCTCGCGGTGTCGAGGGTGGCGAACAATTTATCTTCCACAAAAGTCTTGCTTTCCGTGAGAGCGTTCAACAACGTCGACTTTCCCGCATTCGTATACCCAATGATCGACACAATCGGAATCTCTTTTTCTATGCGTCTTGTCTTCCTCTGTCTTCTGGCCTCGCTCAAAATTTTTAATTCCTTTTCGAGAAGACTTATCCTGTCTCTCACCCGCCGTCTATCGATCTCAAGCTTCATCTCCCCGGGCCCCCTGCCGCCGATACCTCCCATGAGTCTTGACATAGCAGTACCCTTGCCCGTAAGTCTCGGCAGCCTGTATTTGAGCTGAGCCAGCTCCACCTGAACCTTGCCGTCCCTGCTGTGGGCCCGTCTTGCAAATATGTCGAGAATAAGCTGAGAACGGTCTATGACCTTCAATTCCGTAAGTTCGTTTATCGACCGTATCTGTGAAGGGTTCAAATCCTGGTCGAAGATCAGGAGTGTCGCTCCTCTGTTCATCGCTGTTATGATAAGCTCTCTCAGTTTTCCTTCTCCCATGAGATACTTCGGATTTATCTCCTTCGGCCTCTGTATTACCTTGTCGAGTATCACGACGTCGCTCGACAGCCCGAGTTCCTTTAATTCCTCGATGGAATCCTCCTGCTCATGCCGTGGTCTTGTCGAAACGCTGATGAGGATAGCCCTTTCCTTGTGTTCCCCTCCCCCGTGAGTTCCCGATTCAGCGACTTCAAATGCCCTCTGCCTATCGAGTTCCTCTTCGAGCGCAGCGATGAAGGGTTTAAAATCGAATCTGAGATTAAAAAAATCCTCCGGAGGCAAGATTTCGAATGACGACTTTGTGCCCTGAGGAACCAGATGAGCGATATAAATCTTTCCCGGTTGCCCGCCTTTCAAGCCCATAGCCGCTATGATGTCGAACCTCAGCAGCGCGAGGTCAGTCAGGTCATCGCGGTTCAAGGGCTCATCGTTCAGATGAGTATGGATAAACCGCAGTCCCCTTAGCGCCTTTCTTCCCATTGGGTGATCTTCGAGGGAGGGGATAAAGATACCCTTTGCGTCCCCCACGATCACGTGTGTTACTGTTCCTTTTCTTGAAATCAGAACTCCTATCTGACGATTAACTTCCGAAGATACCATGGCGAGATATTTCCCGAGTTCAGTGGTTATCAGTTCGTCGTGAACCCGTCTGCGGTAAATTCTCTCGATCTCACGGATCTGACTACCCTTAAGTCCCGTCAGTTTTCCGTATAGTACCGGTATCGGAACCTCCAAGAAACATTAACAATATTTTGATATTATTTTAGCATATTAGAAGAGGGAGAGAATGTGAAAATGATCAACGGATTCAAGCCCGGGGAAAACGGATGGCTTCGTTCCGCTCGCCATGAATAAAATAAGATGGTCGGTGTCGACACCGTCATTGTGAGGTACGGATTGCTGAAGCAATTCCATTTGAAAACCTATTGTTATTAAAGGAGGACATCAGATGAAGATGATTGCCGAGTATAAGATTCAAGATAAGGTGCTTCGTCTTGTTCAGGGCGACATAACCGAGAGGGATGTGGACGCTATCGTAAACGCTGCAAACTCCTATCTCCAGCACGGTGGCGGGGTTGCCGGCGCCATCGTGAGAAAGGGCGGCCAGATTATACAGGCTGAAAGCGACAAGATCGGATTTACGCCTGTCGGCTCTGCCGTGATGACCGGCGCGGGTAAACTTCCTGCAAAGGTCGTAATCCATGCTGTTGGGCCGAAGATGGGCGAAGGTGACGAGGACAATAAGCTGAAACAAGCGGTGCTCAACAGTCTTCTGATAGCCACTCAGAAAAAAATCAAGTCCATTTCCTTCCCCGCGATCAGCTCCGGAATCTTCGGATTTCCGAAAGACCGCTGTGCCAAAATTCTCGTCGGGGAATCTGCAGACTTCATGAAAAAGCAGAAAGAAGGCAGTCTGAAGGTGATAGAGTTCTGTATTTACGATGACGTGACGTTATGCTATTTCAAGAAGGAATTCGATGGTTTGGGTTAGACGTTACCGTTTCGATTGTCAGGCCAGGCGGCTCATCCTTTCTGAAGTTCGCAACTTCTTATTGTTACCGTGATTGGGGGTTTTACCTGTGGCAACATCTTCGAAGCCTGTCAAGATTGGCGTAGTACAAATGGAAAGCGTTATGGGGTATTAAGTCTAAGAAATCCTGCCCGATCTGGACCTGTGATATACTTAATCACAGTAAGGATTTCATGTGGAAATGTTGGTCGGACTGCACGGCCCGGCTGAGCCAAAATGGTGACAATTAAAAAATGAATAACTTCATAAAACATTATGTTTCATTTTTCATGATTATGATTTTCGAATTTGCGGTTGGCGTGGTTATTTGCGATGCCACCATCGATGAAAAATTGCTTGAGGCAGTGGCACGTGGTAATGTTGACGAAGTCAATGAACTGTTAGACAGGGCGGCTGACGTAAACGTAAAAGACAAAAATGGCACGCCAGTCCTTATGCTCGCAGCAATCGGGAACAATGCTAAAATCGTTTCTCTCCTCATTGACAGGGGTGCTGATGTAAATGCTAAGGATGATCTTGGCCTTTCAGCTCTCATCGTCGCCTCGGCAGCTGGCAGTACTGAAAGTGCCAAATTGTTAATAGAAAGAGGAGCTGATGTAAATGTGAAGTCTGCAAAGGGTCTTGCGCCATTGTTCTTTGCGATAGTCGGAAAAAATTCGGAATTGACAAAGTTGTTGTTAGACAGGGGGGCAGATGTAAATGCTAAAGATAGAAAAGGAGAGACGCCTTTGATGGAGGCCTCTACTTTGGACAGTTCCGAAATTGTGAGACTGCTGATAGACAAAGGTGCCAATGTAAATGCAAAGGACAAGAAGGACGCTTCTGTCTTGATAAGGGCAGTAGAAGGAGGTCGCGCTGAAGTCGCGAAGCTACTGATAGACAAAGGTGCCGATGTAAATGCCGGGGACAAGGACGGTTTTACTGCATTGATGCATGCTGCATCAAAGGGAGACGTTGAAATCGCGAAGCTACTAATAGACAAAGGTGCGGATGTAAATGGTAAAGGCAATAATGGCTTGACCGCATTGATGCATGCTGCATCTTCGGGTCGAGATGAGATGGCAAAACTGTTGATAGACGCAGCTGCTGACGTAAATGCAAAGGAAGAAAATGGTATTACTGCTTTAATGTTCGCGGCACTCGATGGCCGCGTTGAGACTGTGAAACTGCTGATAGACAAAGGTGCTGACGTAAATGCTGAGGACCTGCATGGGAGAACTGCGGTCAATTATGCGACCATGAAGGGCTATATTGAGGTAGTAAAAATATTGCATGAGGGGAGATCTCAGGAGTAAGTGACAGCTTCTTTTTCCGTCGGGTCTTTCCCCCAGTAATCTGCACTGACTGCGCAATGGAATACGCGGCTTTAAAGGTAAACGAAACAACTTAGGATCGGGAGAGGGGGACTTTTCCTTAACTCAAGTCTTTTTTGCTATCG
>Ga0187773_10000607_pt1 | contig 14213 bp, 14 predicted proteins | sample 0216_BV02_MP05_1_FD_133133 | JGI IMG/M metagenome (GOLD analysis project Ga0187773, IMG submission 133133) | Tropical peat soil microbial communities from peatlands in Department of Meta, Colombia - 0216_BV02_MP05_10_MG | ecosystem: Environmental > Terrestrial > Soil > Wetlands > Peat | place...
GCGCGCGGCCTGGGCGGCCACCATCTGAGGCCGCCGCGGGATCCACCCGAGCCGCTCCAGCTCGACGAAGCCACGGTGGGTGGCGATGAAGGTCTCGCCCACCGCCACCGGCGCCACCACGACGTCGGGGACGCGCCAGCCCGACTGCTCGGCGATCTCGTAGGCGAGCGTCTTCTTGCCCTCGTGCTTGTAGGCGTTCCGGGAGGCGCCGCAGTCGAAGAAGAGCCGCTCCTCGACGAGCCGGTCCCAGTGGCCGATCAGGTCGTCGTAGACACCCCGGTAGAGGATGAGATCGGTGGCGGTGGCGGTCATGTGAAGCAGCTTGGGGGCCGACGTCCGCTCGTAGGCGAAGATCAGCGAGCGCAGGCCGGCGCGGGCCGAGTAGGCAGCGATCGAGGAGCCCGCGTTGCCGGAGCTGACCACCGAGGTGGCACGAAAGCCGAACTGCAGCGCCGCCGCGACCGCGGTCGCCGACGATCGGTCCTTGACGGTGCCGGTGGGATTGGAGCCCTCGAACTTGACCTGGAGGCGGCGGACCCCGAGCGCGCGGCCGAGGGCCGGGCAGTCGAGCAGCGGGCTACCGCCTTCTCCCAGCGTCACCCGGTGCGCCGGATCCGCGATCGGCAGGACCGCGGCGTAGCGCCAGAGGCCGCGCCCCTCGAGGACGGTGGGGCCGGCCGCGCGCAGCGCCCCCCAGTCGTACTGCAGCTCGAGGAGCCCCTTGCACCGCGCGCATTCGAGCCGGTAGTCGAGGGTGTGGTCGGCACCGCAGGCGATGCAGCGGAGCGCCGTCGCCCGGGAGGCGCTTGTCATCTCTGGTTCCCCCGCCGACGGCCCCGGCTCACTCGAGCACGGCCAGCATCGCCTCGATGCGGTGGCGGAGGGTGTGCTCGGCGAGGGCCCGCTTGCGCGCCCGCTCCCCGATGTCGCGTGCCTCGTCGGGGCGGGCGAGGTAGTAGTCGAGCTGGCGACGGAGCTCGCCGAGATCGTGGTACACGATCGCCTCCTCGCCCGGAGTGAACAGGTGAGGCAGCTCGTCCTTGGCGTCCACGACCTGACAGGCGGCGCTCGCGGCCAGCTCGAAGGTCCGCGTGTTCACCCCGACGATGTCGTTCATCGGGTGATGGTGATTCAGCGAGAGGACGGAGCCAGAGTAGACCGCGAGCTTCGCCCGTCCCCACACCGGTCCCCCCGCGACCATCGCGCGGACCTCGGGGGCCTCCACGCGGTCCCAGCCACCGCCCCACAGGCGGAGCGGGTAGCCTCGGAGCTCGCGCACGAAGCGCTCGCGGTACGCGTAGGCGCTGCCCACGAAGCTCAGCGGTCCGGCGTAGCGCTGTGTCTCCTCGGCGGTGAGCTCGATCGGATGGTGCATCTCGGGCACGCAGTACATGGGCAGATAGTGGAGGTTCCGCAGCCCGGCCTGCTCGAGCGCCTGGAGCGCGTACCGCTCCTTGGTGAAGAAGGCGTCGTAGGCCTCGATGCACTCGAACGGGATCATCCACAGTGGGTTGTCCGGGAAGAAGTTGACGAAGCGCGTGTCGACGCGCGCCTTCACGCGGCGGACCAGCCCGGGGGTGACGGGCCCCCCCTTGATCACCAGCACCAGATCCGGACGCCAGGCCACGCACGCCCGCTCGAGGCGGCGCAGGATGAAGAGCTGGTAGGTGGCCTTGGTCGATCGGTTCTTGTAGAGCGGATTGTCGCGACGATACGCGAAGGTCCGCGCCTCGTGGCCCATGGCCACGAGCTCGTCGCGGAAGTCCATGCCCATGTGTCCCGGGCGGGCGAACGGCAGCACGATCAGCCAGCGCACGGGCGAAGCGTACCACACCGGTGCGGGCGGTCCGGCCCACCCGGCGGGTCAGGCGAAGGCTGGCCGGACCTCCTTCGCGATCAGCTCGAGCTCGCGCATGATGTGCCGGTGTGGCATGCCCGGGAAGAAGACGCGGCAGATGAGGTGGGTCATGCCGTACTCGGCGACGAACGGCCGGAGGGCGCGGATGACCTGGTCCGGTCCTCCGATCAGGAAGCGCTCCTTCATCAGCGCGTCGAGATCGGTAGCGATCGAGGCGTCGATGAACGGATGCCGCCAGCCCCCCGCGTACTCCTTCCGGTACGAGATCATGATGTGCTTCTCGGCCAGCTCGCGTGCCTCCCGGTCGGTGTCGGCGATGACCACGTCGCGGGTGAGCGGCCACTCGCCCGGCGCCGCTGTCTTGCCGGCCGCCTGCCGGTTGGCGAGGAACTGTCGCTTGCCCGTGAGCAGGCGGGTCAGGTCGGCGGTCGGCCCCGGCACCCAGTTGTCGGCGAGGGTCGCGGCGCGCCGGAGCGTGATGTCGCCCCAGCCGCCGATCCAGACCGGCGGGTGCGGACGGGTCATCGGCTTCGGCTCGAGCCGCCCCTCGACCGTGTAGTGAGCGCCGTGGAACGAGACCGACTCCTGGGTCCAGAGCGCGTTCATGATCGCGAGCTGCTCCTCGAACCGGGCCCCTCGCTTCTCGAGCGCGGCGCCGTAGAGCGCGAACTCATCGGGCTTGTACCCGATCGCGATTCCGAGCACGAAGCGTCCGCCCGAGATCACGTCGAGCATCGCGGTGTCCTCGGCCAGCCGGACCGGATGATAGAAGGGCGCCACCAGGATGTCGGTGCCGAGCCGCATCCGGCTGGTGCGGGTGGCGAATCCGGCGAGCACCGGCAGGGGTGACGGCCAGTAGTGGTTGGTGACCGAGTGGTGCTCCTCCATCCAGACCGAGTCGAAGCCCAGGTCCTCCGCGCGCACGACCTCCTCGAGGGCGTCCCGGTAGTAGTGACCACCCTCGATCGGGATGAACCCGACCTGGAGAGCGGCCACGTCAGCGATCGCTCGCCAGCTTGCCGTTGACCCCCCAGTTCGATTTCTCCACGTCCTGGAACACCACGTGGACCTGATCGGGGGTCGTCTTGCCGATCTTCACCATCGCGTCGGTGATGGCAGCGACGATCTCGCGCTTCTGCTGGTCGGTGCGGCCGGCGTACCACTGGATCGTGATGTTGGGCATGAGGGCCTCCTGGGTGTCGGGTTCGTCATCTGAGCCGTTGCAGGTCGTCGGGGAAGTTCGACGTGAACGAGTACGACTTGACCATCCAGTCCGAGTTGAAGCGCACCGTGAGATCCTTGCTGACCTCCGTCCCCGCGTCGCGCTGTCCGTAGAACCAGCGCCACGTGGTGTCGCCGTTCTCGAGGCCGATCTGGAAGGGCTCGCCGAACATGCGGACGAGCCCGTAGCGGTCGGTCTTGCCGATCACGATCCACTTCGCGTCCGGCGACGGGAAATCGCGCCCGAACTTGACCGAGACGCATCCGGCGAGCAGGAGGAGCGCGAGGATTGAGAGGATCCACCGGGCCGGACGCATGGCGCGGATTATTGCATCGGATCGTTCGAGCGCGCAACCGCCCGCCCGTCTCTCGCGCGAGGAGCCGCGTGCTAAGATGAGCGCCGTGGAAGCCTTCACCGTGGAGGAGCGGGCCGCCCTCGCCCCCTACTTCACCAATCTCGACGGCCCGGTCTTCGCGCTGATCAACCTCCCAGAGGTGGTCAAGGGAGCGCTGTTCGCGCGCTACTCGCGCTCGCCGAAGTCGCTGCGCCGGCTGTTCCTCGACGAGTTCCTGGACGAGACCCGGCGGCCGGCGGCCGGACCAGCCATCGGTACCGGCCGCGCCGAGCAGCTGTACGAGCGGGTGCTCAGCGAGTACGGGGACGATTCGGTGGCCCAGCTCGGCGGCGTGCACCTGGCGTGCGAGGGCGCGTCCAACCTCCTGACCAAGGTGCTGGAGTGGGGACGGTTGATGGCCTACCTCGAGCAGTCGACGCGCTACGTGCCCTACACGGATCGGCCGGACGGCCGGTTCAAGTACCATGTGCCGGCCGAGCTCGACGAGCATCCACTCCGCGCCCGCTATGTCGAGACGCTCGATCGGGCCTTCGAGACTTACGTGCGCTGGATCGAGCCCATGCGCGAGTACTGGACGGCGCGCTTTCCGCCGCCCGGCGAGATCGACGCCGCCTATCGCATGACCATTCGCGCCAAGGCGCTCGACAGCCTCCGGGGTCTTTTGCCCGCGGCCACGCGCTCGAACGTGGGCATCTTCGGCACCGGCCAGGGTTACGAGGCGCTCCTGCTCCGCATGCGCGCCCATCCGCTCCGGGAGGTCCGTGACTACGCCGACCTGATGTTCGCGGAGCTGAACCGGGTGATCCCGGCCTTCCTCAAGCGCCTGGCCCGTCCCGAACGGGGAGGGGTCTGGACCGCGTACCTGGAGAGCACGCGGGAGGCCACCGCCGCCGTGGCGGCTCGGCTGCTCCAGGGCATCGAGCCCGAGCCCCGGCCGGAGGTGACGCTGACCGACTTCGACCCGGAGGGCGAGGTCAAGGTGGTGGCGGCCGCGCTCTACGCCGCGTCACGCCTGCCCGACGATCAGCTCCTCCGGGTGGCGCGTGCGCTCTCCGTCGAGGAGCGGCGGCAGGTCCTCGACGCCTACGTGGGTCGGCGCGGGAACCGCCGGCACAAGCCGGGCCGCGCCTTCGAGCGGACCGCCTACCGGTTCGACGTGCTGGGCGACTACGGCGCCTTCCGCGACCTGCAGCGTCATCGCCTGCTCACGATCGAATGGCAGCCGCTCTCCACGCGGCACGGATACGTCACCCTCGACGAGCTCGCGGAGGCCGGGGCGCTCCCCGACTGGACCCGGGTCATGGAGGATTCGGCCGCGCTGCACGACGCGCTGGCCGCCGAGATGCCCGCGGTCGCCTCCTACGCGGTGGCCATGGCCTATCGCGTACGGTTCTACCTGGAACTGAACGCTCGCGAGGCGATGCACTTGATCGAGCTCCGCACCGCGCCGCAGGGCCACCCCGCGTACCGGCGGATCTGCCAGGCCATGCACCGGCTCATCGGTGAGCGGGCCGGGCACCGGGCGCTCGCGGACGCGATGGGCCACGTCGACCGCTCGAGCGCCGAAGGGGGGCGCCTCGCCGCGGAGCGGGAATCGGAGCGCCGGCGCCGCGGCACCCGATGAGGTAGCGCGGCTCCCGCGCGTCTTACCGCCCGCCCGCTTCCCTCCCCAGTCCCCTTGACCCGCGCTCCACTTCCGGCGATACTGCGGGCCATCATAATTGGTCGACCAACCAAAAACCACAAACCCCCAAACCCCCAACCCAAAACCCACGGAGGCGAGGACTGACTCCCAAGGTCGGTATGGGTCCGGTGCGTCGCGACCAGATCGTCCGCGCCACCATCCGCTGCCTGGCCCGGGACGGCTACGCCGGGCTCACCATGAAGCGGGTCGCCGCCGAGGCCTCGGTCAGCCAGGGGATCCTGCACTACTACTTCCGCGACAAGGCCGCGATGCTGGCGGCGGCCGCCCTCCGGGTGACCGCCGACCTCGACCGTCGGGTCGCCGCGGGGGCACGCGGGGCCAGGGATGCGCGGGCACGCTTGCGCGCGGTGATCCGGGCGTGCCTCGAGACCGCGCTCGAGAGCCGCGACTTCTGGACCGTGTTCATCGAGTTCTGGGGCGAGGCCCTGCACGACCGCCGCCTCGCCGCGGTGAACCGGCAGGCCTACGCGCGGGCGCGGCGGCTGATCGGGATGGCGCTCGCGCAGGGGATGAGCGCGGGCGAGTGGGGCCGCGTCGACCTCGATGAGGCCGCCGCGGTCGTGCTGGGCCTCCTCGACGGCCTCTCGCTGCAGCTCACCTTCGATCGCGGACTGATGAGCCTGCCCCGCGCGGCGCGGGTCGTCGAGCGCGCACTCGTCCGCTATCTGTCACCGGGAGATTTCTCATGACGATGCCCCCCGAGCAGGTCAAGGCAAAGGCGTACCTGAGAGACAAGGGAACCGAGGCCCCGGTGGCGCAGATCCGCGAGCGGGTCGGCGAGGCGTTTGCGGCCATGGACGAGCTCCTCGACTCGGTGAGCGAGGCGCGGGCCAGCCAGAGGCGGGAGGACGGTGAGTGGTGCGTGCACGAGGTGCTCGATCACCTCGTCGAGACGCATCCGCTCGCTCTCGAGGAGATGCGCGCCGTCATGGCGAACCGGCACTCACCGGTCAGCCCGATTCCGGCCGGGCTGCAATCGGCGAGCCCGATGTCCCGGAGCTGGGACGACATGCGCGGCGTCCTGCGCCGGCTCCACGCGGAGGTCCTCGACGTGCTGGCGGGAGCCTCCGACCGGCCGACCGAGGCACGGGCGCCGATCATCATGGTGATCAACGTCCGGCAGGCCGACGGGTCGGTGAAGCCGCTGCACTGGATCGAGCACTGTGACTGGAAGGCCTGCGCGGTGATCTTTCGCTTGCACGAGATGGACCACATGACCCAGATCCGGAAGGCGCTCCGGCCGCCCGCTCGTTGACTCGCCGTGTACAATTTGGCTATGAGGTGGCTGGCTCGGCTCCTCGTGGCGGCGGCCGTCGTGGTCTGTCCGACCGTCGGACTCGCCGCCGACCCCACCACGGCTGATCCGCCCAAGCCGACGATCTCGTCCTCGATCCCGGACCTGCACCTCTCGATCGGGGACGTGCCGGGCGAGACGACGCTCCGCCTTCCGCTGGCGTCGGAGAGCCATCTGCTCTACGGCCTCCTGAACCCGTACCTCTCGCTCGGGACGAACACGACCCTCGGGGTTCCCGGTGTGTCCTCGCTCAGCCCGGTCCTGCGCCGCGACCCCGACGGTCTTGACGACGTCCGGCTCGGGGCGGGGTTCGCGCTCCCGCTCTCGGGTCGGACCCAGGTCTACGGGGAGTACCGGTTCCTGCGCGGCCGCGTCGACAGCGGTGTCGGCCGCGGCCTCCTGCAGCGCGATCCGGAGTCGGGTGACATCCGCGCCGGATTCTCGATTCGCCTCGACTAGTCGCCCCTCAGGTCCGCGCGAACTCCTCCTTCGCCTTCTGCAGCTCGGCCGGGCGCCCCACCAGGTCCAGCGCGGTCATCGCCAGGGCCTTGGCCGCCGCCACCATGCCGGTCCGCGCGAGCGGCGAGCGGGCCCACTCCGCGAACTCGCGCGAGTGCCCGGGCACCCCGTCGGCCGAGATGCGGATGTACGGATGGATCGTCGGCAGGGCCTGGCTCACGTTGCCACAGTCGGTCGAGCCGTAGCCGGCCTCGCCGTCGTCGGGGTCCACCGGGAAATCGATCCGCTCGAGATTCCTGGCGAAGAGCTCCGCCATCGTGAAGTTGGCCTTGAGCGGATCGTGGACGATGGCGTCCGCGGTGACCTTGGTGGTGCACCCGGTGGCGGTGGCCGCCCCATCCGCGCACGCCTCGAAGCGACGCAGCAGCTCTCGGCAGTAGTCCCGGGTGGGGGCGCGGAGGTAGAACTCGGCGGTGGTGTGCTCCGGGATGATGTTGGCCTGGTCGCCGCCCTTGGTGATGATGCCGTGCACCCGGGCGTCTGGACGCAGCTGCTGACGCATGGCGTCCAGTGACACGAAGAGCTGGATCATCGCGTTCAGCGCGTTGACGCCCCGCCAGGGCCAGGACGAGGCGTGCGACGCGCGGCCGAAGAACTCGCACTTGACCTTCACGATCCCGAGGCTCGGGCGCCAGACCTGCGTCCCGCACCGACCGTGGATCATCATCGCCGCGTCCACCTCGCGAAAGACGCCGGCCTCCATGAGCCGCACCTTTCCGGCCCCGCCTTCCTCGGCGGGCGTGCCGATGACCTGGATCCGTCCCGGGAAGGGCAGGGTGCCGAGCGCGGCGACGAGGGCGCCGCCGGCGCCGGTGCCGGCCGTGGCGATGACGTTGTGGCCGCACGCGTGGCCGATGTTCGGCAGCGCGTCGTACTCGGCCAGGATCGCGATGGTCGGTCCGGGCCCCTGGCCCGGGATGGTCGCACGGAACGCGGTGGGCAGCCCGCCGACGCCGCGCTCGACCGCGGCGCCGTGCTTGGCCAGGAAGTCGGTGAGCCAGCCCGCCGCCTTGTGCTCCTGGAAGCACAGCTCGGGGTTCGCGTGGATCTGGTGGCTGATGGCTTCGAGCTCGTCGGCAAGCCGGTCGACCGCCTCGGCCACCCGGGCCTTCGTCTGGTCGAGCGCGGTTTCGGGGCCCACCGGCTACTTGCTCCGCGCGAACTCGTCCTTGGCCGCCTTCACGCGCGCGGGCTCGGCGAGCAGGTCGAAGGCGGTGAGCGCCATGGTCTTCGCGGCCGCGATCATGCCGGCGCGGGCGAGCGGCTCCGTCGCCGCTTCGGCGAACTCACGGGTGTGGATGGCCATGCCGCTCGGGGCGATGGCCACCATCGGCTGGATCGCCGGGATGATCTGGCTCACGTTGCCGATGTCGGAGGAGCCAAGCCGGTCCGGGATTGGCTCGCCCTCGGAGAGGCCGACGGCCTTCATGTTGGCCGCGAAGAGGTCGAGCATCACCCGGCTCGACTTCATTGGCTCGTACACGCTGTCGTGCTGGGTCACCTTCAGCGTGCAGCCGGAAGCCTTCGCGGCGCCCTCGGCGGCCGCACACACACGCTTGAACAGGTCCCACATGGTGTCGATCCGGGGGGCGCGCACGTAGAAGATCGCGGAGGCATACTCGGGGATGATGTTGGCGGCCGCGCCGCCGTTCGTGATGATGCCGTGAATGCGGCAGTTGGGTCGCACCTGCTGCCGTAGCATGCTGACCGCGTTGTACATGCCGATGACCGCATCGAGCGCGTTGACGCCTTCCCACGGGTCCGCGGAGGCGTGCGACGCCCTGCCGGTGAACTCGAAGGTGCCTCGGACGATGCCGAGCAGATCCTGGTGCAGCAGGGTGCGGTCGAAGCCGTGAATCATCATCGCGCAGTCGACGTCTCGGAAGACGCCGCTCTTGATCAGCTTGACCTTCCCGCCCCCGCCTTCTTCCGCCGGTGTGCCGATCACCTGGATCCGGCCCTTGGGCAGCTGCGTCTTCACCGCGGCCAGGGCGGCCCCAGCGCCGGCCCCGGAGGTCGCGATGACGTTGTGACCGCACGCGTGCCCGATGCCGGGCAGTGCGTCGTACTCGCAGAGGATCGCGACCGTGGGGCCGTCGCCGGTCTCGAAGGTGCCCCGGAATGCGGTGTCCACGCCACCCACGCCCTTCTCGACCTTGAATCCCTGCTTGGCCAGGAAGTCGCTGAGCCAGCCACACGCCTGCACCTCCTGGTACGCGAGCTCCGGGTGGTCGTGAATTCGACGGGACAGCGCCTCGAGCTCGTCGGCCAGACGGTCCACGGCCTGCGCGATGGACTCCTTCAGGGTAGGCATGGCGACCTCCACGGTGGGATCGAACCGCTCCGGCGGGAGGGTACCACGTCCCCGGGGAGCGTGGGGATCAGGGAGACTGGGCGCAGAAGATGAAGAAGAGCGGGCGCGTCGAGTCGGGCGAGCTGCCTCGGCCCGGCTCGTTCATGCACCGTACGGTCGGTGAGGAGTCGGACCGTGGGGCCGGGCCGGCGGTGGCGCAGCCGGCCAGGGCGAGCGCGGCCCCGAGGGCGACCAAGGTCCGACTCACGTGGATGGAGCGCATGGCCCCGCAGATTACCACGGGGGCGGGCGGCGGGCGATCGCGGGAAGGTGGAGCGAGGCGTGCGGCGCGGCGGACTAGAGCGAAGGGGCCAGCGCGGCGTCGCCGGCCGGGACCCCGACGGGTAGCTCCATCACGAAGACCGCGCCGCCGCCGGGGCGATTCTCGGCCCAGAGGCGGCCCTCGTGCTCGGCCACCACGCTGTGGGCGACCGACAGGCCGAGGCCACGGCCCTCCCCGGGGCCCTTGGTGGTGAAGAATGGATTGAAGACGCGGGCGAGGTCGTCGGGCGGCACGCCGGGCCCGTCGTCGGCGACCTCGATGCGGACCCCGTCCCCGCCCGGCCGCACCCGGATCGTGAGGGTGCCTCCACCGCGGGCGGCCGACATGGCCTGCTCGGCGTTCTGCACGAGGTGGAAGAGCGCCTCCTGGAGCTGGTTGCTGTCCGCCCAGATCTCCGGCACCTCCTGGAGGTCGGTCTGCACCGTGATGCGCGCGCCTTCGAGCCGCGACTGGTGGAGGGCGAGCACCTTGTAGATCTGATCGCTGACCTTGCAGCGCGCCCGCCGAAGTGGCGAGCGCTCTGCGAACAGGACGAGCTCCCGCACGATGTTGGCCGCGCGCTTGGTGGCGCCGTCGATCACCTTGAGGCCATTCAGGACGGCCTCGTGATCCTGGGACTGGAGGAGGAGATGGACCTGGCCCAGGATGATCATGAGCGGATTGTTGATCTCGTGCGCCACGCCGCCAGCGAGCTCGCCGACCGCGGCCAGTCGCTCGGCTCGCACCACATCGGTGTGCGAGCGTCGGAGCTCCTCGAGCTGCAGACGAGTCTCCGAGTACAGGCGCGCATTGTCCAGGGCCAGTCCGATCTGATCGGCGGTCGACTCGAGCAGCGCGATCTCCTCGCCGGTGAAGCGCTCGTCGGTCTGCCGACCGAGGGAGAGGGTGCCGAGAATGCGGTGGCGCGCGCGGATCGGCACGCACAGGAAGCCGCGGATGCCGTCGGCGGAGACGGCCGCGCGCGCGGCGGGGAGGAGGTCCGGGGCGCGGCCGGCCTCGTCCACGCGCCGCACGCGCCCCGACGCGGCCACGCGCCCGATCAATCCCTGGCCCATGGGCAGCATCTCGTTGACCTCGCGGAGCCTCGGTGACAGGCCGCGCTCGCCCCGCAGGAGCAGCATCTTGCCGTCCGAGGACACCAGGTGAAGGCTCGCGATCTCGTGGCCGGTGACGTGGGTGAGCGCGCTGAGCGACTTCTGGATGACCTCGGTGAGGTCGAGCGAGCGACTCACCGCCTCGGTCACGGTTCGGAGGATCTGCAGGTGACGGATCAGGGACGTCGTGCCACCCAACCCACGATTGCTGACTCGCGCCATTGTCGGCTCGCGCTCGCTCCTCATTTGCATTGGTGCTCCTCGGGCCGGTCCCTCGGTACCAAGCAATCGAAATGCCACGGGTAGCGACTCGATAATACCTTTTTTTGCACATAGTTAGGAAGGCTCCTGACCGGTGACACGAAACGTCACCGGTGCTGCTCCGACACTCTGTCAGGTCACACCATCGCGAAATTGCCGGGCGTGTGCGATTCGGCGACCTATCGAGGGATGGGAATAGAAGAAAAACTCCTCGAGGGGGTGGGGATCACGCTCGGCCAGGTTCAGCCGGGTCAGCCGCTCCATGGCCCCGATGAAGGCGCCGAGGTCTCCGATGGAGCGCAGGGCGAATCCATCGGCGGCCCGCTCCACGTGGCGCGACCAGCCGTTGGCCACCGGCATGGCCAAGAGGCTCACAACGAGGAGGACGAGACCGAGCAGGGGAAGGCCCGCGATGTCGGCCGGCCCGCTCAGGTCGAGCCATCGGGCCCCGATGCGGAGCGCGTGGTCGGTCAGCCAGAACGTCGTCAGGGTCAGCGCGCCCTGCACGAGCAGGCCACGCCGAACGTCACCGTGGAGTTGATGGGCCAGCTCGTGCGCCACCACCGCCTCGATCTCGTCGGCGGTGAACTCGTTCAGCAGCGTGTCGAAGAGCAGAATTCGCCGGGTGCGGCCGAGACCGGTGACCGCGGCGTTGGCGGTGCGGCTCTTCCGTGACTGATCGGCGACCCAGATCCCGGTCACCGGCACCCCGACTCGAGCGGCCAGCGCGAGAAGGCGCGACTTCAGCGGTCCCTCCGGGAGGGGAGCGAGGCGGTAGAATAACGGGACCAGCCAGACCGGCGCGACCAGGGCCAGGAGGACGTAGCCGGCGAAGAACACTCCGGCTCCCCAGAGCCACCACCACGCGGTCAGCCGCATCAGCCCGTACACGGTTTCGATGGCCAGGAGACCCAGCGCGCCGGCGATCGCGCCGGCCTTGACCACGTCGAGCAGCCAGCGGCCGAAGGTCTGATGGAGCAGACCGTAGCGCCGGGGGAGACGATAGCGGCCCAGCCATGTCAGCGGGATGGTGAGGAGCCGCTGACCTCCGGCGAGCACCGTCAGCTCGAGCGCGAGCTGGAGCCACCAGTGAGACGTCCACTGCGCGAGCCAGGCGACCAGGGCGGCGGCCGCGCCGGTCTCGATCAGGATCAGGAGGTAGACGGCCGAGACCCCGATCTCGGTCAGTGACAGCACGAGCTGACGGCGGTGATACTCGCGCGCGCGGACCTCCTCGGGCGCCCTCTGCGCTTCCATCGCAGGAAGTGTCCCACCGTCCGGCCGGGGCGCCAACCCGCCGTCGCGTTTGTGCTACACTGACCGCCAATTCACACTCAGGGAGCCGCCATGTTTCAGTCCGTGGAGGACGTCCAGCAGCAGTTCAAGAACGCCCGCTACATCGCCAATCGCCGGATCTCCACCGTCGTGTTCCTCGCCGCTCGCATGGGACGTCCCGTGCTCATCGAGGGGCCGGCTGGGGTGGGCAAGACCGAGCTGGCGAAGACCCTGGCCGAGGTCACCGCGCGGCACCTGATCCGGCTGCAGTGCTACGAGGGTCTCGACGAGGGCAAGGCGCTGTACGAGTGGAAGTACGCCAAGCAGCTGCTCTACACGCAGCTGCTGCGGGAGCGGATCGGCGAGCTGATCGCCGACGCCCCGTCACTGCCCGACGCGGTCGCGCGTATCTCCGGGCAGGACGACGCGTTCTTCTCCCACCGCTTCCTGGCCCCGCGCCCTCTGCTCCAGGCGATCGAGTCTCCGGACCCGGTGGTGCTCTTGGTCGACGAGATCGACAAGGCCGAGCCCGAGTTCGAGGCGTTCCTCCTCGAGGTCCTCTCCGACTTCCAGGTCTCGGTGCCCGAGCTGGGCACCATCCGGGCCACGCAGATTCCGCTGGTGGTGCTCACCTCGAACAACGCCCGCGGGCTCTCCGACGGGCTCAAGCGACGGTGCCTGCACCTCTTCATCGACTTCCCGCCTCCCGACGAGGAGTTGGCGATCATCCGGCTGAAGGTCCCCGAGGTGTCCGAGCGTCTCGCCCAGACCGTGGTGACCGCGGTGCAGCGGATCCGCGCACTCGAGCTGCGCAAGGCTCCGTCGATCTCGGAGAGCCTCGACTGGGCCCGCTCGCTCGTCATCCTGAACGCGGAGACGCTCGATCGCGAGCTGGTGGAGTCGACGCTCACGATGCTCGTGAAGCACGAGAAGGACCTCGACCGCGTCAAGGGTGCTCTCGACAAGGTGCTGGCCGACCTGGGCTAGTCCCATGAGCGGGAGCTGGTCGACCCTCACCGAGTTTCGCGAGCTGTGGTTCCCGAGTCCTCGGATCCGACTGTCCGAGCTGGGCACGTCGGGTCCGGTCTTCATCGAGGGGGGCCGCTGCATCTCCGGCGCGCTCGGTGAGTACACCAAGCTCTGGATCCTGGCCGCGGGTCGGTGGCACTTCTACTACGTCCATCCCTCCCCGCGTGATTTCTACCGCGTCACGATGCCGGAGGCGGTCCCGCATCTGCTGCATCCCGGAGAGATGACGGTCGAGACCTTCCGACAGGGGCTCTCCTACAAGGTCGTGCTCGGCCTGCGCTGCACGGAGGGGCCGGTCCGCGTCCTGCACCTCGTCGGCGACGTGTCCGATGTCACGCGGGCGCAGGAGCGCGACGAGGACGCCCCCGCGGGGGCGCTGGGCTGGAAGCTCAAGATGACCCACCTGATCTCGCAGGGCTCCTTCCACGGCCTCATCCGGCTCGAGGACGGGCGCCTGTATCCGATCAGTCGCGACGGCGGCGAGGACGTCTTCAAGTCCTCCTGGGTCCACTTCAGCCGGTAGATGGACCAGCGGATCCTGGAGTTCATCGGCGATCTCCGGCGCGCGGAGATGCGCATCTCGCCGAGCGAGGCCCTGGACGCCCTGGCCGCCTCGACCGAGATCGGACTCGAAGACCGCGAGACGTTCAAGAGCGCGCTCGCGACCACGCTGGTCAAGGAATCGCGGGACCTCGCGACCTTCAACCGGATCTTCGATCTCTACTTCCTGGACTTGCAGGCGCTCGGGGAAGGGCTCAAGAAGGCCCTGGGGCCGGAGGACCCCAAGATCCAGGACCTGCTCGAGCGCCTCACGTCCGAGGCCGGCATGGAGCTCGACGACCTCACCGAGCTGATGCTGCAAGGGCAGGGCAGCGACATGGAGATGGCCATCCGCGAGGGCGGGCAGAACGCGGGGCTCGAGCGGCTCATGTACTTCCTCCAGACCGGCTACTTCTCCCGGCGGA
>Ga0187773_10000609_pt1 | contig 14202 bp, 11 predicted proteins | sample 0216_BV02_MP05_1_FD_133133 | JGI IMG/M metagenome (GOLD analysis project Ga0187773, IMG submission 133133) | Tropical peat soil microbial communities from peatlands in Department of Meta, Colombia - 0216_BV02_MP05_10_MG | ecosystem: Environmental > Terrestrial > Soil > Wetlands > Peat | place...
CAGCACATCCACAGGAAGCGGCGCGCTTCCCGACATGCCCACTTTCCAGGTGGAAAGATTGTAATGGGCCGTCCGGGGATCGTTCACCAGCATATAATGAAGAGTCGGCGCCCCGCTGATCATGGTGGCACCATACCTTTCATTGGCTTTGAGGAATTCCTCAAAGTCCAGCTTGGCCTGGATGACCGCCGTGGCTCCCAGCATGACCACCGCCAGCATGTTCACGGTCAATCCCATGGCATGGAAGAGAGGGGTCACGGACACGCGGACCATCCCTTCGTCCAGGTTCAAGGCCACAATGATCCCTTTTACGTTGGAATCGAAGTTCCCATGGGTGATCATGGCTCCCTTGGGAAAGCCAGTTGTGCCCGAGGTGTAGATCATGGTGGCCGTGTCATCTGGAACGCAATCGATGATCATATCCCTCCCGGGCTTTTCCGCCAGGAGGGCTGAAAAGAGGAGGGAGCCCGGCAGGGGCTGGTTTCCGATGACGATCAGGTTCTTCAGGAACTTCAGGCCCGGGCGAATGGATTGGATTATCTCCCCCTGGGTTTGGTGGACGATCAGGGTATTTACCTCTGCGTTTTCCAGGATGTACTTGGACTCCCGTGCTTTCAGCATGATGTTTACCGGGACGAAGACCGCTCCTAACTTGACCACGGAGAACCAGGAGACGACGAACTCCAGGCTGCTGGGCGCGAAGACCGCCACGCGATCTCCTTTCTTCACCCCCAGCTTCTGTAATCCATGGGCGAAGGCTTCGGTCAGGTCCTGGAGCGTTTTATATTTCGTAGGCCGATCGTTGAAAACGAAAGCGGTTTTATCCGGCAGACGCTTGGCGGTATTGGGAAGAATTTCGGCAATATTCATCTCTTTTCTCCTCCCGAAATAGAGAAACGCTATGCGCTAACCACTATGCCCATAGCCTTTTCAAATACTCACCGGTTCCTTGAACTCCCCAAAGACCTTCTTCAAAGCCTCGGTAATCTCTCCCACAGAGGCGTAAGCCTTGACAGCCTGGATGAAACAGGGCATCAGGTTTTCCTTCGTCTCTGCAATCCGGCACAGCTCATCCAGCGCTTTTTGGGCCTTAAGATTGTCGCGTGCAGCCTTTACCGCTCTCGTCCTCTGAATCTGCCTTTCCACGGATGTCGGGTCTGCCCGGTGAATGATTAGCTGGCGCTTCCCCTCTTCCCCGGCCTGGAATTTATTGACTCCCACAACGATTCTCTCTCCCCTTTCTTCTTCCCGGGCTACACGATAGGCCTGTTCGGCGATGGCCATCTGGGGGTATCCCATTTCAATCGCCTTCACCGCTCCCCCTATGGACTCAACCTTCTCCATCTCCCCTTTAATCGTTCCTTCCAATTCCTGGGTGAGAGCTTCCACGAAATAAGACCCGCCCAAGGGATCGGCTATTTTGGTTACTCCAGTTTCATAAGCTAGGATCTGTTGCGTCCTCAGAGCCAGCCGGGCGGTGTGCTCTGTGGGAATGGCGTAGGCTTCATCCATGGCCGGCTGGAGCATCCCCTGGGCTCCCCCCAGGATGTTGGCTAGAAGACCATAGGCTCCCCGGACCAGATTGTTTTCCGGCTCCCGGGCCCGGTAGGTACTTCCCCCAACCGTTCCGGTAAAACGGAGGAGCATGGAATTCGGGTTGCGGGCCCCGAATCGTTCCTTCATCATCCTGGCCCAGAGACGACGCAAAGCCCGGTACCGCGCTGCCTCCTCGAAGACCTGCAATCCTGTGGCAAAGAAGAAAGATATACGCGGACCAAAATCATCAAGGATCAACCCTCGCTTCAGGGCGTCTTCGATGTAAGCAACGGCATTGGCGAAAGCGTAAGCCCCCTCCTGGACCATGCTGGCCCCGGCTTCCCGGAGGATGATTCCCCGGATGTTGTATGGGTAGAAGCGGGGAAGATGGCGGGAGCAGAATTCAACGATGTCCGTGCTCATTCTTAGAGCCGGGCCGGGCGGAAAGACCCAGGTACCCCGGGAGATATATTCGCAGAGCATGTCATTGGACAGGGTTCCATTCAGTTCAGCCAGGGGGACATTTTGCTTCTCGGCCAGGGCGAGGTACATGGCCAGGAGAGCGGCGGCCGGGGTGTTGATGTTGAAAGAAGAAGTGATCTGGTCCAGAGGAAGCCCGTCATACAGAATTTCCATATCCCGGAGAGTGTCGATGGCCACTCCCACCTTTCCCACTTCCCCTTGAGCCAAAGGGTCATCGGAATCCAAGCCGATCTGGGTGGGAAGGTCAAAGGCGCAGGCCACGCCCATGTTCCCCGATTTCAAAAGGAACTTCCAGCGCCGGTTGGTGTCTTCCGCAGTTCCGAACCCGGAATAGAGGCGCATCTGCCAGGGGCCTTTGCGATACATTCCCGGGTAGACCCCGCGGGTGTAAGGGTATTCTCCGGGAAAGCCGATGTCGCGCAGGTAATCGATCCCCTGCAGATCATCGGGGGCAAAAACCGGCGGGAGGGGCCGACCCATCTCAGAACGGGCCGAGGGCAGCTCTCCGATCTTCTTTTCCTTCGCCCAGCGCGTCTTCTCTTCCGCGATTTTCTTCAACTCATCCATAAAAACCCCAATACCTTATTCACCACGGAGGCACAGAGACCACAGAGACAAAAAGCAAATTATTAGAATAAGTGATGAATTAAAAAAACCTGGATTATTTTGGCCTCGAATCTCTTTTTGATTTTTTGTCCGATTTCTCGGTGACCTCTGTGCCTCTGTGGTGAAAAAGTCCTTTAGTAGTTCTCGTGAGCGAACTTTTCAAGGGACTCCCGGAAATTCGGATGGGCGATGGCCGTCAAGGCCTCGGCCCTCTCCCGCAGCGTTTTTCCCCTTAGGTCGGCGACCCCATATTCGGTTACCACGTATTGAATGGAATGGCGGGGATGGGTGACGGCCGAGCCGGGCGGCAACTGGGCAACGATCCGTGAATACTTTCCATCCGGAGTCGCCGACGTAACGGCGATGATTGACTTCCCTTGGGGAGAGAAGAGCGCCCCCTGGAGAAAGTCAAAAGAGCCCCCGATGGCACTGATCTGTTTTCCTCCCACGGTTTCGGCATTTACCTGACCGGTGAGGTCCACCTCGATCGCCCCCAGGAGGGAGATAAACTTTTCGATCTGCCCCACCACCCGGGAATTGATGGTAGTCATGATGGGACGACCCTCCACCATGGGATTCTCGTGGACAAAATCGAAGAGCTTTTTGCTTCCCAGAATCTCGGTGACGATCATCTTGGGCTGCTGGTCGGGACTTATGGACCTCTCCACCAGCCCCTTCTCCACACAATCCACCATGGCATCGATGCCCATGGCAAAAAAACGCAGGTCCCGCTTCCCCTCCATGGATTGAACCACGGCGTCCGGGATCGACCCGATTCCGATCTGCAGGGTCGTCCCATCCGGAATCAATTCGGCGGCATAATTCCCGATCTTCCTTTCTACCTCCCCCACTTTTTCGGTCGACGGGTATTCAAGCAGAGGACGGGAAGTTTCCACTAGGTAATCAACCTGGGAGAGATGGATAAAGGCATCCCCCAGAACCCGGGGCATCTGGTCATTGACCTCGGCGATAACCAGTTTGGCCTCCAGCGCCGTGGGCAGGGAGTGGCCGATGGAAACGCCAAAGCTTAGATATCCGTTTTTATCTGGCGGCGAGAGTTGGACCAGGGCCCCGTCAATTGGCCAGATTCCCTTGCGGGAAAAGACAAAGGGCGAATCCCCCTGGCGCATGGGAATGTACTTCACCGTCCCCTTTTTCAGAAGGTGGCGGATCCGGGGTGCGCACTGCCAGGTGCGGAAGGAAAAACTTTCCTCCATCCCTTCCTGTAAAAACGGGTATTCGATCTGCAGACCGCTGACGATCTCCACCCCGCGCAGCCGGTCTTTCCGGGCGATCAACGCCTCCACCAAGGTCTGGGGCAGGCCGCAGCACAGGGGAAGGATCAAACGCTCACCCGAATTCACCGCTTCCAGGGCTTCTTCGGCCGAAACCCACTTGGAAAGACGCTTCATTTTCCCTCCGCCCCCAGGAATCCAATCGCCCGGCCAGTAACCGCCTTCTCTCCATTCTGTCTCTCCACCGCCAGGTCACACTCCACGGACCATTTTCTCCCGGTCATTTGGACCTGCATGACCGTCCCACTGATCCGGATTTTATCACCCGGGCGGATGGGGGCCACAAAGCGCACGTCGAGGAGTTTTCCTCCCTCGGCCCAGCCCATCCCGAAGCATTCCATCATCAGTTCATTGAAGAAGGCCAAGGACAGGGGACCGTGGGCGATGGTGCCCCCGAAGCGAGTCTGCCCTGCATATTTCGGGTCTACATGAAGTCGATTAAAATCCCCGGAGATCTTAGCCCACAGCATAATCCGATCCTGATCGATTTCCTTCTCGATCACCGGAAGAGGATCACCCGCCTTCGTCTCCCTTAACATTCTTCGCATTCCTCCCTTGAAATCGAATCCTGAACCTGGAGATTTTTTTTAACACGGAACCGGAAACCCGAAACTCGCAACCTTCATTTTGGCCATATGGCATACAGCCGTATGGTACTGACCGGCATTCCTTTTTGATCCTGCGCCTCGATCAAGAAAGTCACCCTTTTTCTCATTTTTTCATCCTGATAGCTTTCGATCACCTTAGCCTGGACTTTCAGGATGTCCCTGATCTTAATGGGATTCTGAAATTCGAACCCCTGCTTGGCCAGAACCCCACCCGAGGGCATGGTGTGGTCCTGCAGGTAGGAGAGACGGGCATAAATCGCCGCCAGCCCTGGGGGGGCGAAGCCCTCGTCATACAGTTGGTGGCGGTCGCCCACCGTCTCTATGAAATCCTGGACCAACTCCGGGGTGATAGGGTACTCCAGGGGTCGAAAGATTCGCCCGACCGGAAGGTCAGCAAATAACAGCTCCGGCTTGTCTTCCTGGATTTCCATGAATGCCATCTCTTTAACCGAGACTCATAAAATTCGAAATTCGAATCTCGAATTGCGAAACAAAATCAACATTCCAATCGGTTTCGCTATTCGATTTTTGGATTTCATGCGCCTTCAATTTTTAAATAGCTTCGGCAATTCAGGCCGATCCCGAAAAGGTAAGTCTCGCTTGTCCTTCCATGAAGACGTCCCCATTGGCCCTCTGGCACAGGACTTCTAGGGTCCCTTCATTTTTTCCCTTCTGAATCTCCAGGACCTTGAAGCGGGTGACCAGGATGTCTCTTCCTTCAAATTCTCCTTTCACCGAGATTCCATCGGTGAAAATCCTCAGGTTTTCCGGAACGGACCAGTTCTTGGCTAAAGCTTCACGGATCACATAGCCGACGAGAGCTTGCCCGGACAGCCCTTCTTTCATCTTACCGGCAAACAGAAGGGCGGGGGCAATCTCACCGTTGGGCCTCAAATCCTGAAGAGAAAGGGGCCGGGAGCTGCAGTGCCGCACCGGGCCGCTTCGGGTCACATGGCCCAGGAGATTCCGGCCGCAGAATTCTTCGGCCATGAGTCCCGTATCGATTACATCATCAATATTGAGGCCGGTTTGAACCCCCATCTCTTCCATCATGAGCACCATGTCTTCGGTGCAGGTGTTACCGGCAAATCCCTTGTGGTACTTGGGCCGTCGGGTGGCCGGCTGTCCCCCCATCCCGCCGAAGGAGCTGTCGTGCAGAACGATCCCCTCCTGAAGAGCGGCCAGCGTGTTTGCCAGCCCCATTCCCCGGGTGTCGTGGAAATGGGCAACAAAGTCCACCCCCGGAAAACGGTCTTTCATATGGCCAAAGATTTCCCTGACCTGCCGCGGGTTGGCTTCCCCGGTTGTGTCTCCGAGCATGATGGAGGTCGCTCCCTTGTCCAGGTACCAGCCGGTGAGCTCGATGATTTTTTCCAGGGGAACCTCTCCCGCCAGGGGGCATCCGAAGGCGGTTCCTATGCAGCCGATGACCTTGATCCCGGCCTGCCGGGCCCGTTTCACCAGGTCTGCCAGAGGAGGCATAGCCTCCTCGAAGGTCCGTTCGAGGTTCGCCAGGAGATGATCCTCGCTGGCTGACAGGATGGCAGTAATTTCTTGTACCCCATAACCTTGATGGCAGATGTCCAGAAGGCGGTCGAGGGCCTTATCGTTGGGAATGATGGCGACATAGGTGACATCCGGGGGACGCCGGATTCCCTTCAAGACTTCTAGAGAATCGGAGAACTGGGGGATCAACTTGGGATGGGCAAAGGAAGTGGCTTCGATTCGCTTGAAACCGATCTCCACCATCCGGTTGATGATGGCAATCTTCTTTTCCGTAGGAATGAACTGACCCTCTCCCTGGAGCCCGTCCCGGGCCCAGCATTCGCAGATGTTTACCCTCTCCGGCATCCCTTTCATCGGGTCCCTTCCTCTCGATCAATTGCTCCCCTTGATACTTGCCTTTCTAAAACGCAGGAAGGCCTTTCCAGAAATTCAGATCATTCGAAAACCTGGGGAATTGTATTGAGCTTGGGCCTACCTTGAGATCAAATCAGAAATTCGTGCTTTTCCAAAAAAGTTGTCAGATTCCTTGCCGACTGGCCGATGTGTTCTTCCATGGCCAGCCGGACTTTCAGTGGTTCCCCCCGATCGAGAGCCTTCAGGATTTGTTCGTGATCCTCGTTGCTTTTTTCCCGCTGGCCCGGAATGGAAAGAATGATCCGCCAATAACGGGCAAACTGGTCCCGGTGGTTCTTGATTAACCCATGAAGCCGACGGTTTTCGCATTTATCGATGAAGAACTGGTGGAAAGCGATATTCAACCTTTGCCACTCGCCCGGATCTTTCCGCACACTCTTTTTCAGCCGCTCATGGATGAAACGAACCTCCCGTAGGTCCTCTTTTTTCATCCTCTGCGCGGCGAGGCCGCCGGCCAGGCCTTCCAGCGCGCCCTGGATCACATAGAGCTCTTCGATATCCTGGAGGGAGAAACGGGAGACCTCGGTTCCTTTATAAGGGGTGATTTTCACCAGCCCCTCCAGTTCGAGCTGCTTGATTACCTCGCGGATCACGGTGCGGCTGACCTTGAGGGATTCAGCCAGGGAGGATTCCACCAGGCGGGACCCGGGCAGGAGACGGCCCGAGAGGATCTGCCTTCGAAGATCGGCATAAATGGTCTCTCTCAGGGGTCTGTTCTTCTGGGCGCGATTCGGAGCGGACAAAGGTCCCTCCTTTGGTTTGCAATATTGTTTACAATATTGTTTAAAATATGTCAAGAAGAAAAGGAACCCTTACATTGCCCTGTTTTCATTCCCTCCTCCCGGTGCACCTCCTACCGAAAAGACCAGGGGAACCACCCGGCTTTCAATTCCACTTATTCGATTGGTTATTCCTCCTTTTCGTAGATTTTTTTGGTGATGGAGGGGAGCTGTCCGCAGTTTGGACTCTTCTTGCCCCTCCTCCTTTCCCTTCAGTATTTGACGGTCATCCCGCCGAACTGTTTCCTCAGTTCTCTCCGCAGAACCTTGCCCACCGCGCTTCGGGGCAACCCCCCTACAAAGGCCACCCGTTTGGGGACTTTGAACTTAGCCAGATGTTGAGAGGCGTATTCGATGACCTCCGCCTCGCTCAGCGACTGGCCGGTCTTGGGAACGACCACCGCCATCACCGCCTCGCCGAACTGGGGATCGGGAATGCCGATGCAGGAGGCCTCCTGGATTTTGGGATGGGCGAAAAGGACCTGTTCCACTTCCGCCGGATAGATGTTTTCTCCGCCTGATATGACCATGTCCTTCTTGCGGTCCTTGATATAGAGATATCCCTCTCCGTCGAACTTCCCCATATCGGCCGTGTGGAACCAGCCCCCGGCGAAAGCCTCGGCGTTGGCCTCCGGGTTCTCGAAATACTCGCTGAACAGGGCTGGACTCCGAACGCAGATCTCGCCGATTTCTCCGGCAGGCAGCTCCCGTCTGCTTTCGTCCAAGATTTTCACTTCGGTGAGGGGATGGGGTTTGCCCACGGTGGTCGCGTTGACCACCTTTCCCTTAGTCACATGCATGGCGATGGTGGCGATCTCGGTCATCCCGTAATTGTCGCAGATATCCACACGGGGAAAGGTTTTGGCAAATTTCTCTTTCAGGGCGGCCGGAAGCGGAGCCCCCGTGCAGCGGACGGTGTGCCAGGAGCTTAGATCATACTTCTCCAGGTTGGGGACCTGGAGGATGGCCGCGGCCACGATGGGAACCATGGCGAATTGGTTCACCTTCTCTTTCTGGATCGTCTCCATGAGCTTGGCCGCGTCGAAAGCCCTCAGAATCACGCAACGGCCGAATTTAATCAGCTGGCTTACCGCTGTGATGTAGGCGGCCTTATGGAAGAAAGGCAGGGGGTAGGCCATGCATTCCTGAATGTTGAACCGTCCAAGCATGGTGTCGTAGAGGATGGAGTTCACCAGCGACCACATATTGCTCTTGTGGCGGCAGAAGACCCCTTTGGGAAATCCCGTGGTCCCCGCCGTGTACATGAGCATGGCCGGGTCATCGGGGCCGATGGGAAGGCCGGGGTGGCGGGAAGAATGACGGGCCACCACCTCTTCGTAAAGATGCATATCTCCCGGGGCGTGTTTTCCCACGACAATGTAGTTTTGAATGGTGGGCATTTCGGAACGAAGTTTTTCCACCACCGGAAGGAACTCTTCGCCGAAGAAGAGGGCCTTGGCCTTGGCGTGGTTGAGGATCCAGGCGATCTCCCGCGGGGAGAGGCGGAAGTTGATCGGAACCGGGAGGGCTCCGGCTTTGTTCGAGGCCATATAGTTTTCCAGGATCTCCGGACAGTTAGCCAGAAAGGACCCTACTCGATCCCCCCTCTGGATCCCCATTTCCACGAGCGCGTTGGCCAAGGAGTTGACCCGGTCATCCACCTCCTTGAACGTCCGGCGGACTTCGTCGCAGATCAGAAACTCCCGGTCGGGGTACTTTCTGGCAGCCAGCTCCAAAAGGGAAACGGTGGTCACCTCTTCGGGACGGTATTCCATGCCTTCCTCCCCGGGTTTGTACAGACCTACTTTAAGCGGACTCGAACTCCGTTTTTTAAACCCTTAAAGAAGGGAGAATTCGGATTCCTATCCTTCTCCAGCTTCTTCTTCCTCCCTCGAATATTTGACCAGAGGAAAAATCAATTTGCCCCGAAAGCAGAGGGGAGAAGGTTTCAGGAGAGGCGCAAGATGGGATGACGGGAATTCCAGGAGTGGTGCCGGTTGGTGCCTGTTACCATACCCATCAGAGTTCGGGGATTCCATGAGGCCTTCCTCCCTCCATGCCGTGGGTAGAGCACAGCGCGGGCTTTTTGAATTCGATTTGATTTTACATGGCGGGGTGTTTTTGTCAACGGGATTTTATTGAGCCCTCTCGGCCAAGTCGATCCCAGGCGGACCCGATTCCCCTGGATTTCAGGGATGCCTTCTGGACTTTCTCCGAGGCGGTCTTGGGAAGGGAGGAAACAAATTCCAGATAGCGGGGGATCTGGAACTTCGGCAACTTTTCTTGACATCTTTCGATCAACTCTCGCGGTTCGACCGATCGTCCTTCATGCAAAACCACATAGACTTTGATTTCTTCGCCCAGGATCGGGTCCGGCACTCCAACCGCCGCGGCTTCGGCCACCGCGGGGTGATCCGTGAGGACTTTCTCGATTTCATAGGGGGTGATATTCTCCCCGCCCCGGCGAATGCTCTCTTTCTTCCGGCCGCAGAAATAGAAATACCCCTCCGAATCGACCTTCCCCAGGTCTCCGGTGTGAAACCACAGATTCCGGTAATCCCTGAGGGTCTCCTCCGGCATCTTATAGTATCCATTGAACATAACGAAAGGCTTCTTCGGCCGTACGACGATTTCGCCAACCTGGCCCGGAGGGACCTCATCATCCTCATCATCAAAGACCTTAACCTCAAAGCATTCCCTGACTTGCCCCACCGAACCCGATTTGATCTTTCCCGGCCGGTTGATGGTGTTCCAAGTTCCGGTTTCCGACATGCCGTATAATTCGCAGACCTGGAGCCCGAAACGCCGGGTCGCTGTTCCGTGGACCTCCTTCGGGGCGCCGCCGCCGAAACATTTTCTGGCGGGGGACCCCTTTTCCTCTTCCCTTTCTGGCTGGTTTAGAAGAATGGGCAGGACAGCCCCCACGTAGCTGAAGGCTGTGGCCCGGTAAGCTCGAATCTCCTGCCAAAACCGGGAGGCGCTGAACCGTTCCGCCAGGGCAATCGATCCCCCCGTAACCAGTGCGGTGAGCACGCAGTAGACTTGGGGGTTGGCGTGGTAAAGGGGGAGGCAAGTGTAAATGATGTCCTCGGGTTTCATTTCCACATAATCGCGAAGGTCCTCAGCCGCGGCGATGTAGGCTCGGTGAGGGTTGAGCACGGCCTTGGGCCATCCCGTCGTTCCCGAGGTATAAGTGATGATCAGGGGATCCCCCCCCTTGGGAGGCCCCCCCTCGACGGATTCTGAAGAAATCCCTGCTAAGAGACGGGATAGGCTGTGAGCTCCCTCGATTTCGACCCCTCCTTCGGCCAGGTCAAAAACCACGAGGGTCAGTCCCGGAGCCTTCCCTGCTTTCTCGAACTCGTCCTGGAACTCCGCCCCCACCAGGCAGTATTTTACGTCCGCCTGCCTGAGGGCATATTCCAGCCCGTCCGCCTTCCATTGGGTATTTAAGGCCACTAGAACCGCCCCTAATTTCGCCAACCCGAACCAGCAGGCGATCCATTCCGGGCAGTTGGGGAGCATGACCGCCACGTGATCCCCTTTGCGGACACCGAGCTCGCGAAAAACCCGGCTGAACCGGTTGCTGAGGAGGTCCAATTCCCTGTAGGTTAATTGGCGGTCGCGAAAAAAGAGATACTCCTTATTACCCCGCAGCCCGACCATTTCGGTCAGAAGGGTTTTCAAGTTATCCATTTCTACCCCAGGACCTGTTTGGCTATGTTGTTCTTCATCACTTCCAGGGTCCCTCCCGCGATGCAGAGCGATTTGGCGTCCCGCCAATACCGCTCGAAGGGAGTTTCCCGGTAGCATCCATGGCTGCCGGTAATCTGGATGGCCTGGGAAACCGCCTCCAGGCTGACCTCTCCGGCCACCAGCTTGGCCATGGACGTTTCCCTGGCCGGGTCTTTTCCCCGGTCCTCCATCCAGGCCGCTTTATCCCTCAGGAGGGAGGCGGCTTCCAGGCGGGTGCTCACCTCAGCCACGATCCAGCGGATCCCCTGGAAGTCGACCACCGCATTCTTTCCCACCGTCCGAGTTTTCCCGAAGGCAACCGCTTTCTCCAGGGCTGCCCGGGCAATCCCCAGAAGACAGCTGGCGTTCCCGATCCGGCTGTGATTGAAGGCCGAAAAAAATACCTTAACTCCCTGCCCTTCCTCGCTGATCCTTCGCCCCTCCGCCACACGGTAATCTTCCAGGCGGAAGGAATAGATCGGGGAAGCCCGCAACCCAATGGGGTCCATCTTCTCCGCGATCCAGAAGCCGGGGGAGGCGGGGTCTATCAGGAAAACGGTCAGCCCCCGAGGGGCCAGGGCGAAGAAGTTGATGACCTGGGCTTCGGCTGCGTCATTGATATGCACCTTCTCTCCATTCAGGAGGTAGCCCTTTCCTTCCTTCCGGGCCGTGGAAGCCATGCCGCTGAAAGAGGAACCCACATCCCGTTCCGAGATGGCCGTCGCCGCCAGCCATTCTCCGCTGGCCAGCCGGGGCAAGAATTCCCCCCGCTGTTCTTCCGTCCCGTAATGGAGGAGCATCTTTTCAGTCTGGTAATGCCCGTTGTGGATGTAGGCTGCGCTGGCTTTGGCGACCTCTTCGCAGAAAATCCCATACTCCACGGCCCCCAAGCCCTTCCCGCCGTAATGGGATGGGACTGTAAGCCCCAAATAACCTTCCCGCCCCATTTTCCGAAAGGTCTCCCGGGGGAAGAGGCCTTTTTCATCATACTCCCGCGCCTCGGGCTCAATGACCGTTTCGGAAAAAGCCCGCACCGAGGCCTGAAACGCTTTCTGGGCCTCACTCATTTCAAAGTCCACCGTCTTTCCTCCTGTTGCGGGGTCATAAAGAAAGATTATATGGATGTTGGAGCTTACAATATTTACTAAATTCCCTTTCCTGTCAACCCATGTCTGTTTACAACATACGGATAAACCTTTTTCCCTTGACAAGAAAAGGATCATCTAGTATTCACAAGAGAATACGGCCCGCCGGGTTCGCGCACCCAAGACCTCCATCTTGCAAGCGGAAGCCAGCGTCCACCCCGACTAGGCGGGTAGAAGATTGCGCCGATTATACTGCGTTCAAAGGATTCTTGCCGCACCTGGCCGTCGCGCAACAAGGAGGATTTGCCATGACCGCGGAGGTGATCCAAGCCTTCCTTTCTCTCAGTACTCCCACGATTTCGGATGCCTTAGACCTGCTGCGCCTGAGCGGTGGATGCCTGGGCCTGCGACCTGTGGTCATGGGCCATAAAATTGCAGGCCCGGCCTTTACTGCCAGGTTCGTACCCGTCGGCATTGGAAAGAAGGGCGCCGGTGATTTCTTGGACGACGTGCCCCCGGGAAGCGTAGTGGTTATCGATAATGGAGGGCGAACGTATTGCACGGTTTGGGGTGACCTGATGACCCGGGTGGCGAAGCGTAACGGAATAGCAGGCACGGTCATCGACGGCGTATGCCGGGACGTGGCCCTCATCCGGGAGCTGAATTATCCCATCTTCACCCGCGGCGCTTTTATGGTGACCGGGAAAGGGCGGGTGCGGCTCGCCGCAGTGCAGGAAGAGGTGACCGCAGGAGATATTTCCGTCCACCCTCAGGATTTGATCATCGCTGACGACAGCGGCGTGCTGGTGGTTCCCAAATCTCGGGCGGATGAGGTGCTGCGGGCAGCTCAGGATATTGGCGCTCGGGAAGACCGGATTAAGCGCATGGTGGAAGAGGGCATGACCCTAAAGGAAGCTAGAGCGCGGGAGGGATATGATCAAATAGGCAAACAGTAGGGAATCAGGACATAGCCGACCCACCGGAAATAAACGAATGGGCGAAAATAACGATTAAATCTCAAAGCGGGGAAAGCCGGAGAAGGAGGAGGAGGAAATGCGACAAGACCTGGAGCTTCTCAAAGGGGCGATTGAAATACATGTCCATTCGGGTCCCGATTTATTGCCAAGACTGTTGGATCACGCCGAATTGGTACGGATGGCAAAAGACGCGGGTTATCGTGCCATCGTGCTCAAAAGCCAGAATATGGGGACGGCCGATCGAGTCCCTTTCATCCGCATGCTGGTGCCGGATATCGATGTCTTTGGGAGTGTAACGCTGAATTACTCCGTGGGAGGGATCAACCCCTTTGCGGTAAACGCCGCCCTGGGCTTCGGGGCCAAAATCGTGTGGATGCCCACCATCGACGCCCGGCATCACATGAGTTATTTTGGAGGATTGGGACAATTCGGGTCATCCATCAAGGCGGAAAAAAAGCTGCCGGAGTTCTACAAGAGGGCCAAGGGATTGACCGTCCTTTCCGATGATGGCAGGCTCCTTCCCGAAGTGCGGGACATTTTGGACTTAATTGCCGAGAGCAATACCGTATTAGGCCTGGGGCATTTGAGTCTCAAGGAAATGATGGCTCTGGCCAAGGGATGCCAGGATGCCGGCGTGAGAAAGATGTTCATCGATCATCCTGACTTGGCCTTCACCAAAGTTCCTCTGGAAGCGCAGCTTGAGTTGACCAAATTGGGAGTCAAGATGAACTACGTTGCGGCGGAGATCTCCCCCCGGTTCTATTGCATTTCGCCCAAGGAGATCGTGAATAACATGAGACAGGTGGGAATCAAGAACTCATTGATTTCCACCGATGTGGGAACGCCGACGAATCCCAATCCCATTGAAACGATGCGTTCCTACATTCAAATCCTTCTGGACGAAGGATTGACCCCCGCCGAAGTGAAGACCATGCTTCATGACAATCCCGCGGCTTTCCTTTACGAGTGAAAGAAAGCGCCCAGGGCCCGGTTTCGAGAGGGATCGGGGCGAGAAGGTTTGGATGGGCATATAATTTTTTCTTGACGGCCCGAAGCTGAAATGGGATTTTAGGCGATATTTTCACCATTAGGGGTCCTTTGGGATCCGGGTTCTTCGGAGACTCTTCTCCCTGAAAGAGGGGTTCAGCACCCCCGTCGCTGGGCATCGCAGGTTTGAA
>Ga0187773_10000610_pt1 | contig 14193 bp, 14 predicted proteins | sample 0216_BV02_MP05_1_FD_133133 | JGI IMG/M metagenome (GOLD analysis project Ga0187773, IMG submission 133133) | Tropical peat soil microbial communities from peatlands in Department of Meta, Colombia - 0216_BV02_MP05_10_MG | ecosystem: Environmental > Terrestrial > Soil > Wetlands > Peat | place...
AGGATTTGCAAAAAAATTGCAAATGATTTGCTTAACCGACAATGCTTGTTATGCCTCTGCAGACGCACTCTTTTTTTCTTGTCCTAATTTTTTTAACGATTATAAATGTCATCAACTATCTCGATGAGGAGGTGCCGCATGAAAGAAGGTTTTAAGGAAGCAGACAGTTCGGAGGGAACCCTCGAAAGACTTGTCGCAAGAGGTGTGTCACGAAGGAATTTCTTAAAGTTTTGTACGGGCGTCGCGGTTGCAATGGGATTGCCTCTGGGAATGGGTGCAAAGATCGCTGAAGCCGTTACACAAGCGAAACGTCCCCCTGTACTCTGGTTGTCGGCCCAAGAGTGCACCGGCTGCACGGAGAGTCTTTTGAGAACGAATCATCCGACTGTTGAAAAGCTTATTCTTGAGCTGATATCTCTCGATTACCACGAAACTCTGAATGCCGGTGCCGGTCATCAGGCAGAAGCAGCCCGTTTAAAGTCGATGCAGGAGAACAAGGGAAAATACATTTTGGTAGTTGATGGCTCGATTCCGGTAAAGGATGGAGGCATTTATTGCAAGATAGGCGGGAAGACAGCTCTGTCACTTCTTGAGGAGATGGGGTCTCAGGCAGCGGCAGTCATTGCCATCGGTTCATGTGCCTCGTGGGGCGGTGTACCTTCCGCAGATCCTAACCCTACGGGTGCGAGTCCGGTCATTGAAATTTTCAAGAGCAAGGGAATAAAGACTCCTGTGGTAAGTATCCCAGGATGCCCGCCAAATGGGTACAATTTCCTGTCCACCGTGCTCTATCTGGTCACATTCAAGAAACTTCCTGAACTCGATGACCAGGCACGGCCCAAGTTCGCCTATGGAAGGCTCCTCCATGCCAACTGCGAGAGGAGGCCTCATTTCGATGCCGGCAGGTTTGCGATAGAGTTCGGCGATGAAGGCCACAGAAAGGGATATTGTCTTTATAAACTCGGTTGCAAGGGGCCGGAGACATATAACAACTGCGGGACCCTTCTGTATGGTGATGCGGGTTCGCAGGCATGGCCAGTCGGGACGGGGCATCCCTGCTTCGGGTGCTCAGAAAAGGGCGTCGGATTTCATATTCCGATGCACACGCCGTCGAAGCTTATGGATATAACACCTCCTACCATCTTTCCCGGCATAGGTGAAGAAAGGGGTAAGGGTGTGACAGTTGCAGCAGCCGCAGTCGTAGCCGGTCTTGCAGGTGCTGCCATCGGTGCCGGGGCGGCAACTGCGAAGAAGCTCGATAAAAAAGAAAAAGAACAGTCCGGACCTCGATCCAAGGAGTAAGGCCATGGATATAAAAAGAAGAGATTTCTTAAAGGTAGTTGCAGGAGGGGGAATGCTCCTTGCGGCAAATGCCAATCCTGCCTTTGCAATTTCGAGGCCTCCGAAGAGCATGCCGCCCGAGGCTGTCGGAATGTTTTACGATTCCACAATCTGTATCGGATGCAAGGTCTGTCAACATGGCTGCAAGGAAAATAATGAAATGCCGGCAGAGTTTACGATAAGACCTCCTGAAATGGTTGACAGGATCTGGGATGATCCGATCGATCTTTCTTCCAAGACACTTGAGATCATCAAAGCTTACAAGGTCGGCACGGGTGAGGAGAAAAATAGCGATGTCAACGGATTTGCATTCATAAAGAGAAACTGTATGCATTGTGTTGACCCAGCCTGTGTTTCGGCATGTCCGGTATCAGCCTTAAAGAAAAACCCCGTAAACGGTGTTGTAACATACGACAAGAAGGCTTGCATAGGCTGTCGCTACTGCCAGATAGCTTGCCCCTTTGGCATTCCGAAGTTCGAGTTCGACAAGCCCTTTCCGCAAATCAGAAAGTGCCAGTTCTGCAATCACCGGTTCGCTGAAGGCAAATATTCCGCGTGCTGCGAGTTCTGTCCAACCGGCGCATCGATCTTCGGACCGGCAAGAGACCTTCTCGAAGAGGCCAGAAAGAGGCTGACCCTAACGCCGGGGCAGTACTACGACTACCCGGTTCAGACCGTCAACTCGAAGAACAGACTGCGGCAAAAGGTTGCTAAGTACGAAAACCATATTTACGGTGAGAAGGAAGTTGGTGGAACTCAGTTCATCATGCTCGCCGGCATACCCTTTGACAAACTCGGCATGCCCCCGCTTTCGGAGAAAGCGGATGCTTCGTTGTCAGAGGGTATACAGCATACCCTTTACAAGGGCATGATCGCTCCGGCAGCGGTACTGGCGGGCTTGCTGTTCGCAGCTTACAGGAGCACGAAGAACCATGAATAATCATCTTAGATATAAGGGAGAAAGACATGACTGAAAGCAAACCTTTGGGTGGAAAAATCATCACGATGCCTTTTTTAGTCTTTGCTGCCCTTGCAGCGATATCGGGGGTTCTGATCCTCAAACGGTTCATTTTTGGCCTCGGCTCCGTTACGAACATCAGTGACGGCTACCCATGGGGCATATGGATAGCTTACGATGTGGTAACGGGAACCGCTATAGCGTGCGGGGGGTACTCGATGGCCTTACTCGTGTATATATTCAACAGGGGAGAGTATCATGACCTTGTCAAGCCCGCGCTCATGGCGAGCGTGTTCGGCTATACGCTCGGTGGCGTTTCGATCTTCTTCGATGTAGGGAGATGGTGGCAGGCTTATAACCTCTTTCTTCCCTGGTATTCTCAGGTTAATTCCGTAATGTTGGAAGTGGCTATGTGTATTAGTTTGTACATCTTCATTCTCTGGATTGAGTTTTCACCCACATTCATGGAATGGCTAAAAATGAAGGGGTTACTGAAGATCGCGAACAGGCTCATGTTTATATTCATCGCGATCGGAGTTCTGCTTCCCACGATGCACCAGTCTTCACTCGGAACTCTCATGGTGATAGCAGGGAGGAAAGTTTCGCCCCTGTGGCAGACCGGATTCATTCCGCTTCTTGCCCTTATCTCAGCCATTACCATGGGATATGCGATAGTCATTTTCGAGTCGATTGTGTCGGCTCTGGCTCTTGACAGAGAGATGGAAACACCGATCCTTTCGAAGCTCTCCCGTCTGATGCCGTGGCTGATAGGTTTTTACCTGATTGTTCGCTTCGGGGACGTAATCGGGAGGGGACAGCTGGGATTGGCTTTCACGGGTGATCTGCAAGGCAACATGTTCATCATCGAAAATATTCTTTTCATACTGCCGTTGATTTTTTTATCGTCAGCTCGAAACAGAACAAGGCCAAAGATGCTCTTTTTATCGGCTGCCCTGATGCTTCTGGCCGGATCTGTTTACAGATTCGACCTTTTCCTGGTAGCCTTTGATCCCGGCTCCGGGTGGCGATACTTCCCCGCTTTGCAGGAGATCATGATCACCCTCGGGATAATATCGGCAGAAATCCTGGGGTATATGATTTTTGTGAAAAAACTGCCTGTCTTGCCTGAAATCAAGCATGCATAAATCAAATAAGATATAGGAGGAAAGATCCATGGCAAAAAGAATCGTTGTTGATCCTATCACGAGAATCGAAGGACATTTACGGATAGACTGCGAGGTTGACGGCGGCAAGGTAGTCAATGCCTGGTCTTCGGGGCAGATGTTTCGAGGTATCGAGATAATCCTAAAAGGTCGTGATCCCAGGGACGCCTGGCTTTTTACCCAGCGGTTCTGCGGAGTTTGAACTTCGGTCCACGCACTGGCTTCAGTGCGCTCGGTCGAAAACGCTCTCGGTATGGAGCTGCCTTTAAACGCGCAGTATATCAGGAACATGATCATGGGTGCTCATGCTACGCACGACCATATCGTCCATTTCTATCAGCTCGCCGCCCTCGACTGGGTGGATATTGTATCGGCTCTCAAGGCTGATCCCCGGGCTGTTTCAAATCTCGCTCAGAAGCTGTCGCCGTGGGAGCATAACAGTTATAATGAAGTCAAGGACTCCCAGGATAAGATCAGGACCTTTGTCGCATCCGGACAACTGGGTGTCTATGCGAGCGGATACTGGGGACATCCTGCGATGAAACTCTCGCCGGAAGTCAATATGCTGGCGGTTCACCACTATCTTCAGGCTCTGAAATATCAGAGGGAGATAAACAGGGTCGTAACTATTCTCGGTTCAAAGACCCCCCACATCCAGAACGTGGCTGTCGGCGGTGTAGCCAATGCGATTAACCTCGACAGTCCGGACGTTCTTAACATGGAACGTCTCTATTATATCAAGACTATTATCGACGAGGTTGGAGATTTTGTAAAAAACGTGCTTCTCGTAGACACCGCGGCGGTCGGTGCCTTTTATGCGGACTGGACGAAGTATGGTGCCGGCGTGACCAATTATCTCTCTGTCCCTGACATGCCGATGGATACCAAGGGAACTGTATTTGCTCTGCCAGGCGGGTATATTCCAGGCGGTGACGTGAGCAAGTTCACTCCTATAAAGAGTTACAACGATCCGTTCTTCAGGGATAACGTAAAGGAAAGCATCAAACACTCCTGGTATGACGGGGACTGGGACCGCCACCCCTGGGAAGAGGATACTGCTCCAAAATATACCGATTTCCAGGACAAGGGAAAGTATTCGTGGGTCAAATCCCCGAACTTTCAGGGTAAGCCGGCACAGGTCGGTCCGCTGGCCAATGTCCTCTGCATGTATGTGGCCGGACATGGACCAACAAAAAAATATGTCGAGCAGACACTCGCGACTGTAAGCGCTCTGGCTGGTGCGAAGGTGGGTGTCGCTGCACTGCATTCTACGATTGGAAGGATCGCGGCGCGCTCCATACGCTGCGCGGTTCTCTACGATACCCTGGTATCGCAGTGGCAGGCTCTTATCGAGAACATCTCGAAAGGGGATGTGAAGACATTTAACCGCCCGGTCTTCCCTGCGGGTGAGCAGAAAGGTTATGGGTTCCACGAGGCGCCAAGGGGTGCTCTTTCGCATTGGATTGTCATCAAGGACGGGCAGATCAAGAACTATCAGGCTGTAGTGCCCTCCACATGGAACGCGGGCCCGAGGAATAGTCAAGATGCCCTCGGCCCGTATGAAGCATCCCTGATCGGGAATCCCGTTGCAGAGCCGGAAAAGCCTCTTGAGGTTCTAAGGACAGTTCATTCCTTCGATCCTTGCCTGGCTTGCGCTATCCACATGGTGGATACGGAACATAATGAGATAGTTAAGGTGAGGGCTGTTTAAGGGAATGTACTTTTTTTGCGTGTATCATAGGAAGGCGCTTTGAGTATTCTCGTCTTGGGCGTCGGAAACGTCCTTATGGGCGATGACAGCATAGGTGTGCGGGTAGTTGAAGAGCTTGAGAGGAGATTTCAAATTCCGGAGGGCGTTGAAGTCTTGGACGGAGGCACCTCCGGATTTGAGCTCCTCTCACATATCAGCAACAGGGAATACCTCATCATAATCGACGCGATAAAAAGCGGTATGCCGCCGGGCACCGTGGTGCGGGTTGAGGGTGAGGATGTCCCCGCCAGATTCATGACCAGAATATCACCCCACCAGTTGGGACTTTCCGACGTTCTCGCTGCGGCTACGGTCAACGGAGAACTGCCGAAACAGATGGTGCTCTTCGGCATCGAGCCAAAACGTGTCGAACTTGGGTTCACACTCTCTGATGAAGTGAAGGAGAATTTCGAAAAGCTGATTGAAACGGTAAAGGGAGAATTGCGTGGAATGGGATACGTCCTGGAACCTCTGGGGGAGGGGGCTGCCAGGGCAAAAAGCCTCTGGGAGAATGTTTGAGTTATAATATATTATGTGTCTTGCAATACCCTCTAAGATAGTACAGATAGATGACTTAAAGGCCATCGTAGATGTTTACGGTGCCCGGCGGGATATAAATCTCATGTTACTGCCTGAAGAGGTGGTGATAGGTGATTATGTGCTTGTACACGCTGGTTTTGCCATTCAGAAGGTCGACAGGGAGTCCGCCCGCGAAGCACTTGATGTCATAGGCACTCTTATCGAGGAGGTCGCGGAGGAGACTGACTCACAGGTCGAGGGCGAGCTGCCTTTCGGCTGATGCGGTATGCATTATCCGATACCGGAACTGTTCTTCACCCCATTCCTTCCTTTTTTTCTTCTGTATCAAAAATACAAAGAAAGCAGAATGTTAACTGAGCATGTATTGATTTGTCCCGGCTTGGTGACACCCCGGGGGCATGAATATCTCTTTAATAAAATTCGTATATGGAGATGATGATGAGACTTCCGTTACAGATCACAGCGAGAAACTTTACTCTTTCGGATACCTTAAAGGCAGAAATATATGAGAAGGCGGAGAAGTTGGACAACTTATACAGCGGTATTATGCGTTGTAAGGTCGTTGTTGAGACCCCCCACCGTCGTCAGCGTGATGGCGTGTTGTACAGCGTGAGTGTCGATATTACGGTTCCGGGAGCCGAACTGATAATTAAGAGGGAACCACACGAAGATCTGTATGCAGCGATAAGAAATTCCTTTGACGCTGCATATCGAAAGCTCGAAGACTTCGTCCGGCAGCAGCGGGGCGATGTGAAGCGTCACGAAGAGGCGGCTCTTGCGCGCGTGGGCATCCTCTTTCCCGATAAGGGATACGGATTTCTGACCACGCCTGACGGGCGCGAAATCTATTTCCATAAACACAGCGTTCTGAACCATAAATTTGACCGTCTGAAGGTTGGAACGGAAGTGCGCTTCGTTGAAGAGCAGGGAGAAAAGGGTCCGCAGGCCAGTACTGTCTCTGTTGCTTGAACGATATCCTTCGAAGTGTCGTCGAATTTCCCCATTGACAAATGATCTATGAAAAGTCCCTGCCCATCGATCTTTCCCGACCGTTTCAGCCGGACTTTGCAGTCAGTGCTCGATAACATATATAATTTACCTGTGAGGATATTGTTAGTAGAAGATGAACAGAACCTGGCTTACTTTGTCAAGAAGGGGCTCGAGGAAGAATTCTATGCAGTAGATATTACCGAGGACGGGTCTGAGGGTTTATTTCTTGCTGCATCGAACGAGTATGACCTTATCATATTGGATATCATGCTTCCAGGAATAAATGGGCTGGAACTCTGTAAGAGATTGCGGGCAAAAGGCGTGAGAACACCTGTTATGATGTTGACTGCTATGGATTCCGTCGGCAGTAAGGTTGAGGGTCTTGAAAGCGGCGCAGACGATTACCTCACAAAACCCTTTGCCTTTTCGGAATTGCTCGCAAGGGTAAAGGCCCTCCTGAGGAGAGCAAGCGATTCTGTCAATGAGCTTTCCGTTGAGGATCTGCGTATTGACCTTCTGGCGAGACGTATTTTCAGGGGTGACATGGAGATAGCTCTTACCCCGAAAGAATTTTCGATTCTCGAGTATCTGTTGAGAAATAAGGGCAGGGTGCTTTCGAGGACCCAGATAATCGAAAATGTCTGGGGATATAATTTCGATCCCAATACCAATATCGTTGATGTCCATATAAAGTCTTTGCGGGAAAAGGTTGACGCCGGCTCTCCTAAGAAATTGATTCATACCGTGAGGGGGGCCGGGTATGTGGTGAAGGCAGAAGATGATCATTAAGACGTTCAGGCTTCGACTGACGATCATGTATACGGTTGCCGTCGTCCTTATGTTTTCCGTTTTCGCGTTTGCGATCTACCGTGAATACAGAAAAGAGCTTCTTGAAATGGTTGACGACGGTCTTCTGATATCCGCAAAGGCGGTAGTACAGAAGGGGTTGAACCCAAAGATGATCGGGGGGAATGAGGAGATCATCAAAAGGCTCGGCAATGAATACTACCAGGTCGTCAATCACAACGGTGAAATCATAATTACGTCACTGAACGGCGACCGCCTCTGGCCGCTCAACAAGGAACTCATGTTTGCTGCGTTTAAGGGGAATCCGAAGTTTGAGACTGTGACTTACAAGGGAGAGAACTTCAGAACATTGTACTATCCCGGAAGCGAAGATAATATTTTGCGGGTCGGCGGATCGCTCGGAGACACTGATAGAAAAATAGGCGGGCTACAGAAGCTGAGTGTTATTTTTTTCCCCTTCGTGGTGGCGCTGTCGTCAATCGTCAGCTGGCTTCTCGCTGGGAGATCTCTCGATCCTGTGATCAAAATAAGATCACTGGCACAAAAGTTCAGACAGGGAAAGCTGAAGGAAAGAATAAACATAGGGTTGAAGGGAAGGGAGATCGACGAACTCGTAACAATATTCAATGAAATGCTCGACAACATCCAGAACTCTATCGAAGCGCAGAAGCGCTTTACATCCGATGTGTCTCATGAGATACGGTCTCCCCTTTCTTCATTAAGAAGCAGCATTGAAGTGACCCTGAGAAAGAAGAGGGCGCCCGGAGAATATGAAGATATCCTGAGAACCAATCTGGCGGATATCATCAGACTTTCGAGGATAACGGATAATCTTTTGTTTCTCACCAAGGCGGACAACAATATCCTGCAAATCCGCAGACAGTGGTTTGATGTCGAGCGGGTCATGGAATCCGCAATCGAACACCTCAGGCATCAAGCCTTTTCCGCGGGGATTTCGATGACTGAAGACTATCAAGCAAATCTGGAACTGAACGGCGATGTCGACCTTCTTGAACAGGCCTTTTCAAACCTCGTAGAAAACGCCATCAAATATACCGCTGCGGGCGGAAAAGTGGAGATCACCGCCAAAGAGGAAGACGGTTCTGTCACGGTGATTATCAGTGATTCTGGAATCGGCATACCTGAAGAGGAAATCCCTCACATATTCGAGCGGTTTTATCGGGTCAATAAGGAGCGTTCGAGGAAGTCTGGCGGAACCGGTCTGGGGCTCGCCATAACACAGTGGATTGTTAACGCTCATAAGGGAAAGATTCTGGTCAGTAGCAAAGTGGGGGCCGGGAGTGAGTTTAGGGTCATTCTTCCAAAATCCACGGATCAGGAAACGTGAGCTTTTCGTAATCTTCTCTGTTCTTCTCTGATGTCATGACCATGGGCGACAAGAACCGATCAAGCCCTTTCTTTTCCGCCTCCTCTTCTTCAGATCCCTGAACATGCTGGCAAGCATTAAAAGATTATCTCGCACGGCGTTTGAAATTGTTCGAAGCCATGATACGATAGAAAACATGAAGTCCATTGGGCGCGAGAGAGATTTTTGGTGAAAATGTTTTTTGAGATTCTTTGTAAGTCAAGAAATGGAAATATGCTGGAACGACGCACGTTTAAAAAACGTGATATAATGAAATTAACTTTTACTCCAAGGAGGATTCAGAATGGCAAAGGTAGTAACGTATGAGTGCAACGAGTGCGGGTGTGAGGTCGTTGTTACAGAAACACCTGAAACGGAATTGAGTCCGATTTACTGCTGCGGCATGGAGGTAATGGAGATTTCCGGTGGAGGAAAGAAGCCTTCGAAAGCGGGCAGGAAACCGGTGAAGAAAACAGTGAAGATACAGGCAAGAAAAACAGCCAAGAAAACGGTGGCTAAAACAAAGGGACCGGCGACAAGAAGGAAGTCATCCAAGAAGTAGAAGCGAGGTTGCTGACAGAGGATCCGGAAAAAAACAGAGAGAATAAAGAAGCATCTTTAAAGACATCTGACGTCACCGAAAAGTGAACGGGGATGAAGGCAGCGCGTTATTCGCGATACAATAGCTCTTCGATCGTGAGTATGACCGATTCACTGAGTGATGCTAGGTTATAGCCACCCTCGAGACAGAAGATATGGGGTATGCCGCTGCGGCAGAGGACTATCGATTTTACTATGCTTCTGATGCCCTCATTCGTTACCCTGATTCCTGCGAGAGGGTCTTTTGCGTGGAGATCGTAACCCGCCGATACGAGGATTATATCAGGAGAGAAGTCTCTGACGAGAACGGGAAGAAAATCGTGGAAGGCGGCAAAATAATCTTTGTCTCCTGAACCGTAGGGCATCGGTATGTTGTAGGTAAAGCCCGTCCCCTTTCCCCGACCTCTTTCTCTGTCGGCGCCCGTGCCGGGGTAATGAGGATACTGATGGGTGCTGAAATAAAAGACGGTATCGTCTTCTTCGAAGACATGCTGCGTACCGTTTCCGTGATGAACGTCGAAATCGATGATGAAGACTTTTTTAAATCCGAGCCGCTGCGCGTATCTCGCTCCTATCGCAACGTTGTTGAAAATACAAAACCCCATAGCCCTGTTCGCCTCGGCATGATGGCCGGGAGGTCTGACAGCACAGAACGCCCTGTGCAGATCACCTGTCATGCACTTATCCACAGCTTCAAGAACAGCGCCTGCAGCGTAATGGGCCGCCTCCACCGAACCCGCTGATATAAAGGTATCCGCGTCATAATACCCCGTGAATTTTATTACTTTGTCATAGTAGGAGCTTGTATGAACGGCGAGAATATCCTTCTTTTCGGCGCGTTTCGCTGTCAGATGGAGAAGCTTGGGCCATAAATCAGTCTGTCTCAGAGCAGAGATTATGGCGATCAGCCTCTCCTTTGACTCGGGGTGGCCGGGGGGCATCTCGTGAAGGAGAAATATATCGTCATAGATAAATCCGACCTTTTTCATAGGCAATTTTAGCATGGCGACCCAAAAAAAATGCAAAAAGGGCGGATGACTTCCCGCCCTTTTTTTGCACTGCTAAAGTTAGTTGTTTTTAGAAGAGACCCTTAACCTTACCTGTCGCAGTGTCCACGTCAACCCTTCTAAAGGCCGGATTGGAACTCGTTCCTGGCATGAGGCTTATGGTCCCTGCACAGGGGCATAGGAACTTGGCTCCGGAGTAAATCAACACGTCTCTGATGGGCAGCGTCCAGCCCTTGGGCACTCCTTTAAGGGTCGGGTCGTGGGTGAGGCTCAGGTGGGTCTTAACCATCATGGTGGCATAGTCTGCATACTTGGGATCGTCTTCCAGCATCTTGGCCTTGGCTTCAGCTTCCGGGAGCCAGGAGACACCGTCGGCGCCGTATACTTCCTTAGCGATGAGCGCCACCCGGTCGCGCAGCCTCATTTCCAGAGGGTAAAGGTACTTGAAGTCGTTTTTCTCATTGCAAGCGTCGATGACCGCGTCTGCCAGTTCAAGGGCTCCATCACCACCCTTGAGCCAGTGTTGGGATTCGGCGCAACGGGCGCCGGCAGCTTCGGCTGCTTTCTTGACAGCAGCCACTTCAGCATCCGTATCAGTGTAAAAACGGTTCACACAGACGACCGGATTAATACCGGATTTGCGGATAACTTTGATCATGTGGACCATGTTTGCGCAGCCCTTTTCGACCAGGGCAAGGTTCTCCTTGGTGTACTCGTCTGGTAGGTCCTTGCCCGCTACTACCTTTGGACCGCCGCCGTGCATCTTCAGGGCACGGACAGTAGTGGTGAGCACTGATACGTGCGGCTTCAGACCGCTGAAACGGCACTTGACGTTCCAGAATTTTTCAAAACCAATGTCCGCTGCAAAACCGGACTCGGTCACATGGTAGTCGAACAGTTTCAAGCCGACACGGTCAGCTATGATAGAGGACTGGCCAACGGCGATGTTGGCAAAAGGCCCCGCGTGGACAAAGCATGGGTTGTATTCGGCCGTGCACATAAGTGTGGGGTTAATGGTGTTCCGCATGAAGGCGGCCATGGCATTGCCGACTTCCAGATCACCTGTGGTGACCGGCTTGCCACTCTTGTCAAAGGCAACAGTGATGTGGTTCAGGCGCTGCTTGAGGTCTGCGAGATCATTGGCTACTGAGAGGATAGCCATGCACTCGGATCCCACCGCGATGCCGAACTTGGAATGCATCATGTAGCCGTCCTGCCGCCCGCCCATGCCGATAATGATATGACGGAGACTCTGGGCGCAGAAGTCCATAATCCAGCCCATCTCTATGCGGGTAGGATCAATGTCGAGCCGCCTCATCTTGGTGAGCCGGTCCAACTGCTCGTCGTTGTAGTTGCGCTCATGCTGCATCCTTGCTGTCATCGCGACCATTGCAAGGTTGTGCGCGTTCATGATATCGTTGATGTCGCCAGTGAGGCCCAAAGAGAACTCGGTCATGGGAATCAGTAGGGAATTGCCGCCACCGGCTGCGGTGCCCTTCACGTTCATGGTGGGACCGCCTGACGGCTGGCGCAGGGCGCCACCCACATTCACCCCCCGTTTGCCAAGACCTTCCATCAAACCGCACGAAGTAGTGCTTTTGCCTTCCCCTAATGGGGTGGGGGTTATGGCAGTCACCTCAATGTACTTGCCGTCCGGGTTTTTCTCGAGACGATTGATGACCTTGAGAAAGTCAATCTTGGACAAGCGGCCCATGGGGAGCATCTCATCTTTTTGCAAACCCAGCTTCTCTCTCCACTCTTCTGGAGTAGGCATGTGCTTTTCAGCTTCTTCGGAAATCTGCCAATCCGCGTATTTGGTTGGGTCAAGTGCCATGATAAATCCTCCTGTTTTTATATAAGAGTCGTTACAGCAGACATATGCCTCGGCTTAATTCGCGACAGAAGAGCAACGGCAACTTAGGCCGGCTCGTCAGTGAATGACGATCTTCTGAGCGCCTTCGATAAGAGACACGGCATTTTCTTTATTAAAATAACTGCACATGTTTTCCAAGACTTTTTCCTTAAGAATCTATTAAAATAGATGAACTTTGTATTGCGTATGGCTTTGAAAAGTAGCATATAAAAAGAAATGCTGTCAAGGGAATCACGTATATCGTTCATTAATTATTTTAATAGAAATATTGAATGATGAAGTACGATCCGGGGAGACCCTGGCCGCGTTGAGTAAATGATTCTTTTATGTCAATGAATACGGGCATGACGATATGACTTTCGGAGGAAACGAGAGATGCTTAAACTAAGAATGAGCTTTATAGTCGTTGTTGTTGTCGCCTCCGCGGCTGCTTCTCATGCTGCCGTTCTTCTTGACAGGATCGTTGCTATAGTAAACCAGGAGGTAATAACGTGGAGTGAATTATATAAGACGATGGAGTCCGAAGCATCTCCCCAGACGAAGGAATTGAAGGAAGATGAGAAGAAAAGGATATTCAAAGAGAACGAGGCCCCTTTCCTTGAGACGCTGATTAACGTGAGACTTCAGTTGCAAGAAGCTAAAAGTATTGGCATGACGGTTACAGACGATGAAGTGAAGGAAGCGATTGAGGGCATTATGAAAAAATACGCTATGACAGATGCTCAGTTCAACGAATCGCTCAAGAAGGAGGGATTCACGCTGGAAGAATATAAGAAAAGACTCAGGGATCAGATCCTATCAAGCAAGGTAGTCAATCACCAGATAAGGAGCAAGATTCTCATCACTGATCGGGATATACAGAAATATATCGAAGAAAACGGAAAGATGCTTGAAAACTCGGAGGGCTACCGGATAAGTACGATTTTTTTTCAAAGGCCTGACAACGCAGATGATAGAAAGGTGATCGAGGAAAAGGCCGCGAGCGTGCTGAAGAAAGTAAATGAAGGCGCGAGTTTCAATGAACTTGCTCGGCAGTATTCCCAAGACCCTTCGGGAAGCGTTGGCGGAGATCTGGGGCTCATAAAAAAGGAGCATCTCAGCAAAGACTTTAGCGAAGCGATTTCGAAGATGAAAGCGGGAGAAGTAAGTGCACCGTTCTGGAGTGAAAAGGGTCTTTATATTATTAGGCTTGATGAAAAGATAGATTCAAAAGACCGGAATGAGATCAAGGAAAAGGCGAAGGAAGCTGTCACAAACAAAATTTTCAAGGAGAAGTACAGTGCATGGATAAAATCGCTCAGGGAGAAGGCATTCATAGAAATCAGACTTTAAATATCTTTGCCAGAGTTTTTTCCCTTTCTTTTGATTATTCTTACGGCGTGTAGAATGTATTAATCAGGAGGGCACATGATTGCGCTGAAGATAGGAGTGCTCGCATCCGGACGAGGCTCTAATTTCCAATCCATCATAGATTCGATTGAGTCAGGGTATCTGAAGGCGGAAATAGGGGTGCTTATAACGGACAACCCGGAGGCTTTCGCCATTGAGAGGGCAAAAAAACACAGGATAGAACATCTGGTGATGGTGCCGGGGCGGCTTGGGTCGAAAGACGATTTTTTTGAGCAGATAGCGGAAGAGTTGAAGAGGCGGGAAATAGGTCTCGTTGCCCTTGCAGGTTTTATGAGGATAGTGCGGAAACCTCTGATAGACGCTTTTCCGAACAAGATAATGAATATCCATCCAGCGCTGCTGCCCTCTTTTCCGGGGCTTCATGGGCAGAGACAGGCTTGCGCTTACG
>Ga0187773_10000611_pt1 | contig 14178 bp, 13 predicted proteins | sample 0216_BV02_MP05_1_FD_133133 | JGI IMG/M metagenome (GOLD analysis project Ga0187773, IMG submission 133133) | Tropical peat soil microbial communities from peatlands in Department of Meta, Colombia - 0216_BV02_MP05_10_MG | ecosystem: Environmental > Terrestrial > Soil > Wetlands > Peat | place...
CGCGGCGGCGGAGAAGTGCGAGTTTCCGTATTGCCTTGCGCGCTCCGGCCTGCCGCATTCGACGCGCCCGGCGCATTGCGGAGCATATCGGGGCTTGCGCACGTCGCGAACCTGCCCGAGCACATCGCCATGCGCATGCGCGCGTCCGCTCTCGAGCGGCTTGCATCGCTGCAGGGCGTGACGCCGGACATCGCATGCCGCGCGCTCGGCCCGGGCGAGGCGATCGGTCAGGGCGGCGCGATCGTCGCCTGGGCGCACACCGAGGGCACGGCCCTTGGCGCCGGACGGGCCGCCGAGCGCGGCGTGCCGGCCGAGGCGCTCGGCGAGGCGGCCGGGGGGGAGCTGGCCGCCGATGTCGCCGCGGGCGCCGCCGTCGACATGCACGCCGCCGATCAGCTGCTCGTCTACTTCGCCCTTGCCCGCGGCGGTGCCTTGACGACGCGCGCCGTGAGCCTGCACGCCCGCACCTGCATCTGGCTCATCGAGCAGTTCCTGCCGGTACGCTTTGAAGTCTCCCAGGCGGGCGCGCTCGCCCGGATCGCACTCGCCGCGCCATGATCCCGATCCAGGACCTGCTCAACCGGATCCGCTGGGACCCGGAGTTCTCGAAATCCGCGTTCGCGATCGGCTACTACGACCGGGTCAGGAAGAGCATCGTGAAGGTTCCGTTCCGACGCATTGACTTCGCGGGCGGCGAGCGCTTTTCCTTCGACGCGGTGGAGGACGACGGCACGGTGCATACCGTGCCGCTGCATCGCGTGCGCGAGGTGTGGCGGGACGGTGAGCTGATCTGGCGCCGCGGACCGCGCGCTCCGGAAGGCAGCCGCCGCGGACCGCCGCCTTCGATCGGCTAGCTCGAACCGCCGCGAAACGCGAGCTCCAGCTCGGCGCGCAGCTCGCCTTCGCGCCCCGCATAGCGCGGGGAGAAGTGAAAGGGCACGACGGCGCGTGCGCCGGCGGCGCGCGCGATCTCTCCGGCTTGGCGCGCCGTGAGATGGCACTTCACTTGTGCCTGGTCGGCGTCCTCGTGCAGAAAGACCGACTCGATGAAGAGCAGATCGGCCCCCTTCGCCAGCTCGACGATCCGCCGCGCGTTCTGCTCGCTGAAGGCGGCGTCGGTGACATAGCACAGCTTCTCGCCCGGGACGATCTGCAGCGCCCGCGCCTTCAGCTCCCCGAGCATAAGAACGCGACCCTTCCGCTCGCCCTTCTCTTTCCACGAGGCGCGGACCGGCGTGTCGTCGGGCGCCCCTTCGAGCACGGTTTCTTTGAGGTCCCTGATCCAGGGTCCGACCGGCAGCCCCATCTCGTCCAGGCGATTCTTCCAGATGTTGACATGCGCCTTCTCTTCGACGGCAAAGGCAAGGCAGGGCGTTCGATGCTCGAGAAACACGGTGCGAACCCGGAACCCGGGCTCGTCGACGAGAACGCCGTCGTCGGCGTGCGCCGCTTCGAGCGTCTCCCGCTCGAAGCGGCGCCGGCAGCGGAAGAGTGCCGAAGCCAGCCGGCCGTCCGGCCGGAGTTCCGACGCGAGGACCGAGAAATCTCCCGGGTAGGAGTCGACGAGGTTCCAGGTGTAGGCGGCGAGCTTGTGTGCGACCTGGTCGACGAATCCCGGCGGGCCGAACAGCCGCACGGCGACGTCGCGTCCGAGGCTTACGCGCAGCAGCGCGTCGAAGCCCATGAAGTGATCCATGTGCGTGTGCGAGACGAACACGTGCGAGAGCCGCAACAGCTTGCGCGGCGCGAGTGCGCCGACGTCGCCGATATCGAAGAGGAGCGCGCGCTTCTCGTTGCGGAAATCCACGTACAGGCCCGGATCCCCGAACGCGGGGTTGACGAGCTGCGGCATCAGCATCGGACGCATACTGCCGCGAAGGACGCTCAACGATCGGCCGGGAGCACCGCCGGAATCCATTCGCCGATGAGCTCGGCGACGACGATCACGACCAGTGCCACGAAGATATGCTTGGCAACTTCCGGAATCGGCCGCACGCGGCGCTGCTTCGCGATCATCCAGCTGAGCAGCCCCAGGAGGAACAGCCCCCAGGCGAACGCTGCTGCCACCGCCCCGCGGATCGGCAGCGCGAGCACCAGGAGGACGAAGCTCAGGGACACCAGGAACCTCGACACAAAGTTCGTGCTGGTCGCAAGAAACGCCTGCCTGGGCGGGAGGCGCTCGGACTCCTGATAGATGTGGATGCTCAGGGAATCGGTGAGATTGTCCGCAAGCGCGACGATCAGGAGGCTGCTGACGATCACCGACTTCGGCACTCCGGCTGCGCCGAGGCCGACGACGAGCGCCGCGCACGCGACGACGCCGGCGGTACCGCCGAAACTGAATCGGTTGATCTGCAATTCCCGCCTTTTCGCCCCGGAATCCATCGCCCCACACTTTGACAGGAGCCTGCCTCACCGTGTTGACGTGCGTCAAGTCGATTGCAGCACCTGGACCCTTGATTTGGATCAAGGGCCACCTCGTATTGGCCCGCAATATGTTCGAGTGTTTCGGAAAAACGACCTGCGGCAGAGCAGGGTCGCGGAGTGATTCCCCATGGCCGAAGTAGCCGATCGCCCGCGCACCGGGACTGAGCCGACGACGGAGGCGCTCGCCGGAACGCTTCTTTCCGTCATCGCCGGGCTGCTCAGGGAGTCGGGGCAGGCCCGGCGCGACGTGCCTGTCCGCCTGGACAGCTCGCTCGAGCGCGACCTCGGCATCGACAGCCTGGCGCGCGTGGAGCTGATGATGCGTCTCGAGCGAGCCTTCGACGTGCGGCTGCCCGAGCATCTGCTCGCGACGGCGGAGACGGCGCGCGACCTGCTTCGAGCCGTGCGGGCGGGAGGGGCGCGCGCCCCAGAAGGCGCGCTCGCCGCAACACCGATCGCCCAAACCGGGATCGGGCGCGAAGATCTGCCCGACGGCGCCGCCACGCTCGTCGACGTCCTGGACTGGCACGTCGCGGCGCATCCGGACCGCGTGCACGTCGTCCTGCTCGCCGACGGCGAGCACGGCGAGCCCATGAGCTATGCGGAATTGCGCGCGGAAGCGGCGCGCGTCGCGGCGGGGCTCGCCGACCTTGGCGTCGAGCCCGGCGATGCCGTCGCCATCATGCTGCCCACCAGCCGCGAGTTCTTCCGCGTCTTTTTCGCCATTCTGCTCGCAGGTGCGGTGCCGGTGCCGATCTACCCGCCGGCGCGCGTGTCGGACATCGAGGAGCATCTCCGGCGCCAGTCCGGAATATTGGGCAATTGCCTGGCCAAATTCCTGGTCACCGCACCGGAGGCGCAGCGCGTGGCCGGCCTGCTGCGGGACCGGGTTCCCACGCTGCGCCGCTGCGTGACGGTGTCGGATCTCGCCAGGCCGGAGCCCATCGCGGCGCGGCCGCGGCGCGGCGAGGATCTCGCGCTGCTGCAATACACCTCCGGAAGCACGGGCAATCCGAAAGGCGTGATCCTCAGCCATGCAAACCTGCTCGCCAACATCCGCGCAATGGGACGCGCCGTCGGCGTCGACTCCCGCGACGTATTCGTGAGCTGGCTGCCGCTCTATCACGACATGGGCCTGATCGGCGCATGGCTGGGAAGCCTGTACTTTGCATTTCCCCTGGTCATCATGCCGCCCCCTTCGTTCCTGATGCGGCCGTCGCGCTGGCTGTGGGCGATTCACCGCTATCGCGGCACGCTCACCTCGGCGCCCAACTTCGCCTACGAGCTATGCGCCGCGCGCGTGGACGAGCGCGATCTCGCCGGACTCGACTTGAGCTCGCTGCGTCTTGCATTCAACGGCGCCGAGCCGGTGAGCCCGATCACCCTCGCGCGTTTCACCCAGCGCTTCGACGCGCACGGCTTTCCGCCTTCGGCCCTTGCGCCGGTGTACGGGCTCGCCGAATGTGCCGTGGGCCTCGCCTTTCCGCCGCTCGGGCGCGGACCGCTCATCGACCGCGTGGACCGGCGTGCGCTGACGCTCGAAGGCGCCGCGGTGACCGCGCGCGAGGACGATCCCGAAGCGCTGCTCTTTCCGGCTTGCGGGCTCCCCCTGCCAGGGCATCAAGTGCGCATCGTCGATGCCGGCGGGCGCGAGCTGCCCGAGCGCAGGGAAGGACGCATCGAGTTTCGTGGGCCGTCCGCGACCGCGGGCTATTTCCGCAACCCCCAGGCAACGCGGTCCCTCTTCGACGGGGACTGGCTCGACACGGGCGACCTCGGCTACATGGCCGGGGGCGAGATCTTCCCCACCAGCCGCATCAAGGACGTCATCATCCGCGGGGGCCAGCACGTGCATCCCTACGAGCTGGAGGAGGCGGCGGGCAACCTCCCGGGAATACGCAAGGGCTGCGTTGCCGTGTTCGGCGTCGCCGATCCGGTCTCCGGAACGGAAAGGATCGTCGTGCTCGCCGAGACCCGCGTCACCGATCGCGAGCAGCGGGAGAAGCTTCGCGAGGCGCTTGGCGAGCTGGCACTGAAGCTTCTCGGCGCGCCGGCAGACGAGATCGTGCTCGCGCCGCTGCACACCGTGCTGAAGACATCGAGCGGCAAGATACGGCGCGCAGCGAGCCGCGATGCCTACAACCGCGGCTCGGTCGGCGCCGGACGAACTGCCGCGTGGCGGCAGACGGCCGGCTTTCTCTGGGGCATCGCGCGCGGACGCTTGCGGCGTGCGCTGCGCACCGCCGCAGAAACCCTCTATGCAGTCTATCTCTGGGCCCTGTTTTCCGTGCTCGCACTCGGTGCGGTCTCGACCCTGCTGCTGCCGAGCCGCGCTTGGCGCCGGCGCGCCGCTCGCCTCCTCGCGCGTGCGCTCGTGCGCGCTTCCGCATTGCCCGTGCTGGTGCGAGGGCTGGAGAATCTTCCGCGGGAGCCGGTGATGGTCGTCACCAACCACTCGAGCTATCTCGACGCCATCCTGCTGTTCGCGATCCTGCCGGCAGATCTCAACTTCGTTGCCAAGCGCGAGCTCGGCGAATACCCTCTTGTGGGCCCGCTGCTGCGCGCCTTCGGCACGCGCTTCGTCGAGCGCGACGATACCGAGCGCAGCGTGAGCGATTCGCGCGAGCTGTCCCTGCTCGCCGAGCGCGGGGAGTCGCTCGTGTTCTTCCCCGAAGGCACCTTCACGCGCGCGCCCGGCCTGCTGCCGTTTCGCATGGGCGCCTTTGTGATCGGCGCGGCCGCCGGCATGCCCGTCCTGCCGGTGGCGGTGCGCGGCACGCGCTCGGTCCTGCGCGAAGGCGCCTGGCTTCCGCGCCGGGGCGTGATCCAGATCCTCGCGGGCCCGGTGTTCCGGCCGCAGGGAAGCGACTGGGCGGCGGCGGTCGATCTCAGGAACCGCGCGCGCGCGGCAATCCTCGCCCACTGCGGCGAGCCGGATCTCGCGGCGGGGGCATGACCACGACCACGCTGTTCCTGTGCGGCGACGTGATGATCGGCCGGGGCATCGATCAGATCCTGCCGCACCATTGCAAGCCCGATCTCTTCGAGCCGTACATGCGCTCGGCGCTCGGCTACGTGGACCTCGCCGAGCAGGTCTGCGGTCCCCTGCCCAGGCGGGTGGCTTACGACTATGTCTGGGGGGACGCGCTCGCCGAGCTCGAGCGCGTGGCGCCGGACGCGAGAATCGTCAATCTGGAGACTTCGCTCACCGTGTCGGCGGACGCCCTGCCGAACAAGGGCATTCATTACCGAGCGCATCCGGGGAACGCCGCCCTTATCGCCACCGCGAAGATCGACTGCTGCGTGCTCGCCAACAATCACGTCCTCGACTGGGGCGTTCGCGGCCTCGAGGAGACCCTCTATACGCTGCACGCGATCGGAGTGCACACCGCCGGGGCCGGCCGCGATGCGGCCGAGGCGGCAGCGCCTGCAGTCATCGAGCTCGCCGGGAATCGCCGCGTGCTCGTCTTCGCTTTCGGCTCGGAGAGCGCAGGCGTTCCTCCGGATTGGGCGGCGAAGAAGCGCAGACCCGGAGTGAACGTCCTTCCCGCTCTTTCGGCAGCGACCGCGGACGGCATCGCCGCCTCCGTTTCCACTGTGAGGCGCACGGGCGACATCGTGGTCGTGTCGATTCATTGGGGTGCTAACTGGGGCTATGAGATTTCCCGCTCCGAGCGCGAGTTCGCGCATCGACTGATCGACGCCGGCGCCGCAGACGTCGTGCACGGCCATTCCTCCCACCACCCCAGGGCGATCGAGATCCACGGCGACCGGCCGATCCTCTACGGCTGCGGCGATTTCCTCAACGACTACGAGGGCATCTCGGGACACGAACCGTTCCGCTCCGAGCTGGCGCTCATGGTCTTCCCGGCGTTCGACGCGGCGACCGGGAAGCTGCAGCGGCTGGCGCTGACGCCCACCCGCATCGGCCGGTTCCGCGTGAATTTCGCGAAGGAAGAGGAAGGCGCCTGGCTCGCGGCGATGCTCGATCGCGAGGGGCGGCGCTTCGGCACGCACGTGGAGCTCGAAGGGCGGAATCGCCTCGTTGTCCTTCATTGAAAGGGCTGTCCCGAATGCGCATCGCTTTGCAACGCGGAAGACATCCGGCAAGATCGCGAGCATGAAGCGCATTGCCCTCATCGCCGGCGACGCCCACCCGCAGCTCGCGCGCGAGATCGCGCAGAGATCCGGCGCGGAGATGATCCCGGCGACCATCGCGGCCTTCGCCGACGGCGAAACGCGGATTCGCATCGAAGGCGAGGTGCGCGGGACGGACTTGTACATCGTGCAGCCGACTTCGGCGCCGACGAACGAGCGGCTCATGAACCTCGCGCTGCTTGCCGACGCCGCGCGCTGCGAGGACGCCGCCCGGATCACCGCGGTGGTCCCCTATTTCGGCTACGCGCGCCAGGACATGCGCAACCGCCCCGGCGAGCCGCGCTCGGCGCAGGTCGCGGCGCGGATCCTGAAATGCGCCGGCGTCGATCGCGTGGTCACGCTAGAACTGCACTCTGCGGCCCTCGAAAGCGCCTTCGAGGTGCCGCTCACGAATTTGCTCGCCGACGAGGCGATGCTCCCCGTGGTTCGCGGCTGGCGCCTTCCCGGGCTCGTGGTCGTCTCCCCCGACGCGGGCGGCTTGAAGCGCGCGCAGCGCTACGCCGCCGCGCTCGCGGCACCGCTCGCCGCGATCGTCAAGACCCGCCCCCGCGACGACGTCGCAGTCGCCTTGCAGGTCCTGGGTGAAGTGCGCGGCCGCGCCTGCCTCATCGTCGACGACATGGCGAGCACCGGCCGCACGATCGCCGGGGCCGCGCAGGCGCTGCTCGAGGCGGGTGCCCGCGAAGTGCATGCGCTTTTCATCCACGCGGTCATGGCGCCGGGCGCTCTGGATCGCATCGCTTCAGCAGGAGTGCAGAAGATCGCGACGACCGACAGCATCCCGGCCGCACGCGACCCGCGTGTCGAAGTCGTAGCGACCGCAGCGCTCTTCGCAGACGCCGTGGTCCAGCTCGCCGGCGAAGCGCGTCGCTGATCGGGAAGACCGATACCGCGAAACAGATCAGCGCGGCGCGGCTTGATCCCGAGAATTCTGCGCCGCGTCCTTGCTCGCCTCGGGCTTGGTCGCGTCTTTCCCATCCTGGCTGATCTGCGGCAGCAAGGGAGGCACTTGTTTCTTGTCGCAGGCCGCTGCGCCGATCGCCACAGCAAGCACGACCAGGAGCATGGACGGTCTCATTTGGACATTTCCTTCGGATAGCCGACCGACTGCGCGAGGATGATCTTCTGGTCGGGAGTGAGCGACAGCAGCTTTCCGAGCGCGGGTCGGTCCACCATCCCGCGCACGACCACGGCGAGCCCCTCTGAGGCGCAAAACAAATATACGTTTTGCGCGACGAATCCGGCGTCCGGACCCGAATACCAGGCCTTGTCCTCGGGCGTCGCCTCGGTCATGCGCCTGAGATCGGCAACGTAGACGAGATTCACCGGCGCCTCACCGACGAAGTCCTGAATACCGGTCTTGGCGCGGATATCCTGCGCGAGGATCTCCGTCAGAACATGCTCGCGCGGCTCGTACACATACAGGCCTTTCGCGGACGCGACGTAAACGTCGATCTCTTCCCAGTCGTGGGCGGAAGGCGCGGTGCGGCCGCCCGTTTTCGGCCGGTTGATGCCGAACGCGGCCCACAAGAGGTTGGAGAGCACTTCCGGCGGCAGCTCCCTGTCGCTGAATTCGCGCGTGCTATGCCGGTCCTTGAGCGCCTGCATCAGCGGCTTGCCGCCACTGGTTCGCGGTGCCGGCAGCTTCATCCTGCGCTCGCCCGAGGATCGGGTGATCTTTGAGGCCGGCGTTGCGATTGCACGGTCCATGGTTGCTTCTCCTTCGTTGCGTTTGCGGCCCTCGAGGCATCTTCTTCCGCAGCCGGCCTGCGGTGTTGACGCAAGTCAAAAGAGCGGCCGGCAGCCTAGATGACAATCCGATGAATGGATGCCCCGCCCCGACCGGCCGTCGAGCTCTCCAGCCTCACCCGCCGATTCAAGTCCTTGATCGCCGTGGACAAGCTGAGCTTTGAGGTGCGACCAAAGTCCGTTTTCGGGCTATTGGGCTCGAACGGCGCGGGCAAGACCACGGTCATCAAAATGCTCACCACGCTCCTGCCGCCCTCGGCAGGAACCGCTTCGGTCGCCGGCTTCGACATCGTGCGTGAGCCGGATGAAGTCCGCCGGCATATTGGCTACGTCTCCCAGTTGCTCTCCTCGGACGGGGAACTCACCGGCTACGAGAATCTGCTGATCTCGGCGAAGCTGTACGGACTCAACGGGGCGGAGCGGAGGAGGCGTATCGAGGAGGCTCTCGAACTCATGGACCTGACGGATGCAGCCGGCCGTCTGGTCGGTCACTATTCGGGGGGCATGATCCGGCGCCTCGAGATCGCGCAATCCATGCTGCACCAACCGGCGGTGCTGTTTCTGGACGAGCCGACCATCGGACTCGATCCGGTGGCGCGCCGCGGCGTGTGGCGGCACATCGAGCAGGTGCGCGAGGAATTCGGCGCTGCGGTGTTCATGACCACGCACGACATGGATGAGGCCGATCATCTGTGCGAAACCGTGGCGTTCTTGAATCATGGCAAGCTGGCTGGTCTTGGCACGCCGCAGGAGCTCAAGGCGAAAACCGGGCCGGACGCGACGCTCGACGACGTCTTCATCGAGTTGACGGGAAACGCACCTGGGGAAGCCGGCTCATACCGCGATGTAAAGCAGGTGCGCCGCACGGCGGCCCGCCTGGAATAGTGCCGTGGGATTCGCGCTCTTCTTGCGCCAGACGCTCGCCGTCGCCGAGGCCGACATCCGCAAGCTGCGCCACGATCCTTGGGAGCTCGCTTCGCGGATGGTGCAGCCGATGCTGTGGCTGCTCATTTTCGGCGAAGTGTTCGCGCATTCGCGCGCCATTCCGACCGGGAGCCTCGGCTACCTCGATTTCATGGCGCCGGGAATTCTCGCGCAGAGCGTGCTGTTCGTGGCGATCTTCTACGGCGTGTCGATCATCTGGGAGCGCGATCTCGGCGTGCTGCAAAAGTTCCTCGTGAGCCCGGCGGCTCGTCCCGCGCTGGTGCTCGGCCGTACGCTCGCTTCGGGCGTCCGGGGTTTATCCCAGGCGCTGATCGTGTTCGTGCTCGCGTTCTTTCTCGGCGTCAAATTACGCTTCGGTGTCCTCCCAATCGTCGGTGTCGTAGCGACAATTGTGCTCGGCTCGGCCGTGTTCTGCACCTTTTCGCTCATCGTGGCCTGCCTGGTGAAGACGCGCGAGCGCTTCATGGGCATAGGCCAGATCATGACGATGCCGCTCTTCTTCGCGAGCAATGCCATTTATCCGGTCACCATGATGCCGGATTGGCTGCGTTCGATCGCGACGTTCAATCCCCTCACTTACCAGGTGGACGCGATGCGCGCGTTCATGATCCAGGGCGCGCCAACCGAATACGGATTCGGGACTGATTTCGCGGTGCAGCTGGCGGTGCTTGCGCTGCTGACCGCGCTCGCCACGCGGCTCTATCCGGAGATCGCGCGGTGACGCGCGCTCAGTCCCGCGGATAGCCGACCGTCTGCGCAAAGGCGACGAACTGCCCGTCCCCGAGCCGCATGGCGCGCCCGAGCTTCCCGTAATCGACCGCTCCGCGGAACACCGTTGCGAGGCCCTCCGACGCGCAGTAGAGATAGACGTTCTGACCGGCAAACGCGGCGTCCACCGAACCATACAGCCGGCGGTCTTCGGCCGAAACGTCCTTCATGCGCTCGCCGTGGACCACGTAGACAAGATTGAGCGGCGCGGTCGCGACGAAGTCCTGGACGCCCGTCTGCGCGCGGATGTCGGCGCCGAGATGAGCGCGCAGCGCGTGCTGCTTCGGATCGTAGAGCCACACGCCGTCGGCCATCGCGGCGTAGACGTCGATCACCATGATGTGGCGCCAGTAGGGCGCCGTGCGGTCGCCGCTCGGGCGGTTGACGCCGTAGGCGGCCCACAGCAAGTCGGAAAGCGTTTGCGCGGAAAGGGGGCGCTGCGAGTATTCGCGGGTCGAGCGGCGCAGCTGCAAGACCTGCATGAGCGGCTTGCCCGTCTCCTTGCGGGGCGGAGGGAGCATTCTCGTTTCCTGAGCGAAGGCCGCCGTCATCGGCATTACCGCCATCGCCCCCGCGGCAAGAAGCGCCGCATTGACTTCTCTTCTCGTGATGCGGTGTCCCGGTTCCATGCTCAGGCTCCTTTTGCCGCGTCGAGGACGGCCCGCCGCACGAGCGCCTCGAAGATCGGCAGCTTGTACGCATTTTGACTGAGCGGCGTCGCCCCCGCGAGCGCGGCACGCGCCGCGCTGCGTACGGCATCGTCGGTGATTCGCTTCCCGGCGAGCACCGTTTCCGCCGCCTTGGCGCGGTGCGGAACGGGCGCGGCGGCCCCAAGCACGATCGACGCTTTCCGGCAGACGCCTCCTCCCCCCATGTCGAGGACCACCGCAACGTCGGCAATCGGCCAATCGAAGGATTCCAACTCACCCTGCCGCAGGTGCGCCGAGCGGAGGTTTGGCTTTGGCGTCGGCAGCACCACGGACGTCAGAATCTCGCCCGGCTTCAGATCGTTCTCGCGCCCGATGTCCCGCTCAGGCGGCACGAAGAAATTCTCCAGCGCCACGACGCGCTTCTTTCCCTTCGCGCCAGCCAACTCGACTCGGGCATTGAATGCGACCAGAGCGGTCGCCGAAGTCGAGGGATGCACGATGGCGCAACCGCTCTGCCCGAAGATCGCGTGGTACTGGTTTTCGCCGGCAAAGGCGAAGCAGGATGGGCCTCCCTTCCGCACGCAGTGATGATCGATCGAGCGGAAGTACCAGCAGCGCGGCCGCTGCAGCAGATTCCCGCCGATTGTGGCCATGTTGCGGAGCTGCGGGCTGGCCGAATGCCCCGCGGCCTGGGCGAGCGCACGGTAGCGCATCTGGATCGCCGGGTGCTCCGCGAGGTGCGCGAGCGTGACCGTCGCCCCGACGCGCATGCTTCCGTCCTTCTCTTCGCCGATGCGCCCGAGCTCCGTAACGGCGCGCAGGTTGACGACGCGCTTCGGCGTGAGCAATCCCTCCTTCATCAGGTCGAGCAGGTCGACGCCACCGGCCTTAAGGATGACGGAGTCTGTTCGCGGGGCGCCGGTTTGGGTCCGCATCGCATCGGCGACCGTGGCGTTCCCTGAGCCCGCAGCGTCTGCAATGGTGCGGGCGCCCGCCCATTCGAAGCGGTTCATGCGCTCGCCCTCACGGCGGGACTGCGTCCGAGCGCGGCAAGCACCGTTGCCGGCGTCATCGGCAGCTGGCGCAGGCGCACGCCGATGGCGTTGTACACGGCGTTGGCGATCGCCGGGGCGGTCGCGATATTCGACGGCTCGGCGATGCCGTAGGCGTCGGTCGCGCTTGTGCCCTGATAGTGCTCGAGCAGGATCACCTCGATCTCTGGCGTCTCGCGCGAGCGTGCGATCTTGTAGTGCTCGAGGTCGGCGTTGAGCACGTGTCCGGTGTGCCGGTCGATCATGCGGTTCTCGTAGAGCGCGTAGGAGACGCCCATAAGAATGCCGCCGTGCACCTGGCTCTCGGTCTGCTTCGGATTCATTGGCCGTCCGCAATCCTGCGCGGCAACCACGCGCTCGACGCGCACGATGCCAGTCTCGACGTCCACCGCGACTTCAGCGAACTGCACACCACCCAGGGGCTCCTTCGCCTGGGCCATCTCGCCGAATTTCCGCCCGAAGCCGCCGTAGTCGTCCGAACGGCTCGCGACCACGCTGATGCGCTCGGCGGGAAGCCGCGAAGCCGCCTCGCGAAAGCTCATGCTGCGCGCGCCGTCGGCGGTCGAGATGCGTCCGGTGCGCGCGACAAGGCTCTCGGGAGTGGCGCCGAGTGCGGGCGCCGCCGTCTCGAACAATTCGCGCAGCGCGCGATGCGCCGCGTTGCGCGCGGGCGGAGTGATCGAGGCGGTCGTCAAGCTGCCGTATGAGGGCGGACCAGCTGGGAAATTGGTGTCGCCGATGTGGATGGTGATGTCCTCGGGATGCAGGCCCAGCTCTTCGGCGACGACCTGCGCGAGAACAGTGCCGATGCCGCTGCCGATGTCCTGGACGCCGGACAGAAGCTCGACCGAACCGTCGCGCAGAATGCGCACTTCACAGGATGCGTGCGTGTTGATATTCGCGCTCCAGTAGGACTGCGCCACGCCGATGCCGCGCTTGACGGGTCCCGCATCGGCGCCGGGCGCGTGCCGTCGGCTCCAGCTTGAGCGCGCCGCGCCTAGGCGCCTCTCTTCGCGGTGCACGGGGCTGAGATCGATCCGGTCGCGCAACGCGAGGGGATCAAGCCCGAGCTTCTCCGCCAGCTCGTCGACCGCCTGCTCGAGCGCGAATGCGCCGGGAACGTTGCCCGGCGCGCGCATCGCGCATCCTGGGCCTGCGTTGATGAAGACGTCGGACTGCAAGATACTGAAGTTCTCGCAAGCGTACAGGCCCTGTGCGAAGAAGCCGACGCCCGCGCCGAGGCCGACGCCCGCGGTGCCGTAGGTGTCGAGCGAGATCGCGGTAAGCGTGCCGTCCTTCTTCGCGCCGATGCGCAGCTTTTGCACGGTTGCCGGACGATTGCCGCTGTCGAGATGCTCTTCCCTGCGGTCGAGCACGATCCGCACCGGCGCGCCTGCCTCCCGCGAGAGCATCACTGCGGCGCGCATGTAATTTCCGGCACTCGACTTCGAGCCGAATCCGCCGCCCATCGCGTCGACCACGACGCGCACGCGACTCAATGGGATCCCGAAGACTTGCGCGAGTTCACCGCGCACGCCCGCCGTGTACTGCGTGGACGCGTATACCGTGAGCCCGTCCGAGCGCCAGTCGGCGACGACCGCGTGCGTCTCCATGCAGCAGTGCGTCTGCGCCTGCGTGCGGTATTCGCCTTCGACGATCACATCGGCGAGCGCGAGCCCCGCGGCTGCGTTGCCGCGCGAACCCGCCGTGTTGGGACCGCGCACGTTGCCCTGTTGCGCGAGCGGCGCTCCTGTCGCGATGGCGCCCGAGTAACCCTCGCCGTGCACGGGACGCTCGAACACCACCGGCGCGTCGCCCCTGCGCGCGCTTTCGATATCGACGACGAACGGCAGCGGCTGGTACTCCGCATTGATGAGGTGAAGTGCCGCCTCGGCGGCCGCGGGCGTAGCGGCCGCGACGCCCGCAACGATATCGCCGACGTACAGCACGCGCCGCGCGGCACTTCCGGACGCCTTGTCGTCGGCCGGCGCTTCGACCGCGCGGCCCACGGTCTCGCTAATCCCCAGCACGGCGCGCACGCCCGAGTGCCTTGCCGCGGCGCTCAGGTTGAGCGAGAACAGGCGTGCGTGCGGGTGTGGCGAGCGCAGCAGGCGCCCATACAGCATGCCCGGGAGCTTTACGTCGACCGTGAAGCGCGCGGTGCCCGTCACCTTGGCGCGGCCGTTGATGCGCGGCACGGACTTGCCGATCCAGGCGAGTTTTGCGTTCGGCCCGAGCGGCGGCGCTTCGTCCACTGAAACACGGCGCTCTATCTCCCCGAGCGTTCCCGGAACGATCCCGGCCGGATGCTTCTGAACGCGCGTGTCGCCGGCTGCCATATCAGCCCTTCATGGCCTTCGCGGAGTCGAGCGTGGCGTCGATCACGTGCGGGATCGTCCCGCAGCGGCAGAGGTGCCCGGCGATCGCCG
>Ga0187773_10000614_pt1 | contig 14176 bp, 11 predicted proteins | sample 0216_BV02_MP05_1_FD_133133 | JGI IMG/M metagenome (GOLD analysis project Ga0187773, IMG submission 133133) | Tropical peat soil microbial communities from peatlands in Department of Meta, Colombia - 0216_BV02_MP05_10_MG | ecosystem: Environmental > Terrestrial > Soil > Wetlands > Peat | place...
AGGATCGGCCAGCCGCACTTGGGACAGGGCTCGTTGACCGGCGGGTTCCAGACCGCGTACTTGCAGTCCGGATAACGCGCGCAGGAGTAGAACACCTTGCCGTAACGCGATTTGCGCTTGAGCATGGTCGCTTGCTTGCATTCCGGGCACTGCACGCCGGTGTCTGCCGGTTTCTCGAGCGGCTCCATATGCTTGCAGTTGGGATAATTGCTGCAACCGATGAAGCGGCCGTAGCGACCGCGCTTGATCACGAGATTCGAGTCGCACTTGGGGCACTTGCGGTCGGGCACGATCTCGGGCTCGTTCGAGGCGCCGACGGCGTCGTCGACGTTGCGCGTGTAGTTGCACTCGGGGTAACCGGTGCAGCCGATGAAGTAGCCGTTGCGTCCCAGGCGTTTGGCCAGTTTCTTGCCGCACTTGGGGCAGGCTTCTTCCATCATTTCGACGCCGGGACGCTCCACCGATTCCTTCTCCTTCACCTGATTCTTGAAATCCACCCAGAAATCCTTCAGCACCGGTTTCCATTCCTTCTCGCCGCGCGAGATCGCGTCGAGATCGTCCTCCATGCGCGCGGTGAAGTCGTAATCGACATAATGGAAGAAATGCTCTGAAAGGAACTTGTTCACCACGCGCCCGACGTCGGTCGGTTTGAAGCGGCGGTTATCAAGCGTGACGTACTCGCGCCGTTCGAGCGTATCGATGATGCTGGCGTAGGTCGAGGGCCGCCCGATACCGTAGGCCTCGAGCGCCTTGACCAGGCTCGCTTCCGAGTAGCGCGGCGGCGGCTCGGTGAAGTGCTGTTCGGGGCGGATTGCCTTGAGCTCGACCGACTCGCCCTGTTCCATCGGCGGCAGCAGCTTCTCATCCTCGGCCACGGCTTCCGGTGCGTCCGCCGGCTTGTCGTCGGTGTCTTCCTGGTACACCGCCATGAACCCGGGCTTGACCACGGTCGAGCCGTTGGCTCGGAACACGTTGCTCTCGCCCGCGCCAAGATCCACCGTCACGGTATCGAGCACCGCCGGCACCATTTGGCAGGCCATGGTGCGTTTCCAGATCAGTTCGTATAGCCGCAGCTGGTCCGGCTTCAGGTGGTCCTTGATCGAATCCGGCGTGCGCGCGGCCGAGGTCGGACGGATCGCCTCATGCGCTTCCTGGGCGTTTTTCGACTTGTTTTTGTATATGGTAGCCTCGTCCGGCAGGTTCTCGGCGCCGAAGCGATCCTTGATGACAGCGCGAATTTCGGCCACGGCCTCGTTGGCCAAGTTCACCGCGTCGGTACGCATGTAACTGATGAGGCCGACGACTTCGCCATGACCGAGATCCATGCCTTCGTAAAGCTGTTGCGCCGTGCGCATGGTGCGCTGGGCCGAGAAGCCGAGCTTGCGCGAGGCCTCCTGCTGCAGGGTCGAGGTGGTAAAGGGCGGCGCCGGATTGCGCCGGCGCTGCTTCTTCTCGACCGACAGCACCTGCAGCTTGCCCTGCGCCGCCGCCTTCAGGGCGGCGTCGATTTCCGCAGCGCGCGCCCCATTGTTGACGCTGAATTGCTCGAGTTTTTCGCCGTTGAAATGGGTCAGCCGGGCGATGAAGTCCTTACCTTTGGTATTAAGGTCGGACTCGATAGTCCAGTACTCGCGCGCGACGAACTTTTCAATCTCCTCTTCCCGTTCGACGATCAGGCGCAGCGCCGGGCTCTGGACGCGCCCGGCGGAAAGCCCGCGACGGACCTTTTTCCAAAGCAACGGCGAGAGATTGAAACCCACGAGGTAATCGAGCGCGCGGCGCGCCTGCTGCGCATTGATGAGATTCTCGGACAGCTGCCGCGGCGATTCGATCGCATGCTGGATCGCGCTCTTGGTGATCTCGTGGAACTCCACTCGGTGCACCGGCTTGTCATCGATGACCTCTTCCGCCCGCAGGATTTCATACAGGTGCCAGGAAATCGCCTCGCCCTCGCGATCCGGGTCGGTCGCAAGGTAGAGGGAGTCCGCCTTCTTCATTGCTTTGACGATGGCATCAACGTGCTTCTTGTTCTTCTCGATGAGCTGGTACTTCATGCCGAAACCGTTGTCGGTTTCGACCGCACCCTGTTTCGGGATCAGATCGCGCACGTGTCCATAGGAAGCCAGGCAGGTGAAGTCCTTGCCCAGGTACTTCGACATGGTCTTGGCCTTGGCCGGGGATTCCACCACGATAAGATGTTTCGACATCGGTTATTCCATCACCACGAAAGTTGTGAACGCCGCGTTCCCGAAAAAAAACGACGCGATAGGCGCGGCGTCGGTTGCCGGTGCTGATTTGGGCGTCCGGGTAGCCTCATGCGACGAATTGTTGTCGATAACAGGCGGGGCTTGTCAAGTCTGGAGCGGCAAACCGGCGCGGCGTGACGACCATCGCAGAGACGAAATTGACGAAGTGAATCAATGCAGATGGCCCTGCATTTCGTCGAATACCAGATCCTCGAGCATATGATACGCGTGTTCCTGTTCCGGCTGGTTGAACAACACCAGCAGCATCACCCACTTGAGCTGCTCTAGCGTGATGTCGTTCGCCTCGAGCGCCATCAGTCGATCGATGATCACCTCGCGGGTGGTAGGATCGATCAGGCCGCTCGACTCCATGAAGTGCAGATAACCACGACACGTTTCATCGAGTTTTTCCTGTTCCTGCGGCGTGTAGTGGCGGATCGCGCCGGCGACTCGCTGGCGCGCCTGGCTGGCGCTGCTTTCGCGCATCGCGGAAAGCCCGTCGAGCCACGTAAAGGCCTTGCGGATTTCGCCGCGGCGGAAACCGGCCTGCGTCAGTTCGTAGGTGAGCGCTTCCTGATCGGGTTGAAACTCGGTGCCTTCGTCCATGTAGTTTTCGAACAGATACATCAGCACATCGAAAACATTTTCTTTCATCAGGGTCTGGTGCTCTTCTCTCGTCTCGTCAGGAAATCCTTTGGATCTTGCCGCCCGGACAGCTTGACACGAGTCCGTTCAGCTCCATTTGCAACAGCATGGAGGAAACCGCATCCGGCGTCAATCCGCTGCGCTCAATCAACATGTCTACTGTGACCGGATCGTGACCGATATGTTCGAGCAACGCACTCATCGATGGGTCGAGTGGGCGTACCACCGTTGAGTTTTCCGGCGTTGCGCGACGCGTCAGGCTGGCCAGCGGGCCCAGCTCCTCAAGAATATCTTGCGCCGTTTCGACGAGTTTGGCGCCCTGACGTATGAGCGCGTGACAGCCGCGTGCTTGCGGCGAGTGGATGGATCCCGGAATGGCGAACACTTCACGCCCCTGTTCAGTGGCGAGTCGCGCCGTAATCAGCGAACCGCTTTGCAACGCCGCTTCCACTACCACAGTGCCCAACGACAGGCCGCTGATGAAGCGGTTGCGTACCGGAAAGTTTTCCGGCAACGGCGGTGTACCGAGCGGATATTCCGACACCAGCGCGCCACGCCTGACGATCTCATGCGCCAGCTCGCGGTGGCGCGCCGGATACACCCGATCCAAACCGGTGCCGGCCACCGCGACGGTCGTGCCGCCCCCCTCGAGCGCGCCGCGATGGGCCGCGCCGTCGATGCCGAGCGCCAGTCCGCTGGTCACGGTCAGCCCCGCCCCAGCCAGGCTTTTGGCGAAGGCATGCGCATTTTCCCGTCCCATCGGCGTCGGATTGCGCGAACCGACGATAGCGATTTGGGGACCGGACAACACTGCGCGCTCGCCCAAAACAAAAAACATCGACGGCGGATCGGGAATTTCGCGCAACAGCGGGGGATAGTCAGGATCGGACCACGTGAGCAGGTGGTGTCCGGGCTCGCGCAACCATGCGAGCTCGGTCTGCAAAGCCGGTTCGTCCGGTCCGTCCAGAATCGCGCGGATTGCCTCAGGCTTGCCGGCGAGCACCTTTTCCAACAACCCGGAACTGGCGGAAAAAATATTTTCCACCGATTCGAAGTTTTCCAGCAGGTCGAGCCGCGTGCGATTGCCCACACCGGGCAATCGCTGCAGACTTAACCATAAAGATAAGCCTTGAGGTAGAGTGCTTGAGGATGGCGCCCCGTTCATGGGGCGCAGTCTACTCCGGTCGATGCGAAGAAGTCAGGGAGTGGTCACCACATCGAGCAGATGAATTGGACTGGTCGCCGTCATCACCAGCGCGTAGCTCATCTTTTCGTAGGTTCGAAAGACCATCAGCAAACCGGAATTTTCATCCGGCAGCTTGTAGGTTTCGCGCGTCACCGGGTCCTTGCTGGTGCCGACGTGCCGCATGATGCGCAGTACGCTGCCTTCCTCCATGCCTTCACGCGCGCCCAGCGAGATACCGACCACGGTGTAGGGACCGATTTCGGCCACGGCATTGATCGCGGAAACGATGCGGCCCTCCACTTCGTTCTTGGGTGCATGCGGATAATAGTATGGCAGTGATACTTTTTTCGGTGCCGCCAGCAGCCGGTCAGTCGGGAGAATTTCCTGCATCACCTTCGTCACTACGAGTTTGCTCGGATCGCCGCTTTCCAGTCGCTCGGCATCGCCGAGATAGTTGGCTTCGTAGCCAAGCAACTCCCCGGTGTCCGGGTTTCGGATCGGCTTCCCAGGGCGGAAGATGTAGTAAAACTCCTGGCTGTCGTCTTTCAGACCTCGGGCATAAAACTGGCTGTTGTTGCCGAGGGCAATGCGGTCATCCAGACCGACGGTAACGTAGCCGGCTTTTTTGAGCTCATCGTCTTCGACCGTCAAGGGCCGGGTCAGAAACGGTAGAATCGCGTTCGGTGGAATGGTCGGGATCGCGGTCTCGAGCGGCTCGCTGCGCACCTGCGGAGAAAGTTTCACGGTACGCTCATCCGTCACCGCCGGCGCCTCGACGGGTGCCGGTGCCACCGGCGAAGGCAACGCCGCGGTGGACGGACTCGGCGTCAGTTTTTCCTTGCGCAGCACCGACAACTCCGGTTGACCATTGACCATGCGCAGCACTATCACGTCACCGGGATAGATTAGGTGGGGATTCTTGATGTCCTGGTTGATTTTCCAGATCTTCGGCCACAACCATGGACTCTTCAAAAATCGATTGGAGATGTCCCATAGAGTGTCGCCCTTGACCACGGTATAACGTTCGGGATGGTCGGGCTTGAGCTGAACTTCGTCCGCCCCGGCGAGGCGGGGGGATATCAGGCAAGCAACAATAATAAGGGTGAGAAAGCCGGATCCTAGTATGTGTTTAGGCGACATTCGTTGACTTTCCGTGTAATCTGATGACGGTTTTCAGTGTAGTCCATGCTGACATCCAGCGCCATGGTGGCATGAGAGTCGAATAATCTTGTTATTCAGTAGCATCCAAACTGATAACAATCCAGTTTGGCAGGAAGTAAACCGGACTTCTCCGACGAAATTACCATGACTGTTCGCACTATTCTCCGTTATCCGGACCCGCGATTGCGCCGCCGCGCCAGGCCCGTAGTCGCGGTCACCGATGACACCCGCCAGCTGGTGGACGATATGGCCGAGACGATGTATCAGGCCCCGGGCATCGGACTGGCCGCGATCCAGGTCAACGAACCGTGGCGCGTCGTGGTGATCGATATCTCCGAGACCCGCGACCGGCTGCAGGTGTTCATCAACCCGGAGATTACTTTCAAAGAAGGCGAACAGGAACGCGAAGAAGGTTGCCTGTCGGTGCCCGGTATTTACGAACCGGTGGTGCGCGCTAATCGCATCCGCGTACACGCGCTCGATCGTGACGGCAAGCTGTTCGAACTCGACGTCGAAGGCCTCCTCGCAACCTGTATCCAGCATGAAATCGATCATCTCGACGGCAAGATATTCGTTGATTATCTTTCGCGCCTTAAACAAACGCGTATCCGCAAGAAATTAGAGAAGCAGCAACGCCTGGCGATGTAAGGGCCGCGGCATGAATCTCATTTTCGCCGGGACTCCCGCCTTCGCCGTTCCCGCGCTCGACGCGCTGCGGCATGCCGGTCACGTTATCCATGCGGTGTACACCCAGCCGGACCGGCCGGCCGGACGCGGTCGCCAGCTCACGGCAAGCCCCGTAAAGCAGTGCGCGGTAAAATACGGGATCGAAATCCGGCAACCGGAAGTGCTCCATGGCCAGGAGCAGCGGCTGCGTGATGACGCGCCCGACGCGATGATCGTCATTGCCTACGGTCTGCTGCTGCCGTCCGCGATTCTCGCCATTCCCCGTCACGGTTGCATCAACGTGCACGCCTCGCTGCTGCCGCGCTGGCGCGGGGCGGCGCCGATCCCGCGCGCCATCGAGGCCGGCGACAGTGTCACCGGCGTGAGCATCATGCAGATGGAGGCCGGCCTAGATACGGGACCGGTCCTGGCGGAGGCCGCCACCCCGATCACCGAAATTGATTCCGCCCAGACGCTGCACGATCGCCTGGCGCGACTCGGTGCTGAGACCTTGATCAGCACGCTCGAGCGGATGACGCGCGGTGAGATCTTGCCATCGCCGCAGGATGCGACGTACGCCTGCTATGCCAAAAAACTGCGCAAGGATGAAGCACCGATTGACTGGCGCCTGCCGGCCTTGGCCCTGCATCGCAAGATCCGTGCGCTCAATCCTTGGCCGGTCGCGAGCACCATCTGGCACGGCCAGACCCTGCGCCTGTGGGACGTGGGTCCGCTGGAAGAACAGCGCGCGCCGGGTACGGCGGGCACCATTGTGCAAGCCGATGCCTCGGGGGTGCGCGTGCTCACCGGTAATGGCGTACTCAATGTCACGCGGCTGCAGGCGCACGGCGGCAAGGCGCTGGCGGCACGCGACTTCCTGAACGGTCATCGCCTGACGGCGGGCGATCGCCTCGGCGATGAGCAAAAAGACGGCACGGCCGGCTAAACCGGCAACAAACCGGCGCGTCGATCCGCGCGCCGCGGCGGCCCGGGTCGTGGAAGAGGTCGTCACCCATTCGCGTTATCTCGACATCGCGCTGGCGCAAACGCTGGCGGCATTGCCGGCAATGCAGACGCGCGATGCCGCGTTGATCCAGGAAATGGCCTACGGTGTGCTGCGCTGGTTCCACGAGCTTGAAACGATCGCCGGGCTGTTCCTCACGAAACCCCTGAAGGAAAAAGACCACGATATCCATGCACTGCTGCTCACCGGTTTGTATCAGCTTCGACACATGCGCGTCGCTCCGCATGCAGCGGTGAAAGAAACCGTGGACGCAGCCGCCACCCTGAAAAAAGCGTGGGCCAAAAATCTGCTCAACGCCTGCCTGCGTTCGTACTTGCGCGAAGAGGCGCGCGCCCAGGCCGCGATTGCTGCCAGTGTATCGGCGGCTTTCAGCCATCCGGAATGGCTCATCGGTGCCTTCCGTCGCGAGTGGCCGGAGGACTGGCGCGCGATTCTGGCCGCCGGCAACGAACGCCCCCCGATGGTTCTGCGGGTCAACCGGCGCCGACTGACACGCGAACAATATCTGGCGCGTCTGGCCGCCGTCGGCATCGCGGCCGCGGTAATGCCGGCGCTGCCTGACGCCATCCGGCTGGATACGCCCGTCGCCGTCGCTGTCTTGCCCGGTTTCGCGAATGGCGAGGTGTCGATACAGGATGCCGCGGCCCAATTCGCCGCTGTGCTGCTGGATGCGCACGCCGGCGAGCGCGTGCTCGACGCCTGCGCCGCCCCCGGCGGAAAAACCGGTCATCTCTTGGAACGCACGCCGGGGCTGGCTGAACTGGTGGCGCTCGACCGGGAACCCGCGCGAGTAGCGCTGATCGAAGACAATCTCGAACGCCTCGGATTAGCGGCGACTATCGTCGCTGGCGACGCGACCGACCCGAAGACATGGTGGGACGGGCGGCCGTTTGACCGGATCCTCGCGGACGTGCCATGTTCGGCAACCGGCGTGATCCGCCGTCACCCCGACATCAAAGTCCGGCGCAAGCCGGAAGACCTGCCTAAACTTCTCGAGACGCAGGCGCGTATCCTGCAAAGCCTGTGGCCCTTGCTCAAACCCGGAGGTAAGCTTCTGTACGTGACCTGCTCGATTCTCGCGGCCGAAAATGAAAATCAGATGGCGGCGTTTCTGGCGCGCCATCCCGAAGCATCGGAAGTCGGCCTGCCGCTGACCGCCGGCGTCGCGCGCGCCGTCGGCCGGCAGATATTGCCGGGCGACTCCGGCTTGGACGGCTTTTACTATGCGTGCCTGCGTAAAAACTGAGGAGAGCGCCGGAAACGGTGCGGTGACGGAACCGAAGATGCGCTGGCGGTGCTTCGCCGTTCTGCTCCTGGGACTGGCGTTTCTCGGCCGGGCCGCGGCTGATTTCAAGGTCGCGGACGTGCAACCGAAGTTCGTGGATCAATCGCTGGTACTCGCGGGTAATATCGACCTGAGTCTGACTCCCCAAGTCGAAGAAGCGCTGTCCAAGGGCATCCCGCTGGACGTCATCATCGAAGTCCGTCTTTACCAACACCGCCGGTTCCTGTGGGATAAACGCATCGCCACGTGGAACGTGCACCGCAGCATCCAGTTCCACGCGCTTTCCGGGCAGTACCTGGTGAGCACGGGCGATCCGGGTTTGGAAGCGCGCGAGAGCCTGCTCACCCAGCAGGAGGCGCTGAAATCGCTCGGTAGTCTGAACGATCTCAAGCTCGCGCTCACGAACGTCGTGCCCGCCGAGAATTATTCCGTCGATGTGCGCGCAAGCCTCGACATCGAGGCCCTGCCGACACCCCTGCGGCCGGTTGCCTACACCTCCTTCGCCTGGCACCTCAACAGCGGATGGACCACGTGGAAAGTAGCGCGCTGAACCGTTACGTCACCCGTTATGTCACGGGCGTGACACCGCTCGCGGTGTTATCGGTGCTGCTGATCGCCGCGTTCATCATGATGAACGCGGCGGCGCAGAACTCGGCGCTGTTCGGGCGGCTGTACTCGGTACTGCTGCTGGTCAACATTCTCGGCGTCGTACTGCTGCTGGCGCTCATCCTTCTCAATCTGTTCCACCTCCTGGAGCAATACCGCGCGCGTGTAACCGGAACGCGGCTGACAGTGCGCCTGCTTGTGATGTTCGTGGTACTTGCGGTGGTGCCGGTGTCGGTGGTGTTTTTCTTCTCGATCCAGGCGCTCAATCGCGGCATCGACAACTGGTTCGACGTGCGCATCGAGCGCGCGCTCGACGACGCGCTGCTGCTCGGGCGCACCGCGCTCGACGCGCTCAAACTGGACCTGGTCAAGAACACCCAGACCATGGCGGGCGAGATCGAAACCATTTCGGTGACGCGCAAGATCGGCGGCCCGCGCTCGGAACTGTCGCTGCTGAACGCCTTGCGCGAGCAGTACGCCATTACGGAACTCACGCTCTTCACCCAGGACGGCAAAATCGTCGCCTCGAGCAGCGACGCGAGCCTTGATACCGGCACGCTGCTGCCAGACCGGCCGAACGACGCGATCCTGGCGCAGGTGCGCCAGGGACTGGTCTACGCCAACCTCGACGCCATCGGCAAATCCGGGCTGCAGCTGCGCGTGGTGGTGCCGGTGCACTCGCGCGAGGTCGGCGCGCCCAACCGCGCGCTGCAGGCGCTGCAGGCGCTGCCGCCGCGCTACGCCAAGCTCGGCGAATCGGTGCAATCAGCCTTTGCCGATTACGAAAAGCTGGTGTACCTGCGCGGGCCGCTCAAGTTCGGGTTCACCCTCACGTTGTCGCTGATCGCGCTGCTCACGTTGCTGATCGCGGTGTGGGCCGCGATCTTCTCGGCGCGGCGGCTGGCGGCACCGATCCGCGAGCTCGCCGAAGGCACGCGTGCGGTGGCGCAGGGCGATTACCAGAAACAGCTGCCCGTCACCAGCCACGATGAGATCGGCATCCTGGTCGAGTCGTTCAACGACATGACGCGGCGCATACATCGCGCGCAGTCGCAGAGCAAACGCAGCCAGCAGGAGGCAGAAATCCAACGCGCCTACCTCGAGACCGTGCTCGGCCACCTATCTTCGGGCGTGCTCACCTTCAACCAGCGACTGATGCTGCGCACGCATAACCCGGCCGCGGGCCATATTCTCGGCGTTGAGCTCAAGGCCGGCGAGCGCAAACCGCTCGCGTGGCTGGCGGAACGTTATCCGCTGTTGCATCCGTTCACGGAGTCGATTGCGCGTGCGACCGTGGCCGGAGACACCGAATGGCGCACCCAGATCGAGCTACCGGCCAACAATCACGCCCGCACGCTAATGGTGCGCGGCACGTTGCTTCCGTCGTGGCGCGGTAAACGAGGCGGTTACGTGGTGGTATTCGACGATATCACTACCCTGATCCAGGCCCAGCGCGACGCCGCCTGGGGCGAGGTGGCGCGGCGCATGGCACATGAAATCAAGAACCCGCTTACGCCGATCCAGCTCTCGGCCGAGCGCATCCGTCACAAGTATCTGCGCCAGGTCGAGGAGGAAGAGCGCGCCGCGCTCGACCGCGCCACGCGCACGATCATCGAGCAGGTCGAGTCACTGAAGTCGATGGTCAATGATTTTTCCGAATATGCGCGTTCGGCCCAGATGCGCTCGCGTCCGGTCGACCTCAATGATTTGATCCGCGACGTCGTCGAGCTGTACAAGAACGAGCGCGGGCTCGTGGCGGCCGGCGCCGTGCCGCTCCACAGCGCCGCCGAGAAGATCGGGCGCAAAGCGCCGCGTCCGGTCGCGACCAAGCTCGAACTCGACACCGATCTGCCCGTCGTGTCGGCCGACCCCGGACGACTGCGGCAGGTGCTGCACAATCTGTTGCTCAACGCGCGCGATGCGCTCGCTGCCACCCCCAAACCGGTAATCCGCGTGAGTACGCGCGTGGTAACGGAAAACCTGCATCGTTTCGTCGAACTCAAGGTGCAGGACAACGGGCCGGGTTTCCCCGAACCGATGCTCGGGCGCCTGTATGAACCTTACGTCACCAGCAAGGAAAAAGGCACGGGACTGGGACTGGCCATCGTCAAGCGCATCGTCGAGGAGCACGGCGGCACGACGCTCGCGGAAAATCTCAAGGAGGGCGGCGCCTGCTTCACCATCCGTCTCCCAGTCGGCGAAGCGGCACTGGCGGAAGCCCCGGTGCATAAACCCGTGCACGTGGAGAAAAAGGCATGAACCCGGGTTACATCCTGGTGGTCGATGACGAGCCGGACATCCGTCGGCTGCTGCAGGAAATCCTCCAGGACGAGCACTACAAGGTGGTCACGGCGGAGAACGCGCGCGCGGCGCGCGACGCCGTGCGCAAGCAACGTCCCGACCTGGTGCTGCTCGACATCTGGATGCCGGACACCGACGGCATCAGCCTGCTGCGCGAGTGGGCCACCAGCGGCAGTCTGGAGATGCCGGTCATCATGATCTCGGGGCACGGCACGGTCGAAACCGCGGTCGAGGCCACGCGCCTTGGCGCCTATGACTTCATCGAAAAACCGCTTTCCATGGGCAAGCTGCTGCTGACCGTGGAGCGCGCGCTCGAGAACGACAAGCTGCGGCGCGAGAACCTGCGCCTGCGCCGCCAGGCCGAACCCGCTGCTACTCTCATCGGCAAAAGCCCGGTGATGCAACAACTGCGCGAAAACATCGAACGCATTGCCGCGACCGACGCCTGGGTGCTGATCGGCGGCGAGGCCGGCAGCGGCAAGGCTGTGGCGGCGCGCTATCTGCACGCCCAGAGCGCGCGCAAGGAACATCCGTTCGTCGAGGTGAGCCTGGCCGCGGTCGCGCTGGCGCATGTGGCCGCGCAGCTGTTCGGACACGAACACAGAGGCGCCGTCACGCCCGGCAGCTTTGAGCAGGCCGCGGGCGGCACGTTGTTGCTGAACGAAATCGCCGAGCTTGATCCCGCGATGCAGGCGCGCCTGCTGGATGCGTTGGAACAGAAACGTTTCACGCGGGTTGGCGGTCACGAACCCATCGAGCTGGACGTGCGCATTCTGGCCGCCAGCGATCAGGACCTGCAGCAGGCGGTGGACGACAAACGCTTTCGTGAGGATCTTTACTATCGACTGAACGTCGTGCCGCTGCGCGTGCCACCGTTGCGTGAACATCGCGAGGACGTCCCGGAGCTGATCAATTTCTACGTCAACTGGATGGCCGACAACGAGCACCTGGCGTACCGCAAGTTCACCACCGGCGCGCTCAACTTGCTGCGCAACTATTCCTGGCCGGGCAATGTGCTCGAATTGAAAAACCTGGTGCAACGTCTGCTGATTCTGCATCGCGGGGAAGAGGTGACCGAAGCGGAGGTGGAACAGACGTTCGGCGCGCCGGCGCCGGTCTCGGCCGAAGCCTATCCGCCGACGCTAATGGAAATGCCGTTGCGCGACGCGCGCGAGCTGTTCGAGAAGGCCTATCTGGAACACCACTTGAAGCGCACCGGCGGCAACGTCGCCGAAGTCGCGCGCCTCTCCGGTATGGAGCGCACGCACCTGTACCGCAAGCTCAAGCAGCTCGGCGTCAACCCCAAGCCGCCCAAGGAATAATCCCGTGGCGATCGTCGACAACCTGGAAGCGATGCTCGCGCGCGGCCAGGACAACGCGCTGCTGCGTTACAGCCTCGGCGGCGAATATCTCAAGCTCAAGCAGTTCGACAAGGCCGCCGAACACCTGCGCCAGGCCGTCACGCACGACCCGAAATATTCCGCCGCGTGGAAGTTGCTCGGCAAAGCGCTGTCCGAGGGCGGACACAGGGACGATGCGATCAAGGCTTACGAAGACGGGATCAAGGTCGCGGAGGAGAAAGGCGACAAACAGGCGGCGAAAGAGATGGCGGTTTTTCTCAAGCGGTTGCAGAAATAATTTTGTCGAGCAGCCTTCGGCCGCGTAGTAATTGCGGTTCCCACACTGCGGGCGGGTTTCTTTTCTTTGCTTGTCTGTACAGACCGGCTACATGGGTAACGGATGTGCGAGGACATGGGTAACACTTCGGATCGGGTCCGATCCGGAGATGAACCATGCCTTGGCAAGCGAGAGATACCATGAGTCTGCGTCGTGAGTTGGTGGAACTGGCCACCCAGGAAGGCGCCAACCGGCGCATGCTGTGCGGTCGCTTCGGCGTGAGCCCCAAGACCGCCTACAAGTGGCTGGCGCGTTTCGAGAAGGACGGCGCGACGGGCTTGCACGAACGCTCGCGCCGCCCGCATCACGTCCCGACCCGCACCCTCGCCGAGATCGAAGCCGCGGTCGTGGGCCTGCGTGCCCAGCACCCGGCCTGGGGCGGGCGCAAGATCGCCCGAAGGCTCTTTGAGCTCGACGGCACCGCGATCGCGCCGAGCACCGTGACCGCCGTCTTGCATCGTTACGGACTGATTCAACCTGAAGCCTCGAGGGCCGCCACCGCCTGGCAGCGCTTTGAGCATCCCGAGCCCAATGAACTCTGGCAGATCGACTTCAAGGGCCACTTCGACACGCCGGCCTCGCGTTGTCATCCGTTGACTGCGCTCGATGATCACGCGCGCTTCAATCTCATCCTGAAGGCCTGTCCGCGCACCGACCGGCGAACGGTGCAGCCTTGGCTCATCGAGGCGTTCCGCCGCTATGGGCTGCCGCGGCGGATCAACGCCGACCACGGCGCCCCGTGGGGCGCCCCGAGCGCGCCCTATCACGGGCTCGCGCGCCTCACCGTGTGGCTCATCCGTCTCGGCATCCGGGTGAGTCACAGCCGGGTGCATCACCCGCAGACCAACGGCAAGGAGGCGCGCTTCCACCGCAGTCTGCAAGCCGAGGTGCTGAACGGCCGGGGCTTCGAGGATCTTGGAGCGGTCCAGCGTGCCTTCGACCGCTGGCGCACGGTCTACAACTGCGAGCGGCTCCACGAGGCGCTGGCACTTGCCACGCCCGCCTCGCGCTATCGACCGAGCCCGCGACCTTATCCGGAGGAGCTGCCGCCGATTGAATACGGTCCTGATGCCACGGTCTATCGGGTTCCGGTGAATGGCTGGCTCAGAATCCACGGCCGGTGGATCAAAGTCTCCAACGCGCTCACCGGCCTGCCAATCGGGGTGCGGGCACGCCCGGATCGTGACGGCGTGCTCGATTTTTACTTCTGCCACCAGCGCTTTATGCGGGTGGACTTGCGAGACCGGGAGGACAACGAATAATGTTACCCATGTCCTCGCACGGGTGTTACCTATCTCTCCGGTCTATACATACGAGCAAAGAAAAGAAACCAAAAGAAAGCACGCCCCGGAGCCGCCGACACCTTCCTGCGCTTCTCG
>Ga0187773_10000615_pt1 | contig 14175 bp, 16 predicted proteins | sample 0216_BV02_MP05_1_FD_133133 | JGI IMG/M metagenome (GOLD analysis project Ga0187773, IMG submission 133133) | Tropical peat soil microbial communities from peatlands in Department of Meta, Colombia - 0216_BV02_MP05_10_MG | ecosystem: Environmental > Terrestrial > Soil > Wetlands > Peat | place...
CCGACGAAGAGGTCGTCACCCAAGCCGAGCGGCTCGACCACCTGCTCGCGGATGAAGGCCCGATAGTCGGTCTTGCTCAGGGCCTCGATCAACACCGCGGCGACCCAGTGGGCGGCCCGCCCGTGGTAGTAGACGCGCGAGCCGGGCGTCCACTCCAGGGTGAAGTCGCAGACCGACCGGCGGAGCAGCTCGTGGTCCTCCCAGGCGGCCTTCGGCACGTCCGCGTTCGGAAAGCCCCCCTGGTGGCTCAGGAGCTGGATGATCGTGATGTCGCCCTTGCCGTTGGCCTCGAAGCCCGGGATGTGCTCGGCGACCCGATCGGTGAAGCGGAGCGCGCCCTGCTCGGCGAGGATCCACACCGCGCAGGCGGTGACGACCTTGGTGTTGGAGTAGAGCAGCCACAGCGAATCGGCGCGAGCCGCGACGCGCGAGGGCTCGAGCCGGGCGTCCCCGAAGGTCCGGTACAGCGCGAGCTTGCCGTCGCGGGCGACCGCGATCTGGGCACCCGGATACCGTCCTTCCGCCAGATGACGGGTGATCAGCTCCTGGAGCCGGTCGAGCGCGCGCGGGTCGAGGCTCAGGGACGACGGAGTCGCGGCGGACAGGGGGAAGGTCATCGACGTCTCCTCAGGAGGTCTGCCTCAGTGAGTTGATCAGGTCCACCACCCGTAGCAGCTCGCTGCCGTCGCGAATCATCTGCCGATCTCCGGCCTGACCCCAGCGGAGCACGCCGTCCCGATCGATGACGAACGTCGAGCGGTAGGCGACGTTGCGGTCACGGTCGAGGACCCCGTAGGCGGAGATGGCGGATCGGTGCACGTCGCTCAGGAGCGGGAACGGAAACGGGTGCGCCTTGAGAAACGCGGTGTGGCAGAACGGGCTGTCGCCGCTGATCGCGAGGAGCGCGGCTCCTCGCTTGCCGAGCTCGTTCGCGACCTGTCCCAGGCCGGTGAGCTCGGGGGTTCAGATGCCGCCGAAGTCGTAGCAGTAGAAGCCGAGCACGACGTCGCGTCCCCGGTACTCGGCCAGGGAGATCGAGCGGCCGGTGGTGGCGGGCAGCTCGAACTCGGGCGCCGGCTGTCCCCATCGCAGCGTCATCACGACGCGGATTCTGGTGGATTGCCGGCGCCCGGTCAAGCCCCTGATCTGTGGGCTAGGTGTCCTCCGGTGGGGCCGACCTCACCCAGCGGCGGACCCGCCGCGAGACGCCGTCCCGGATCCGCTCGTAGGTCTCGAGGATCGAGCTCGCCCGCCTCGGCCCGACCGACCACCTGAGGGCCTCCTGGGCCCGCAGTCGCCAGGTGGCCCGTCGGATCACGCTCTGCAGGGTGTCCCGGATCGGACGGTCCTCGGGCGCGGGCCCCAGCGCGACGAGGAGATCCCGCAGGAACCGGACGCTGGATTCCGATTCGGTGGGGATCCGCCGCAGCCGGTCCACATCGATGGTGTGCGGGAACGTGGGCGCGTCGGCCAGGGCCCGCACGGCCTGGAGGCCCACCATCGTGCGCAGGCACTTCTCGCAGATCCCGCAATTGTAGCGGCGGGACTTCTTCCGCACGCAGACGCGCAGGTTCTCCATCGCCACCGGGGACCGGCTGATGGCCGCGATCTTCTCCGAGCGCAAGGCCTCGGCTCCGTCGTGAATGAACTCGGTGCTCTCGGTGGACCACAAGTGGTCCATCAAGGGATGCGAGCCCCAGGGCACCAGCTCCCGGTAGGCGTGAGTCGAACCCACCAGGACCGTCCGGAAGGACTCCTCCAGCGCGAGCCCGACGCTGGCCAGGGCGGCGCCGTGATACAGACTCCAGTCCACGATGGGATCGGCGAACTGCCGCAGATTGGTGTGCACGGTGACCGGATGGCGGTCCGTCTTCTCCGCGACCCGGCGAGTGCGATCCACCAGCTCCTCGAAGATCGGCCGGTTCCGCTCGTCGCAGTCGAACCCGAAGACGAGAACGAGATGCGAGATTCGCTGGCGGGAGGGGCGCGGCTTGAGGAGGGTGTAGAACGAGTCGACGCCGGCCGAGAAGAAGGCCGCGACGTCGTGGCTATGGGGATCGGGATCCTGCTCCGTGCGGTCCGGAAGGACCTCGACCGGGTGGTCGCCGACGCCCCAGTGGTGATAGATGGCCATCAGGTCCGCGGTGCTGGCCAGCAGGCGCGCGGACACGGGGGCCTCGATTCGCAGCCTCTCTCCGAGGGCCATCGTGACGGGAAGGGTGGCGGCCAGGAAGGCGTCGCCGGAGACGGCACGGCGGGGAGGCTTGGCCCCGTCGACGACGAACTCCATGTGGAACGGCCGACCGCGATCGGACTCGACGGTGGCCGAGAGGGTGTAGCCCTCGCCCCCGACGGAGGGGGCAGAGCAGATATCGCGCACGATCATCGGTACTCTCCTGCAAACGGTCGGGCCACGGGCCGGACCGGGATCGGTCGAGTAGGGAAGTCTGCTGGAGCGACGGGCGGCAGAAAGCTGCCGCGAGTGGAGACTGCTTAGGAGAGCGGGGGCGCCCGCGCTTCAGCGGACGAGCCGCAATGCGACTGGACCGCGACCGGTCCCTCCGGGGGCAGGACGGCGGTCGGGTAGACGAACGGGGAGCTGGTAAAGAGCGGGAAGGGGTCGAGCGCCGCCTCCGAGGAGGCGACCGTGAAGATCGCGTCGTCGTCGTTGTAGAAACCCTGGGTGCCGTAGAGGTCGGCCGGGACCGCGTAGGCCAGCGGCACCGGCACGACCAAGCCGCCCACGAGTACCAGGACCAGCGCGAGGTGCGAAAGACCACGCTTCATGGGCGCTCTAGCCAACGCCTGATCCCTCGGGTTGTCAAGTTACAGCTTTGTCATACATGGTGCCGAAGGGGGGACTCGAACCCCCACGGGTTGCCCCACACGCCCCTCAAACGTGCGCGTCTGCCAATTCCGCCACTTCGGCGCCGGCGAGGGCACAGTATGCGTGGCCCCGCTAGGCTTGTCAATTCAACGACCCAGCCGGATGATCCGGCCGACACGCGACTGACGAAGCCGTGGATCGAGCGCGTCGCGAATGCCCTCCCCCATCAGATTGTAGGAGAGCACCGTGAGGAGGATCGCGAGGCCGGGGTAGAGCGTGAGCCACCAGGCGATCTCGATGTAGTCGCGGCCGTCGTTGAGGATGTTGCCCCAGGTGGCGTACGGGGGCTGGACGCCCAAGCCCAGGAACGAGAGACCGGCCTCGGTCAGGATCGCGGCCGGGATGCCGAGCGTCATCGCGACGAGGATGGGCGCGATCGCATTGGGCAGGATGTGCCGGAAGATGATGCGGAGCGCCCCCGCCCCGACCGACTCCGACCAGATGACGAACTCCCGCTCTCGAAGAGTGAGGAACTCCGCGCGGACCAGCCGGGCCACGCCCATCCACCCAGTGAGCCCGATCACGGTCATGATGGTCCAGATCGACGGCTTCAGGAACGCGAGCACCGCCAAGAGCAGGAAGAAGCGCGGGAAGACCAGCATCAGGTCGACCATGCGCATCACGAAATTGTCGACGACGCCTCCGTGGTAGCCGGCGGCCGAGCCGAGGAGCACGCCGATCAGGGCGGCGATCCCGACCGACACGAAGCCGACCGCGAGCGAGACCCTCGAGCCGTACAGCACGCGGGAGAGCACGTCGCGGCCGAGCGGATCGGTGCCGAGCCAGTGGCTGCGGGACGGTGGCTCCAGGATCTTCTTGGTGTCGGGGCGATTTGGATCCCAGGGCGCGATCATGGGGGCGAGCACGGCGAGCGTCACCAGCACCATGACCACCACGCCGCCGCACATCGCGAGCTGGTTGCGGGCGAACGTGCGCCAGAACTGCCGCAGCTCCCCCCGTCCGCCGGGTGAGGCCATTCAGCGCCTCCCGCGGCGACCGCCGAAGCGGATGCGCGGATCCACCAGCCCATAGGTGATGTCCGCGACGAGGTTGGCGACGAGGGTCAGGGTGGCGACGATGACGAGGTTGCCCATCACCACCGGATAGTCGCGGGAGAAGACGGACTGGACCATGAGCTGGCCCATGCCGGGAATGGCGAAGATCGATTCGATGATGACGCTGCCGCCGATGAGCCCGGGCAGGGCGAGCGCCAGGATGGTCACGACCGGCAGCAGCGCGTTGCGCAAGGCGTGCTTGCTGATCACGGTCCGCTCGGACAGCCCCTTGGCCCGGGCGGTCTGCACGTAGTCCTGACGGACCACCTCGAGCATGCTCTGCCGCATGTAGCGCGAGAAGCCCGCGAGCCCGCCGAAGGTCGCCACCGCGATCGGCAGGATCAGGTGGGAGAAGAAGTCCCACTGCTGCTGGAAGAAGGTCAGGTACTCCCAGTTCAGCGATCGCAGGCCCGAGATGGGTAGCCAGCCGAGCTGCACCCCGAAGAGGATCATGAGCAGCAGCGCGAGCCAGAAGTCGGGCGTGGCGAAGCCCACGAAGACGAAGACGGTCGTGATCTTGTCGTAGAGCGAGTACTGCCGGGTGGCCGAGAGCACCCCGATCGGCACCGCCAGGCCGACGATGATCGCCATCTCGATCAGGTTCAGGAACAGGGTCACTGGCAGCCGCTCGCCGATCTTGGTGAGCACCGGCCGGCCGTCCGGAAGGAAGGACCGTCCGAAGTCGAGTCGCACCGCGCGCGTGAGCCACTGCCAGTACTGCACGTAGATCGGCCGGTCGAGCCCGAACTCCTTGATCAGGCGCTCCTTCACCTCGGGCGAGGCGTTGGGATCCTCCGGGGTCAGGAAGTCGAGCGGACCCCCCGGGGCGAGGCCGATGACCACGTACGAGACGAAGGTGATGCCGAGCAGCAGCGGGATCGAGAGCAGGAGCCGGCGGAGGGCGAAGAGCGCCATCTAGCCGGAGGTGTAGCGCTGCTGCGCCTTCGGCACGTACCACTCGTCGAAGTTGTACATGATGCCGGCCGGGGCCGCCTTGACCCCGTGAATCCGCGAGGCCACCACCGGGAGCGCGTCCCGGTAGTAGAGGAAGATCATCGGCAGATCCTGGGCCAGGATCTCCTGGATGCGGTGGTAGTAGCGCACCCGCTCGCTCTGGACGCACGAGCTGCGCCCGGCTTCGAGCAGCGCATCCACCTCGGGGTTGGCGTAGCCGGTGCGATTCATCTGGTCGGGTCCCCGCTGGGAGGAGTGCCAGACCACGAACTGATCGGGGTCGATACCGGTCCCGAACCCCAGCACCACCACCTCGAAGCGCCGGGGCTTCACGAATTCCTTGATGAAGGCCGCCCACTCGATGAGCTGGATGTCGGCCTGGATCCCGATGTCCTTGAGCCGCTGCTGGATGATCTCGGCGATCTTCTTGCGCTCGTCGTTGCCCTGGTTGGTGCGAATGGTCAGGGTGAACGGCTTGCCCTCCGCGTCTTCCACGATGCCGTCGCCGTTGCGGTCCTTCCAGCCCGCCTCCGCGAGCAGGGCCCTGGCCTTCTCGGGGTCGTAGTCGTACTGCACGACCTTGTCGGTATAGGCCCAGGTCCCCGGCCGGATCGGCCCGGTCGCGACCCGGGCGAGGCCGAGCCGCACGCCGTCGATGAGCTCCTGCTTGTTGATGGCGTGGGCGAAGGCCTGGCGCACCCGGCGATCGGCGAAGCGCGGATCGCGCAGGTTGAAGCCGAGGAAGGTGTAGTCGCTCGCGGGGTAGCGGAACTTGTGGTAGGCCTTGCGGAACGCCGGGTACTCGGTCTGCCGTGCGTACTGGATGCCGGTGAGCGTGCTCACATAGTCGACGCCGCGCGCCTTCAGCTCGAGGAAGATCGTGGCCTGGCTCGGGATGACCCGGTACACGACCCGGCTCAGGTAGGGGCGGCCGTCGAAGTAGTCGGGGTTGGCGACCAGCACCACCTTCTCCCCCGGCTTCCATTCCTGGAAGCGATACGGCCCGGTGCCGATCGGGTGGCTGTTCTGCGGCGACTCCCGGAGCGTGCCCGCCTCCGCGAACGACTGGAGCAGGTGCTTGGGCAGCATCTCGCCGCTCCAGGTCTCGACCGCGCGCGCGTAGGGCTTGTCGTAGCGCACCCGGACCGTGTACGGATCCGGAGCCTGCACGTCCTTGACGAGGAGGAAGCTATCCTTGAAGGGGGCCGGCGTCTTCGGGTTGATCATGGTCCGGTACGTGAACAGCACGTCGTCGGCCGTGAAGGGATGCCCGTCGTGCCACTTCACGTCCCGGCGGAGCTTGAAGGTCAGATCGAGGCAGTCACGGCTGTACGTCCACGATTCCGCCATCGCGGGCACCAGGTTCAGGTCCTTGTCGGTCTTCACCAGCCCGTCGTAGATCAGGCCGCCCACCTCGTAGGAGGACTGGTCGGAGGTGAGGCTCGGGATCAGCCCTCCGATGTCACCGATCGAGGCCTGGATGAAGGTATCGCCGTACGCCGGAGCGCTCGCGGCGGCGGCGCCCTCCTCGCTCCGGCTGTCGACGGACGAGTTGCAGGCGGCGAGGAGGGCGCCGATCCCGATGCCGGCCAGCAGCGAGCGGACGCGCGCCGGACGTCGCCGCATTCGGGGATCGGCTACTTCGTCGGAGCGGGCGCCGGGGCCGCGGGCGCGGGAGTGGAGGTGGGAGGCGCCGCGGGCGCCGCCGGCGCCGGTGCGGCGGGCGCAGTGACCGGCATGATGCTCGCGGAGTGCCGGTGCGCCATTATCGAGAGGGCGAAGGAGGTCAGCAGGAACATCGCCGCCACCAGGCCGGTGGCCTTGCCCAAGACGGTGGGGGTGCCCATCGAGCCGAACACCGCCTGACTGCCGCTACCGCCGAACGCGGAGCCGATATCGGCTCCCTTGCCGGCCTGCAGCAGCACCAACCCGATGATCGTCAGGGACACCACGACGTGCAGGACCACGACCAGGATGAACATGTGACCGCTACTCCTTCGAAGCGCCGCTGCGGGCGGCGGACTTCTTCGCGATGGTGATGAAGCTCTGGGCCTGCAGGCTCGCTCCGCCCACGAGGACCCCGTCGATGTCCGGCTCCTGGGTCAGCACGGACGCGTTGTCGGCCTTGACGCTGCCCCCGTAGAGGATGCGCACGGACTGGGACAGCTCCTTGGAGGCGACCTCGGAGACCAGACCGCGCAAGTACCCGTGCACCTCGGCGGCCTGGGCGGGCGTCGCGTTCACGCCGGTCCCGATCGCCCACACCGGCTCGTAGGCGAGGACGCACCGCGTGAGATCCTCGGGCGACAAGCCGGCCCAGCCGGCTCGAAGCTGCCCCTCCACCACCGTGAACGTGAGCCCCTGACGCCGCTCCTCCTGGGTCTCGCCCACGCACAGCACGGGGCGCATCCCGTGACGCAGGACCGCGGCCACCTTCCGGTTGATCTCCTCGTCGGTCTCCCGGAACACGTGGCGCCGCTCGGAGTGGCCGAGCAGCACCCACCGACATCCGAGCTCCGCGAGCATCGCTGGCGAGACCTCGCCGGTGAAGGCGCCCTGCTCCTCCCAGTGGCAGTTCTGGGCGCCGACGGCCACCGCGGCTCCCTTCAGCACCTCGGCGGCGACGGTCAGTGCGGTGAAGGGCGGGCACACGACCACCTCGACCCCCCTCGGCCGCTTGAGCCCGTCGCGAACGGCCTGGGCCAGCTCCCGGGCCATCGCCTGCGTCCCGTGCATCTTCCAGTTGCCGATGACCAGCGGTGTGCGCATCAGGCCGCGTCGTCCAGGGCCGCCACGCCGGGCAGCTCGCGCCCCTCGAGGAACTCGAGAAACGCTCCACCCGCGGTCGAGACGTAGCCGATCTTGTCCATCACGCCCGCCTGCTGCACCGCCGCGATGGTGTCGCCACCGCCGATGACCGAGAACGCCCCGGAGTCGGCAACCGCGCGGGCGACCCCGAGGGTGCCCGCCGCGAAGGGCTCCTTCTCGAAGACGCCCATCGGGCCGTTCCAGACGATGGTCCGGGCTCCCTTGAGCGCTCCGGCGAACTGCATGACGCTCGCGGGGCCGATGTCGAGCCCCATGAGCTCGTCGGGGATCTCCCGGATACCGATGGTGCGGACGCCGGTCGACGCGTCGAGCCCGGCGGCGACCACGACGTCGACGGGCAGGCGCACCGGGACGCCGCGGCTCCGCGCACCGTCGAGGATGCCGCGGGCGGCCTCGAGCCGGTCGGGCTCGAGCAGCGAGCGGCCGACGCCGTGGCCGAGCGCCTTGAGGAACGTGAACGCCATGCCCCCACCGATGACGAGCCCATCGACGCGCTGCAGGAGATGCTCGACCAGCGCGAGCTTGTCGGAGACCTTGGCCCCTCCGAGGACGGCCCAGAGCGGCCGCTCCGGGCGTTCGAAGATGCGGGCCAGCGCGGCGAGCTCCCGCGCCACGAGCAGACCCGCGGCGGCGGGCTTCAGATACCGCGTGATGGCCTCGATGGAGGCGTGCGCGCGATGAGACGCCGCAAAAGCGTCGTCGACGTAGACGTCGGCCAGGCTGGCCAGCGCCCTCGCGAACGCCTCGTCGTTGGCCTCCTCCTCCGGGTGATATCGCAGGTTCTCGAGCAGCACGACCTCACCCGGCCCGAGGGCGCGGGCGCCGGCCTCGACCTCCGGCCCTACGCAGTCCGGCAGGAGAGCGACCGGACGGCCCAGCAGTGACCCGAGGCGCTCGGCTACCGGCCGGAGCGAGTACTTGGGGTCCGGCTTCCCCTTCGGACGCCCGAGGTGCGAGGCGATGATCAGCGAGCCGCCGGCCTTGAGCACGGACTGGATCGTCGGCAGCGCGGAGGTGATCCGGGTGTCGTCGGTGACCCGCGCGCCGTCCAGCGGCACGTTGAAGTCGACTCGCAGGAAGACACGCTTGCCGGTCAGATCGAGCTGATCGACGACGAGCTTTGCCACGGGCGATCGGGCCGGCGCGAGCGACCGCGTCTACAGCGACCGGGCCATGTAGCGGATCAGATCCCGCACCCGGCAGGAGTAGCCCCACTCGTTGTCGTACCAGGCCAGCACCTTGACGAGGTTGCCGTCCACCAGCGCGGTCGACGGCAGGTCGACGATCGACGAGTGTGAGTTGCCGTTGAAGTCGACCGAGACCAGCTCCTCGTCGGTAGCGTCGAGGATGCCCTTCAGCGGGCCGGCCGCCGCCGCACGGAACGCGTCGTTGACCGCCGCCGGCGTCACGGGCTTGGCGAGCTCAACCGTGAGATCCACCACGGACACGTTGGCGGTCGGCACGCGGATCGCGATGCCGTCCAGCTTGCCGTTCAGCTCCGGCAGCACCAGGCCCACCGCGGTGGCTGCGCCGGTGGTGGTGGGTATCATGCTCACCGCGCCCGCGCGGGCGCGGCGCAGGTCCTTGTGCGGGAAGTCCTGGATCGGCTGGTCGTTCGTGTAGGAATGCACCGTCGAGGCGAAGCCACGCTTGATGCCGAAGTCGTCGAGCAGGACTTTCGCGACGGTGGCCAGGCAGTTGGTGGTGCAGGAGGCATTGGACACCAGCTCGTGCTTGACCGGGTCGTACTTCTGCTCGTTGACCCCGAGCACCACCGTGATGTCCGGGTCCTTGGCCGGCGCAGTGATGATCACCTTCTTGGCCCCGGCCTGCAGGTGCTTCGAGGAGGTCGCCCGATCCCGGAAGATGCCGGTGGACTCGACCACGACGTCCACGCCCATCTCCCCCCACGGAAGGGTCGCCGGGTCCTTCGCGGAGCACACGCGGATCTCCCGGCCGTTCACGAAGATGGCCTCGCCCTTGGCCTTGACCTCTGCGCCCAGCGTGCCGTGGACGGAATCGTGCTTGAGCAGGTGGGCGAGGGTCTTGGAGTCGGCCAGGTCGTTGACCGCGACCACCTCGAGCTCGGGGGACTCGAGAGCGGCTCGAAAGAAGACTCGACCGATGCGCCCGAACCCGTTGACTCCTACCCGCACCGCCATGGCGCTTCCTTTCCTGTTTGTGCCAGTTTGGCAAATACTTCTGGGCCCTTGGAGGCTTCCGATTATAGCGAGCCGGGGCCGGCCGGCGCAAGACCGCGTCTAGGCGACCCGGGCGATCGTCAGGACACCGACGGTGGCCGCTCCGCCGGCCTTCAGCGTGAGCGCGCACTCGGACACGGTGGCGCCGGTGGTCAGGATGTCGTCGACCACGACGACGTGCCGACCCGCCACGGCTTCGGGTCGCCGCAGGCGAAAGGCGCCGCGGACGTTGGCCCGACGAGCCCTCGCCTCGAGCGCGGTCTGTGACGGGGTCGCCACGACGCGGGCCAGCACGTCGTCCGCGACCGGTAGCCCCCACGCCCGGCCGATCCGGTGGGCCAGCAGCGAGGCCTGATTGAAGCCCCGCTCGCGCCTGCGCCGCCGGTGCAGCGGCACCGGCACCAGCAGATCCGGTAGCCCCAGCGGCAGCCGCATCTCCGGCGCCTCGAGGAGCAGATCCGCCAGCACCGCCGCGAGCGGCCGCCGGCCCTTGAACTTCAGCGCGTGCAGCGCCTCCCGCACCACGTCGCCGTAGCGCGTGGCCGCTCGGGCATACGCGAAGACCGGGGCCCGCGACCGGCAGGACGAGCAGAGATGCTCGCGCGGACGGGCGGGACCCGAGCCGCCGGCGCCGAGCGCAGCGGCCGCCGGCACCCCGCACAGGCGACACCACGGCGGACCGATCCGCTCCAGCGCGGCCCAGCACTGGGCGCAGAGCGGCCCGCGTCGACGGTCGTCGAGGGGCGCCCGGCAGACCGCGCAGAACGGCGGGAAGACGAGGTCCAGCAGGGCCCCCGCCCATCGGCTCCAGGGGCCGGGCTCGCGGGGGGAACGCGCTAGGGCCGGAAGGTGTTCCAGCAACGGCACGACGGACAGCGATCGGTCCAGCGCGAGTGCCCGGCGCCGCACGCCGCGCAGCGATGCGGCCACTCCACGCTGTCGCTCAGACGCAAGGCGCGCCGGTACTCTTCCATGGCGTCGCGAAGCTGACCGCGCCGCTCGAGAATCGCACCGAGATAGGCGTGTATCTGGGGTAGGTCGGGAGCCCGCACCTCCATCTTCTGGAACTGCTCGGCGGCCTCGTCGAGCATCGCGAGCTCGAAGTAGACGCGACCGAGGCCGAAGGCGAAGGCTTGGTTCTCCGGATGGCGCGCGAGCGCCTCCTGGTAGAGCGAGATCATCCGGGTCGGCCGACCCTCGGCGCGATGGAGCTGCTCGAGGCGCCCCAGCAAGGGCAGCGCGGCCTGGGAGGCCTCCGCGGCCCGCTCCCAGACGCGCAGGGCCTCGCGCGCCTCGCCCGCCTTGAGGTGCACGTCGCCGAGCAGGAGGGCGGCGGGCACGAAGCCGGGCTGGAGCCGCAGCGACTCCTTCAGGTGCGACGCCGCTCCGACCCGGTCGCTCTTCTCGAGCCGCTCCCGCGCGAGCTCGTAGTGCAGCCCGGCGAGCACCTCCTCCTCGGCCACGCGCTGCTCCCGGGGAGCCCGCTGGACCAGCGAGGTCTGCACCTCCACGGCCTCGGCCCAGCGCCGCCGCTCGACCAGCGAGTCCCGCTCGGCGTGACCCCGGCCCGGCGCCGGGAGACGGGTCGTGTCTTCCGCCGGCCGAGCGGACGCCACGGTGGGCGGCTCGACCGGCGATCGCCGCGAGCGGGGTCGGATGGCCTCGCGGAGGACCCCGAGGCCGAAGGCCAGCACGGCCCCGGCGCCGAAGGCCACGACCGCGAGGGCCATGACCGGCACGTCGAGTGCCCAGTCGCCGCCCAGGGTGATGTGGACGCGCGCCGGGTTGATGGAGCCGAGGTAGGTGACGAGGATGGCGAAGAGCAGACCGACGATGAGGCCGAACCGGATCGACACGGACGGTCGAGCGGCGCTAGCGAGCCGCGGTGCGCTCTTCCTCTTCGATCGCGCGCTGGCACTCGATGCAGTAGCGCGCGTCCGGGACCGCTTCGAGGCGCTTGTCCGCGATCGGCTCGCCGCAGCGCTCGCAGTCACCGAAGCCGCCCTCGGTGATCTTCTGCAGCGCCAGCGCGACCTCCTTCAGCCTCCGACGGTCGCCGTTGCCCAGCTCGAAGAGGAACTCGCGATTGTAGGCAGAAGAGGCCTGGTCGCCCAGGTCCTTGATGGAGTCGTCTTCCGGACCCTTGCCGTAGAGGACGTTCTTGCCGACCTCCTCCACGAGCCGGCGGTGCTTCTCCTCCAGCTTCTTGCGGAACTGCTGCAACCGGTCCTTCTTCATCGTTACCTCCTTCCTCCTCGCGATCGCAGCCCGAGAACGGCACACGCGGCAGCGCCGCTAGACGCGCAGGCTACCACGGGCCCCACCTCAAATCAATCGCGGACGGGCCCCTCCCTCGACGGAGACGAGCGGTGCGTCTCCCCAGAGACGCTCGAGCGCGTAGAACCCGCGCGTCTCGTCGAGAAAGACGTGGACGACCACGTCGCCGTAGTCGAGCAGGATCCAGCCGCTCTCCGCGCTCCCCTCGTTGTGACGCGGACGCACGCCTTCCGATCGCAGCGCGCCCCGGACCGCCTCCGCGATGGTCTCGGCCTGGGTCGTGGAGCGGGCGCTGCAGACGATGAAGAAGTCGGCGATGCTCGACAGGCCCTGCAGGTCGAGCACCGCGAGGTCGACCGCCTTCTTCTCGAGCGCCGCGTGCGCGGCGACTTGGACGACGGCTTCGGCAGACAGAGTGGCCAATCACTCCTCCGGGCTGTAGAGGTGGTGGTCGCGGATGTAGGACGCCACTGACTCGGGCATGCGAAAGGCGAGGCTCCGCTTCTCGCGGGCGCGCCGGCGCAGGTCGGAGCCCGAGATGGGCAGCGATGCCGCGTACAGCAGCAAGGGCGCCGGACCGTCGGGAACCTCGGCGCTCGCGCGGACGAAGCCGGGCAGCCCGAGCTCGCCGAGCACCTTGAGCGCAGCCGGCAGCTCGGGATCGAAGTCGAGCCCGTTGCGCGGAACCACCACGAGGCGGGCCAGGGCCGCCACGCCGCGGGGATCCTTCCAGTTCAGGAGATCGAGGAAGGTCTCGGACCCGATGACCAGGTGCAGGCGCCCCCGGTCCTGGAGCGCCACCAGCGTGTCGACGGTGTAGGACGGCCCGCTCCGCTTCACCTCGACATCGGAGACCTCGAAGCGGGGGTGCTCCCGGATCGCCAGCGCGGTCATCCGATAGCGGTCGGCGGCGGGCGCCAGCTCGGTCGCGGGCTTGTGCGGCGGCTGGGCCGCGGGCACGAAGAGGAGCCGATCGAGCGCGAGGGTTTCGCAGACGTCGTCAGCGACGAGGAGGTGACCGAAGTGGATCGGATTGAATGACCCGCCGAATACGCCGATGCGCGGCTGCAGGCGACTACTCCCGGACGTGCCCGTCGCCCCAGACGACGAACTTGGTCGTGGTCAGCTCCCGGACCCCGACCGGGCCGCGCGCGTGGACCCGCGAGGTGGAGATGCCCATCTCGGCGCCCATGCCGAACTGGCCGCCGTCCACCAGGCGGGTCGAGGCGTTGACCAGCACCGCGGCCGCGTCCACCTCCTGCGTGAAGCGCCTCGCCCGCCGGATGTCGCGGGTGACGATGGCCTCGGCCAGGCCAGACCCGTGGCGGCGGATGTGGGCGACCGCATCGTCGAAGCTCTCCACCACCCGGACCGCCAGGATGTAATCGAGGTACTCCGTGTCCCAGTCGGCCGGCGCAGCCGCGCGCGAGCCGGGCATGAGGGCCCGCGCGCGCTCGTCCGCGCGGACCTCGACGCCCGCGTCGGCCAGGCGCGCCGCCAGGCGCGGCAGCACCGAGGGCGCGACCGCCGCGTGCACGAGCAGGGTCTCCAGCGAGTTGCAGACGCTCACGCGCTGGGCCTTGGCGTTCACGGCCACCGCGACCGCCATGTCCGGGTCCGCGCCCTCGTCGAGATACACGTGGCAGAGCCCTCGATCGTGCTTGAGCACCGGGACCGTCGACCGCTCGGCGACCAGTCGCACGAACTCTTCGCCGCCCCGCGGGATGATGAGGTCGAGGTAACGGTCGAGGGTCAGCATCGCGAGGACCGCCGCGCGATCCGCGGTCTCGACGACCTGGATCACCTCGGCGGGCAGCCCCGCCTTCTCCACCGCCTTGCCCAGGGTCTGGGCCAGCAGGGTGTTCGACTCGAGCGCCTCGCTCCCCCCGCGCAGCAGCACCGCGTTGCCGGACTTCAGGCAGAGGCCGGCGGCATCGGCGGTCACGTTGGGACGGGACTCGTAGATGAAGCC
>Ga0187773_10000616_pt1 | contig 14161 bp, 11 predicted proteins | sample 0216_BV02_MP05_1_FD_133133 | JGI IMG/M metagenome (GOLD analysis project Ga0187773, IMG submission 133133) | Tropical peat soil microbial communities from peatlands in Department of Meta, Colombia - 0216_BV02_MP05_10_MG | ecosystem: Environmental > Terrestrial > Soil > Wetlands > Peat | place...
GGAATACGATGTGGCCTTTATCCCTAAGATAAAGATGGAGGCGGTTGCTTCTGAAGAGATGGTTGGTTGAAAGGGCGGTATCGACTATAGAGGCAACAGCGAAGACCGGGAAGGTCGGTGACGGCAAGATATTTGTATCATCCCTCGCACAGGTCATCAGGATAAGGACCGGCGAAACGGGAGATTTCGCTATAATAGGCATCGAGACTTTTTCTGGAGAGAAAAAAGTGGAATCTTCAGTCGCGATCGAGACCTCAAAACACGTACTACTTTATTTTGGTATTATCCTCGCGTCCGGTGCCTTTGCCGAATTTCTGTCGCAGAAGGCAAAGACGCCCGACGTGACAATATTTCTCCTTATGGGCATTCTCCTGGGACCTGAGGTGTCGGGGCTCCTCAAGATAAGTGGTGAATCGACTGCCTATCAGATAATACTCATCTTCGGCTCTTGCTATATACTCTTTGACGGTGGCGCGGCGGTGAGGTTGAGGGTCCTCAAAGAGGTCTGTATTACGGTCGTGCTTCTCTCGACTGTTGGTGTTCTTGTTATGGCGGCCATTACAGGTATCGCGGCACAGCTTGTCTTAGGGGTCCCCCTTGTTGTAGCGCTTTTGCTGGGTGCGACTATCGCCCCGACGGACCCTGCTACCCTTGTGCCAATTTTCAGGCAGATAAAGATAAAGGACAGGGTCTCGCAGACCATGATGAGCGAGTCGGCGTTTAACGATGCCACGGGTGCCGTCATTGCCTTTGCGGTATTGTCGATTGCAACAGGCCATGCGATATTTTCCTTCCAGACTTCGCTGATGGACCTGCTTAAACAATCGGTCCTCGGTATAGTCGCGGGAGGTGTCGCAGGATATCTCGCCACTCTTTTTATTGCGCACGAAAAGTACGGCTTTCTCGCTGAGTACTCATTCTTGGTGACGCTTATGGCCGTGATAGGCTCTTATCTCGGTGCTGTCGGTCTGAGCGCCAGCGGCTTCATGGCCGTCTTCATATTCGGCATCGCTCTTGGCAACAAAGAATTCTTCGGGTTCAAGATGAGGAAGGATGAACACGAGAGGCTTATGGGGCATATTATAACGACTTCTCTTATAATGCGGATGTTTGTCTTCATTCTTTTGGGCTCTCAAGTGAACTTCGGCCGGATGGACCGTTACCTATCGGGAGGAGTGATTGTAGTCTCAATCTTTATGCTCATCGCCCGGCCGATCACTGTCTTCCTTTGCGCCCTTCCCGACCGGCGCGCGAAGTGGAGTTTCAAAGAGATGCTCTTTATGTGCTGGACAAGAGAGACCGGCGTAATCCCAGCTGCGCTCGCAGGGTTACTCTCGGCCATGAAAGCGCCCGGCAGCGAGATGATCGCATCAATTACTTTTATAACCATACTGATGACGATCACTGTCCAGGCCACAACAACAAAATGGCTGGCGAGGAAGCTGGAATTGCTGGCAGAAGAATGATCCCGAACCTTTAAAATCTCCAAAATCATAGACAGACCCAACGTCAAATTACATAATAATCTCGATCAACCGAACCATCATAAATACTTTTCCGGCCACTGCAAATTGCCTTTTTATGTTCCATTAAAACCTAAGCTTGTGTTACCATTACGCATAGTCGGGAACCGAATCTTGGAGGTAAAGGATGAAGGTAAAAAACCTTTTAGAGACGAAGGGAAAAGATGTCGTATCGATCGATGTCAAGAGCACCGTAGAGGATGCGATTCGTTCAATGCACGGTAGAAAAATCAGCGCACTCATGGTAACGGAAGACGGGAAGACGGTAGGTATTTTCACTGAAAGAGATGTCGTACGCTGCTATATAGCAAACGGAGGCAAGGGGTTCAAGGAGGCGGTCTTAAGAGACGCAATGACGACCGATCTTATTGTAGCCGAAGAGGAGGACGATATCAGTGCTGTCATGTCGATCATGGTAGAAAAGAATATAAGACACCTGCCTGTGATTGATAAGGGAAAAGTTGCAGGTATGTTATCGGTTCGTGATGTCATCCAGACACAGGTCGGCAAGCTCACATCCGAGATACACTACCTCAAAGATTATATCACCGGATACTGAAAAAGAGGCGGCGAAGAATTCCTCATTGGGTTCTTCTCAGCAAGACGTATATTCGGAGGGTGAGGCAGCGCGGCAAGATGTACTGTCCAAACATTATCTTCCTCCGTTTATGTCCTTCCTTTTCGGCGTCAAAATGATAAAATAGAAGAAATTCAGTGTTAGGCGAGGAATAATATGAGTCAAGCAGCGCACCCTGACACGCCTGCGGTAAGGCTCTTGCACAAGGCAGGGGTTGAGTATACCGACTACCATTATGCCTATGAAGAAGGCGGAGGTACAGCAGTCTGCGCGAAGGAACTCAATGTGGACGAGCACTCGGTGGTAAAGGCGATCGTCCTCGAGGCTGACGGGAAGCCCCTGATCGTGCTCATGCACGGCGACATGAGGGCATCGGCAAAAGAGCTTGCGAGGATCGCCGGGGTGAAGGCGATTACACCCTGTACCCCTCAGAAGGTGGAAGAATATACAGGGTATGAGACAGGCGGTATCTCCCCCTTCGGTACTCGCATGGAGATACCTGTGTATATGGAGGAGACGATCCTCAATCTCCGGAAGATTTATATCAACGGGGGCAAAAGAGGCTATCTTGTAGGCATGGACCCGTACGATGCGGTCAAAATCCTTCAGCCCACCCTTATTAAAGTCGGCTCCGCCCGAGCCGCCTGAGTAGTTCACGTTTCTGGGAGTTCCCAGAACGAGGGGTCGGATCGGAAAATTTAGCAGCTTTTCCTATATATTTTTTTATAGACAGTATGCCGAAAGGTCCCGCACAGATAGCCGAAGGAGTAACTGATTAAAAATATTAATAAACCTATAGTTGCGTTGATATCGCCGTGTGAGTGTGCTAAACTTCAGCTGTTCCGAAACAATGCGTAAAGGGGAACGAGGATGACATTAAAGGATCTGTTACAATCGAAACCCTCGAAGATGGTCACGTGCAGGACAACCTGTCTCGTCGCCGATGCGGTAACCGTCATGGACGGCCACAACGTCGGGTCCATACTCATTCTTGATCACGACGACAGACTGGCCGGCATCTTCACCGAGAGAGATATCATGCATTGCTTTGCAAAAAATGTTTCTCTTCGAGAAGAGACGATTGCCAACGTCATGACTCCCGACCCGATAACGCTCGATTCCTGTGAAGACATCAGCGTGGCGATTAAGGTCATGTCGGAAAAGAAGATCAGGCATCTTCCTGTCATGGAAGACAAGAAGCTTGCCGGCGTGGTCTCTTATCGATACGTGGTTTCATGCCTGCTGCCCGAGGTCATTTACATGGCGGACGATATCTGTTAGAGGATTGGACGCCACCGCGTCGCATCGTATCTCGTCTTTAGCAACGTCTGTCGTGATTAGGACTGTCTTTCGGGAATGCAGCAAACAGCATCGACAATATCCATTTGGTTTGGGTGCGGGAATCGAACCCTCTTTTATTGATCGAAACAAATTCTGTGTGTTAGATTAGACGAGTAGCTGTGGTACGGCCCGGGAGACCGGAGGGAAAGAGTGAGAAGGTGAAATACATTTTTGGATAGATTAGATTTTGTATCCTCCTCTCGATACTTTGCATGTCCCCGATGTGAAAAGAAGGGTTTGAAAAAATCCAGGCGGGTAACTATAGTAATGAACTTATTCAGGAGAGAGACTTTATGATTGATGAGCTCAAGAACATCGTAAAGAAGCACAGGGAAAATGACGGCAACATCATCTCTCTCATGCAGGATACGCAGGAGGTGCTCGGGTACATCCCCGAAGAGACCATCACCTACTTTTCCGAGGAACTCGGTATCGCTCCGAGCCGTTTTTACGGGGTTCTCACCTTTTATTCCCAGTTCCATCTTAAACCGAGAGGAAAGAACATCATCTCCGTCTGCTGCGGGACTGCGTGCCACGTCAAGGGAGGTAGCAAGATCGCCGAGAAGGTCCAGAGGGAACTCGGTGTTGCGGCCGACGGGGATACGACGGAAGATCGAAAGTTTACTTTCGAAGTCGTACGATGCGTCGGGGCCTGCAGCATAGCCCCCGTGGTTTTAGTGAACAACAGAGCCTATGCGGAGATGACGCCCGACGGCACTTCGAAGCTCATCAAAAAGCTCAAGAAAGAGGAATCCGGTGCAGCAAACTGAAGAGAACAAGAAAAAGTTAATCGTCAGGGTCTGCATCGGGACGGGTGGCCTCGCGGCCGGCGGCAAGGAGGTCATCCAGGCGTTCAAGAAGGCGATCACCGACTTTTGCGTGGATCTCGATCTCGATTTCACCTGCCATTACCAGAAGGTGGGCTGCCGCGGTTTCTGCGCGAGAGACGTCCTCGTCGATGTTGTTGACGGCGACAAGAGCGTAACCTATCAGAGGATCAAGCCGGACAATGCGAAGAGGATCGTGCAGGAACATCTTATTGAGGGAAAACCGGTAGCCGAATGGCTTATTGACGATACGTACTATGCTTTCCATGACAAACAGCACAAGATCCTCCTGAAAGATTGCGGCGCCATAGACCCCGAAGACATCCAGGCATACATAAACGTGGGAGGATACGACGGGATAAAGAAGATCCTCTCGAAAATGACGCCGGATGAGGTGATCAACGAGATCAAGGCCTCCGGTATTCGCGGCAGGGGAGGCGCCGGCTTCCCGACCGGGGTGAAATGGGAAGCCTGCCGCAAGGCGACCGGCGACGCAAAGTACATCGTATGCAATGCCGACGAGGGCGACCCCGGCGCGTTCATGGACAGATCGATCATCGAGGGGAATCCCCATTCCGTCATCGAGGGCATGATGATCGCCGCCTATGCAATTGGTTCAACCCTTGGCTATGTATATATTAGGGCCGAGTATCCCGCCGCGGTCGAACGGCTGAAGCTTGCGATGGGCCAGGCCCGCGAAATGGGATATCTTGGGAAAGACCTCTTCGGCTCCGGCTTCAGGTTCGACCTGCGTATCAAGCTGGGTGCCGGTGCCTTTGTCTGCGGCGAAGAAACCGCCCTCATTGCCTCGATAGAAGGCCAGAGGGGAATGCCGAGGGCAAAGCCTCCCTTTCCTGTTCATCGGGGACTGTGGGGCAAGCCGACAGTCATTAACAACGTCGAGACGCTTGCGAATATTCCTAACATCATACGAACCGGCGCAGCATGGTACGCGTCGATAGGCACAGAGAAGAGCAAAGGCACGAAGGTCTTCGCCCTGACCGGCAAGGTAAAGAACACGGGTTTGATCGAGGTACCGATGGGGATACGTCTTGGCGAGATTATTTACGACATTGGCGGCGGCATTATCGGCGACAAGCAGTTCAAAGCGGTGCAGACAGGCGGACCGTCCGGCGGCTGTATCCCGGCGAGTCTTCTCGACACGCCGGTCGATTTCGAATCCCTTGCGAAGGTAGGGTCCATAATTGGTTCCGGCGGAATGGTCGTTCTCGACGAAACGGACTGCATGGTGAACATTGCGAAATTCTTTCTCGAATTCACACAGGCCGAATCCTGCGGGAAGTGTGTGCCTTGCAGGATCGGTACGAAGCGGCTTCTCGAAATCCTGACCCGTATTACAAAGGGAGAGGGCAAAGAAGGCGATATCGATCTCCTTGAAAAACTGAGCAGCAGCGTAAAGTCCACTTCTCTCTGCGGTCTCGGCCAGACGGCTCCGAATCCTGTGCTCAGCACGCTGAAATATTTCAGGGACGAGTATGAGGCGCACATCAGAGACAGGAAATGTCATGCAAAGGTATGCAGGGACCTGCTGACATACTCGATCATCGCCGAGGTCTGCAAAGGCTGCGGAGCCTGTTTAAAGGCATGCCCGGCAGGAGCGATAACAGGGGAAAAGAAGAAACCCCATGTGATAGATCCCGACATCTGTGTCAAGTGCGGGGCGTGCTTTGATGTATGCAAGTTCAAGTCAGTGGAAAGGGAGTAGGAAAGATGGTAAAGATAACGATAGACGGTAGGGTGATAGAGGTCCCGGCGGATGCGACGATTTTGGATGCCGCGAAACGTGCGGGCATTTCGATACCGACTCTCTGCCATCATCCGAAACTCACAGCCTTCGGCGGCTGCAGACTCTGCATCGTCGAGATAAAGGGCGTACCGAGACCGATCACATCTTGCACGACCCCGGTCAGCGGCGGGATGGAAGTAATAACGTCCACCCCTCAGATCGAGGAGTTGAGAAAGACCGTTCTCGAACTCATCCTTTCGGACCATCCGAACGACTGCATGGTTTGCGAGAAGGCTGGTGATTGTTCACTCCAGGAACTTGCATATTCATACGGGGTCAGGGGAAACCCCTTCTCCGGCGAGAGAAGGACGTATACGCACAGGGACGGAAACCGCTTCATAGAGAGAGACCTCGAAAAGTGCATTATGTGCGGCAGATGCGTGAAAGTTTGTGATGAGGTCCAGGGCGTCGAGGCGATCGACTTCGGATACAGGGGCTTTGCGACTAAAATATGCACTCCTTACGAGGAAGACCTCAGCTGCGAGTTCTGCGGGCAGTGCGTCGCCGTATGTCCGACCGGCGCATTGACAGGCAAGCTATGGGCCCGGAAAGGAAGACAAAGCGGCACGAGAGAAATTGACACCGTCTGTGCTTATTGCGGCACGGGATGCAATATAACCCTGCATGTCAAGAACAATGAGATCATCAGGGTGACCTCGAAGGAAGATACCTGGAACGAGGGGTGGCTCTGCGTAAAAGGCAGGTTTGGGTATAATTTTGTTAACAGCCCAGACCGCCTTCGGAAACCACTCATAAAGATAAACGGAGAATTTGCAGAGGCATCGTGGGAAGAGGCATTCGATTATATCGCTTCGAGGCTCAAGAAAATAAAGTCCGAAAACGGTCCTGATGCGATCGCCGGCCTTTCTTCCGCGAGGTGTACGAACGAGGAAAACTATGTCTTCCAGAAATTCATGAGGACCGCGGTCGGTACGAATAATGTAGACCACTGCGCCCGTCTCTGACACTCGCCTACTGTGGCCGGTCTGGCCACTATCTTCGGTTCAGGGGCGATGACAAATACCATCCGTGAGATAGAAGGGATGGAGGTGATCTTCATCATCGGTTCCAATACGAAGGAATCTCATCCTGTCGTCGCGAACCGTATGATTAAGGCATACCGTAAAGGTGCGAAGATTATCGTTGCGGACCCGAGGAGGGTGCCGATGGTGAAATTCGCGGAGGTATTCCTCAGGATGAGGCCGGGGACGGACATCGCCCTCCTTAACGGCATGGCGCATGTGATCGTGAAGGAAGGGCTCCATAACGGAGAGTTCATCCGGGAAAAGACTGAAGGCTTTGAGGAATGGAAAAAGTCTATCGAAGAATATACTCCCCAGCGGGCTGAGGAGATCACCGGCGCTCCGAAGGAAGATATTATCAAGGCGGCTCGGCTTTACGGTTCGTCCCGAAGGGCCGGCATCTTTTACACGATGGGGATTACGCAGCACACCTGCGGCACTGACAATGTGCGGTCGATCGCAAATCTCGTTACACTCACCGGGAACATCGGCAGGGAATGTACCGGCGTGAACCCTCTCCGCGGCCAAAACAACGTCCAGGGTTCATCAGATGCCGCTTGCCTGCCCAATGTGTATCCTGGTTATCAGAGGGTCGATCTTCCCGAGATCCGCCAGAAGTTCGAAAGCGCGTGGGGTGTTGCCTTGTCTCCCAACCCCGGGCTTACTGCCACAGAGATGATGGATTCTGCCGTTGAAGGGAAAATTAGGGCGATGTACATCATGGGCGAAAACCCCATCATCACAGACCCGAACATGCACCATACCATAAAGGCACTCAAAAGCCTTCAGTTCCTTGTTGTGCAGGACATTTTCATGACCGAGACGGCCGAGCTTGCCGATATTGTTCTTCCGGCTGCCTGCTCTTTTGAAAAGGACGGTACCTTTACGAACACTGAACGGAGAGTGCAGAAAGTGAGGAGGGCAGTGGATCCGCCCGGCGAAGCGAGGGATGATCTTTCCATCATTATGGAAGTATCGAAACGCCTCGGGTATCCGATGGAGTACGGTTCACCAGGGGAAGTGCTCAGGGAATACGGAAAACTCTGGCCTGCCATGGCCGGCATAACCTTCGAACGCCTCGACAAGGAAGGGATTCAGTGGCCCTGCCCGTCAGAGGAACATTCCGGAACCCAGTATCTTTACAAAGACGGTTTCCCTAAAGGCAGGGTAGACTTTTCGCCGGTCGTATACTGTCCGCCTGCGGAGATCACCGATGCCGAATATCCTTTTGTCCTGACAACAGGGAGGAACCTGTTCCAGTACCACTCCGGCTCGATGACCAGGAGGGTAAAACCTATAGAGACTCATGCAGGAGAGGCGTATGTTGAGATGAATCCCCTGGACGGGAATAAACTCGATATCAAGAATGGCGAAATGATAAAGGTTGCATCGAGACGTGGCGAGATACATATCAGGGCCCGGATAACAAGACGGGTCTCTGAGGGAACGGTCTTTATCCCGATGCACTACCGTGAGGCAGCCGCCAATATAATTACGAACGATGCCCTTGACCCGTATGTCAAGATCCCCGAATTTAAGGTCTGCGCAGTAAAGGTTGTTCCTCAGGAAAAGAGATAGAACATACGGGGGGAAAGTATGGTCGGGGCGAAAGGATTTGAACCTTCACCCAGACTTGTAACTAACTTATAATTAAGCATTTTTTCCCAAAACCGTAAAAATAGGCCACGAACCCGTCACGAACCTAAGCAGCTCTATTTATTCTGTGTTTGTCGATAAATTCTACTTCCGTATTAATCTGCTTTCCTTGTCAGCCTCCTTTCTATTAGTTGACCACGAGTAGAGTATATAGGGGCTGACCATTGCGTATGCGGAAGGAGCGCAACCAAGCTGGAGGGGATGCAGCGGCGCCCGAATGCAACCGTATTTATGAGTTGAAGCAATTAGACTTTGATGATCTTTCTTTAATGTCATCGTGAAAATGGCGCACGGAAAGAAAAAATAGTTCAGGGTAGAAAAAACCGTTAGATTAGTTTTAAATTATTAAAAAAGGGTTAGAGAGATTTTCAGACCCCTCCCTTATTTTTTTAAAAGTGAAGAATTTCAGGGTGGCCAATGGCGCAATGAGAAGGACAGGGTTTCTGTACGACGAACGGTTTTTGCTCCACGACACCGGAGCCGAACATCCGGAGTGTCCCGCTCGACTGCTCGCGATTTACAGGGGGCTTGAAGAGGGGGGGCTTATGTCCAAAGTGAGACCCATAAAGGCCAGCCGCGCTGACCAGGGGTGGATTGAGATTGTGCACAGCATCAAACTCATAATGCGCTTTGAAGAAGCCTGTCTTTGGGGGATGGCCGAGCTTGATCATCCTGATAATAAAATATGCGGCGAGACCTTTGAAACCGCGATGCTGGCTGTAGGGGGAATTCTCGATACCGTCAATCTCGTGATGGAGGGCGAGATAGACAATGCCTTTTGCGCTGTCAGACCACCCGGACATCATGCAGAAGTGAGCAGGGTCATGGGATTTTGCTTTTTCAACAACGTAGCCATCGCCGCCAGGTATCTGAGGCGTAAATGGAAATTGCAGCGGATAGGCATAGTGGATTTTGATGTCCATCACGGTAACGGCACGCAGAGTATTTTTGAAGATGATCCTACGGTCTTTTATTATTCTATTCATGAACATCCTTCATTCGCTTATCCCGGCACAGGCAGGGAGTTTGAGAAAGGATCAGGCGAGGGCTACGGATTCACCCTGAACTCGCCGGTGTTGCCCGGCCGGGGAGACGCGGAGTATAAAGCATTGCTTGAAAAAGACCTGTTCCCGGCTTTCGAGGAGTTTAAGCCTGAATTGATCCTTGTATCCGCGGGTTTCGATGCCCATGTTGACGATGACATGTCCGATATAAAGCTTTCGACGGGGTGTTTTTCATGGATTATGGAGAGTATTGTCGGGATAGCAGACAAATATTCTGGTGGACGGGTCATCTCTGTTCTCGAAGGGGGATACGCAGTGAACCGCCTGTCTGAATTGGCAAGAAATCATGTTGAAATTCTGCTCGGTAGAAAAGCCTGAAAGGGGGTACCATGTTTATAGATAAATCGATGACGCGAAGGGTGATTACAATTGGACCTGATGCCGGTGTACTCGAAGCAAGGGGAAAGATGGAAGAGAACGGGATCAGGCATCTGCCCGTGGTTGATGAATATAATAAAGTGATAGGGATGATTACCGACCGTGATATACGAAGTGCGCTGCCGTCTGTCTTTTCCACCTGCAGGGAAGACCCACAAGAAATACAACAAATTTCCGCGCTTAAGGTTGGGGATGTCATGAATAAAAAGGTGATCACAACTTCCCCCATGGACACCCTTGAGGATGTGCTTCTGCTTATGCATAAGAGTAACAAGGGCGCGTTACCTGTTGTCGACCGGGATGGGAAATTGAAGGGAATTATATCGAGACGCGATCTGATCGGCGCGTTTATCAACGTGCTGGGGATTGAAGAACCAGGGACTCTCCTGTGTCTCGTCGTAGAAGAGAAATTGGGGCAAATGAAGAAAATCGTGGATGCAATTACCGAAGAGGGGATACCCTTCGGCAGCATCCTTGTAGCAAGGCACTGGGAAAAAGGCAAGAAGGCTTTTTTCCCATACCTTTTGACGCTCAATGTCGCCAAGGTGAAAAGAAAACTCGAGAACATGGGATACACGCTACTCGATCCCATGGAATGGTCCCTCGGTCAGACCCGGAAGAGCTGAGAAAGTTCTAAAACGAGGAAGTATTAGAAGAACTTGACATCTGGGGGCTCAGCTATTCCCCGTAGTTCTCTGTGTCGAGGACCAGATGGGGAAGGTTCACTTTAGCACCAGTGACCTTCTTGTAATGGAATTTCGCAAAATTAATCAGTCTGTTCAATTCCTTCGCCGCGTTGAAATTTTTTTCTATGCAGAGGTCTATGCCATTTTTTATCTGCGTTAACATTTCCTCCATACGGTTGCCCCAAGGGCTAATTGCGTAATAAATATCGGGGCAATAACAACCGTCTTCGTCTTTGTGAAAGAACCTGTCGATGAAAGGATAAGGAACTTGTTCAAAATACAGCTGCAGATGCTCATCCATGACTTTACGAGGGTCATCTGTTTTTTTGCTTTCCAGTGTAACAGCTCTGTTATGTGCCCGACTGAAAATGAATAGCTGGCGTTCTCGTTCTCTCTCGTAGTGGTTGCATAGCGAGACTCCGCCCTTGACAGTCACCCCAATATTGCTGACAATGTAGCTGTGAGCGCAAGATATCGCTATCCATGTCTTAGTCTTAGGCAGATGCTATAAACAGATATGAACCGGCACGATGACGGCACTCTTTACCGACTGGATTTCTTTCTTATCTACGTCGCCAGCAACACTTTGTCTGCTGCCTTGCGCCAGAGAGAAGCGAAATGTTTCCGCTGTTGCGCTCTGTCTGAACTGGCTATTTACCACAACAGCAGCGTGCAAGAATGAGGTTGCGGCATGTCTATTAAAAATCTCGACGTTTTTTTCAACCCCCACCGGATAGCTGTCATTGGAGCGAGCGACGACACGCGGTCTTTAGGGTACTATGCCTTCAGGAATCTCGTGGGGAAAGGGTTTACCGGGGTTGTCTTTCCTGTGAATCAAAACCGGGAGGCTGTGCAGGGTGTCGAGGCGTATAAGACGATCACCGCAATACCTCACCAGATCGACCTGGCCATCGTCGCATCTGCTTCCGCTGAGCTTTACACGGCGCTGGATGAGTGCGGGCAGAAGGACGTCAAAGGTGTCATCATCCTTGCCCCGCACTTTGAACACGCCGGCGCCAACTCTGAAGAGCTTGAAAGCCAGATCACGAGGCTTTCGAGCATTTACGGCTTCAGGGTCATGGGTCCCAACTCCTTCGGCTTTCTGCGGCCGTCCAAAAACCTTAATGCGAGCCTTTTCCCTCATATTCCCCGGAAGGGGAACATCGCCTTCATCTCCCATAGCGGCATCTTCTCCTCTGCCTTCCTGGAGAGGGCGATAAGCAAACAAATGGGGTTCAGTCATTTCATCTCGGTGGGAGGAAAGCTGGATATCGACTTTGCCGATCTCATCGACTACCTGGGGATCGACCCTGAAACACGGGCAATCATCCTGTATGTCCAGAATATCAACAACGGAAGGAAGTTCATGACTGCGGTCAGGAGCTTCTCAAGCAGCAAGCCGATAGTGGTGGTGAGGTCCGGACGGGCTGAGGTTTCAGGGCGGATGTTCCTGACCCATTCCGGGGCGCTCGCGGGGGAAGACAAGGTCTATGAGGCGGCCTTCAGGAGGGCCGGCGCGGTGCGCGTATACGAGATGCTCGATCTCTTCTATATTACTGAGACACTCGCAAAACAGCGCCGTCCACGGGGGAAGAGGTTGGCGATCATCACCAATTCCCTGGGACCGGCCTCCATGGCTGTGGACACACTTATACTGATGGAGGGAGAACTGGCAGCGCTGGAGAAAGAAATGTTAGATGAAATCGAGAAACACCTGACCCTCAGAAGGAGGGTCAACAACCCCGTCTGCCTTCTGCCGGATGCCTCACCCGAAGACTTCGAACTGGCGGTGAGAAGCTGCTTGAAGGATAATGGGGTCGATGGTATTCTGGTAGTCTATGTCCCTTTTCCCTGCTTTGATCCGAAGGACATAGCTACTGCCGTGGTAAAGGCCGCGAAGTCGGATCCCGATACCCCCCTGTTTACGGCATGGCTGGGGGACGAACAGGTGCTCCGGGCCCGCGAGTTCCTAAGCAGCGAGGAGATCCCCACCTTTGTAACTCCCGAGCAGGCGGTGAAGAGTTTCCTGTATATGTACCGGTATGACTTTAACCTCAAACTGTTGCACGAAACTCCCGAGGCAATCCTCAAGGACTTTGTCCCCCATATCGATAGGGTGGGGAAGATCATCAGGAATGCTGCAGAGACCGGCAGGGGCACCCTCCGCCTGGACGAGGCAAAGGAAATCTTCGAGATATACGGCATTCCCATGGTGGAGACGGTCAGGGCGGTCCATGAAGATGATGCTGTCCGGCTGTCTAACAATATGGGTTATCCGGTGGTCCTCAAAATCGATTCCGAAAAGATCTTTCACAAGTTCGAAAAAGGGGGTGTCGTCCTGAACCTCAGGGATGAGAAGTCGGTCAGGGAGGCGTTCCAGTCACTGAAGATTATAGCCTCCAAGATGGGCGATACAGAGGCAGGCGTGGTCATTCAGCCGATGGTATTAAAGAAGGGGTACGAACTGGTGATCGGCGCAAAAAAAGACCCCAGCTTCGGCGCTGTCATCGTCTTCGGAACAGGAGGTGAACTCCTCGATGCGATAAAGGATTATTCGATCGGTCTTCCTCCCCTTAATCAGGCCCTGGCGCGACGTATGATGGAGGAAACGAAGATATACCAGTATCTGCAAAGTCTCCCCGCCTATCAGGGGATTCTGCGGCTTCTTGAAGAAATACTGGTCAAGTTTTCGCAGATGATCGTCGATTTTCATCATATCCGGGAGATTGAGATCAACCCCTTTGTCCTCTCCGACAAACACTGCATAGCCCTGGACGGCGGGGTCCTGCTTGAAGAGGAGGCCCTGACCAACCATGGCAGAGTCAAGGGCGACCTCTGCCCTCCGCATCTGTCGATCTGCCCGTATCCCTTTAAATATGTGGTGGAAAAGACGCTTGGCGACGGTACTGTCTGTAACGTGCGACCGATCCGCGGCGAAGACGAGCCGCTTATCTATGAGTTTTTTAAGACCCTCTCGGACGAGACCATTGTCTACCGGTTTTGCCACCTGCTTACCTATATACCACATGAGAAGCTTGTCAGATACTGCCAGGTGGACTATGACCGCGAACTCGCCTTTGTGGCCCTGAGCGAAGATGGGAGAAGCATTATCGGTGATGTCAGAATCAGCAAGCTCCCCGACCTGGAGAATGCCGAGGTATCGATTCTGATCGCCGACGAGTGGCAGGGAAGAGGGGTGGGAGGCATGCTGATGGATTACTGCATAGATATCGCGAAGGAGGTCGGCCTGACGACACTCTGGATGGAGATACTCAAAAAC
>Ga0187773_10000617_pt1 | contig 14159 bp, 11 predicted proteins | sample 0216_BV02_MP05_1_FD_133133 | JGI IMG/M metagenome (GOLD analysis project Ga0187773, IMG submission 133133) | Tropical peat soil microbial communities from peatlands in Department of Meta, Colombia - 0216_BV02_MP05_10_MG | ecosystem: Environmental > Terrestrial > Soil > Wetlands > Peat | place...
GACCTCGAGGAAATGGAATCGATGGTGAAGCAGGCGCTCGAGTTCATGCGCGACTCGAGCGCGGAGGAGCCGGTGCGGCCGGTGGACATCATGGCGCTCCTCGAGACGCTGCGGAACGATTATCGCGACGCCGGGAAATCGGTCGTGATCTCGGGCCGCATCGACAAACCGTACGCCGGCCGGCCGCTCGCGCTGCGGCGCTGCCTCACGAACCTCGTCGAGAACGCGGTGCGCTACGGCGAGGCGGCGGCGATCGAGGTGGAGGACGGCACGCGCGCGATCGTCGTGCGCATCCGCGACCGCGGCCCCGGGATCCCGGAAGGCGAGCTCGAGCACGTGTTCGAGCCGTTCTACCGCGGCGAAGCCTCGCGCAGCCGCGAGACCGGCGGCACGGGCCTCGGGCTCGGCATCGCGCGCAACATCGCGCGCGCGCACGGCGGCGACATCGTGCTGCGGAATCTCCCCGGCGGCGGGCTCGAGGCCGTGCTTACGCTGCCCAAAGCGGAGCTGCGCGCGCACGCTTGACGCCGGCGGGGCGGCTGACCATCATGCTCGCATCCCATTTTCGGGCAGGGGCATGACCGCGGGCAAGGTGCGGTACATTATCCCGCAGCATGCGCCTTGCCGAATGGCGCGATATCCGCGACCGATTCTCGAGTGCATCTCATGGAACCCTATCAGGACTCGCTCGATGCGCTGAATCTGAACCTGCCGCTGCGCGACAAGCTGATCCAGACACACCGTGCCGTGCAGAGGCAGCTGCCGTTCGTGGCGCGCATCGCCGTCGCGCTCTACGACCCGAAGACGAGTTTGCTCAAGACCTACCTGCACAGCAGCGGCGAGGACGACCCCCTGTCGCGCTATCAGGCCAGCCTGAGCGAAGCGCCGTCGCTCGCCGGGATCCTCGAGGAGGGCCGCCCGAGGGTGATCAACAACATGCTGACGTTCGAAGGCGGGAAGCACGAGCACACGCGGCGCATCGGGCGCCAGGGGTACGCCGCCAGCTACACCATGCCGATGTTCAGCAACGGGGTGTTCGTGGGCTTCGTCTTCTTCAATTCCTACGAAAAGGACAGGTTCACGGAGCCCGTCCTGAACCAGCTCGACGTGTTCGGTCACCTGGTCGCGCTGATGGTGATGAACGAGTTGACCGCCATGCGCACGCTGATTGCGGCCGTCACGACGACCTCGCATTTCACGCACGTGCGCGACGCCGAAACCGGCAGCCACATCGACCGCATGTCGCGCTACGCGCGGCTGATTGCGCGCGAGCTGGCGCCCCGCCACGACCTCGACGACGACTACATCGAGCACGTGTTCATGTACTCCCCGCTGCACGACATCGGCAAGATCGCGATTCCGGACCGGATCCTGTTCAAGCCGGGGCCCCTCGACGCTCAGGAAAGCGAGATCATGCGCAGCCATGCGCGCAAGGGGCGGGAGATCATCGACGAGGTGCTGGCGAATTTCGGCCTCGGGGCCATGCAGCAAGTGAACATCCTGCGCAACATCGCCGAGCATCATCACGAGGCGGTGAACGGCAAGGGCTATCCCGGCGGCCTCAAGGGCGGCGACATTCCGCTCGAGGCGCGCATCGTCGCGGTCGCCGACGTGTTCGATGCCCTCACCAGCCGGCGTCCCTACAAGGAGGCCTGGACCAACGACGAGGCGTTCGCCACGCTCCGGCGCCTGGCGGGGGAAAAGCTCGACGCCGAGTGCGTGGAGGCGCTGATTCGAGGACGGGAGGAGGTCGAGCGCATCCAGCAGGATTTCGCAGAGGACCGGATCGGCTGACCGTTTTTCGGGAGGAGACCCATGCCATTCACGACGCGCGCGGAGACAGAATGCTGCTGAGCGACTGCCACAACTTCCGCGATTTCCGCGAGCTCGCCCGGCGCCGCCTTCCCGGCCCGATCTTCAACTACATCGACGGCGCGGCGGACGACGAGGTGACGTACCGCCGCAACACCGAATCCTTCGAGCGCTGCGATCTGGTGCCCAACGTGCTGCGCGGCGTGCAGTCGGTCGACCTCTCGGTGACGGTGATGGGGCAGAAGCTCGCGCTGCCGTTCTACTGCTCGCCGACCGCGCTGCAGCGCCTGTTTCACCACCGCGGCGAGCACGCGGTCGCGGCCGCCGCGTCGAAGTTCGGCACGATGTTCGGCGTGTCCTCGGTCGGCACGGTCGGCCTCGAGGAAGTGCGCAAGGCCTATTCAACCCCGCAGGTGTACCAGTTCTACTTCCACAAGGACCGCGGCCTCAACCGTGCGATGATGCGGCGCGCGAAGGAAGCCGGCGTCGACGTGATGATGCTGACCGTGGACAGCATCATCGGCGGAAACCGCGAGCGCGATCTGCGCACCGGCTTTTCGATTCCCTTCCGCCTCACGCTCGGCGGGATGCTCGAGTTCGCGCTCAAGCCGATGTGGGGCATCAACTACGTCACCCACGAGCGCTTCCGGCTGCCGCAGCTCGAAGAGCACATTGATATGAAAGGCGACGCGATGTCGATCAGCCGCTACTTCAGCGAGATGTTCGACCCGTCGATGAACTGGAACGACGTGGCGGAGATGGTGCGCGAATGGAACGGGCAGTTCTGCCTGAAGGGGGTGATGTCGGTCGAGGACGCGAAGCGCGCGGCGGAGATCGGCTGCACCGGGGTCATCCTCTCCAACCACGGCGGGCGCCAGCTCGATGGCTCGCGCGCGGCCTTCGACCAGCTCGCGGAGGTGGTGGACGCCGTCGGCGACCGGCTCGACGTCATGATGGACGGCGGCGTGCAGCGCGGCACGCACGTGCTGAAGGCGCTGTCGCTCGGCGCCAGGGCGGTCGGCGTCGGCCGCTACTACCTCTTTCCGCTCGCCGCGGCGGGACAGGCGGGCGTCGAGCGCGCGCTCGGCCTCATGCGCGAGGAGCTCGAGCGGGGGATGAAGCTGATGGGGTGCACGTCGGTGAAGCAGCTCTCGCGCGGGAATCTGCGGTTCAGGTAACCGCGCAAATTCCATGGGAAACACGCGCATCGTCGTCACGCATTACGGCGGGCCCGACGCGCTTCAGGTGGTCGAGGAGGAGCTCCCGGAGCCGAAACAGGGCGAAGTACGCGTGAGAGTGCTGGCGGCCGGCGTCTCGCTGCCCGACGTCATGGCGCGCGAGGGCATTCATCCCGAAACGCCCGCGGTGCCCTATACCCCGGGGTGGGATCTGGTCGGCGTGGCGGACCGGCTCGGCAGCGGCGTCTCCGGAATCGAGCCGGGCCGGACGGTCGCCGCGATGCCGATACACGGCGCGTACGCGGCGTTCGTCTGCCTGCCGCAGCGCGAGCTGGTTCCGGTGCCGTCCGGGCTCGACCCGGCGGAGGCCGTCAGCCTCATCCTGAACTACGTCACGGCGTACCAGATGCTGCATCGCGCCGCTCGCGTCGAAGCGGGCCAGCGCGTGCTGTTTCACGGCGCGTCGGGCGGAGTCGGCACGGCCCTGCTGCAGCTCGGGCGCCTGGCCGGGCTGGAGATGTACGGCACCTGCTCGGCGCGAGGGACGCAGGCCGTTTCCGCGCTGGGCGGCGTGCCGATCGATTACCAGCGTCAGGACATCGTGCAGGAAATTCGCCGCCTCACGGGCGACGGCGTGGACGCTGTCTTCGACCCGATCGGCGGGCCTCACCTGTGGCGCTCCCGCGATGCGCTGCGTCCGGGCGGGAGGGTCGTGGGTTACGGCAACACGACCTCGCTGCGCGGCGAGGGATTGGCTTCGGGTCGTCCGGGCCGACGCAATCGCCTTCATGGAATCCCCGTCTACGCCTTGTACATCGCCGGCGGCTGGCTCCTCCCGGGGCGGAAGCGGATCGTCCCCTACAGCATCCAGACGCTCAAGCGCCTGAAGCCAGCCTGCTTCAGGGACGATCTGGTCTCCCTGCTCGACCTGCTTCAACGGCAGAAGATCAGGCCGATCATCGCGCGGCGGTTTCCTCTCGCCGAGGCGAGGCAGGCGCAGGAGCTGCTCGGGAAGGGAGGCGTGATAGGCAAGATCGTTCTCGTGCCGCGGGAGTCGGGAGCGGCGTAAGACGACATCTCTCCGCTCGGCTGCGTCGTGGGACAATCCACGCGTGGAATCCACCGACATCTACCGCAAGCCGAGCAAGTGGGTCGCGGCCGCGTTGGGCCTGTTCATTCCGCCTGCGGGGATGCTGTACGTCGCCCGGCCCGGCTGGGCCGCGATCTATCTCGCGCTGACGGCCGTCATCGGGATAGTCGACCTGCTCGTGCTTCGCGAACCGGCGTGGGCCGGCGGCGCCGCGGCCCTGCTCGTCGCGACGGTCTGCGCGGTGCAGGCGTACCGCTATTCTCGGGACGATCGCGTGCTGAAGCGACCCTGGTACGGCCGCCGGGCCAGCTTGCTCGCGATCGTCGCGGCGTTCGCGGCGCTAGTGCTGGGGGCCCGGGCCCTTCTGTTCGAGCCGTTCCGCCTTCCGTCCGCATCGATGCTGCCGTCGATCGAGCCGGGCGCGCGCCTGATCGTGAAGAAATGGGGCTACGGCAACTACGGAACCTACGGGATTCACTTCGCGAGGGCCGGCATCTCGTCCGAATTGAGCCGGGGAGACATCGTCGTCTTCGAGTATCCGCGGGACAGGACCGTCAGCTACGTCAAGCGGATCATCGGGCTTCCGGGCGACAACGTCGCCTACTTCAGCAAGCGGCTTTGGGTCAACGAGCAGGAGGCGCCGCGAAAGAGAATCGGCGATTACGTCTACAAGGATCGTCTCGTTCGCTCGCCCCAGTATCTGGAGCGGCTCGGCGAGCGCGAGTACCCCGTTCTCATCGACGCCGAAGCGCGCGCTTTCGTCCCTCCCGCGAAAGCGTTTCCCCTCGAGGAGCGTTGCACCTTCATGCCCGAAGGCATGTCCTGCCGCGTGCCCGCGGGCCACTATTTCGTGCTGGGCGACAACCGCGACAACAGCGCGGACAGTCGCAATTGGGGATTCGTCCCGGCCGAAAACATCGTGGGTAAGGTCGAGTACATACTTCCTTAGAGCGGGAGCGAAGAATGAACCTGCCTATTTCGATATTCCTTCGACGCACGGCGGCCTTTGTCGCGTGCGCCCTCTTCGCGTCCACCGCGGTCGCGAAGAAGTTTGCTTGGACCGAACTCGTCACGATCCATGACGGGCGCGTCGTCACGCTGGAGCGCGTGGTCGAGCGTCACGATGGGCGCGCGACCCTGCCGGGGTCGTCGTCGATGATCGGCCAATCGGTCGAGGTGCGAATGGCCGGGCAACGCGTCATATGGAAAGATGATCTCGAGCACCCGTATCTGATGCCGGTGATCTTCGAGATGGCGGGCGACGATCCCGTAATCGTGACTCCAGTGTACGGCTTCCCCGGATGCGAACACTACGACTTCCCGCCCGAAGGCTTGGCGGCGCTGCGCTGGCGAAACGGTACGTGGACCCGCATGCCGCTCGCGGATCTGCCCCCCGGCACGCGCAAGAATCTGCTTCCGTCACCGGAAATGCTGGAGTGGCCGGAGTATCGCGGTCGCACTGTCGACGACGTTCTGCGCAGGAAGATCGACTATGGCCTGGGCAGTCCCGGCAATCCCGAGGACTTGGCCGGCATGAGCCGCATATACTCTGGCTACGAGAGCTCATGTCGGCACTTGCATCCGCCGGCGGATCCGGCAGCAGACGCCGCACGCGAGCACAACGCGGTGGCCGAGCGTGCCGCGGCCGTGGCGTCGAGGCTGGTGGAGGAAAGCACCGAGCCGCGTGCAGTCTCGCGGCAGGAATACCTGCGCACGCACGGCAACAAATGGGTGCGCGATAACTGCGCCGGACTCGTGGATCGCGTGGAGACGGTGAGCCGCACCGCCGGCTCGAAGCAGGGACATTCGATCTCCGCCATGGGCTACCGCGTGTATCTGGTCGACGAGGGGAACAAACCGGGCCGCCTCGATTTCGGCTACAGCAATGCGCCCGTGCAGCCTGTCGCCTGCGAGAAGGGAGTGATCTACGTGCTGCGCCGTATCGACGCCACGCAGCTCGTCCTGCACCGCTTCCGCGCCGACGGCACGCTGATCGACGCGCACCGGATCGTGCTTGCCGGCGCCGAGCGCATGGGCCGCAGCCACGGCTGGGGCGGACTATGGGAAGTCATCGTGCAGGAAGGCGGCCTGTCGCTGGTGCTGGCCGACTACGATTATTCGGGTACGGCGAACCAAGGCGGGACGATCGTGCACCGGCAGGTGTACGCAGTGAACCTGCCTCCGCCGCCGTGACCGATCTTCCGCTCAGATGACGCGCCGACGATGAGCCGCTGCAAGCGCTGGCTGTCGCTCCGTGGCTACGGGTTCGTCGCGAGCGCCCTGCGTTATCACCGCTAAGGCCTCCGGAACGGGCCGAACGTTCGCGCAGGCGACTGCAGCGCGCGCTGCAGGTTCTCGATGGTGCGCAGCTGCATCCTCTTCACCGGCGAAGGCGGGCTTTTCTCGTCCGGGATCTCGGTGCCGTAGCCGGGCTTGTCGATGACCACGCTGCCGTATTTGTTCTCCACGACGATGGCGTTGGAATCCGACCCTTCCGGCTCCAGCAGCTCCACTTTGGCGGACGCATCCACCGTCTTCCCGTCCTTTTCGTGCCGCTCGGTCACTTCGCCTTCGAAATGCGTGCCGCGGATCCCGATCGTGGCGACAGGGATGGTGATTCGTACGTTTTCCCGCCTGGTGTGCGCGATCAGCCCGCTCACGTATCGAAACGCCCCCTTGAGGATGCTGGAGTAGAAGGCCTCCTCGCCGGAACCGGAATACCGCTCCACCACGAATTCCGAATTCGGCCCCAGGGTGAAACGGGACTTGTCCGTAAACTCGATGTAGAGGACCGTCCGGGCGCCGGTGCGAATGCGATCTCCCGCGAACACCGGATCTCCCTCCGCTAGCTTCCGCACGGCGCCGCCCGGCGCCTGCGCGCTGCTCACCTGGTCGCCCGTGAGCCGCGATGCGCGCCCGATGGCGGGAGTCGCGGCTTCGGCGACCGCCGCAGCGAGCAGCAGACCCACGGCGATCAGGCTCATGCCGACAGAATGGAGTTTCATTTCATCGTCTCCCCGACAAATTCTCCGCGTCCTCGACGTATACTCCGCGCATGAGCGCCCGCAACTACCGCTTCGGACTCCTGCTGTCCGTCACGCTGGCCGGCATGGCCGTCCTCGTCATCGAGGTCACCGCCATACGGATGCTCGCGCCTTTTTTCGGCAATTCCATTTTTACGATATCGAGCGTGATCGGCATTATGCTGGCTGCACTGGCCTTTGGCTACTATCTCGGCGGCTCGCTGGCGGACCGCAGGCCGTCGGCAACATGGTTCTTCTCCCTGATCGTGATCGCGGGTTTCTCGGTGCTGCTGCTGCAATTCCTCAATGCGGTCCTGCTGCCGCGCATGGCCTACAAGCTGTCCCTGATCGACGGCCCGCTGATCGTGTCCTTGCTGATGTTCTTCCTGCCCGCCATGTTTCTGGCGACGCTGTCGCCGTTCGCGATCGCGCTGCTGCATGCGCGCGAGGCCGGCAAGGGCGTCGGCAATGCATCGGGGCTGGTGTTCTTCTGGTCGACGCTGGGCAGCATTGCGGGGAGTCTCGCCACGGGCTTCGTGCTGATCCCGCACTGGGGAATCGGCAACATCGTCGTCGGCACGGGATCGGGCCTGGTGCTGCTCGGCGGCGCAGGACTCCTCGCGACGCGCGGGCTGCCGAAGATCCTTCCGGTGGGCCTGGTCCTTCTGGGCCTGATCTCCGGCATGGCGCTGGGGCACGCCGGGATGGCGGAGGGCCGAGGCGTCGTCTTCGCCGCGGACGGCCTCTACGACAGGATCGTGATCCGTGATATTCCCTATCGCGGTCGCGCCGCGCGCGTCCTGCTGCAGGACCGCAACGTCAGCGGCGGGCTGTACCTGGACGACGGCGGCATGGCTTTCGACTACACGAAGTACTTCGATCTGTACCGGCTGTTCACTCCCGAATTGAAGACCGCCCTGGCGATCGGCGGCGGCGCCTACACCGTGCCCAGGTCCATCCTGCGCCGCTCCCCGCGCGCGATCGTGGACGTGGCCGAGATCGATCCGTCGCTGCATGCGCTCGCGCTCCGCTATTTCGACCTTCCCGACGACGCGAGGCTGAGAAATCACGTGATCGACGGGCGCCGGTTCCTGCACGACACGGCGGAGCGCTACGACCTGATCTTCTCGGACGCGTACCGCTCGTTCATTTCCGCGCCCCCGCAGTTCGCCACCCTCGAGTTCTTCCGGCTGGCGAGGAGCAGGCTCAAGGCGGACGGCGTGCTGATCGCCAATTTCTACGGCAGCCTCGCGCCGGACACCCGGGCGGCGATTCTTTCCGTGCTCAGGACGATGCGCGCCGCCTTTCCGCAGGTCTATGTCTTCGCGACGGTCAATCCAGCGAGCGAGGAGCTGCAGAATTTCATCTTTATCGGGCACAACGCCTCGGATCCGGACAAGCGAATCGATCTACGGCGGGCGGCGGCGGTCGAGTTCGCCACCCCGATGTTGCGGAACGTCGCCGCGCTGGAGCTGCGTCCGGCGGATGCGTCGCTCGATTCCTATCCCGTGCTGACCGACGATTTCGCCCCGGTCGAGTATTACGCTGCGAACGCGATCCGCCAGTACGACGCCGCCTCGAGAAGAGCGCGCTGACGTTCTTCTACAAGTCGGCGCGCAGCGTCATCGAGAAACCGTGCTCCTTGACCTGCTCCTGGCCCACGCGCCCGCTGAACACGAAGTTCGCCGTCAGCCCCTTTCCGAAATAGCGCCACCCGGCAGTCAGCAGAGCGCTGGTGGGGTCGTTGGCGGGCTGGTCGCCCGACGTGAACTCGATCTTCTGGTAATTCTGGATGTCTTCGTACCGCGCGTTGAAGAAGGTTTCCGAGTTGCCGCGGCCGTAGGCGACCTCTCCCAGCAGGCTCCATTGCTTGATGGTCTGCCTCGATTCGCCGACCGCGCTGCCGGTTAGCCCGGTTTCCGTATACGCGTCCTGGTCGCGCTGCGACCATTGGTAGCCCAGCGAGCCGGTCAGTTTCCAGTTGCTGCCCAAGGCCGAGACATAGGTCAGGTCCGACGCGGCGAAGCTGCGTCTCGACGCGAAATCGCTGGTCACGGCATTCGTACTGAAGTCCGCCGCTAGTCCGGTCCCCACCGTCCTCGTCTGATTGGTGTCGAACCGGCCGTAGCCCCCGATCAGGTCCACGCTCCACGCATCGGACAGAAGCCAGGCGAAATAGGGATTGAGGTTGTACCCGTTCGTCTTTTCGTTTCCGGTGTTGAACGAGGTGGTGAAATTGCTCGCTTCGTAGCCGCCCGAGATGCCGAGCACGTACTTGTCCGACCGCGTGAGGTCGTACCCGACGATGACGTTCTGGGTCGCGCCGTAAAAAGCGGTTCGGGAGAAAGTGTTTTCGAGCGAGTCGTACGTGGAGCTGATCCACAGGCTGCCGGCGTTGCCGCCGCCGCTGCTTGCGCTCCCTGCGCCGGACGGGGCATCGGCGGCCGCAAGGTAGTTGAAGTCGCTCGCGCTGCCCGAATGGTCGTTGGCCGCCAGCTGCAAGCCGCCGAGCTGCGTGACTTTGGGGTAACCTCCCGGGCGTCGAAAACCGAATATCTGCGTCCTGATGGCTCCTGCGATCGGTTGGATCTGGGTTTGGAGGGTGAACGGGGTGGTGACGGTGTTGCTGGGGGTCAGTACCTCCTGCGGCGGGAGCGTGATCAGCGTGAAAGCCAGCGCCGCGCCGCCGTACGACAACAACGCACATCCGAGAATCCTGCCGAGGATCTTCTTGACCACGGTGTTCTCCCTGGGGACACAGTCCCTTGTTGCGAACGCAGGATAATGCAAGGTGGGGACAATGACAAGGCGAGGCGCTCTGAGACAAGGCTCAAGGATCGCATCGAGAGCGATGTGCAAATGACGGCGTGCGTCAAGGCCTGCTAGAGTAAAAATCAGGAAGTTTTCGAAGGCAGCCGTCTTCATGCTCAGCGTCCCGTCTGTCATCCGCTCCTCGCCATGGTTGATCCTGCTGGTAGTCGGAGGCGTCCAGGCCTCGTCCACCTGCTATGACGATAAAGACTACCCAGCCATCGCCAGTCTGGCGCCGACGCCTTCGGGGTACCGCATCGTGCTCTCCGGCGCGCTGCGCGGGGGCTCGGACACCGCGCCGGTACTCGAATTCTCGTCGGGGTGGCGAGTGGCGGGGCGCGTGCCCTGCAAGGATGGGCGTTGCGTCAAACAGACCCAGGGCTGCGCCGTCGAATTGCCAGAAATACCGTTGCCGCCTGCCGACGCGGTGGAGGCTGTTCGCGGCCAGCCGGTAACCGAGGTGGAGCAGAAGGTCTCTGCATGTGTCGAGCAAGGCCGATACGTGTACTTCGGCATCGGGTTCTACTGGGGCGAGGGCTCGGACGGCATCGGAGGAGTCGGTCGCTACGACAGGCAAACGCGCAAAATGGAAATCCGCCGACCCGAACAGTTGCAGAGGACCGGCGTCACTCATATCGCCTACGACGGCAAATACCTTTGGATCGGAACCGGCAATCAGCACGAGTGCGTCGGCATGGTCCCTACAGAGGGGCTGCTCCGCTATGACTGGGAGAAGGATCGCCTGGACCCGGCCGATCCAGGCGGACAAGGCATGTGCGGTTTCATGGTGCGCGGCCTTCTCGTTCGAGACCGTACGTTGATAGTGGCGACCGACGTGGGACTGGCGCTCGGCTCCGGAGCGGGCCTCGAGAAGCCGCTCAATTGGCGCCATCTTGTGCCCGACATGCAGGCGCCGGGCCTCATGCGCGAAACCACTTGCGATGCTTTATACAACCGGCTGTTACGCACCGTTAGCCGGCAGGACGACGGGATGGGCTGGTCCAGCTTCGAGCAACTGCGCAAGGCTCTGGAGACGCGCAATCCGGAGTTGCTGGAGAAATTCATGAGCGCTGGAAGTCCCGCCAAATAGTCGATCGACACCACCACGCACGATCGAGCGGTAGCGGCCGGCTCGTTCTCGGGCAGACTTGCGAATTCGGAAGAGATGGCGAACAATCCGCCGGGCTCGGCGCCGGAACGGCGCGGAAGCCCTGCCGATGAGCCGTGATACCGATCGTCCGAAGGGAACGCTGAGCCGTTGGAAGCGCTGGCTGTCGCTGCGCGGCTACGGCCTCGTCACCAGCAGCCTGTTCGGCGCGACGAGTTCGCCCGTCGCGATGCGCTCACGCTTCGAGCGCCTCTCCCGCGTTCCGCGCGAGCGGATGCGGCGCAAGTTCCCGAAGCTCGCCTTCGGCGATCACGCGGTCGACGGGCTAGCGATCGAGTCGGTGCGCGCCGTCGAGTCGCCCGCGCGCACGATCCTCTATCTCCACGGCGGCGCGTTCTTCATGGGCTCGCCCGCGTCGTACCGCAACCGCGCGATGCGCGTGAGCTGGCGCTGCAACGCCGAGGTCTTCGTTCCCGACTACCGGCTCGCGCCCGAGCATCCGTATCCGGCGGCGCTGGAGGACGCGCTCGCCGCGTGGAAGCTCGTGCGCGCGCTTCGGCCCGACGCGCCGATCTTCGTCGCCGGCGACTCGGCGGGAGGAGGGCTGGGCTTGAGCCTGCTATTGAAGCTCCGCGACCTCGGCCTTCCGATGCCTCGCGGCGCGTTCCTGCTCTCGCCGTGGACGGATCTCGCGGTGACGGGCGCCTCCGTCGATCGCGGCAAGGATCTCTGGTTCACCCGCCGGCACCTCGAGACCTGGGCGAAGTACTACGTCGGTCGCGCGGACGCGCGCTCGCCGTACCTCTCGCCCGTGTTCGCCGACTACTCGGGCCTGCCGCCGCTGCTGATCTTCGCCGGCGAGAACGAGCTGCTCCTCGACGACGCCCTGCGCGTGCGCGACGCCGCCGCGCGCGCCGGCACCGACGCCCGCGTCCACCTCGGCGCGGGAATGCAGCACGACTGGCCGCTCACCCTGCCGTGGCTCGTCGAGAGCCGGCGGGCGTGGGAGGAGATGCGGAGGTTTGTGGAGGAGCGTTAGTCGAGCGAAAACGATACGGGGATGACTAGAACGCAGTCTATCTCGATATTTCTGCGGACTCTGGCCGGATAGACTGCATCGAATAACGCAACGCGCTGAATTTTCGTAAGTCCATTTGGGGAGTGCCATAATAGGCCGCATTTAGGAAGTTCACTATACGTTCGGCAGCAAGATAAGGGTTCGTAAAATGTCAGGCGCAAGTGGCACCAGTGGTTGCTGCAAACCGTCATCTCACACGTGGCTGTGGTGCTTGGTGCTGCTTCCACTTCTTCTTCTTGTTCTTATCGCTGGTCTGTACATAGTTTCGCGAAGCACCGAGCATTTCACGTTCCTGTTTGGTATTGCGGCCTTCTCGATCGCTTATGCGTTGCATTTCTTTTCAGTGTCGTCCGCCCTGTGCGGCGTATATATCCGCGAAAGCGATGAACAAAAGTTCAACGATCTTCGCGAGAAGGAATACGCCGTCGTGACTTCCGCAATGTGTACGTTGGCTGGTGGCCTTGGCATACTTGTCAGCGGTGGTTTGTGCGCTGTCGGCTGCAGCACAACACTTTGGCGCTTGCCCGTGATCCCCCTGATATACGTTGCCTTTGCCGTTCTGCTCTTCTTTAGCGTATCGAGATACGTCTTCACTCAGAGGAAATGGCCAAGGGAGGCCCGCGCAATCCACCTGGGCAAACCCCGTGATGCTGGATCGAGCTGCAGCACCGAGGCTCCGAAGGACTAAGCTGCCGAACAGCGCAGCGCACTCGGACGCGCGCGCCAGCGCCGTGCCCTGCGAAAGCTCATGGGCGCGCGCCAGTGGCTGCGGACGTTAGGCGGCAACTGTGGCGCAGTTCGCGACCAAGCTGGGTTTTTTGCAGTTCGTGCGCGACCGCACCGTGCGGCTTCCAAGAGGGAGTCTGTGGCCACCGTCATAGGGCAAAGTGGGGCATGGCGGAGAATAGTCGGTGACCTTGCCCAGCGTGGACATACGGTTTCAATACCTCAAGAACTGCACCCGCTACTCGCTGAGCTTGAGGATACTCGACCAAAGAAGATGGATGCGCGCCGCGAGCAAACTGCGCGCGCTGTTCAGGATCGCGCGACACGAATGGACGCGTTGGCGGTCGAGCGCCGGTTCTTCAGGCGCTTCCTTAATTGGTTCAGGATTCGCGGTCTTAAGACTGAGATTGCGGCTCTGTACAAGGCCGATTCGAATTACTCGTCCGCTCTCGATGAGACAATCACTCACGTTCGATCGCTCCTAGAATCGGTGGAGCTGGCTGGAGCAAATGCGGAACTCGCCGTGATCGAGTGCCTTCGCGCTCTTCCGTCGTCTGCGATTGTTTTCAACGATATACAGCTTCGGGCGACGCGCTTCATCCAATTCGAAGGAAAGGCGCTAATGAGTGCTCAGATTGACCATGTTGTGTTGACTCCCGCTGGAGTATTTGTCATCGAGACGAAGTACTGGAGTCCGCGCTTTGTGGAGTCCGGCAATTTCTTTGACCCGTTTGAGCAAGTTAGTCGCGCAAGCTATCTGTGCTACGACTTGCTTCGAGAGACATTTGGAAAGACGCGAGTGCGAAGCATCATCGCGTGTTTCGGTAAGCTACCTGAGGCTCCGCGGGGTTCGTATATCAAAGTTGTTCGGCCGGAAAGCTTGACGACCTTCATCTCAGGATTTCGCAGTGTCGAACTATCGGCTAGTCGTCTGAGCGAGCTCCGCAGCTTCTTCGAGCATCAACTCGACAGCCGTTCGTCAGCCGCCTAACAAGCAGTTGCAGCGGACGGGGTCGATAAAGTGCCAAATCACAAACATCGGTGCGCCACCGCTGAACTACGGCGCTAGACTGCACGCACTGCACCGGCAACCGCTGTCCGCCAAATACGAGCGAGCCTGAATTGTCCTAAACCTCTCGAGCCCTCACCATGGCCACAGTCAAACAACCGTCCAACCCGGAAGCCAATCCCCGCGTCAAGGCTGTCTTCGACGACGTTCGCGCCACGCGGAAGACCGATTTCATCAACAACCTGTGGCGTTCCCTCGCGTTCGACCCGTCGCTCCTGGAGACAACCTGGGCCGAGGTCAAAAGGTTGATGGCGACGCCAACGC
>Ga0187773_10000618_pt1 | contig 14126 bp, 11 predicted proteins | sample 0216_BV02_MP05_1_FD_133133 | JGI IMG/M metagenome (GOLD analysis project Ga0187773, IMG submission 133133) | Tropical peat soil microbial communities from peatlands in Department of Meta, Colombia - 0216_BV02_MP05_10_MG | ecosystem: Environmental > Terrestrial > Soil > Wetlands > Peat | place...
CACGACTGCAAAATTCCCGGCTGACTGGTAGGCGCCAATACCAAGCACTCCTTGCTCGATAACGGTGCTCAATTGTCCGCGGCATTATGCGCAATACGGCATTCTACGACTCAAGCCGCAGAAGCAAAGGCTTTCTCATATGCAAGCGACTGATGCGAAACATGTTTTTAAATTGGTATGACATTTGCTTTATTTTTATTGACTGAATGCAATGAACAAGCCAAAAAGGGGTAAATGCAATGGCGCAGGGGTTTGCGGTAGGCGTTTCGGCGACTTGCCTTTTTGACCATCTACGCGTGGGTGGCCAGAACGCGTTGCTGTTTTTGTTTTTAAGGCCAGGAAAAATTGGTGTGGTATGAATGAGCTCTTTTCAGCGTTGCTATCTTGGGCGGTAGTCCTGTCCGGGTACCCTGCACCCAGCGTGCCCCCCGAGGTTGTATTCGCAAGTCATCAGCAACTTACCGAAATGGCATGTGGCGGATCAGAATGCCAGGTCATCGGCTTTCATCCACCGGGATCAAAGCAAGTATATATCGACGACCGTTTGCATCCCGAAACCAGCACCTTCGCTGCGTCAATCGTCGTTCATGAATTCGTTCATTATCTCCAGCAGGCTGGGGGCAAGTTTGCGCTGAATTACAGCTGCAGCGATGCGCTAGAAATGGAACGTGAGGCTTACGACGTCCAATCGCGCTTTTTGGTCGCTCACGGCATATACCGGGTAGTCGGGAGCGCTATGTACGATGCGAACTGCAGTCCGTGACTGCAAGGTCTTCTTTCCAAGCGATCTCTACATCGAGTCCAGCGCCGCGTTAATCTTTGTTGCTCTTTTTCGCTTCAAAAAAGGTGCTAATCAGATCCATGGGCATGGGAAACACGATAGTGGTATTCTTGTCCGCACCGATCACCGTCAGGGTTTCCAGATATCGTAACTGAATGGCCTGTCGTTCTTGTGCCAGTATCTTGGCTGCTTCGAACAGTTTCTGAGAAGCCTGCAGTTCCCCTTCAGCATGAATAATCTTTGCTCTTCGCTCGCGCTCTGCTTCAGCTTGACGTGCGATGGCACGGATCATGGATTCATTGAGATCGATTTGTTTGATTTCGACATTTGAAACTTTGATTCCCCACGCGTCGGTATGGGTATCGAGAGTGGTTTGAATATCCAAATTCAGTTTTTCGCGCTCCGCCAGCATTTCATCCAGCATATGCTTGCCTAACACCGAGCGAAGAGTGGTTTGAGAAAGCTGGCTGGTTGCGACCAGGAAGTTTTCCACCTGAATGATGGCTTTTTGGGGGTCCACCACCCGAAAATACACCACGGCATTAACCTTGACCGAGACATTATCGCGCGAAATCACGTCTTGACTCGGCACATCCATCACCACCGTACGCAGGCTTACTCGAACCATCTGCTGGATTCCCGGGATGACCAGAATCAATCCGGGGCCTTTAACTTTCCAGAATCGTCCAAGCAGAAAAATTACACCGCGTTCATATTCCCGCAATACCCGGAGTGCGGAAAACGCTAGCAGGACAACGACGACCAATACTCCGAAGCCGAAATTAAAAGCCATTACGTTTCTCCTTTGTCGGGTAAAACTTCTGGTACGACATCAAGCGTTAATCCGTCTATCTTTACTACCCGGATTTTTTGTCCAGGACGCAATTTGTCGGCGCTTTTGACGCGCCAATTTTCACCATGTACCAGCGCCCAGGCTCCTCCTTCGAAATCCTCGGTCACTTCCCCAGTGCTGCCTATGAGCTCTTCGCGCCCGCTCACCACCGGGCGGTCACTGGCTCTGATGATCATCCCCATTATAAAAATCAGAAACAAGGCACTGGTTGCGCCGATTCCAAGTATCAACGGCAAGGGAATCCCGTATCCCGAGACTCCGGTGTCGATGAGTATTACCGATCCGATGACAAAGGCAATTAAGCCACCCAGTCCCAATGATCCGTAAGCGGGGAAATAGACCTCGGCGATCATGAAAGCGATTCCAATCATGATCAAGACCAGACCGGCGTAATTCACCGGCAGCAGCTGGAAAGCGTAAAGCCCAAGAATCAAACAGATTAATCCCGCAACGCCGGGCAATACATAGCCGGGATTGGAAAATTCAAAAAATAAACCATAGATTCCGACCAGCATCAGGATGTACGCCACGCTTGGATCAGTAATTATGGCAAGCAGGCGGCTGCGCCAGTCCTGCTCAAAGATCACCATCGCGGATGTCTCGGTATTTAGCTTGCGTTCCTGTCCCAAGACAGTGAGCTTGTGGCCGTCAAGCTTCTTCAGTAGCTGGGGCACGTCGTCGGCTACCAAATCAATGACCCCGAGTTTTAACGCTTCGTCTGCTGAAAGACTTACTGCTTCACGCACCGCCTTTTCTGCCCACTCCGCGTTACGCCCGCGCATTTGCGCCAATCCGCGAATATAGGCCGCGGCATCATGGACCTGCTTGCGGCTCAAGGTGTCTAGACCATCGCCGGTCTTTGGCTTGCGGGCATTTTCCGGTTTTCCGGCGCCCTGTTTCTTTTCAGGGCCCGTGGTTTCAGGTTCGCCGGTGCCCGGGATGCCACCGATTTGCACCGGTGTCGCCGCACCCAGGTTGGTGGCGGGCGCCATCGCCGCAATATGGCTCGCGTAAAGAATGTAGGTGCCTGCGCTGGCGGCACGGGCTCCGCTGGGTGCAACGAAAGCCGCAATAGGTATGGGCGAAGCAAGGATATCCTTGACTATCGTGCGCATGGAAGTGTCGAGGCCGCCTGGCGTGTCCATTTGGAATACCAGCATTTGCGCATGCTGCGTTGCTGCTAGTTCGAGGCCGCGGTGGAAGTAATCGGCTGTCGCCGGTCCAATGGCGCCGTTCACCGAAAGCACGACGACCGGTTGCGACTCGACGGCAGAAACTGGTCCGGATAAGGCCAACAAAATGATGAGCAAGAACCGCATTTCGGACAAAAGATTTTACGAGCGGCCGTCAAATATTAACTATAGCTTGTTTGCGAAACCCAGAGCGCGTGCAAGTGAAAATACTTTACAGCCCTTAAATGAGCGGGCCTGAGATTAAGCACACAACAGGTAATTCCGGCAAGACAAAGAATCACAAGATGAGAGTTGGAAAATTACACGCGGAGCGGTGCCCGGCAATTTTTTGGTTTCCGTTTTTATTTTCCGATTGCGGCTTTATTAAGCGAGACGCTGCTCGAGTAAAATTTGTCCACTGAACGACTTATCCCGTCTTTATCCAAACCCGCATCGGCGAGCATATCTTCCCGCGAGCCGTGCTCGATAAAGCGGTCGGGTAGCCCGATATTCAGAATCGGGATCTGCACGCCATGTGCAACAAGGCATTCATTGACGCCACTTCCCGCCCCACCTGATATTACGTTCTCCTCTATGGTCACCAGACTGTCGTGCGTGTTCGCGAGCTTCAGGATCATCTCTTCGTCAAGCGGCTTGACGAAACGCATGTTAACAACTGTGGCGTCGAATTTTTCAGCAATTTCTGTGGCTGGCGTTACCATGGTCCCGAAAGCAAGCAGAGCCAGTTTCCTTCCGTGGCGGCGTAACTCCGCGCGGCCAACGGGCAACGCCGTCATATCCTTTTGTACCGCTACGCCAGGCCCACTGCCTCTCGGATAACGTACCGCGGCGGGCTTGTTCAGCCGGAATCCGGTATAAAGCATTTGCCGGCATTCGTTCTCATCGGCTGGCGCCATCACCACCATGTCCGGCAGACAGCGCAGGTAGGTGAAATCATAGCTGCCATTATGGGTCGGTCCGTCAGGTCCAACCAATCCCGCGCGGTCGATGGCAAATAGCACGGGTAATCCCTGGATCGCGATGTCATGAATGACTTGGTCATAGGCGCGTTGCAGGAAAGTCGAATAAATCGCGACAACCGGTTTTAGACCATCGCAAGCCATCCCGGCCGCGATCGTGACACTGTGTTGCTCGGCAATCCCGACATCAAAATAACGGTCCGGATATTGCTCGGAAAATTTTACCAATCCCGAGCCTTCGCGCATCGCTGGCGTAATGCCCACCAACCGCTCGTCCAAGGCCGCCATATCGCACAGCCAATCGCCAAAAACCTGTGTGTACGTCAGAGCGCTTGCCTTGGATTTTGAAGGAACAATGCCCACCTTGGGATCGAACTTGGCGACCCCGTGATATTTCACCGGGTCGGCTTCCGCAGGCGCATAGCCCTTGCCTTTGGTGGTTACCACGTGCAAAAGGCGCGGGCCTTTAAGATCGCGCAAATTCCTAAGGATTTTGACCAGCGTGGGAATATCGTGGCCGCTGATCGGTCCGATGTAATTGAAGCCCAGTTCCTCGAAAAACGTTCCTGGCCCGGGAGTGACCATTCCTTTCACATGTTTTTCGGTCCGCAGCGCGAGATCCCACATCGCCGGGATTTTGGCTAGAACTTTTCTTCCGCCTTCGTGAATGGTCGTGTAAAACTTGCCGGAAAGCAAACGCGCTAGATAACTGGATAGAGCACCGACATTCGGCGATATTGACATATCGTTGTCGTTGAGTACGACCAGCAGATCAATATCCTTCAGGCCGCCTGCATGATCTAGCGCCTCGTATGCGAGTCCCGCCGTCATACCGCCGTCTCCGATTATTGCTATCGCTTTACGATCGCCGTTCTGTTTTGCCGCTGCAATCGCCATGCCCAAAGCGGCGCTAATTGAAGTGCTGGAATGCCCAGCGCCAAAACAATCGTATGTGCTTTCTTCGCGTTTTAAAAACGGCGTCAATCCGCCTTTTTGCCTGATGGTGCCGATGCGGTCGCGTCGGCCGGTAAGAATCTTATGCGGATAGCATTGGTGCCCCACGTCCCAAACCAAACGGTCTTGCGGCGTGTTGAAAACATAATGCAGCGCAAGGGTAAGCTCTACGGTACCTAGCCCTGCGGCGAAATGACCTCCGCATCCCGAAACCGAGTGGATGAGGTAATTGCGTAATTCATCGGCGAGCGGCACTAGCTGATCTTCGGGAAGCGCGCGCAGATCGTCCGGCGAATTGATGGTTGCGAGAATTGGATATTCTGAAAGCGACGACACGACCAGACCTCTATCCTTTATAAATTATGCAACCCCACTATAGCTCATGTTTCTGCATTTCAGCAGAACTGTCAACAAGCTCTTTTTTTAGAGTATTTTTGCTTGACAGCGACTTTGGAGGGTACGTATTATATGCCACCGTTTGCAGCGTGCCAACTATAGGATTTTCCAAAACATACCGCATTTTTGAACATTCTGATCCAAGCTAAAGACCCTGTGATATGATATCAACGATTTTCGCTGACAATTTCCCGTTGCTGTTAGCGGATTGTGCAGCAACGTGCACGGTCAAACTTTCCGGGTCAGACGATTGACCACTGAACTAATTTCGCACGACCGATGTCATTCTGAAGGCCGACGTCAACAGCTACCCTAATTGTTAAAGGAAAAAAATAGATGCAAGTAGTGTTAGCTCAGCCAAGGGGTTTTTGCGCCGGAGTGGTACGGGCGATAGAAATCGTGGAGCTCGCGCTGGACATCTACGGTCCGCCGGTCTATGTATTCCACGAAATCGTGCACAATAGGCACGTAGTTGAAGACCTGCAGACGCGCGGCGCGGTGTTTATTGAAGACTTAGATGCGGTGCCGACAGGTTCGGTTACGATATTCAGCGCCCACGGAGTTTCTACAGCGGTCGTCGATCAAGCCAAGCGAAGAAAGCTGCAAGTGATTGACGCGACGTGCCCGCTGGTTACCAAAGTGCACCTGCAGGCGCAGCAATACAGCCGACGGGGATATGAAACCATCATCATCGGCCATATTGGGCACGAAGAAGTTGAAGGTACGATGGGCTCGGTCGAGGGCCCGGTATACGTCGTTTCCACCACCGGGGATGTCGCCGCACTCACGGTAAAAAATCCCGACAAACTCGCTTACGTTACCCAGACGACCCTCAGCATAGACGACACGCGGGATGTGATCGACGCGCTGAAGCAGCGCTTTCCCACAATACAAGGCCCGGAACTCGATGATATTTGCTATGCGACCCAAAACCGCCAGAACGCGGTGAGAGCGCTTGCCGATGAAGTGAATTTGCTCCTGGTGGTCGGCGCGCGCAACAGTTCCAATTCCAACCGCTTACGCGAGGTCGGCGAACAACATGGTGTGCCTGCCTATCTGATTCAGGACGAAACAGAACTCGACAAATCTTGGTTTGAGAATGTAAAAAAGGTCGGTATTACTTCGGGTGCATCGACTCCAGAAGTGCTGGTGCAGAGAGTGCTCGATAAGCTGCGCACTTTCGGGGTGAATGTCACGCGCGAACTCGATGGCATACGCGAAACCACTACCTTTCGGCTGCCCAAGTCGCTTACCCTCAAAAAAGCCGAGCAAACGAAGTCTGCAGCGGTTGCGAAGGTTAACTCTTAGGGCTTAATGATGAGCATTCCATTAATTCAGCAATACCGCATTGCCAAATATGTGATCAGCCAGAAATTGCGCGGCGTGAAGCGCTACCCGGTGGTGTTGATGCTCGAGCCATTGTTTCGCTGCAACCTGGCTTGCGCGGGGTGCGGCAAGATAGATCACCCCGAGGAAATACTTAATAAACGCCTTACTCTGGAGGAATGCCTCGCTGCGGTAGATGAGTGCGGCGCGCCGGTAGTTTCGATTCCCGGCGGTGAACCTCTGATCCATAAAGATATAGTCAAAATTGTCGAAGGTATCGTGGCTCGCAAGAAATTCGTTTATCTGTGCACCAACGCGCTGTTGCTCAAGAAACGGCTGAAGGACTTTACTCCGTCGCCTTATCTTACCTTCTCGATCCACCTTGATGGGCTGCGCGAGCGGCACGACGCTTCAGTGTGCCAAGAAGGGGTATTTGACAAGGCCATCGAGGTGACAAAAATGGCCCTGGAGCGCGGTTTCCGCGTGACGGCGAACTGCACCGTATTCCAGGGCGAATCCGCTGAGGAGATCGCGGCATTCATGGATTACTGCATGGAGCTCGGCGTGGAGAGCGTGACCATTTCTCCGGGTTACAGCTACCAGCATGCGCCGCAGCAGGAAATATTCCTGCGCAGGAGCGCGAGCAAGCAGCTGTTCCGCGAAGTATTCAAGCTCGGAAAAGGCCGCAATTGGCGTTTCAATCAATCGAGCATGTTCCTCGATTTCTTGGCGGGAAACCAGGCTTATCAATGCACCCCTTGGGGCAATCCGACGCGTAACGTATTCGGTTGGCAGAAGCCATGCTATTTGCTTGTGGACGAGGGTTATGCCTCCAGTTTCAAAGAACTGATGGAAACCACCCAATGGGATGCTTATGGTAACGGTCGAAATCCGAAATGTGCCGACTGCATGGTACATTGCGGTTACGAACCTACCGCGATCAACGATACTTTTGCTCGACCATTGAAAGCGCTTAGCGTCTTCCTGCATGGCCCGAGAACTGATGGACCTTTTGCCCCTGAGCTACCTGTCAGCTATCCCGATCCGGCCACGAACTTTATCCCGATCAAGGTCAGCAAGCATTATTAGGCGGCGGGCGTGCCAAGTCCTACGGCATGGTCAAAAGCTGACGGTTCTAAATGACGCATACGCTGGTAACCGTTTTAGTTACCGTTCCGGTCCTGATGTGGCTGGCAGTCCTGCTAATACCATGGCGTCCTTGGTCGTCTCAGCCGTTTCTCGATGTGCAATCCAGCAACCGTGACTTGAGCGATGTCACCGCTCTCATACCGGCCCGCAATGAAGCAACTGTCATCGGGAGAACGCTTGCTGCGTTAAGTGCTCATGGGCGCGGCCTATCCGTGGTGGTCGTGGATGACCAATCTACAGACGGAACTGCTCAGCTTGCACGCAAATCTTGGGCCGAAGGAGTTATTGTAATCGCCGGTGCACCGTTACCGGCGGGGTGGAGCGGCAAGCTGTGGGCTCTTGAACAGGGGCGGCAGCATGTAAAGACTCCGCTGGTGCTGCTCGTGGACGCCGATATCGAGCTCAAGCCCGGCATCGTTAGCTGCATGCGGGAACATATGCAAAAAAACAATGTGGCATTTATATCGCTGATGGCCGCGCCAACGATGAGCAATTTTTGGGAGAAGCTGCTGATGCCGGCTTTTGTATATTTCTTTAAGCTACTTTACCCGTTCCGACTTTCGAATTCGGATAAAAGCAGCGTAGCTGCGGCGGCGGGCGGCTGCATCTTGACCGAATCTCGTTTGCTCGATGAAATCGGCGGATTTGCCGCGCTCAGGGGCGAATTGATAGATGATTGCAGTCTGGCGAGGCGCATCAAGTCGAGAGGGCATAAGATATGGATCGGATTGACCCACTCGGCATGCAGCATTCGTCCCTACGAGCGGCTTAGACCAATCTGGAACATGGTGGCCCGCACCGCTTTTACACAACTGCGTTACTCATTCGGTTTGCTGATGGCTTGCACCGCGATCATGGTCATTGCATTCGCCGCCCCAATTGCAGAGTTGCTTTTCAAATCTTCCGGCGTCTGGTATTTGGCTTTGGCGGCCTGGGTGGCGATGGCGCTATCCTATCTTCCCACGCTCGAATTTTACGATCGTTCGCCTGCATGGGTTTTAAGCTTGCCGTTCGTAGGAATGCTATATCTGCTCATGACCTGGAGTTCCGCGCTGCGCTACGTTCAAGGTGAGCGCGCAAGGTGGAAAGGCCGCAGCTACGGCGCGGGCAGAAGCGGTATGCGCTTGGCTTTCCTGCTGATGTTGCAGACTCTCGCCGCCGGCTGGTTAATGGCGGCCCGGGCGGAACCACTTTACGCAGCGCCTGCAGAAAGTGCAATTGCTGTGGTCGAGCGTTTCCAAGCGGAACTGATTTCGGTGATGAAGGATGCAAAAAAACTCGGCTACGAAGGACGTTATAAGCGACTCGCACCGGCAGTGGAGCAAAGCCACGATCTCCCCGGCATTGCGCAAATTGCGGCAGGCCGCTACTGGGATAAGCTTACCGAGCAGCAGAAAAAAACCTATGTGGCCACCTTTGGCGAGCTGAGCATTGCAACCTACGCCTATCGCTTCGACGATTACTCGGGCGAGGCTTTCAAGACAGTTTCAGAGGAAACCACGGCTAGCGGTGACGAGGTGGTCCATACAGTGTTTACCGCGCCGAATGCTGAAAACGTTCACTTCGATTACATACTGCGCCGTAAAGATGGGGTTTGGCGTATCATAAATATCATCGTTGATGGCGTAAGCGATTTGGCGATCAAGCGTTCCGAGTACGCCAATATTATCCGTGACCAAGGCGGGGACGTGCTAATAGCCAAATTGCAGGGGCAGATCGCACAGTATTCAAAGCCTGCAAGCACCAAGAATAACTAAGCACCGCGGGCGGTTCGCCGCTGTTTTTGCAGTTTCACCAGCTAACAGATAAAGCGATGGAACATCATCAACTGCGGTCTTGCATCGAAACCAACAGAAAAACTGCAATCGCGGTACTGCTAATTGTAGGAATTTCTCTCGCCTCAGGCTGCGCCAGCACTCCCAAGGAAGAAGAAGGTCCCTACGATCCTTATGAGAAGGTGAACCGGAAGATTTTCGCGTTCAACGATGCTCTGGACCGGCATATCCTCAAGCCCGTTGCCGACGCTTATGTGAAAGTCACACCTGAACCGGCAAGAAACTCGGTTCATAATTTTTTTGAAAATATCGGATACCTTAACACTGTCATCAACGATTTTTTGCAAGGCAAGTTCAAGGACGGTTTCGCCGATCTGTCGCGCTTTCTCATTAACAGCACCGTGGGTTCGTTGGGACTGGTGGACGTTGCGAGCAAGGTCGGATTAAAGGCACATGAGGAAGATTTAGGGCAAACGCTGGCAGTCCACGGCGTTCCTGAGGGACCTTACCTGGTGATTCCGCTGTTTGGTCCGAACACTGCGCGCGATGCTCCTGATTTAGCGACGAGCACGTTTACCAGCGGCATGTACTACATCGGCCAGGCGGCCGGGTTCGTGGTGACCCTCCCTCTTGGCGCGCTGCAGTTTGTTGATAAGCGAGCGCAGGCTTCGAGCGCCCTGAAAGTGGTGGATGAAGCAGCGCTTGACCGGTATATTTTCATACGTGACGCATACCTGCAGCATCGTGAGTACCTGATCTACGACGGACATCCACCGCAGCGAAAGCTTGAAGACGAAGGAGATGATCAAACTCCTGGCGAGGCGGCCAAAACAAAAGAACAGCAAAGCGGGGGAGCAGCGATTCCGGCTTCCAAAGCAAAAGACGAAGAAAGCCAAGAACCGTCAGCTCAGTAATTGCGCTTTTGAGTTTGATGTAGAGCTGGATGTGGAATGCGTGAACGACAATGCATATTCGTAAGTATTTTCAATTGGGATTCAATGGCGCAAGCATTTCACCATCTGGAACTAAAACTAACAGTTTTCAGCTGTCTCAGTCGCGTTCCAATTTACTTCCATTGGCGCGAATCCACAGGCGCCTGCTTTCCTGCATCTGCCATCCGAGTAGCGTGGGAATTCCGAGCAGCAGATCGCGCACGCGTTTTACCAGCGACAAAGCCAATCCCGTTTCGGGGGTTAGACCAAACATTTGGCCCAACAGCATGTAGGTGCCTTCCTGCACGCCCAAGGCGCCCGGGACCATGAACGCTGCGCTTCTTATCGCATAACTCAGGCTTTCTAGAATCAGGGCTTCGAGAAAAGTCACCGGGCTGCCCATAAAATAGAGCGCCAGCCACACTTCGCCGGCGCTGATGATCCACGAGAAAAAATGGGTCAAGCCCGCGGCGAAAAGTGCACGGCGTTCGCGATAAAGCTTCTGGATCATGTCGTGCACATTGCCGATTCTTCCGAGGGACAACCAATTCCACCGGTCGGCGATTTTTTCGACCAAACCCTCAAGCCATTTGAACATTCCGTTGTGCTGGGCAATGACAAAACCGCCTAGGGCAAGCGCTGCCACTGCTAGCCCAGCTGCGGTCCAGCGCACGGTTTCCTCCGAGCCGCCAATCATCACCAACAGCACTAACCCAAGCAGCGTGAAAAAGAATTGCGCGACGGCTTCGAGTGTAAGGTCGACAACTACACTGGCGCCGGCGAGTCCGGCCACGGCGCCGCGGAAGGTCAAGATTCTTGCGCCCACGAGCTCGCCCCCCACTTGCAACACGGGTAGCAGATTTGCGACAGCCTCGCGAACCAAGCGCGCCCAGATAAACACCGGCAGCGGTTTGCGCCAGGTGTTGCGCACTACCCTGCGCCACGCTAACGACGAGAACGTTAACGGTATCAGATGATAGACGCCTACCGCCAACAAGCCCCAGCCAACCGCGAGCACCAAATCGGAAACTGCAAGGAAACCGTGGTAGCCTATCAACAGAATCGCAGCAAGCAGACCCGCTAGGGCGACTATGGCGATAGAGCGCTTCATTGTTTGCTTTCAGTGGCAGTCATGATTGCGGGCAGTACCACCAGTGTGGACAGCAGCGCAAAGGATAGAGCCAAAGTTAGAAGCAATCCCATGGCGGACATCCCGCGATTCTCGGAAAACGCCAGAGAGCCGAAAGAAGCCACCGTGGTGAGCGCACTGAACAACACCGCGCGCGGAGTGCTGCTGCGGAACAGATGTTCGACGTCCAAACCGGCGCGTTTGCGCATCACCAGGTAAATCCCGAAAGCTATCCCCAGGCCCAGCAGCAGCGGCAGCGCGATGATGTTAGCCAGATTGAGAGGCAGATCGAGAATTACTGAACTTGCAGCAGTCACGACCATAGCCAAGATCAACGGCAACAAAACCAGAAAAGCGCTGTAGATGCTTTGGAATACCACGAGCAGCAGCATCAACGCCGCGATTAGGGCAAGAGCGGTGGCATGAAGGCAGGCGCGAACTACCGCGTCGCCGCCCTCGACCAGCGAAACCGGGGCGCCGGTAGCGCTGGGCACGGCTTTTTGCACGCCATGCGCGAAACGGCGCAAGTCATTGTTGTCGACCACACTGAACTTGGGAAAAACCTCGACTCGGGCCTGCCCGTCGGGCGCAAGGTAACGTTCTCGCAAATCTTGCGGTACGTCCTTGAGTTCTATGCGCCTCGGTTGTAAAAGTTTTCGCAACTGTGCAAGATTCTGCGGAAGGTCGCTGACCACATCGTCACGCAGCTGCTTGAGTGCATCCACCGGCCAGCCAGGTGCGGATTGTATTTTTTCCAGTATCTTGGCCAAGTGCCGGGCGCTGGCGGCGAACGCAGGGTCGGAACTTTTTTCACTTGTCTCGCGCAGTTTTTTTTGAAATTTCTGGAAAGCCTCTCGCTCTTGATCCAGGGTCGGCGGGGCCACCTGGGTCGGCGTAACCAGAGGCTGCAACACCAGCGCCATGTCGGCAACGATTGCAAGCTTGGCGTCCTGGTCGTCCGGCACGAAGCTGTCCACGGTCACTGCCTTATCGACAACCTGCAGCTTCTCGACTTTCGCCGCGACTTCTTTGGCTTGATTGAGATTGTTGGCGAGAATCTCAATGGTATAAGGCGTGGCGTTGGGATCCTTCAGCATGTCGAGGAAAGTCGAGACCGCCTCAGTATTCGGGTCCTGCAGGTTGAGGGGATTGAAGTCGAAACGAAGCTGTGGAAGCAGCGCCAGCGAGATTGCTCCGACGAGTGCCGCCGAAATGAGGATTCGCTTGTGGTAACGGCGTATCGGAAATCGCAGGCGCGTAAGGACACTGCTCTTCGGCAACTTGCTTTCGATATCAACCGGCATCAGTTTTAGCAGCGCCGGCAACAAAGTGAGGTTGAATGTCAACGCGATGAACATGCTCGTTCCGGAAATCACCCCAAGTTCGGCGAGCCCACGGTAACTTGTGGGAATAAAGGAAAAAAAGCTGATAGCAGCAGCGGTTGCCGCGAGCGTCAGCATCCCGCCTGCGCCATACGCGGTCTCGCTCAGCGCGAGCTCATAGCTCTTGGTGCGGTGCAGTTCTTCCTTATAGCGCATGCCAAACTGAATGCCGAAATCCACGCCCAATCCGATGAACAGGACCGCGAAGGTCACGGAAATTAGATTGAGGTGCCCGATGGCAAACGCAGTGTAGGCCGCAGTCCAGATCAGTCCGACAAACAGCGTGACCAGGATCGCCACCACGAGCCGGGCGGAACGCAGCCCGACTATCAAAATCAGGCACACCATCAGGGTGGACAAAAATACCGATATACCGGCGCCACGCGAAACGCTCTCCAGCTGTTCATCTTCGATGGGAATATCGCCGGTGAGGCGTACGCGCACCCCATGTTGCGGATCGAGTTGGAGTTGCTGTGCCAGCCGGTGAATCGTGCTAATAGTCTGCTGCGCCGGCTGCAATAGAGAATAATCGAATCTAGGTTTGACCAGGATGAAATGCCGTAGCTCATTGCCCTGGGCCAGCGAGCCCTCCATGAACAGATCGCGCCAGGATTCTTTTAATTGGCGCCCGCTGAGCTGGGCTTCGGCGATGCGGCTGATGCTGTCCAGCATTTTTTTCAAGCGCCCGCGGTAATCGGGGCTCAGGTTTTCATCGAACGCCCGGTCGAGCACGGTAAATAAGCCGTGCAAGCTCGGGTCTTGTGCCAGCGTGCCGAGGAACGGCGCGGCTTCGGTCAAGCGGTCGGAAAGCTGGAGCAGTTCCCTCTTGTCGAGGTAAAGCAAGCCGTTTTGGGAAAAGAAACTGGTTTGTTCCGGATCATAGACGGATTCAATTACCTTTTTTTCGTTTTTCAGTTGCGTAATCAAAGTCTGCGCGGCTGCGTCTGCTTGTTCGGGGCTTTTGCCATCAATCACAACTAAGATGACATCGGAATTCTGAGGAAAGGCCTTTTGCAACTCATCTTCCAGCTTGCGGAACTGCAAATTGGGATCAAGCATTTCGCTCGGATCGGTGTCGAGAACAGTATGCGTAACTGCATAGTACGCGAATGCCACAGTAAGCAGCGCAAAGCCGGAAACCACCCAGCGCGCATAGCGCGCGGAGTACTCCACTAAGCGCACGACAGCGCGGCGATAACTGTTTCCAACAAGGTCTAGCAACCGCATAGTTCCATCGAAAATGACGCAACGCTCATCAATCTAATTGATGCCGGATTCATGCGCTCGTCTAGGTTGA
>Ga0187773_10000619_pt1 | contig 14118 bp, 11 predicted proteins | sample 0216_BV02_MP05_1_FD_133133 | JGI IMG/M metagenome (GOLD analysis project Ga0187773, IMG submission 133133) | Tropical peat soil microbial communities from peatlands in Department of Meta, Colombia - 0216_BV02_MP05_10_MG | ecosystem: Environmental > Terrestrial > Soil > Wetlands > Peat | place...
ACCCTGTCCATCGAATCCTCCATCATTCCCATTCAGGATCTGATCTTCGAGCACCGGCTCTATCTGCCCAGCGCCGGCTTCTGGCTGGCGGCCGCCACCGCGCTGCTCGGGTTCTCCGACCGCTGGAGGGTCCCGGTCGCTGTCGGGTTGGGGGGACTGATCGTCGTATTCGCCGTTGCAACTTATCAACGAAACCGGGTCTGGCAGGATGAACTCTCCTTCTGGTCCAATGTCGTCCAGAACAGCCCCAACAAAGCACGAGGCCATAACAATCTGGGGGTCGCCTATGCCGATCGGAAGAGATTGGAGGAGGCTATTTGGGAATACAAAACTGCTTTAACTCTCAAACCCGACTATTCCGATGCCCACAACAATTTGGGAAATGCCCTCAGGGATCTTGGGAGATACGAGGAGGCGGTCCATGAATATGAAATTGTTCTGATGCCAAAAAACAGCGATACGAGCGCCAAGCTCTATGCGTATAACAATCTGGGGGTGCTCTATCACAAACAAGGGGAGGTTTCAAAGGCTCTTGCGGCCTTTCAAGCCGCCATCCAAACGAATCCCGATTTTGCCGAGGCCCACAACAACCTTGGGGTTATTTATAAAGGAATGGGACAAAACAACGAGGCGACCCAGGAATACAAAACGGCCCTAAGGCTCAACCCCGATTATTCCGACGCTCACATCAACCTGGGGGTCGCCTATAAAGATGCTGGAAATTACGATGAGGCGATCCAGGAAAACAGGGCCGCAATCGCCCTCGAACCCAACAATGCCAAAGCCCACAATAATTTGGGAAACGCTCTTAAGGGCTTTGGGGATCTCGAGGAAGCGATTCAGGAATACAAAACGGCCTTAAGGCTCCAACCCGGATCTGCGGAAATCCATAACAATCTCGGCAAGGCCCATCAAACAAAGAAGCAGTATGAGGAGGCGGTTCGGGAATATAAAACCGCGCTGGATCTGAATCCCGACTATGTCGAAGCCCGTTACAATCTGGGACTGAGTTACTACGAGCAAGGGAACCTGACCATGGCCCTCGGAGAATTCAAACAGGCGATTCAGGTTAAACCCGAATTTGGCGAGGCTCACAATAGCCTTGGAGTCATTTATAAAGAGATGGGACGAACAAAAGAGGCGATTGGAGAATTTCAAACCGCATTGATGCTTCAACCGGACCTTGCGGAGGCTTATTATAATCTCGGCGATGCCTACCGACAGTTGGGAGAAATAAACAAGGCCATCAAAGCATTTGAAGCCGCTTTAAAAATCAAACCGAACCATGAGGACGCCCGCCGTGCTCTTGATTCCCTGCATCGATAAGGAGGGTTTTATTAAATTTTTACCCGAAATGGACAAAAAAACCCACTTTTGTGTAGTTGACTTCTCTTTTCGATTTTATTATCGTAACACTAACTCGCTCAAGGAACCTTAGGAGGTTTTCAAATTGAAGACCTTCCAAAAGGCTCCGGGAGAGGGATTCCAAAAAATGAAAGGGGGTGAAAAGATATGAAGGCATACAAGTCAATTATCAGTGGACTGGCAGTGTTGGTGCTGCTTCTGGCGGTACCGGTTTGGGCGGAGATGCTCTCGGTTGGAGACTCCGACCTGGCCGGAATCACCGGTAAGGCAAACACCTACAGTTTCGGAGCGGATGCGACCATCACTCAGTCGGCCGCCAATGATACATCCGCCAACATCCAGGTGGGTTGGTATCAGTGGACGGATACTCACACGACTGACGGCACAAACCAGAAGGCCGCCAACTACTTCGATTCAACCGGTGGCCCCAACCAGGCGCAGCAGAGCGTTGTTGCGTCGATCAATGCGATCACCTGGGGTGCGACGGGTAATGGTGAGCTGACCGCTACAGACGTTACCGTAAGCGGAACTGGTGGCTTCGCGAACATGGACTATGCTGTCATGGCCGTGGGAGGCTTCTAAAAAGGGTACCGAACAACAAGGCCTACGCCCCGTGTAGGGGCGAGACAGGCAAGAGGGGGGGTGAATCAGAATGAAAAGGCTCTTAACAATTCTTGCAGTGGTAGCAGTCCTTGCGGTAGCCCTTTGGGTGCCGGCACACGCCGGAATGGTTGCGGTTGGTGATTCGGATCTGGCCGCGATTACCGGTAAGAACCAGGTGACGGGAAGCACCAGTCCGTTGAACCAGATCGCTGATGGGGGCAACGGGAACATCCAAGTTGGCGCGTTTCAGTGGGAAGACTCTCATACTACTGACGGGTCCAATCAGAAAGCTGCCAACTACTTCGGTTCGGATGCAAATTCCAACCAGGCGCAGCAGAACGTCGTTGGTGTGATCAACGAGATCAACTGGGGTGCCGCGGCAAACTCAGCGACTAACGTGGGTACATTGTCCGCGACTTCTGTTGACATCGAAACTTGGGGTACGCTCTACATCGGCGGCTTCTAATCTGCTGAAAAAACGCCGAGTTTGAGTGGTACTTTCAGGGTAATAAGGCGGCGGGAGGAGGATTCCTCCCGCCGCCTGTTTTTCCCGCATCTTCGATCAAAAAACCCACTTTTGTGTAGTTGACTTGTCCATCCGAGTGGATTATGTTAATAACAATAATAGGGGGTGATGGAAACAAAATTTAATAATTGACCAAACGTTCCTCCTGGTGAATTGATCCATAAAGATCATTCAATCAGAGCTGGTGATACCGTCAAACGTTGTTCATCCAGGAGGAGATTTGATGCCGATTGTAAAGGGGTTTTTATCCGCCATCGGATTAACCTTATCGTTCAGGCCCGCCGCCCGGCAGGTAGGCGTATGGGTTCGGCCTCTCTCCATTTTAAACTCCCCTTCGGATAAATCTGTAAAGTGCTTCCATATCCGCGGGATTAATGTTGGAAATCATCTCTCCGCTTCCTTTCTTTTCATCACCGGTTTGATCCTTGAAGTTGATAGGGCTGTCAATATTATTTTTAATGTTTGTGGATTAGAAGGGGAAAGGTGCCTATTATGTTAACCAGAAAGGACTTCCTCGGAACCATCACAATCACCTATTTAGTGTGGCTCACCACGATAGCTTTGCCTGCGGCTCAGGCTGAAAACCTGGGCCTTTCCGACTCGGCTTTGGAAGAGATCACGGCACAGGGGATCAATGTGGGAGGAGACTCTACCATTTCCTGCACGACCAACTCGACCTCCATCTGCCTCGGAAGTTATGACTGGAACGACAATCACCAGTTTGATGCCTCGACCAACAAGGGCGCGATCGTGATGGACGGGTATGTCCAGCAAAATGTGACCTCCGAGATTAACCTGAACCAGACCCAGAGCTCGGGAGCCAATGGGGCAAACGTGCTCGGCAATGTCACATTAAGCAATTCAACCCTGGAAATGAACAATTCAAACACCGCGACGAACTTTGTCGGAGGATTCTGATCCTGCGGCCCGACCATGATGAACGGACTCAAAACAAAATTTCTGGCCATCCCCATCCCGGTAGTCGTCCCGGTTCTCGTTCTATCTTTATTCATTTTTTCCTCCCAAACCGTTTGGGGCGGGGACCATTCCATGCTCCTATTAAGCGATGAAGAGCTCTCAGAGATTTATGGAGCGGGTCTCTATTTTAGGGTGGATCTGTCCTTAGAGGTTCTCTCGGCAAACGATACCCCGCCCCAGGTGGTCGTCAATACCGGCACGCCCATCATGATTCCAACCAACACAACCTCCAGCCTTTCCAGCCCGGGAGGTTCCATCTCTCTGAGCGGCAATGCTCAGAGCAACATGAGCAGCCTGATCAACGTGATCGGTGCGGCGTCCGTCATCAACGTCGGAGTAAACGTGGTCAGCATTACAAATTCAACCAGTGATACGATCTACACGACAAACATCAATACCGGGGCTCAAGGAAGCGGTTTCACGGTCAACGTCCCCTTACTTCCCTAATATGTATCGATGGATAATCCCATTGGTCCTCTTCTGGATACTGTCCGTGTCGTCGGGGTCGCATGCCGCGACGATGGAGGTCAATCTCGGGTTTCTGGACGTGGGAGGCCCGATCATTCAAAAGGAAATTCAGAGTGTTCAGGAGATTAAGCGAAAGAATGTCGTGATTCAGGAACGCGATTACAGTTGCGGAACAGCCTCCTTGTCGACGCTCTTGAAGTATTATCTTGGAAAATCCGTCGATGAGATTGAAATTATCAAGACCTTGCTTCAAATAAACGAAAAACGGGGGACATTGGAAGACGTCATCAAGCGAAGGGGCTTTTCTATGCTGGACCTCAAACTGTTTGCGGAAGACCAAGGGTTCAAGGCGTCGGGATTCCGACTTGACTTTGAGGACCTGGTCAATCTCCACAAACCGGTGCTCGTCCCGATCATCCCGGAGGGATTCAAACATTTCGTGGTATTTCGCGGAAGCGACGGGGAGCGGGTGTATCTGGCCGACCCTTCCTTTGGCAACCTGATCGAGTCGGTCGACCAGTTTAAAAAGGATTGGTACGGATTTACAAACGTGGCGCTCATCGTGGTTCCGAAGGATTCTTCGAATATCGAGCAACATGCCCTGACCGTCACGGAGCTGGATAAAATCTATGCCGGACAAGAAACCGTGGATTCCGTCCGCCACAACCCCGTGTCACCGTCCAGGATCTTTATTCCCGGGGAGTTCTGAGCGCGGCAGCGGTCTTTAGTTGGCGGACCAGATAATTGGGGACCCTCAAGGCCCCCTTTTTTATATGTAAGTTCGACAAGAATCACAGGTCTTGGTATTATGAATAAGAGCGGTCCTTATGAAAAGAAAACAGTGTCCACCCATTCTTCTTATGACTCGAATCACCCTTTTCACACTGTTCGCTTTCCTATTCCTTGCGGGGGTTGCCGCTTGGGCACAAGAACCGTCGCACCCGTCGGACAGTCCCCAGACCGAAGGGGCTCATTCCGACCAGAACCCTCCTGAAAAAAACGTCCAAAAGAAACCCGACGTAACGTCGCCCGCACAGGGCTCCACGTCGCCGGCGGAACCTGCTCCAACTCCCCAAACGCCGGCCGCACCCGAAGGACCCCCTGCGGTAAAACCGGAAGGCGCGCCCTCACCGAGTCCCGCACCGCCGGCCGGTCCCGAACAACCCCCGGGAACGCCGACCGCACCGGAAGGAACCCCTCCGGCACAACCACAACAAAAAGTCGAAAAGGCCCTCCAGGCCACGGAGGAAGAAAAGGAGAAAACCGTAACGAAACAGGTCGAATCCTCCGTATTAACCGCGGCCTTCCATGGCCGATTGGAGCTTGAGTTGAATGAGACCTATGCCCATCTGTCCTCCAACCAGCTCTTCGTCGAAGGATTCGGCATCCTCCCGATTTTAATCGTGGGACAAACCTCCGTCGAGCGGGTTCGCAGAGACGTCTTTATTACGACGATTGCGACCCGATATAATATCACCCCGGATCTCCAGGCGGAATTGCGGGTCCCCTATGATATCACGTACATTCGAGTTTCGACGGCCGAGGGAATCATCGGAAGAACAGCCGTGACTCCCAATGTGGAAACGACCTCAAGCGGCATGGGTCTTGGGGATGTGAACCTAAATCTTTCTTATCATCTCATGAGCGAATCACTCGCACGACCGAGCGTCTATGTCGGCCTGGGGTTTAAAGCCCGGACGGGACAGGATGTTTTTGAGACCACGGATGCGGTGAAAAATCCCCCTACAGGATCGGGCTTTAATAGCGTCTCTCTGACGTTCAATGCGGTTAAAACGTCTGATCCTGCCGTGGTATATGGGACTCTGAGTTACAGCTACGCCATACCCCGAACCGACGTCGTTCTCAACCGACCGAACGATCAACCGCCGATCCTCGTCAATTTTTATCCCGGGGACAATATCGGCTACGGGTTCGGCATGGCCTATGCCCTTAACTACAAAATCACCGTGAGCGTTGGGTATCAACAATCCATCAACCTTATCTCGCACATCACGAACCTGGGTCTTCCCCATAACGAACTTCCCAACAGCATGACGGACGCGGCTACTATTCGTTTTGGCGTGGTGTGGCGAGTGAATGACAAGACCGTGGTGGACCTCTCCGTCAGCCCGGGCCTCACCCTGGACGCCCCCGACCTCCAGGTTGCACTCCGGATCCCGTATCGGTTTTAGGGCCGAAATCGTTGGATCACGGATGTTGAAAGAGGCCAAGACCGAGAAGGCGTTCCGGATTCGGTGTCCCGCCGGGATTCAGACCCTTAAAGAATGCCAGGCTCTGCCCATCATTGCCGATCAGGGCCGACGCGTAGGGGTCCGGCGAAACATTGTCGTAGAGATCCACCACGTCCACCGCCATGCGGCCATCGGAGCCCGCGGTGGCGGGGACGAACCTTGAGTTTACCCGATAGGTGAAGGAGAACTGATCCGCCGAGAGGCGGCCCATCTCATCGTATATAAAATTAACCGTGGCCTTCCCGTTTCCGTCGAAGTTGACCGCGGCCGCCGTGGAGCGATGAGAACTTAATTTGGCAATACTGTTAAATCGATCCCCAAACCCCGCGACGAAATACATTCCTTTGAGGCTGCCGGTATGGAAGGTCCCGGACGGTTTTTGGCGCAGGCCCATTCCAAACCCGAAATCGGTCGGACAGGTATACCCATCCGTCGTGGTGGTGTTTCGGATAAATAGCAGCGCGGTCCCGTTCTCGTCGACATACCCGGACAGACCGATGCGCTGCGGACCTTCCACATCCCCGCCGCCGGAGGCGGTGAATGGGGATACCTGATAGGCCTGGGTCAAACTGGGTTCGGAATCTTCTGTGTAACTCACCGAACCGGAACTGGGCGGCGCAAAATCACCTGCGGGATTTAGCACCGTCACGGAATTCGCGTCCCCGCTCGAACCGAGGAACTCCTGGGCGTCTGTCTGTGCCATTCCGATCGCCACACGATACCGGAGGAGGTCGTCGGAGGGCGGGTTGGTAAATCGGTTGATCGTAAATACATCATTCCGATAATTTGTGAATGCGTAGGTCGCCGCGGGACCGGTCGGAGTGCCGTCGGCGGTGAGTTTCGTAATCTTCGTGGATTTAAAATTCTTGACGCCGTATACCACTTGCAGCCGATTGGAGCTGTCCACCATCGTTCCGACCATCATACTCCCGTCCGGAACAAAGGCCCCTCTGAGGGTTCCACCCATGTTGGGCAAATAGGCATAAAAACTCCCGTCGTCATTAACTCCGTAGATCCCGACTATCGCGTTCCCGAGGTTATTTTCCTGGGGACAATCGGGCTCCATGATCTGACGCCTGATCTGGGAATCCCGCCGAAGGGTAAAGCTCGGCAAGGGGGACGTGCTCGGGTCAAAGGACACCGTCCCTTTTTCGGCAAATAAAACGGGGTTAAGGATCCCGTGACCGTTTACGCCCGGAAGGTCGGCCCCGTAAATCACCACGTTGTACTCCCCGGACAGGTTCGAGGTGGAAGCCAACGCGTTGGCGCTGGAAGGGAAAACGGCGGGAGAAAATGCCATGACGGCCTGCGGGCCGCTCCCAAGCACCCCTATCTCGTCATTTGTCGAATCGGCATCACCGAGGTCGTCAATAAAGTTGCCCTTGCTGCTAACATAAATGAATTGGATACTTGAAGGTGGAGGGTAATACCAATATGATATACCACAGGGAATCTGGAATGAATTGTCAACCCAATTCGTGTTGGTGTTCGTAAGGACCGTCCCGGTTACATCGCCAAAGAGGGTCCGGTTGTAATGCGTGACAGAATTGGTTCCACTATTCGCCACAACTATAAAGCTGGAAGAACTTGGGTCTAAAATAAGGCCACACGGACTGCTCAATTGCGTGTTGGCCCCTTTAATTGTGCCTACGGGAGCGGCGTTCTCAGAGGAGAGCCGGCTGTAGACCGTGATACTGTCATTGCCGCTGTTCGCCACAAAAATCTCATCCCTGTCCACCGTCGGGGTGCTCGTCGGATCACGATAGACCGCCACCCCTGCCGGACGACTGAGCCCCGTCTGCATGCCCACGATCGTGCGCTTCGGCGGGACATTTCCGATCGCCGTTCGGCTGTAAATCGTTACACTATCGTTTCCTAAGTTGGCCACCATGAGCTCATCCTTGTCTGGATCCGGGGTGCCCGTAGTAGGATCAATATAATGATAGACCGCTAATCCCGCCGGCTTATTGAGCCTCGTTGCGGGCCCGATCAGGATACGTCTTTGGTCTGGGGGGCCATTATCGACTTGTTTTGGAGGGCTATTACCCAGCATCGCACGGTCATAGACAGTAATACTGTTGTTGCCGCGGTTGGCAATGAAAATCTCGTTATTAACCGAATCGAAATAAACTCCATCAGAATCCGTAAGCCTCGTGGCCGCTCCGGTAAGCTGATCTAACGGTTGAACTGCCGTAGGGTCGTCGGTTGTATGAAACATCTTTATACTGTCGCACGTGAGGGTATTGGCGACGCCGATGACCAGGTTGACGGTTGTTGGGGTTTTGCCCCCGTTGTCAGGAATGACCTGAATCGGTGAGGCCAAGACAAATGGATGAGCGGGATCTCCGACATAGGCGGCGGGTGAAACCGGAGGATTGGCCAGATAGTAGGCCAGTGTATTTCCTCCGAGATCCGGGGTTTTAAACCAAAAATCCTTATGACCGCCAAGATCCACAAGTCCAGACCCACCCACAGAAGGATCGTTTTTACACGGAGAGGGATTGGTGGATTGATTCCATGTCGCCGTCCAAGAAATGCTTCTAACTGTAAGGTGGATTACTTTATAGGATCCGACCGGAATCTGGTCTTTTTGGATTGGGCGGTTGGTCAGATCCATCACATCCACGGGGTTTGTTGAGTTTTCGAAGATCGTAAAGCAGTTTGGAGGTTGACAGACTGGAAGGATCAGATCGTTCGGAAGAATCTCGACCCTTTCGACCAACATACTCACGGTGTCCGGTGTCGCGTAAGTCGGGTTCGGTGAAGACGCCGCAGACGCCTTCCCGCTCGTCACGAAGACCAGGACAGAGAGAACCAGACTGAACGCGATTCGAATCATTTTTGCCACCCCATCATTGAATACTGCCCGTAATAACGACGGTGCCGGTTCCGGTCGGTGTTTCCGAATTCGAAGAGACGCTGCTGGATTGGCTGCCGCTCCCTCCGCCGCCTCCACCGCAACTGATGATCAGTCCGGTCGACAATAATCCAAAAAGGGCCGTCAGTAGAAGATACAGTTTCCATTGCACCCATAAACGTTTCATGGCCGATTCTCCTTCATGAACCCGTGCCGCTCATCCTTACACCGCTCCCCCTGTGACGACAACCGTTCCCGTGTTCGTCGGCCTGGGGGGGGGCAGGGTGTCTTCACCACAGCCGTGGGAAAACGCCGCCCCGGCCGCCAGGAATCCAGACACGATAACGATCCTCATCAGTTTTTGTCGGAAATTCAAATTCGGCCTCATCGCTTCTCTCCTACGTGGGTTGCCAGTTAAAGACATAGCGGGTATCTAACGCGTCCGTGATTGTAAATGTTATGCTCTGCACGTCGCTCAAGTGAATGGGACACCCGCTTGGCTGCGGGTTATTGATCGGGTGATCGGGATCGGTGGGTAATGAACGAACGTCCGGAGTTAGAACCCCTGAATCGTATATGAGGAATAAGGAATTCCCCTGAACCAGCTTATAGCAATTCTGAAAAGGGGGAACATTCGAGTACGGTTGTGTCAAAATAATTTGGACGTCCTGCGAATTGATAATGGGCGGTTTGGGCGGCACACTCTGTTCGCTCCCAAATTGCCAATCGATCCCAATAATAGACCCTCCCGACAAGTGCAGCATCGGAACGGGGCGCGGAAATTCAGGCTCCGAAAGGGCGCCCTGCGGCATCGAAAGTTTATTGAAGAGGGTCTGCTTAAACATCACGGCCGGTATGGTGTAAACGCCGCTCGCAACGGGCGTCGGGGAAAAGTTCCTCGGTATGGTGCAGTTTGTTGATAGCTGGACAATAATAAACGGGGTAAATTGCGAACAGTCCAACTCAAGGGTCGAGACAAGACCGCCGCCCATCAGTTCAAATACGACATTGCTGGGAGGGATAAGCGCCGCGCCGGAAACATCTCCGTTCTGGCGGAGCCGATCATCCGTTACCTTCCAAACAAGCTTATTCCCGTCAAAGGCAATGGAATCCGGGTCCCCCACCCCGGTGGTGCTGTCGAGCGTGCCGATATAAAAATACTCTGGAAAGAGATCCTGCTGCACCGGAGAGATCCGCAGTAACGGAAGGTCTATTAGTTGCACGGTCGAAAACGATCCCTTGTAGAACGTGAGGGTATTGTTCCCGCGATTGGCCACGCCGATCTCGTCGTTTTGCGTGTCCAGATAGAGTCCGGTCGGATTGGAGAGCGCGGTGGGGGTTCCCCGGATGGTGCGTTTGGGCGCGGCATCGCCCGTGGCCAACCGATCGTAGATCGTGATCATATTCGTGCCGCTGTTTGCCACCCCGATTTCATCGCCATTGACATACACGCCGCAGGGATTGCTCAGGCCGGTGTCCGGACCGATAATGGTTCGTGTGGAGGCGGTGTTTCCATCGGCGGTCCGATCGTAGACCGTCACGCTGTCGTTTCCGTTATTGACCACTACAATTTCATTATTATGGTTCGGATCGACAGTAACCCCGCAAGGTGCGTTCAGCCCGGTCAGGTCACCGAAATCGCCTGTATCGATCGAGCCGGGAAAAAGAGGGCCGCTGTTGACCGGATGAAACCCCAGGACTCCCGCCGCACTGGTCGCGGTGTCGTTCCAGTTCAGCGTCACAAAGCTGACCCCGCTGCCAAGAGCGGTCACACCGACGGCGAACTTTTTTGAACTGATGTCGTAGGTGACGGAAAATGTCGTTGACGTCGGGGGAGCTTCCAATGCCGAACGAACCGCGACCGCCAGATCGGCCCCGCTGGCGTAGTTTCCCGTGGGGATCGTCGCATTATGGGTCCCCACGCCTGTCTCCGTAAGGTTGATCGTATTGTTGGACGGTGTGATCGTAAAATCCTCCCTTAAAATTCTCTGAAGGGGGGGCTGGTTACCATTATTGATCCAATTGGTCCGTGGATAGACGGTGATGCTGTTGTTGCCCCCGTTCGTGACGACAATCTGATCGTTGTTTGGATCGACAGCGATCCCGGCGGGACTGCTGAGTTCGGTGGCGTCGCCCATCAGGGGGGGCCGCTTGGGTTTGGCATTACCCGAAGCCATCCGATCGTACACAGTGACGCTGTTATTGGCGCTGTTGGCCACAAATATTTCATTGTGGCTTAGGCTTGAATTCGGGTCCACATCGACATAGACTCCGATGGGACCGCTGAGGCCTGTTTTGTCTCCTGCAATGGGGGGCCGAGGCTGGGAAAAATTGTTCGAGTCAAAAACCTCCAAGGAATTGACATTGTTGTTGGTGACGGCAATCTCATGGTTGACGGGATCCAATGCGATCCCCTCCGGATCGCTCAGCCCGGACCCGCTGATCGGGGCGATCAAGGGCGGATCGCTTGATGCACAAATCACCGAGTTGGACGCCCGGTAAACCAGACGGATTTCAACAGGGGTTGACGTGACATCAAAGTGCTGTATCTGAATATACCCGGCTTGTAGGCCGGTGACGGGTTGCGGTTCCATATAATTCAGCACGATCTGTCCGTTCACTCCACTCAATCCTCCGGGAAGCTTGATGACAGAATCGGTTACATCGGTTCCATCGCACGGATCGATGCCGGTGTAACTGCCCGTATCCGCCAGTGTCACTTGGACCGCTTTGATCGGACCTTGCTTAACCGTATCGAGACCAAACAGGTCACCAGGGGAAAGCCCTGATTGGCCGACCACATCGACCATGATCGGAGTAGGATTAGCATCGGTGCCTACGATGGTCTTGTAAGGTTTATCAAACTGGACCGAAATCTTGACTGAATCGACTCCCATTTTAAGTGTGATGGGCGTCTTCGGTCCGGGCGGTTCGGGAAGAGATGTCCCCGTGGGCGTATGGGAAAGGTCATAGATTCCGTCAACCACGAGGAATACAAGTAATAACCAAACAATTTTCTTAACCAACGCTCCCCCCTTGATCAATTTGTTAACTGGAATAGGTTTCATCGATCCACACCCTTTACCCATCTCCTTGCTTCACCAAAAACCGATTGCATGATGCGTTGCTTACCTCCGATAGGCGAAATCGAACGTTTTGTAGGTGGCGGAAGCCGTATTCGTTTGGAGAGCCGCCCCCCCATCCGCATTCGTCCAGGTGAAGGTCCCCGTGGAACTCATCACCAACCGCTTGGCGAATATATCGGAATTGCCGTCCGAAACCAGGAACATCAAGCGGTCTTTATTAATCGGATCCGTCTGAATCTGGTATTGCGTTTGCGCCCCAAAGGCCGGGGTCGGGGCAAAATCGGTTTGAGCCGCAAAGGTACCCGCATTCCCCACGTACCAGCCGATATTGGTCGCGGTGGAATCATAATACGTGATGACGCTTCTCGTGGTGGTGCCGGAGATCAACCAGCCCGCCGCGACAAACCGGGTGCCTGCGGTCGGCGTGGTCGCGGTCGTGTCAAGGTTCGCGGTATTGGTCCAGGCGCTGCCCGACCAGTATCCGGCCTGTAAGTCCGAACCGGAGTTGCCGATCGAGGCAAACACCATCTCGTCGGTGTTCGGATTTGCCGCCAGAACCAGATGGGTGGCGTCATCCGCAAAGGTCGGCGGCGTGGTCACGGCAGACCAGGTGCAGGTCGCCGTCCCGCCGGTACAGGTCGAGTACCGGACGCCGTTGGTTCCATCCGCTCCGCTGGAGTTCGCCCAGACCACCATCACATCCCCCGAGACAGATTCGTACTGAACATCGAAATCTTCCACATCCTGCGAGGCCGCCACCGTTTCAAGGCTCGTCTCCCGGGCCGATCCCGGCTCATTCCCCCAGGCCGTGCCGGACCAGACCATCGCCGACAGATCCGAGTTCGAGTCCGCCCAGATTGCGGTGATCAGATTGGAGGTGGTCCGCCGATCCCAGGCCAGCTTGACCCACTGGACCGTTCCGGAGGTCCGAATCGGGTCGAGGTTGGTTTCGGCCGACCAGTTGGCCGAGCCGCAACCCGTTGAACCCAGCTTCGTTCGATAACGAAGTTCGTTGGTCGTGGCCACGTTGCCGGAATAGAGGACAATGGCATCCCCGGAATTGGTCTCGTACGCGATATCAAACCGTCGCGTGGTCCCGGTTCCGCCCACGGTGACGGACCACTCGTTGGTCCAGGCCGCTCCGTTGTAGCACATCACCTGAAGCACCCCGGAGGCGTTCACGTAGCCGGCAATCCATTCGTTTTTGGTCGGGGAAGACCGAAGCACCGATTGGATCGCCGTGCCGCCGGCGACCGTGTTTGCCTGCGCGGTAAACGTGTTCGTCGAGTCGATGAAATTCCGGGTTTGGGGGGTGGTATTGGCCGCAATGCTGTAAATCATTCTTGCGCTCACCGGGTTGACCGTGATCGAGACCGTCGCCGCCGCCGAATTTAACGCCCCGTCATTGGTGGTAAACGTGAAGCTGTCCGCCCCGTTGTAACCGGCCGTGGGAGTGTACGTCACCGTCGCCGTGCAACTGCCCGCCGTACAGGTCGGCGTCCCGATCGCGCCCAATGTCCCGTGGGTCGGCGCCGTCCCGATCGCAAAGGTCAACGACGGGCTGTCGATATCGGTACCCGCCAGCGTGATCGTCACCGCCGTGCTTTCCAGCGTCGTCACGCTCTGGGCATTGGCCACCGGCGCGTCATTCACCGGGGTCACCGTGATCGGGACCGTCGCCGCGGTCGAGGTCAAACTGCCGTCATTCACCGTAAACGTAAAACTGTTCGCACCGTTGAAATTGGCCGACGGCGTATAGGTCACACTCGCCGTGCAACTCGATCCCGCGCCGCTCGGGGTGCAGGTCGTCCCGGTAATCGCCCCCAGGGTTCCGTTCGCCGGCGCCGTCCCGATCGCAAACGTCAACGACGCACTGTCGATATCGGTACCCGCCAGCGTGATCGTCACCGGGCTGTCCTCGGCCGTTGTTGCAGGGCTCGGGGCGGTGGCCGCGGGCGCGTCATTCACCGCCGTCACCGTAAT
>Ga0187773_10000620_pt1 | contig 14091 bp, 15 predicted proteins | sample 0216_BV02_MP05_1_FD_133133 | JGI IMG/M metagenome (GOLD analysis project Ga0187773, IMG submission 133133) | Tropical peat soil microbial communities from peatlands in Department of Meta, Colombia - 0216_BV02_MP05_10_MG | ecosystem: Environmental > Terrestrial > Soil > Wetlands > Peat | place...
AACAGAATATTCAGAAACTAACTGAGGTTCCACGCTTAAACTCTTGAGTGTGAAGGATAGTTAGCCTTCCCGATTACAGGTACAACTCCACCTGAAATAGAAATATTCAGCCCACAAAACAACCAAGTGTACACTTCTAGTGTAATATATCTCCACTTTAACGTCACAAGACCTCTGTTAAATAGATGTGAAACTGTTATTATTTTTGTAAACTATACATTGGATGGCAACACTGCCCAATTATATACAATCTGGCCCAACACCAGTGGAGGTAGGGGTTTTGGGACAGGGTCAGGCATTCACGAGTATAGTACCTCCTTTGCTCTGCCTTCTTTGGAGCCAGGAACACACACCTTGACAGTGACAGCAGAAGGAGTTGTATGGACTGGTGGTCAACAAGGGTTGGAAATTTTCTTCATTGATGGCTCTTCAGCAGTCTCTTTTGCTAACACAATTGAAACTCATTCCTTAAAACAAATAGCAACGCCAAGCCCAACTTCAACACAAATCCCTACCCCTTCAGCAATTCCAACTACTAGTTCAGCAGATGCAACTCCTGCAGTTCCAGAGTTTCCATCAATCTTAGCCTTCACATTTCTTGTAACTGCAAGTCTGCTAGGCACAATGATGTTTAAGAAACAGTTTTTTAAAGTACAAACAGTCAAATAAGCAATTGATAGAAATGACTGAAAAAGGTAATCATGGGGTCATAGGTTCTTTTCTTTTTGCCGTTGGAGCTACTATGGTTCTGTTCATCGCTATGGTTGTTGTTGGGGCAATGTTTCATGGTGGTGAAAACCCAATTATCCCACCTACCATAGTATTTTGCTTTCTAGGATTCCTATTAGTGGGCTTAGGATTGTGGCTTATTCAAGGAAAAAGATAGTTAGGCTTCTAGCAAAGAAGCAAAGTTTTTTCTCTAGGTTTTCAATTATCGTTAATATCTGAAGGCTAAATTCTTACCTGTCCTCATTTGGGACTGTGCCAGGAACTACTTTTTTTATGTTAATCTTTAATTAAAAAAGGGAGAAGGAAAGAGCTACTATAGACTCTTTTTTAATGGCACAGTATTCAATGCCCTTCTTTAGAGTCTTCTATACGCTCATTTTCTTCTTGTTATTTTCAGGAAAGTGCTCTTTCCTAAACAATAACTAGACCTTAAAGTGATTTAAAATTTGTGCATAGTAGGGAGACTACAACTAATTTTAAAGTAATCACTCAACTTCATTTTTGAACATAGAGCTAGAAATCAGCATATCTGCAGTTGCCCTGTTACAGGCAGTTGGTATGTTGTATAAGACTGCTACTCTCAGAACAGCTTTTACGTCAACATCATGAGGTTGAGATTCAAGTGGGTCCCAGAAGAATATCAAACAATCTAATTTCCCATTGGCAATCATACTTCCAATCTCCATGTCACCACCATAAGGACCACTTTTAAGCAAATTTACACTCAAAGAAGTTTTTTCAATTATCCTTTCCCCAGTTGTCCCAGTTGCGTACAGGCAATATTGAGATAGTTTTCCTTTGTTGAAATCACACCATTCAACCATGTCTATTTTCTTGTTGTCATGGGCTACAAGACCAATATTTTTCATATCTTTTTCCCTTCGTCATTTATCAAATGTATAACTGATAAGTGGAGTCATGTTATAAAAACCTGAAATTGACACAAGTAAAACTATGATGGCAATTTCTCCTCTTAGTTTATAATTGCTGTCTAAGACTTTTCTTTTGAATTTACCAGCTGATTATTCATTATTTTAAAATCAAGTTACCAGCATGGTCTGATTTAGGCTTATAAACTATGATTTGAGATACTTCTTCTATTACAGCTAAGTTGTGTTCTTTAGTAATTTTCCTTAATTGTTTCCTACATTTATTATCCAAAACTGTTATTATTCTAAATTTATACCCAGTGGACAAAGTATCTTTTGGGTTTGGCTCCAGCAAAACAAATGAGTCTATCTCCATATTGCATTTAGCTAATACTTCCTTTAGGAAAGAACTTGCTTCTTGTTTGTTCATTTATACATCTCTGAATTATTAGCGGTAATGTGATTTTAAGATGTTGTAGTTATTTTGGAGTTAATGTATTTAAGATATGCCCCATTATCTTGGTTTGAATTTACAGAAGCAAAGTTTCTCTAGTTTATTATTGCCTTCTAGAACTCTTTCTTTGAATTCTCCAATATTCTCTTTAAGACAATGTCTAGCAAATACTGACTTGGGAACTCTGCCTTGAAGCTAGTCTTTTTCCTCACGTATTAAGCCATTTCTAGCCATAAAACTGCTATAGAAACTTCTCAGTTCCTTAAAACGATGAGTAAAGCCATTATGTTCAATTCTTGTCCTAAAGGTAGAGAAACATAAGTGTGAATTATCAGTAATTTAGCTTAAGAGCAATTTTGGGGTGGACTTATGTTAAAATTGTATTTATGTTCTGATTGGTTGGTTGTGACTTTGAAGTAATGGTGGCATCTTTTACAATAATATATGTCTATTGTAATGTAGTAATTGTTCAATATCTTTGAAGGTTTGCTGACTTGTTTATCGCAACTGGGACAGTGAGCCAATGTTGTATCAATCAATTGTTTCAATATTCTAAGAATATTAGAATTATGAATGTTGAATATGTAGTAATGAGAAATGTACAAACTTCTAGTTTCTTAAGTAGAAGTTGAATGCGAGAAATGCAAGATATACCCAAGAATTGTTTGTTTTAGGATGGAATGGTATATCTGCATGTACGGTTGAACTATTAAGCTAAGGTCGGAAAAAGGCTTTGGCGAAGGAAACTCGAAAAATTCCTAGTAGCCGCATTAAGATCTTAACTAAAGATGCCAAGCAAATGGTGAATGGACCTTACTATTGTCCAAAGTGTCGAAGGGAAACATTGCAGATCCTGGCGGACTTAAAAAATAAACAAGTGTATGCTGCCTGCAAATGTGGTCTTGAATGGCAGTTGACGTATGCTCCTGTTTTTCAGCCGATAGATTACTATAATAAGTTTAGAGATTTGTGGAAGAAGCAAAGCTACGGCATAATAAAGCAGAAATAATCTCAATACAGACCGTTTAAGTATAAATGCTTGTTTTGTTCAACCGTTCAACAGGCAGTCATAGAGGTATGATTTGGGAATAGTTTTATAACCATTGAACAGTTGCATTCTATAGTCAACGCAATGTTGAAATTAAACAGACCACGCCACAAGTCAATCAGACTATTCATAATCTTCGCCTTAGTTATTGTCACTTCCTTAGCCACAGTTCGCCCATTTGAAGTTGCAACTGCTCAAAGCCCCGATCAAACCCAGTATTTCAATAGAGGGTTCGGGTGGAACTACGGCGGGAACTACTGGACTTGGAACGTAAGCATTCCAAACGCGCTGTACGATGCCTATCAGGCTGTTCCAGATTCCCAGCGAATACACGTTTCAATTTCAAACTTTGGATTTTTCACCACAACCCAAGACATCTACATACAGAGTTTAGTGTCGAAGCTAAACGAAACAGCAGCACAGCAAGGATACAGCGCATATGACGCCGAAAACTTTGTTTTAGCTTTTGTCCAAAGCATACCGTACGAAACTGATTACAACAGCACTGGCTTCCAAGTTTACCCAAGGTTCCCAATTGAAACCTTAGTCGATAATGTTGGAGACTGCAAAAGCCACTCCATACTTTTTGCCACATTGACACTTGCAATGGGTTACGGAGCGGTCTACATTAATCCTCCAGATCATTTAGCGGTTGGAGTACTAGGCAATAATCTGCAAGGCACTTATTGGGAATACAATAACCAAACCTACTACTACTGCGAAACCACTGGCAGCGGGTTCAAAATCGGAGATCTACCCGACCAAATTAAAGGACAAACCGCTTACGTATACCCCATCGACGACAGCCTACAATACGTTCCAAAACTGCAACAAGCACCAACAGTCGCACCGGATCCAACAATTGCTCCTTATGGAACGACGCCAGTCCCAACTCTTGGACCCAACGCAATAACCACACCAAACGTTAATCAACCCACTATCGAGCCAGCTTCACCTCTGTCAAACATAGTCTCAAGCAGCCCACTTTTCTTTATAATTATAGTGATTGCAATCGGAGCCTCAATTGCAGCTACAGTTAAAACCGCAAAAAGAACTAGACAAACCCAACCGGTCGAAGCGGTTGTTTCTCCGGAATCAAGCAGTCCTAAAACATCCGAGGACACAGAAGAATGTAACAAATACTGCATTTATTGTGGTCAAATCAACAAATCATGTGCTGTGTTCTGTGAAAAATGTGGAAAGAAAATAGGCTAATATGAATTTCAGCATAAAACACGTATAATTTCGCTTGAAACCGATTCTATTTTAGATTGTACGTGGAAATATATCAAAAACTCCACAGCGATAATGATCGAAAGAAAAATGGCCAAAGCCTTTGTTAAACCTACAAAGGCTTGTCCGACTACTTCATCAACTCCGCCATTCACGGTAATCAGCCAACTCCAAAAACTAGTTTTCTGAGAAACCATAAATGTACTTAAATCAGATGCCATCCAGAGACATAAACCTACGAGCACAGCGGAAAGTGCGCAGCCGATTAAGGTTAAATTTCTCCAGCTTGCACTGAGCTTTGATAAATATCTTATCTGCGTTCCACCGTCAACCGATAACAAATTAAACTCAACAGTTTTCTTGGCTGTTTTTGGTGACAGTCCCCATAGCGAACCTTGCTTGACCAAAATCATATTTGGCGGTTTTTCAGAAACAATTGTGTAGCCTTTGTCTGCAAGAGCTGCTTTCAAATCTGCATACAATATATCGATTTTTTTGTCGATAGTTCGCTCAGGCAATCAGTGCACCTGTTTTGAATTAATTGCTGCTGGCTATCTAAAAAGCTCTTCTAATGCTTGGGCTTAAAGCCTCTTATATGCCGACGTGCTAGGGCTCGTTGTCTTTCAAGATTTTTTATCCTTGCATAAAGCTTGGACACTTTGGTTTTCGATGGCACTCGAGATCTAGGTACATGAACGGGCACAGGTGTAAACGGCTTGTTAATTTCTAGTTTACGTCGACTTGTTTTCTTAGACGCGGCGTTACGCACTTTCTTGAAGATAACAAAGCCTTCTTTCAGGTTAACCTCCTGCACTTCCCAGCCCTCGTTCAACCAAGCCTTCGCGTGAGCGATCGACGAGGAGTTGCTCCACCAAGCTTCATCCCTGAAAGCGTTGATAGGAAGGTTACTGCCAATTAAACCGTCTATTCTCGCGAAAGAAAGCTTTACCAAACCAGTAAAAGCAGCTCTAAACTTCAAGTGATTCTCAAGACCAACATACTTATCTACTGCTCGCGGCGAAACCACTCGTCTAGCACAATGTAAACATAACATTACATTCGGATCACCGGTGGCAACGTCAGGAACCATACAGTCTCGGCAAAACAGCTTCTTGCAGCGTTGACACTTACGCATATAAGCTACCCTTAGAACTCTGCCGCAGATACCGCATTCATCCTTCAAAGATGAGCTAACCTTCTAGCAACCGAATTTACTTTAATTACATTGTTTTCTAGGAAATATTAATTTTGACTTGTTCCAAGACCGTTGTTCTCTGAATTGTTGCCCTTGGAACGTAACAGTTTTATTGAACCCTTGATTTCTTCCCAAATTAGTCTGATTAGTTTTCTTGCTTGAACATCAATTGCAAGCAATAAACCTACATAAATCAGAAAGCCTGCAAGTGCTTTAGCTATTGTTGAGAGCAACGTTGTCGTTGTAGGCAACAGAATTAACACTGCACCCATCAAAAGCGCAGCAAGAATGTATTTGGCTATGCTTTTCCAGGCGACAGGTATTCTGACTGAGCGATGCATAAACATGTAAAGTCCGATGAGGGCCGAAGTGTGGACCCCAATAAGTATGGCTATAACGTACAATGTCGCTTGCACTGACCCAGCCACATGTAGTCGTGTCAGAACGAAGTAAGTTAGCGGCAAAGCAATCGCTGCCTGAATGTACGGAACGGTGAATACTTTGAAGATTTTACTTCTGACAAGGTGGCGAATAGAAATCTTTCCTTCTGCATCGAAATGTTCAGCACCCATTAGACATGAAGAATAAAACGTAGAGATTAAAACAATTAATGTATCAACCGACAACGCAATGAGAACTGGCCAAGCCACGGCATAAGAAACGTTTAGAACGGTCAGAAATGAAGCAGACATAGCCATCGTTATTGTGGCAAACGGAATTGCCAGCATCAAAACCGTTCTAAAAGATACCCCTACCTGCTCATCTGAACAAGTCTTAGCTAACAGTTTAGGATACAAAGCGAAGGCTAAAGATAGAGAGTACCCAATTATTATGGTAAAGCTAAAGGCCGCTTGATAGTAGGCTCTGGTGCCTGAACCACCATAAAGGAAGAGCAGTATAAGGACAAACGACATTAATTGAGTGCCTACCGCACTATAGGCAATTGCCGCTGAACCTTTGAGCCACTCCTTCAGGTGAGCCCAGTTTGCTTTCTGCTTGAATTCTGGGTAAAGAAGATACACATAGTAGAATATTTGAACATAGCATGACACAACCAAGCCCAATATTGCGCCAAGGAACAGCTGACCAAAACCTATGATAAATACTGCCGCAACGGATACTTTTACGATTTCCTCAATCATCAAACCGTACCCAACTCCTTGAGGTTTGGAGGATTGCAACACGCTTTCAAAAACACCTATCATGTAAGTACTCAAAATAGAAAAACCCGCAATGATGTAAATTGGCAGATAAGATGAAGTTCCAATTGCTCTTGTGATTAACACTATTAGGGGAAAATACGTTGTCATTGAAACAAGAGCAATTGTCAGTTGTGCGTAGGCACTGGTTTTAACTGTTCCTTCTTTGTCTCTGGCCATAAACCTGACTGCCCAGAAAGGGATGATACCGCTGAAAAGTTGGAAATAGGCTGTGTAATCAAAAATGTTGGTCCAAATTCCATATTGTGCCGTGCTCATATTTCTAGTAAGCAAAAGTGTGAAGATAAGGCCGGTGATTACACTAAACACTTGAACCGTAAAGATGATAAATCCACTATACTGGAGCCTTATGTTGTTCTTAGTCAACCGGAACATTCCTAGTGCTGTTAGCGATTTGAATAGTAGTGGATTGTTAAGGTTTTAAATATACAATTCCCCAAATAAACCCAAAAGAAGCGAGAATTTAGGAAAAAAATAAGTGGTCTAAGCCTCAAATGTCCATGTCCCCGTCCCATTGAGTACTTGGTGCTGTCGTGGTACAGTCACATGATTTTAAAAAGTCAGGCTTTGATTATTCTCAGGTGTTTACGATGGAAAAAACCATGCAAAAATATCTCGTTCTCGTCAAAGTAGGTGCCGGGAAAGGGGGAGAATTCTGGGAAGGATTCTCAAAAATGCCCGACCAACCCATGAAAGGCGTGATAATTGAAAGTTCATGGAGCCTCTTCGGATACTGGGACTTCGCAATCTTCTTCAAAGCGGACAGCAACGACAACGCCCTGCATTTCGTTGGAGAGACTTTGCGTGCCATTGAAGGAGTTGCCGAAACGAGCACTTCGCCGATGACCGTCCTCAAAGAGCACAAAATGTAATAGAAGATGCTTTTGTTAGATTGTTCCCCTTTTTTCTCTTCTCTTAATAGCTATTTCTTTTAGTCAAATTTTAGGAAACGTTTCATTATCCCAGAATTCCCTGAAATAAACAATTTAAAGAAATTTTTTAACTCTCTACTATTCAACGTGTTTAGAGTGAAGCAATATGCTTTCTGTGTTTTCTCGAGATTTGGTTTTGTATGATAAATTTAGAATAGTTTAGGTAAATGCTTTTTAAGCACACTTTCGATGGAGAGTGAGAATTGGAAAAAGAGGTACACAAAATGATGAACAAAACAAAACTGGAATGTCCGAAGTGTCACTGGATCTTTGAGGAAATGCCACCTGACTCTGAGCATATAGTCGGCTCAATTGACAAGCCTCAGAAAAACATACTTGGCAAGGTCGAAGAGCAAAACCATATATGTCGCAACCAGAGGTGCAAGCAGTCCATGACAATTTACTGGTACATGCCTTTGGACTACTTCGTTAGGATGTAACCAAGACAATCTTGGTCTTCCAAAAATTGGCCCCCATAAAGGGAAAGAGGTCTTTTGCGTTTTACCTTACCGTCAGAACATATAAAAAACATAGAATATTATTCAAGGTAGCTGTCTCTATGCCGCCGATTTTTGAAGGACCTTATCTTATTGCTTCGTCTATCTTTGATTCACGCCTAACGCTTGTGACTTCTTTGAATAGTTCTAAGCATTCTTCCTTGGTTGGCGCTTCAATGGCAATGGCGCCATAAGCACCTATATCGATTCGGTATTTTCTATCTCTTCCTCTTTCTTCAAGTTGTTCCATATATTTCCCCCTCGAACTCTGCTAATAATATGCACAGCTTATATTCTTAATGACGTTTTACCGATACAAACCGCCCTGAAACTAAATTAATTTCATGTTGAACAAGGCCTTCCCGAAATCTGGGGGGGGCATAGAGGAAAGGAGGCTTATTGGGATTTGGCTTATCATCAGAACATAAAAAATAGAAAAAAAAAGAATGCGGGTTGACTTATCCTGTCCCGCCCGATTCGTGAAAGGCCTTTGCTTTTGCTTGGACGGAATTCGCCGGCAGCTTCGACACTGCTGATTTGAATTTATAGGCGGCCTTAATAATGATAAATTGGGGACGCGGAACTTGGAATATTTAGTAATTTTGATTTCTGTCTTTTTGGTTTGTTTGTTCGTCAAGTGGAAGTTTAAGCTTCGATTGTTTGATTCGTTTAGGGAAGCTTTGACAGTGTTTGGTTCCCTTTTTGTCATAGGCGTTGCATGGGATACCTTTTCTATCTACAGGGGATATTGGAGTTTTAACAGCAGTTTTCTTGTTGGCATAAGCATAGGATTGATGCCGCTCGAAGAATACCTCTTCGTTTTGGTCATTCCTTTTCTGACTTTGGTAATCTACAGAATGGTAAGAAGGAAAGACTAAATTAATTCAAGACTATTGCTTGGATGATTCGTTTGCCCTCGCAATGTACGTTGTGCCCAGGCATGCGTAAGGTCAATTTTCTGGAGGTATAGAGAGGAAGGCTTTCGGGTTTTACCTTATCACCAGAACATATGAAATACAATAAATAAATTCTGGGTTAACTTGCCCTATCCCGTCCAATCGGCGGCAGGCCTTCCCCAATCAGTTCACCATTGTGTAAGAAATGAATTGCAAATTCATATGTTTTATATTCATTTCAAATCTAACATACACAGCGTTGACGCCCTAATCAATAGGTTTTAGTCAAGAGGTGACTATCAATGAGTTGTCAAGTTAAGAAACATAGGGAGCCTCTATTAGATGACAAACCCCGCTCTATAATAAAACATCTAAAACAAGAGCGCGAGCTAAAAGAAGATCTAAGCATAATCGTGGAATATCTTTCCTTAAATGACATTCCTCTGGAAGAGAGAAGGAAAGCAGCAGAAAAACCCCTATACTTGGCAAGATACAATGAGTAAGAATGAGACGGTCGAGTGATTTTCGCGAACTTGCGTGCTTAATAAATCCATCAAGCGCAGAGAAACTCTTTCCATATCTTGGATTATATTATCCTATGCTGTCTAATTCACGACAGACCTTTGGCGTGAAACCCATAAATGTGTGGGGCAAAATTATTGTAGCAAGAATAACAGTGTCATATATAATGAGCAGGAGGCCTCGAAAAACATCGTACCCTTGCCCAAGGATATAATCCCCACCGCTTCCTGCACATTCTTTTTCTCTATTCGCAATGTGCGTTGTTTCGAGGGATGCGTAAGGCCTCCCCCCAACGGGGCATAGGGTAAGAGAGAGTTTAAGATTCTTGTTTTGTTGTTTTATATGTTCTGATGATTAGCTTAAACCGTAAAGACCTTGTTTCCAATATGGCCAAATTTTGGAAGGCTATGTGTATAAGTGCGCCTTAGGACGCAAACTATTTCAGCTTTTGCAACGCAAGCAGTCGCAACTGACTGAAATTTTTGATTAATTGCTTCAGTGGCAACTTGGCGAACAAGTGAAACAGCTAAAATTAAAGGCAACTAATTGACCATAACACGATTTTGATTATTGCGGTTTATACATTATTAAGAGGTCACCATCTTTATGTACCGCTAAACTATTGCTATCAGCAATAGATTTCAAACAAATTTCTAATACTTTATCACCGTTTGTTTGAATGTGTATTTGGCATCCTTTCGATAAAAGGTCATTTGTGTCTGATGGCATTAGCTTTATTGACCTACCGTCGACGCGATGACATAAGGCAAAAATTTCTTTGATTACGTTTACTGCCTCTTCTCTATTCACAGCGCATCTCACAGAATAGTCTTTTCTTGCTTGTTCATATAAGGCTTGCAGCTATTTTTTTTCCCAAGTCTTCAAAAATGCGAGAGCGACTATACAGCCTATATTAGCTAAGCGCGACAATAAAATTTAAACTGAAATTTCCTCAGTTAAACCAGCTTCAGGATACGGGAAGAGATGAGCCTTATCAAATGGATAAGTTATCGTAACCTCTTCGCCAATTTCAAACCATTTTTCCGCTAATGATGACCTGTTTATTACGAAGGGGTCTCTGTTTTCAAGCCTAATGTCATAACGAACCATAGTTCCTTCAAAAGTGACCTTTTCAATTTTTCCAAGTAACCCGTTTTCAGTTTTGTCGTGTCCTTTTTGCATTTCGCATGTTTCAGGTCTTATCGCCAAGACGATTCTCTCGCCCTGCTTTATGCCTGTGTCTTTGGCTTTAACTCTTAAGCCGTTCCGCAGTTCAACCTCGCAGTAACCGTTTGCTTGGTCGATGTAGCCTTCCAGGAGGTTGGATTCGCCGATGAAGTGAGCGACGAAAAGGCTGTTAGGGTACATGTATAGCTCTTGCGGCGTACCGACCTGCACGATTTTGCCCTTCTTCATCACGGCAATCCTGTCTGAAATTGACATTGCTTCTGCCTGGTCATGGGTTACGTGGATTGCAGTTAATTTGAGGTCTTTAGTCATGCGTCTGATTTCGTACCGTATTTCGTTTCTAACTTTTGCGTCAAGTTGTCCGAGGGGTTCATCCAGAAGTAGGGTTTTGGCGCCTGCCGCTAACGCGCGGGCAACGGCTATTCTCTGCATCATGCCGCCGCTTAGCTCACTAGGGTAAGCGTTTAAGCGTTCGTTAAGTTTCACCAGCTCAAGAACTTCGTGCCCGATTGTGTCAGCTTCTCGAGCATCGTAATTCTTGACTTTGGGACCGTACAAAACGTTGCCCCAGGCGGTCATATGCGGGAAGAGGGCGAAGGTTTGGAATACGAAGCCGACGTCTCTGTCTTCTGGGGGAACTTTGTCGACTCGTTTGTCGCCGATGTAGATTTCGCCGCTGTCAGGTTCAATGAGCCCCGCTATGAGGCGCAGCAACGTGGTTTTGCCGCATCCGCTTGGTCCAAGAAGAGCGAAGTATTCTTGGTCATGTATGGTTAAGCTGATGTTGTCTAAAGCATAGATTTTTCCGTATTTTTTGGTTACATTTACGATTCTGACGTCAGGCATGCGTCATCTACCCTGTTGAAACTGTCTTCTTGTTCTTAATGGTTACCATCCTAGGTCTTACCTTTTCTAGTTATAATCCTCAAAACAAGCAGTATTATGAAGCTGAAAAGTATCAGGATGCCGCAGGCTAAACCAACGGTTAAGGCGTTGACTCCAGCGATAGGCGCCGAAACGCCTCGAATCGCGTTAACCCACTCCACTATCAAAACAGGTGCAGTAACTAGATTCGTGCTTACCGCTAAGCTTGCGCCTGTTTCGCTGACGCTTCGCGCGAAAACGATTATGGCGCCTGAAAGAATCGAGTATTTCGTCAGCGGCAGCACTATTGAGCGGAAAACAGTGAAGGGCTTAGCCCCTAAGGTTTTTGCTGCTTCTTCCATGTCGACGCTTATTCGCTCCGTTGCCGCCGACATTGAACGGACGAAGTACGGGTAGGTGATGGCTAAATGAGCAAAGATCAGCAGGAGGAATTCGGGTACGCCAGGGACGCCTTGCCAGAAAAACTTCAACGAAACCCCCAGGGCAATTGAGGGCACTATTATGGGAACATTGATTAATGTGTCAAGGATTGCCGAGAGTGTCTTCCCGAATGTTTTTCGTGCAATTAGTATAGCCATCGGTATGCCGAGAATTATGCCCAGCACGGTAACTATAGTCGCTAAGCCGTAGGACAGAACCAGGCTACTCCAGAAGTTGGACCATATACCCGCGCCAGTTAAAGCTTGAATCACGGGAGTTCCTGAATTAATCGCTTGGAAAGCAGGCAACGCGACGAAAAGCGAAGGCACCAGAACAATAACTATGAAGACAAACAATGCAAGGCTATTGCGGGTCCAAGCCGCTTTCTTGTAGCTTAGTTTCTTTTCCAGAATGGGCAAGCCGTGTCCAAAAGGCAGCTTTATCTTCGGAGCCAACACGGAAATTAAGGCGAAAATCGCCAGCGAAACAGAAATGAGAATTATGCTGGTCAAGACCGTTGCGCCTTGATAGGTGGCCTGCGGAATCAAGCCGCCTTTAAATTCGTTGCTTAATTCTTGCAGGAATACTGGCCCGTTGACGAATGCTCCTGCCAAGATGAAGGTAGCACCTGTCTCTGAGAGTGACCTGGCGAATGCAAGCAAGAACGCCGCGATTAAAGATGGTTTTATGATAGGGAATGTGACGGTTCTCGAAGCGGTCATTGGCGGAGCCCCGAGGGTTCTGGAAGCCCGTTCAAACTCCACCTTGTAATCCAGCAACGCGCCCACTACGACTCGCACAACGACTGGGAACGAAAAAGTGAAGTGCAGCAGCATGACGAGAAGCCAGCCAGGGGAAATAATTGACCCACCGAAAAGCATCGATATCGGTCCGCTGCTTGCGCTCCAGAAGAGCAAGAGCGAGTAACCCAACGCTGCTGTCGGCACGATGAACGGGATGTCAACCAGAGTGTCCAGCAGATTTATCCATCTTGATTTGCTTCGGGTGATAAGCCAGGCAAGCGGTATCCCCGCGATTAAGTCTAGCGAGGAGACAATCAAGCCGATTATGAAAGAGTTCCTAATAGAGGTTAAGATAGTGTTAATCAAAGCTGGCTGGTTGATAACATCTTGGATAGTTGGCGCTTTTAACAAGATGCCTAGAATCGAGGGAATTAGAATTATAATGAGGAAAACAGCAACTGCAAAAAGGTAGAGGGCGTACTTTAAGGGTTTCTTAGAGGACAAGTTGTTGAGTGTTTTCCACAGTTTGCTAAGCAAGGTACTGCTCCTGTCTTTGAGAGAGTTTTTGCTTGAGTGAAAGTTAATTAATTGTTAAGGTATATTAGCTGTTACTTTAAATAAGCCCTTTTTTCCCTTACTTTTTTTGGCGCTCGGTAACTCAGGAGAATTTCTTACGGGCACAGTTGCAACCACGGCATCAGTGCTGTCTGATATTGCCGAGACAGAGCGCTCGCGGAGGCACTAAGAGAAGGGTTATATCTTAACCCCAATCAATAATGTAAGCAGTGGCGAGGGTGGAAAGAAAAAGTTACGATTGGCTTGAGCAGCGTCGTAAAACCAAAGCATTAGAACTTGCTCATGATCAAATAACAAAGGCTTTTGATACTGTAACATGGCTGCATAAAGCAGCCAAAAGTTTTTCAGAAAAAAACTTCAAAGAGGCACAAATATACATTAATAATTTGTATAAAACTGAGGAAGGCGTTGACCAGCTTCGAACAGATGTCTTCATGGAGTTATCCAAGGGTTATGCTCTTGTAACAGATTATCGTGAAGACCTCTTACACCTTGTTAAACGGTTAGATACGCTAGCAGATCACGCCAAAGATGCTGCAAGATGCCTTGAAATGCTCTCTGGGACTGAAATCCCGCAAGAGCTAATTGAAAAAATCGTTTTTATGACAGAAAGACTTCTAGAAACATCACAGACATTGGGAAACAGCATAGAAAAAATTTCATCTAACCCAACAGAGGCCATTA
>Ga0187773_10000622_pt1 | contig 14041 bp, 18 predicted proteins | sample 0216_BV02_MP05_1_FD_133133 | JGI IMG/M metagenome (GOLD analysis project Ga0187773, IMG submission 133133) | Tropical peat soil microbial communities from peatlands in Department of Meta, Colombia - 0216_BV02_MP05_10_MG | ecosystem: Environmental > Terrestrial > Soil > Wetlands > Peat | place...
GATGAACGGCACCAGGTTCTCCTCCGGCAGAGAACGCCCCTTGGCCGAGACGATTCCAGCCGTGACGGTGTTTTCGAATCCGAACGGCGAACCGATTGCGACGACCCACTCGCCGACCTTGAGGTGGGCGGGATCGCCGAACTTCACGACGGAAAGCCCCTTCGCGTCCACCTTGATGAGTGCGACGTCGGTGCGCTTGTCGGCGCCGATCACGCGCGCCTTGAGCTCGCGCTTGTCGGTGAAGCGCACGTCGATTTCGTCGGCCCCGTCGATGACGTGGGCGTTGGTGAGAATGTAGCCGTCCTCGCTGATGATGAAGCCTGAGCCCAGAGAGCGGGCCTCGGATCGCGGGCCAGGCTCGACCGGCGGCCGGCGCGGCATGAAACGCCGGAAGAACTCACGCAGCTCTTCGTCGTCGACGCCAGGGATCTGCGGCAGTGCACTCCTTTGGATAGCCTGTTTGGTGCTGATGTTCACGACCGCGGGGCCCTGCTTCTCCACCAGCTGTGTGAAATCCGGGAGCTCGCGCGTCTGGGCAAAGACCTGCCCCCCCGCGACGAGCAAGAACAACAACGCGACGACGCTTTTCACCCCTTTCATGCGATGTCTCCCTTCCGCTCCCGGACGGATCCGGCGGCCGGCTGCGCTCCGCCGCGTCTCTATTGCGGCTGGCGGTAGTTTACGGTCTCGGCGATGCGCTGGACACTGGCGGCGGGCGCCTCGCCGACCACGGTTACCAAGTGGTTGGCCACTTCGCGCGTATAGATGTTCGTTGCGCCCAGGCTCGCGAGACCGGTTCGGACGGGCTTGTCCTGATCCGTCACCGGCTCGATGAACACAGAAACGGCGGCCAGGCCGTCGGAGTAGACCACTTGCTCGACGGTGCGCGAGTTGTGCAGGGTGCGCCTCACCTCCACCACCTTGCGGAAGCCCGGCGGTACCGATTCGACGCTCCAACCTTCAGCTTCCAGATTGGCTGGCGCAACCTCGGCATCTTCGATGTGCCACTTTCCCGTCGTTCGTTGCGGCTTGACCTCATCTGGCGTCACCTTGCCGATGGTCAGCTGCGTGAAGGTGAACTGCTCGACCGTGTGGCCCCGGTCGTCGAACGTGAGCGCCTTGAGCAGCATGCCGGAGTCGGCATCGGCCCACAGCTTGTAGCCATAGCGCAGATCGTCCTTGGGCGTGAGCACGACCACCTGGCAGCGATAGCCCGCGATCCGCTCGTTGTGCGCTAGCGCGACAGCATAGTTCTCCGTCAGAGCGCCGATCTCTCCTTGCAGCAAGGCCGGAAATCCGCGGTGGTCGAAGCGTCGGTCGACCTTGACGATCTGGCTCTTGGGAAAAAAGCAGCGCACGGCGTCATTGGTGCGCAGGATCTCGCGCGGCTCTCCGTCAAGCGCCTCGAGCTTCTCGATGTTTCCGTGCACACCGGCGAGCCGCGTGATGCGGGAGGTTTCGCTGTGCTCGCCCTGCTGGTAGACGAACGTGCCGACGTAGGAAAGATTGTGAGTCGCCTGATAGATCTTGCGCAGCCACTCGACGGCATCGGAGGCGTTCTGCCCATGCGCCAGCGCCGCCGCCGCGGCAAGCAGCGCGGCAAAGGAATGCGTAATTAGAGCCCGGGCGATCGGCCGCCGGCTCATCGCGCGCCCTTGTCCACCACCTCGTCCGACACGGTACGAATGTAGGGCGCCATTCCCTGCAGGGTAACGCGAGGCGAATAAATCTGATGCGCGAGCAGGTAGTCGTTGGTCGCGCTGGGTAGCGGAACACGTTCCGGAGCCCGAGGCTTCGCTTCGGCGACCGCGCCCGGCGCGGTCGCGACGGGGGGCCCCACTACGGCCTGCCTGGGTGCATACGCCAGCCAGCCGACGAGCGCGACGGCGGCGACGCTCGCTGCCGCGGACAGCGCCACCCATCGGCTGCGCTCGCGTCGGCTGCGTATCGCCCTGGGCGCCAGCACGGTGGGCTCCCTGGACAGGCGCTCTCTCAGGCGCGCGTCAAAATCCCGCGACAGCGCGACCCGGCCGTGCATCGCGTCTCCGATCAGATGATAGGTGCGCCAGCCCTCCTGGGCGTCGGCGTCGCGCGCCAGAGCCGACAGCGCCTCGCCGATTTCACTCTGCGAGGCCTCGCCGTCCATCAAGGCGGAAATCTTGATCTTCATGGCTCTACCACCTCTTGTCCTTGCCCGTATCGAGCAGCGGTCGCAGCCGCTCGGCAATCGCCTCGCGGGCGCGGAATATGCGCGATCTCACGGTGCCGATCGGGCAGTCCATGATGCGCGCGATGTCCTCGTAGCTCATGCCTTCAATCTCGCGCAGCTGGATGGCGGTGCGCAATTCCTCGGGCAACTCGGCGATCGTCGCGTTCACGGTCGCGCCGATCTCATTGGACAGTAACACGCTCTCGGGCGTATTGATGTCGCGCAACTGATCCGCTTCCTCGAAACCTTCCGCTTCCTCGGCCTCGATCTCGGTCGAAGTCGGCGCACGCCGACCGAGCGCCATGAGGTAGTTTTTGGCGGTATTGATGCCGATGCGGTAGAGCCAGGTGTAGAACGCGCTGTCGCCGCGGAATGCGGGCAGGGCTCGATACGCCTTGATGAATGCCTCCTGCGTCACGTCTTCCACCTCCGACGGGTCGCGAACGAACCGCGACAGCAACCGCGCGAGCTTGCGCTGGTACTTCTCGACTAGCAATTCAAACGCGCGCTTGTCGCCCTTCTGGGCCCTCGCCACCAGCTCCCGGTCGACGTCGTTACCGCTCACGTCCCGGCCCCACCCGGCGAGCATCCCAGGCGGCGGGCTACCTGCCACCCCGCCAACAGATCGCTACGTCTACTTGCCACAGACACTCGCTCTTACAAATAGTTCGCTGGTTCGCGCCTAGGCGGGTATGGCAGTCCGGCCATCTGGCCCTGCGCCAGGCACTTTGCCCCACAGCGCCCATAGCCTGAGCCTGCGGAACGACTCCGCGTCGAGCATGTCGCGCACGACCACGATGGTGCGGCGCATCGAACCGCGCACCGGAACGATCACCGCGAGGCGACTCACATGCTTGCGGCCGGTTGCACGCACTTCGGTCTCGCGCCCGTCGCGCGTCCTGAGCCGAAGGCTGGCTGGGCCCTCGATCACCATGCCTGTGACCGATTTCCTGCCGCGTAGCAGCGCCCGGTCCCAGGCGGCCGCGACGCCGAGCGCCGGCAGCAGCAGCGCCAGGACGGCGCCGCCCGGCCCCGACAAGGCGAGCGCCGCGCAAGCGCCTGCCAACGCGTGTATGGCGACGATGGTCCCGGCCAGGACGCCCGACGGCGAAAGTTCGACGCTAAGCCTGCGCTCGATGCTCAAGCGCGCGCAAACACCAATGTTCCGTTGGTGCCACCGAAGCCGAACGAATTCGATAGCGCGACGCGAATCGGCAGCTTGCGCGACGCATTGGGTACGTAGTCCAGGTCGCACTGCGGATCCGGGTTCTGCAGGTTGATGGTCGGCGGCGATACCTGATTGAGGGTGGCGAGCGCCGTGAATACCGCCTCGACGCCGCCCGCGGCACCGAGCAGGTGTCCGGTCATGGACTTCGTGGAATTGACGGCCACCTTCGCGGCGCGCTCGCCGAGCAGGCGCTTGATGGCAACGGTCTCGGCGATATCCCCCAGAGGGGTCGAGGTGCCGTGCGCGTTGACGTAGTCGACATCCGACACACCCACTCCGGCGTCACGCAACGCGTTGCGCATGCACCGGAACGCGCCGTCGCCGTCTTCGCAGGGTGCAGTCATGTGGTATGCATCGGCCGAGACGCCATAGCCGGCCAGCTCGCAATAGATTTTCGCACCACGCGCCTTCGCGTGCTCGTATTCCTCCAGCACCATCGCCCCTGCACCTTCGCCCAGGACGAATCCGTCCCGATCCCTGTCCCACGGCCGGCTGGCGCCTTCCGGGTCGTCGTTGCGCGTAGACAGCGCGCGCGCCGACGCAAAGCCTCCGACCGCGAGCTCCGTAACCGTCGACTCGGCGCCTCCCGCGATCATGACATCGGCCTCGCCATGGCGGATGGACTTGGCCGCCTCGCCGATGCAATGCGTGGAAGTCGTGCACGCCGTCACGATCGCCAGGTTCGGTCCCTTCAGGCCGAGCATGATCGAGAGATTGCCCGCGATCATGTTGATGATCGTTCCGGGAATGAAGAAAGGCGAAATTCGCCGCGGGCCGTTCTTGATCAATTCATCGTGCGACGCTTCGATCATCGGCAGACCGCCGATGCCGGATCCGAAATTCACTCCGGCGCGCTCCGCGTCGTTCGCGGCAAGCGAGATACCGGCATCGCGCCACGCCTGCAATCCGGCCGCCATGCCGTAGTGGATGAACGTGTCCATGCGCCGGGCTTCCTTCGGCGAAAGGTACTGCGACACGTCGAACCCCTTGACCTCGCCGGCAATCTGGCTGGCGACCCGGGACGGATCGAAGCGCGTGATGCGCGAAATGCCGGACCGCCCGGCGAGTATATTGCTCCAGGCGTCCGCAACACTGTTGCCTACCGGCGCTATGATCCCCAGCCCGGTGACGACGACTCTGCGACGGGACAACTTCTCTCCTAGCGGAACACGCGAACCGGGGCCGCCGTGCGCGCCCGGTGACTAAGGTTACGGCTAGCCCTTCTGGTGGGCCTTGATGTAGTCCACTGCCTGTTGCACGGTCGTGATCTTCTCCGCGTCCTCGTCGGGAATCTCGGTCTCGAATTCCTCCTCGAGGGCCATGACCAGCTCGACCGTGTCCAGGGAGTCAGCACCCAGATCGTCGACGAAAGACGACTCGTTCTTGATCTCGGCCTCGTTTACGCCGAGCTGCTCGGCGATGATCTTCTTGACGCGTTGTTCGATGTTTTCCATTTGCTGCTCCTTCCCTATGGGGCCAAGAGGGCCCGTATTCTACCAAAAGGATCGATCTCTCCGTCTGCGAGAAATCTTCGTCACTACATGTACATGCCGCCGTTCACGTGCAGCACCGCACCCGTGACGTAATCACCCGCCGGCGACGCGAGGTAGCCGACGGCGGCGGCAACGTCCTCCGGCCGTCCCAGCCTGCCGAGCGGGATCTGCTGCAGCAGGGCGGCACGCTGCTCTTCGCTCAGCGCTCGCGTCATGTCCGTGTCGATGAATCCCGGAGCGACGCAGTTGACCGTAATGTTGCGACTGCCGAGCTCGCGCGCGAGAGACTTGGTCATCCCGACTACGCCCGCCTTCGCCGCCGCGTAATTCGCCTGGCCCGGATTTCCGGCCGCGCCGACTACGGACGTGATGTTGACGATTCGACCCCAGCGCGCCTTCATCATGCCCCGCATCACCGCGCGTGACAGACGAAACACCGCGCGCAGATCGGTCTCGATCACTTCGTCCCACTCAGCGTCTTTCATGCGCAGCGCCAAGTTGTCGCGCACGACCGCCGCATTATTGACCAGGACCAGGATGTCGCCGAACTCCTTCTGCACGGCTTCGACGAGCTGGTCGCATCGCCCGGCGTCGCGCACGTTCAGCACCCGCCCTGCGCCCTTCGCCCCCGACGCCGCCAGCGCCGAATCGATCTGCGCGGCACCCGCCTCGCCGGTCGCCGTTCCCACCACGGTTGCGCCCAGTCGTGCCAGCTCGAGCGAAATGGCGCGTCCGATGCCGCGGGTGGCACCCGTAACGAGAGCGATTTTTCCTTGCAGCATGTCTAGCCCTGTTTGAGTGTCGCGAGCGCCTGCTCGAGGGAGGCGCGATCGGCCAGAGCGAGGCCCTGCATGCCGGAGTCGATGCGCTTCACCAGCGCAGATAGCACCTTGCCCGGCCCGCACTCGATGACGTGCGTGATGCCCATGTCCGCCATGTGACGGATGATCTCGACCCAGCGCACGGGCGAAGCTGCCTGCCGCACCAACGCGTCCTTGATCTGCGCGGGATCGCGCGGTGTCGCGACGTCGACATTGTTGACCAGCGGCACGGCCGGCGCCGCGACGCGGGTGTTGCCGAGGATACCGCGCAGCCGCTCGGCCGCAGGTTGCATCAGGCTGGAGTGGAATGGCGCACTGACCGGCAGCGGAAGCGCTCGCTTGGCGCCGCGCGCCTTGCAGGCATCCATGGCGCGCGCCACCGCCGCGCGGTGTCCCGCGATCACGACCTGCCCTGGCGCGTTGAAATTGACCGCTTGCACCACTTCGCCCTGAGCGGCTTCGCTACAGGCCGCGCGCACGGCGTCGTCGTCCAGATTCAGGATCGCGGCCATGGCGCCCTGCCCTTCCGGCACGGCTTCCTGCATCGCTTGTGCGCGAAAGCGCACCAGCGGCAGGCAATCGCGGAACGCGATCGCGCCTGCGGCTACGAGCGCCGTGTATTCGCCCAGGCTGTGGCCCGCGACGACCTCGGGCATCGGTCCGCCGAGCGCACGCCAGGCGCGGTAGGCCGCATAGCCGGCCGTCACCATCGCGGGCTGCGTGTTGACCGTGAGATTGAGCGATTCCGCGGGGCCCTGGTCGAGCAGCGCGACGAACTCGGCGCCGAGCGTCGCGGCCGCCTCTGCACGCACCGCGTCGACCTCGGGCAGTCCAGCATATGCATGCAGCATTCCCACCGCCTGAGACCCCTGTCCGGGGAACACCATAGCCAGTTTCATGCGCCGCGCGCCCTCACATCGTCACCAGTGCGGAACCCCAGGTGAAACCGCCGCCGACGCCTTGCATCAGCACGCGCTGGCCGGTGCGGATCTTGCCAACCCGCACCCATTCGTCGAGCGCCAACGGCACGGAAGCCGCCGAGGTGTTGCCATGCCTATCCACGGTGACGACCAGTCGGTCATCCGCGAGCCCGAGCTTCCTGGTCGTCGCTTCCAGAATGCGCACGTTCGCCTGGTGGGGAATCAGCCAGTCGATATCCTCGAGGCGCATGCCCGCGGCGGCTACTGTTTCGCGCGCCGATTCGTCCAGCACTTTCACCGCCAGGCGAAACACCTGGTTGCCGGACATCTGCAGGTAGGGCGAGCCGACGATGCGGCCACGGCAGATATTGCCGGGCACCGACAGAATCCCGGCATGGCTGCCGTCCGCGTGCAGCCTTGTCGCGTGCACGCCCGGGCGCTCTGCGGCGGCGAGTACGACCGCGCCAGCGCCGTCCCCAAAGAGTACGCAGGTCGTGCGATCGTTCCAGTCCAGGATGCGCGAAAACACCTCGGCGCCGACTACCAGGGCCGAGCGGTAACTGCCCGCACGGATAAAGCTGTCGGCGGTGGCCAGCGCGTAGACAAACCCGCTGCACACCGCCTGTACGTCGAACGCCGGGCAATTCTTGATTCCCAGCTTGGCCTGAAGCAAGCAAGCCGTGCTCGGAAAGACGAAATCCGGGGTCGACGTCGCGACGATAATCAGGTCTATGTCGGAGGCCGCGAGTCCCGCGGCCTGCAGAGCGCGGCTGCTTGCTTCGAAGGCGAGATCGCTCGAAGTCTGAGACTCGTCTGCAATGTGGCGCTGAACAATGCCGGTTCGCTCCCTGATCCACTGGTCACTCGTGTCCAGGCGCGCCGCGAACTCGTCGTTATGCATGACGCGCGCCGGCAAGTAACTTCCCGTCCCCACGATACGCGAGTAGGTCATTCGTTGCTGGCCTGCATCCATTCCGTAGGAGCCGACTGGTTTCGTTGTGCCATTCGCTGCGCGATCCGCTGCGGAACGTTATTGCGCACCTCGTCGACCGCGCGGCCGATCGCCTGCTCGAACGCGAAGATGTCGGCCGAACCGTGGCTCTTAATCACGATTCCTCGCAGGCCGAGCAAGCTGGCGCCGTTGTAGCGGCGGTAGTCCATGCGCCGCCGGAAGGACCGGATGACCGGAAGCGCGAACAGCGCCCCGAGCTTGGCGATCAGATTGCGACTGAACTCCTCGCGCAGGGCCGACGCCATCATCTGCGCAACTCCCTCTGACGCCTTGAGCGCGACGTTGCCGACAAACCCATCGCAGGAAACCACGTCCGTGGTGCCCTTGTAGATATCGTCGCCCTCGACGTTACCGTAGAAGTTCAGGCCACTCGTGCGCAACAACTCGGCTGCCTGCTTGACGGTCTCGTTGCCCTTGATGTCTTCGACCCCAATGTTCAACAGTCCGACGCTGGGAGACTCCTTGTGCTCGACCGCAGCAACCAGCATCGCGCCCATGATGCCGAACTGCAGCAGGTGCTCCGGGGTGCAATCCACATTCGCACCAAGGTCCAGCACATAAGTGTGCGTACCGCGCATGTTGGGCAATACGGTGGCGATCGCAGGACGATCGATACCAGGCAGGGTCTTCAGGACGAAGCGCGAGATCGCCATCAGCGCGCCCGTGTTTCCCGCACTCACGCAGGCGTGTGCCTCCCCGCTCTTGACGAGGTTGATGGCCACGCGCATCGACGAATCCTTCTTGTAGCGCAGCGCGGCGGCCGGCGGCTCGTCCATCGCGACCACCTCGCTGGCATGGTGCACGCGCAGCCGCGGCCCCTGCGCGGCGCGCTGCGCGGCGAGCTCCGCCTCGAGCGCGTCGCGCGGACCGACGAGCAGAACGTCCACATCGGCATGCTGCCGCTGGTATGCGAGCACGGCCGGCACCGTCACATGGGGGCCATGATCGCCACCCATGCAGTCGACCGCTACGGTGGTTTCCATCGGGCGCTGGACGCAGATGGCCGCGCCCGCACGCCGGGCACGGCCTGAGCCGCCGATCCTATTCGCCCTTAGTCTGGACGACCTTCTTGCCGCGATAGTAGCCCGTCGGGCTCACGTGGTGGCGCAAGTGCACTTCGCCGGTCGTCGGTTCGACCGCGACGGCGGGACGCCCGAGGAAATCATGCGCACGGCGCATACCGCGCCGCGAGGGGGACTTCTTGTTCTGCTGGACTGCCATGTCAAAACTCCTCTGTTCAATTCCTTCGTCTGCGGGCGCCCGCGGCGCCCAACAGACTTCTCAAATCAGCGAACGGCGAGCCTACGCCGCCCGTTGCCAAATTTCCTCGTGCCTCGCAGCGCTCGTGCCGGGGAGCATAAGGCACCGCGAGCAAGAGCTCGTCCTCGAGCAGCTCGCCGACCGGCATCTCCTTGCCCCCCACGATGCGCTCCGGCTCGCTCACATCATCCGCCAGCCCCTCGATTTCCGCCTCGGAGCGCGCCAACACGAGCGTCGTGTCCACGCGCACCGCGAAATCAAGCGGCTCGAGGCAACGCTGGCACGTGAGCCGCAGCGCGCCATTCATCCTCACGCGCAGCGCAGCGCGCCCCAGCTCGTCGTGCACCCCTTCGACCCTGTAGTCGATCGCGCCCGCGCTCGATGCAAGCCTATCGCGCAAACGCGGGAAATCTCCGACCGCCCAAGTGCCTTGAAGCGTCGCGCCGGCCGCTGCGAAATCATAGCCGTCGATCACCGGCCGGTGTGGCATAAACGTGAAATGCTATCATCCTGGAAAAACCGTGTCAAAACAAAGTCATGGCCCGAAGCCGTCAACTGGTCCTCGCGTCGACCTCGATCTATCGCCGGCAGCTGCTACAGCGCCTAGCGCTTCCATTCGAATGCGCCGCGCCGGACATTGACGAGTCGCCCCTCCCGGGAGAGCGCCCGCAGGACATGGCGCTGCGCCTGTCGCTCGCCAAAGCGCAGGCCGTCGCCCCGCGCTTCCCGCAGGCGCTCGTTATCGGTTCCGACCAAGTCGCCGTGCGGGACGGCGAGTTACTGGGCAAGCCCGGCAGTCACGCGCGCGCGCTGGCCCAGCTGCGCAGCCTGAGCGGCCGCGCGGCCGATTTTCACACCGCAGTCAGCCTGCTCGACGCGCGTACCGGGGAAGCGCGTTCACAGCTCGTGTCCTGTCGCGTCGTGTTCCGCGAGCTCGACGATCGCCTGATCGAGGATTACCTGCGACTCGAGCAGCCCTACGACTGCGCGGGCAGCGCGAAATCGGAAGGCTTGGGTATCGCCCTCATTCGACGCATCGAGACCGACGATCCGACCTCGCTCGTCGGCCTGCCGCTCATCGCGCTCACGACCATGCTCGAGCAGGCAGGACTCGCCGTTCTCGGCTGATGCGCGCGATCCTGTATGTCGTTCCTACGCCCCTCGGCGGCTCGCCCGCAGATGCGCTGCCGCCGACCACCCTGCAGACGATCCGCCAGCTCGCCGACTTTGTCGTCGAGAACGAGAAGAGCGCGCGCGCCTTTTTCGCCGCCATGGGAATGCCGCGGCCGCTCCGCGAGCTGCGGCTGAGTCGGCTGGACGAACACACGGCGCCGCGCGACGTCCGCGCCTTGCTCGCGCCGCTGCGCGAGGGGCGCTCGCTCGGATTGCTGTCCGAGGCAGGCTGCCCCGCGATCGCTGATCCCGGCGCGGCCCTGGTCGCCGCGGCGCACGACGCGGGCTTTCGCGTCGCGCCGCTCGTCGGCCCATCTGCGATCCTGCTGGCGCTGATGGCGTCGGGGCTGGAAGGCCAGCGCTTCTCCTTTTGCGGCTACCTGCCGCGCGAGGCGGCGGCACGCACGCGCCGCATACGGGAGCTCGAGCAGCGCTCGCGCACCGAGTGCGAGACCGAGATTTTCATCGAAACCCCCTATCGCAACGATGCGCTGCTGTCCGCCCTGCTCGCGACCTGCGCTGTCTCAACCCGGCTGTGCCTGGCCACCGATCTGACGCTGCCGGATCAGAGCGTCGCGCTGCGCTCGATCGGGGACTGGCGCCGCGCGCCGCCCGTCATCGGCCGGCGGCCCACCGTGTTTCTGATGCTGGCCGCCTAGCGTATCGCCGGCGTGTAGTGCAGCGCCAGCTCGGCGAGCGTGCTCGCCGCTGCAGCGCCGAAGCGGCGTGCGAACTTCTCGGCGATGCTCTCCTTCTGCGTGTAGTCGACGATCTCCTCGGCCTTGATGACGTCGCGCGCTACCGTTCTGAGCGTGCCGTAGCCGTCGGCGAGTCCCAGCTGGATGCTCTGCTGGCCGGTCCAGATCAGGCCGCTGAACATGTCGGGCGTCTCCTTAAGACGCTTGCCGCGCCCCTGGCGCACGTCGCTGATGAACTGCTGATGGATGTCGTCGAGCATGGCCTGTGCGAACTCCTTCTGCTTCGGATCCTCGGGCAGGAACGGATCAAGAAAGCCCTTGTTCTTGCCGGCCGTGAGCAGCCGCCGCTCGACGCCGAGCTTGTCCATCAGGCCGGTTACGCCGAAACCGTCCATGCGCACGCCGATCGAGCCGACGATGCTCGACCGTGTTACGTAGATCTTGTCGGCGGCGGACGCGACGTAATACCCGCCCGAAGCGCAGATGTCCTCGATCACCACGTAGAGCGGAATATCTGGATATTTCATGCGCAGCCTGCGGATCTCGTCGTACAGGTTCTGCGCCTGCACCGGACTTCCGCCGGGACTGTTGATTCGCAATACGACGCCTTGCGTGTTCTTGTCCTTGAAGGCCGAGCGCAGCGCCGAGCCAATCCTGTCGGCGCTTGCGTCGCCCCCGGGCGCGATCAGGCCGTCCACCTCGACCAGCGCCGTGTGCTTGCCGCCGACCTCGACGGATTTCTCGCTCCAGCCGAACACGAGCATCAGCATGATGGTCAGATAAGCGAAGCCGAGCAGCTTGAAGAAGATTCCCCACATGCGCGCGCGGCGCTGCTCCTTGAGCGCCGCAGTAGCGAGTTTCTCCACCAGCCCGCGTTCCCACTGCCCGCCGTTGTCAGTCATCTGCAAACCCCAGGAAGTAGACGTTGCCGCCGCGCTCTTCCACCTTGAGCGCCACCAGAGGCGCGCCACCGCACGGCCCGCCGAGACATTTGCCGCTCGCCGCGTCGTAGACCGCGCCGTGCGCCGAGCATATCAAATCGCGTCCGTCGGAGTCGAAAAAATCGCCCTCCCGCCAGTCGAGTTCCAGAGCTACGTGGCTGCAACGGTTTAGGTAGCCACGCACCATGCCGCGATGGCGCACCGCGAACGCAGGCACGGTCTCGCCGAAGTACTGCACTTCGAAGCGCGCACCGCGGCCTGCATCCTCGAGCAGGCTCGAGGCGCAGATCAGCCGTGGCGCGTCAGCCACTTGGCGAGCTCCTCGACGCTGGCCAGGCAGGCGAGCGGCTCGAGCGCACGCAACTCCGACTCCGGGTGCGCACCGTAGCTCACGGCAAGCGCGTCGACCCCGGCGCTGCGCGCCATCAGCAGGTCGTGCGACGTGTCGCCGACCATGAGCGCGCGCTCGGGCCCAACCTCCAGTTCGGCCATGAGCTCCCGCAGCATCGCCGGATCCGGCTTCGGAATGGTCTCGTCGGCGCAGCGCGAACACGAAAAATGGGTCCCCAGCCCGCTCGCCGCGAGCGCGCGCTCGAGCCCGCGGCGACTCTTGCCGGTGGCCACCGCGAGGCGGTGCCCGCGCCCCCTCAGGCGCTCGAGCAGCCGCCGCACCCCCGGGAACAGAGGCATGGAGTCCTCGCGCGCCAGGAAATGGCGCCGGTAGCTGGCGACAAATTCGCCGTAGCGCTCGCGCGGCAGTTGGGGCACGGCCTTGCGCAGGGAGTCCTCCAGTCCCAGACCGATGACGTGGCTCGCGCGTTCGCGGTCCGGCACGTCGAGACCGAGATCGCGGCTCGCCTGCTGGATGCATTCGACGATGGCTGCGGGCGAGTCGATCAGCGTGCCGTCCCAGTCGAACACGATGAGCGCGTAGCGGAGCTCAGCGGGCATCGCGCTGCGCCCTGAAGCGGTGGTCGATGAACCCCTGCATGTCCGCCGGCAGTGGCGCCTCCAGCCGCAGCGGCGCCCCGCTCAGCGGATGACGGAACGCGAGTCGCCGCGCATGCAGGAACAGGCGACGCGCGCCTTGCTTGGCGAGCGCGCGGTTGAGCGCAAAATCTCCGTATTTGTCGTCCGCGATCACCGGGTGCCCCGCGTGCGCGAGATGCACCCTGATCTGGTGCGTGCGCCCCGTGAGCAGGCGCAGCTCGAGCAGGCTCAGTTCGTCGCTGACAACCAGCGGTCGTACCTGGGTAGCGGCCGCCTGGCCGTCTGCGGCGACCCGCACGCGCCGCTCGCCGCTCGCTGTCACATGCTTGTGCAACGCCTCGCGCAGTTCGCGTGCGCCCCCGCTCCAGCGCCCTGCCGCGAGGGCGACGTACACTTTCTCCACTTCGCCTTCGCGCAGCATGCGATGCAGTTCGACCAGCGCGCTGCGCTTCTTCGCCACCACCAGCAGGCCCGAGGTATCCCGGTCAAGACGATGCGCGAGTTCCAGAAACTTCGCCTGCGGGCGGGCGGCACGCAGCGACTCGATCACCCCGTAGCTGACCCCGCTGCCGCCGTGCACCGCGACGCCCGAAGGCTTGTCGATCACCAGCAGCGCCTCGTCCTCGTAGACCGCCGGCAGCTCGAGCGGCCTCGGAGCGGGCTTGGCCGGGCGCTCGGCTGCACGAACCGGCGGCACGCGTACCCGGTCGCCGGCGCGCAGCCGGTAGTCGGGGCGCACCCGCGCGCTGTTTACGCGCACCTGCCCGCTGCGCAGCACGCGATAGACATGGCTTTTCGGCACGCCCTTCAGCCGGCGCAGCAGGAAATTGTCGATGCGCTGCGCCGCGCTTTCCTCGCCGACTTCCAGCAGAGTGGCCCGAGGCTTGCTTAAGTCATTCATTTTCCGTATGATCTCGGGACTGCTTCGAGCCGCGAGGCACAGATCTTCAAGCATGCGCACTGCGCCGCCACTGGATCTGCAACCCGCCTCCTGCCCGGCCGATGGACGGGCCTGATGCAGCGGTTAATTTCGCTCACCGGAAGTAGCGATAGTACTAGAAGCGCGCGCAGTGGGTCTTTTCCCACGGAAACGCCCGCACCCCTTAAGGAAGGGTGCACGGATTCCGGCCGCCGCCGGCATTTCGCTCAACCGACACTTCATCATGTCGCCGAACCGAAATAGGACTTTGACTGGCACAGACTAGGAGAATCCTGACCGACGAGCGCCGGTTCCCCTGCCAGCGCAGGAGAATTGGAAGTGAAGCGCATGTTATTCAACGCGACGCAGCAGGAAGA